>Ga0326727_10019145_pt1 | contig 13827 bp, 15 predicted proteins | sample MB2enrmetagenome_FD_207643 | JGI IMG/M metagenome (GOLD analysis project Ga0326727, IMG submission 207643) | Lab enriched peat soil microbial communities from McLean, Ithaca, NY, United States - MB29MY | ecosystem: Environmental > Terrestrial > Soil > Wetlands > Peat | place: USA: New York... | reverse complement strand
CCCAATGTTCCTTCTTCGGGTAATCAGCCGCCTCCCTGGCATCCAGCCTTTTTACCCACTCCTGAGTAATTCCGGCTATCACTTGTTTGCCGCTGACATCGGTCATGGCGGGGATGATGGTGACCAGTCCACCCGTGCCCATACCGCCAAGGTGCTCATATCTTTCAATAAGAACCGTGTCCGCGCCGCTCCTTGCTGCGGCCAAGGCCGCGCCGATGCCACCGGGTCCGCCGCCTACGACCACAACATCAGCTGTACGGCACACCTTTGTATCGCGGGCGGCCTCCCTGATCGTCTTACCAGATATCTGTGCCGACTTGGCGGATTGGGCTGACACCGGAATCGCCATACTTCCCGCGCCAATAGCAAAGGCGGCGGTTCCATTTGCTGCATTCTTGACGAATTCTCTCCGGGTTATCCCGTCTTTCATTTCTTTGAATAATTTCATGGCAGACTCTCCTAATTGAAATTAGTTCAGTGTGTAATATTCCGGACCCCATGAAACAAATTTGCAATTATCCTTGTCCAACGTTTGATCGGGCCCAAGCCCTAACACTATGACAACTGAGAAGCTACAACCAGCTCCCTGCCACGTCGCTGCCAACGATCTTCAGTGATCAGATGATGCATTCCGGGCGTGGTCACTCCGAAGACCTTGGAGATACCGCTTATTTGAGATGCAACCGAAAACCTCCGCGACAGATTCCCCGAATTGCCAAAAGCGCAATATGTTTCGCTGGCCCAGCGAAACAGGAGGAAGTCCCGTACCTATTGCGATACCGTGCAGGTTTCTTAATTGTACGGAATGAAGACTATAAAAGTTGTTCCATCATTGTCAACATAGATGTCACATAGTTGTGACATCTGACAATGCACAAACGAGGCGAACATGGCTGTCTGAAATGCGTAATAGCCTATCGGGATTCGTCGATCTGATAACCGAGCAATGAAAGCATCTTCATCCCATAGCGCTTTCCAAGCTCCCTATAGCCTGCCGCATTGAAATGCAGATGGTCCGGTCGGCTTGTGCAATCTCTGGAAGAAATGACATAGGAACTTGGAATTGTTTTGGGCAACTCGTTAATAATTGCATTCATACTCGCACAAGCACCCTGCTGATCGGCATTCACGAGCTCCCCTGCGAGCAGCGGAACTTCTTCGGCCTTGAGATTCATGTCTTTGATCAGATTGTCATAGATAGCTTTAACTTTTAAGGGCCAATCTTTGTCATCTGTATTGGATTCACCCTGATGCAACAGGATTCCCTTGATGACACCATCTTTTTGAGCCAGCTTTCCCATCTCCACAAGCTGTCCATAGGGATTCCCGTTGTAGGCATTGATAATACCGGTCATCCACGAAGCTACCGTCGAGGCATACGACAGATAATTGGTTTTATCGAACAATTCAATTTTGCTGCCGGCTACAGAGACATTGACAATACCTACCTTTATGTTTGCGGGAAGCTTGGAAACCAGGGTCCTGCCGAAATAGTCGGCGGGGCAGAGACCGGTGGAGTCTCGGCACAAAGGAGGAACGGCAGGATACCAACTCCCTTTCTTTCTGCCCATGTTTGGAAAATCAACAGCTGCCAAAACCTGAAAGCGATTGCCTGCCGCCTTGTCCTGTTCTTCAACGCCTGGAAAACCCTCCATGTTTGACTGACCAAAGCACAGGAAGATGTAAAAGTTCGTATCTTGGGAAAAAACGTTCGCAGTTGTGAAAAGCAACCATGCGAGCAAGATCAATCCAGTTTTCATTTTCATAACGATCAGGCTTAGCGTTGAATTGACAGGAAATTGGTTTTCTGTGCCGCGCATTGATGAATGTGCCGCGCGGTTGAGAGCAGCATGCCTTCAAACACACCAAGCACGGCGGGATGCTAGCAAAGCGCACTTAGAAGTGTCAATCCGAAGCGCTTCAACCAGAGGACAGGAAATGGGCCGGAAGCTCAGGCGATGGCAAGGAAGATGGCGATAGCTTGGGTCAATTTCGCGCGCACAAGAATAGGAAGTTCAAGCTGCCAAATTTCCCTTGGATCCCTGATCCCACGCTTTCAAATTTCCGGCAAAAGGCGATTATGTCGACTTTGGCACTCGACCTTTCCGATTTATCCGAATCGGCGCCATCCTAAACTGGAACTGAAGGCTTTGGAAAGGGATTTTGAATGCACACATAGTGCAAAATCCTCGCTTCTTCCCATGTTTTACGGAGTTTTCTTCACCTTCAATGAGCATTGCCTGTTAATTATTGGGTCCTTTACAGACTGCCACAGTCTGTAAAGCTCAGGCAGGAATGTTGGGAACGTCGATACTTCCGCCCTGTCGTGCTCTTTCCAGATTTCAGCGAAGCTGGCAGGAACGGGGCCCGGGAAACGCATCGTGGAACGCATCCTGGTTCCGCGGGGACTCTTCTCCCATTCGTGGAGAATCATAGCGCCCACCTTCCCCTCGGCGTTAACCCCCGATGCGACAATCGCATGCTCGTAGATGCGGGGGATGGGACAGCTGTCCGGATCGTCCCACCGGATTCGAATTTTCATCGGCGGCATTGGCCCCATTTTCTCCTCGGCTATCTGGATTGCCCCCAAATAACCTCCAACGGGCGGCGGCACCTCCCATATAAAGGATTTGTGATCGTTAGGTTCCCACAGGGGATATCCCTTTTCCATATTGACCCACCACCAATCGATCATCTCGGGTGTTACCCCGACAAGCTCATCGTGTTCGACCACTGCGTCAGGCACAGCTGTGACTTGGCCAGGCGTTATTTTGTAGCGCTCAATGGGAATGGGCTCGGTGGTAACAACCATGCTGTCTTGAACTTTTTTAACGATAACCCACTTAAGCCAGTTTGTATCGTCCCGTTGGGGATAGTCTTCCCTGTAATGCCAGCCTCTGGATTCAGTGCGGGCAAGAGCTGCTCTGAAGCCGATTTCGGCACATAGTGCTATGCAGGAAGCTTCATGGCATTTAAGTAGGCCATGCGGATCCTCAGCGGATAATTCAGGCAATTTTTCCTGGACGGCCGCAACTTTGGACAGGGCCTCCTCCAATCGCTCCCGGTTCCTGCGCATACTGTATTTTACAGGCACAACCACTTCTTGAATGCTTCGTATGGCTTCCGAAGCTGAGTATCCGTTATTGCGGTTCAGCGGCGCGAAAATTTTCTCTTTCAGAACTGCAACCTGGTTATCATCCGGTACGGAAAGGGAAATCTCCTTTGCATGACGAACCACAGACGGAGTGGCCATCAAAGCGGATATCAGAGCGTTCATCAGGCCGGAGCCTCTCAATCTCCCAGGAGGTGCCTCTGCAGCGCCGGCCCATGCCGACCCTGCATAGCTCGTGTCTCCGATTGCCCACAAGCCAGAAAGGGTTGTCTTCATTTCACTATCTACTCTGATAGCCGAAAACTCGCCGGTGAATCCGAGAGAAACTTCAATTCTCTCTGCCGGTGGCGGCCCATACTGCCGTGCCTTCAAAAACTCACGGTCAAAAAGCGCTTTGGTATGGGGTCTGTCCCATTGAAATATTTCCCCGCCGACTCCCATCCCTTTGCCAAACTCCGCTGGGTCGAAATAAATGGGCCCTCTTCCCTCCATGACTTCTTTCTCCATGCCAAGGATGATGGAAATCGGGATATCCGGCTGCGGTCCTTGAATGTATTTGGTGCTAATATTCTCGCCTTGTGCGTTCCAGAGAGAGTTAAAACCGAAAACGATTGGAATGCCCGTGCCTTTATTGGTGACATCGTAAAAGTTGCCGAACTCTGCATTCCGCATCTCTGCTCCGGCATTATAGGCAGCTGCGATGCCATCACCGCAGGCATTAGCCCACATTCGCATGACACCAAAATCGCAATCTCCGTTGGCCAATATCGTGGCTTTTGAGTTGAAGACGGCGACGCCCCCATCGAGGAGGTTGAAGCCGGCTGCACCCGTTACCCGACCCTTCTGATTCAGCAAATCGACCACGTGAGTCTTGTCCAATAGCCTGACTCCGAGATTCACAGCCTTTGCTCTGAGCGGCTGCATCATGTCCAGGTCCGCAGCCGCCAAAGACCAGCCGAAAGGCAGATGGCTAACATCCAGATCTCCTTTCGGGGTTTTCATAACCTTAACGCCCCAATCCGCTAGTTTCTGGGCCGCCCCGTACGATTCCCGAGCCATGGCATACAATAGATCCTGATCGTTCAGGTACATCCCAATGCTCTTTACGTGGAAATCAACAAAGGCCTCTATGTCATCGCCGGGTGCAAGGACCCACAAAACACCGGCCCCTTTGTTCGCTTTTCCTCCCCAGCCAATCGTCTGCTTATCCACGAGAAGCACGCTTGACTCCGGGGACAGCTCTTTGATCCTGATCGCTGCCGCAAGGCCGCCAAATCCGCCGCCGATGATGAGAACATCCGTCTCGTATGCTGTCGAATTCTTTGCTTTCTGTACCATGTTTGACTCCCCCTTTGTCTGCGGATGGCAACGCTCAGAACGGATTAACGAGTTGTCCCGGCATTTGAGGTATGACGTTGATGCATTGAGCCGGACAATTGATTTCGCACGTAAAACACCAGACGCAATCCCGTTCATAGGCGACAATCGGTTTTTCTTCGGCGTCGTCCCATCGCATCACATCCACAAAACAAGCCTCAACGCAGGTTTGACAGCCAGTACATTCATCCAGATTAATCTCGATATTGGCACTCATGCCCCCTCCAAAACTGAATTTAGCAGTAGTACGTCTACTCGATCATCCGCCCACCGAATTCTGTATAGATTCCCGGAAGCAGCACGCCGAGATTGCTGAACTCCCGCACATTGTGCCGTGCGAGTCCCTGAACCGCTATTGCCGGAACTGAGATGCCCGGAGGCAGGACCAGTTCAGGCTTGCCTCCGGACATCCGATACCCCATCCAGAAGCGTGTTCGATGTTCGAGACCGCCCGGAATTTGTCTGAAAATATGACACATCAGCGAGGGTGACTTGATGGCATGGTCCGTATTGCCTGCCTGGCTGGACCAGCCGAAGCCGCCCACGAAAGTTGAAACATACGGTTCCTTCCACCGCGTCATGTCAAATCCGAAATCTCGAGGCGATAAAAATGTGATTTCGATGTTTTCCATTCCGCAATTGCAGTCCTCGGTAACATAGTGTGTAACCCCCCAATTCTTCTCAGGAATGGGGATGCCTGGATCCAGGATTCGCGCACGAGATTCGGGACTCAACTCAATTCCGGCGTGTTGCGGCGGATACCAAATACGGTATCGTAAGCTTTCAAGCGGATGCCAGGCGAACCACCAGTCAATCATCTCCGCCGTAATGTTTTTATACAGGTTCCGATTGGCGATAAAACCCGCGCCGTTGGGCAGATTGCACCATCCAATTTCCACTTGCAAGTCGCCTGGATTGAGCAGGTCATTCATCTGCTCCGGATATATGGCTTTTGAGGGATCACATGGCATGTCCATCAATGCCAGATGTGTGGGATCCGGCGGCGCCGGGTTTTGATAATATTTTGCATACGGCCTTGGCCGTTCTTCCGGGCTGAGTGGAGCTAATTCTGATGACACCATTGGACAACTCCCGATTTGCTTACAGCCTGATGTTGGGACTTATTGACGGGCAGTATTCCGTACGTATTCGGAACTTTGGAATCCCAGGTTTGCTTGCCTACCTCTAGTGCTAGAAAAGTGTCTGCGCTGACAAAATGTACACGAATTTTTCCCATTTGTGGAATGAATATTTTATATGCATTGTAATCAGAATCTTAAATACCTGAGAGTTTATGAACCTGGTCAATTTCGACATCGGGTTGCTTGTGGCACTGGATGTATTGTTGACAGAAAAGAGCGTCACACGCGCCGGCGACCAGCATAATCCTCTCGCGCCTGCGGAAGTACTTTGGGAACGAATTGTTGGCTCCCGCGGGGCGCAGAATGGTCTTAACCCCGTTGGCTGAAAGCCTTGTGCAGCCGGTAAGAAGTTGCTTGATGCAGATTCAGCACACTGTCACTTCCAAAGCGTCATTCAATCCAGGTGCTTCCGATCGGAAATTCTGCCTCGCACTGTCAGACTATGTGACCGCTGTTTTGATGCCTCAAGCAATGCAGGAAGCGGCGCTGGAGGCGCCGGGAATCAGATTTGAACTTGTGCGCCTGGATGAGAACATCGAGCAGAAACTTGAGAAAGGCGGCATCGACTTCTTTGTCCGTCCTTCCGTTCATTCTCTGAGGACGCATCCGAAGGAACCGCTCTTCGAGGATACCCACACATGTGTGGTGTGGCGCAACAACTCAACAATAGGAGACAGGATTTCGTTAAACCAGTTCATCGAGATGGGCCATATCGCGGTTCATTTCGGGACGGCTCAGGCTATTTTTGAAGAGTGGTTTGCAACACAACACGGAGAGATAAGAAAAATAGAGGTGGTTACACAGGATTTCGAAGCTGCATGCCGGCTTGTTGTGGGGACCAACAGAATAGCGACCGTTATGAGCCGGATAGCCCAGCTTTGCGCAGAATACCTGCCACTGAAACTAATTCGCCCTCCTTTTGCCATTCCAAAAGTTACACATTGCCTTCAGTGGCATCGCTATCAGGACCAGGATCCAGGGCATATTTGGCTAAGGCGCTTGCTGAAACAGACGGCGAATAGACTCCAAACTTCGCGCAAAGGCGGCAAGGCAATTCGTTTTTGATGTTATACCTCCGAATTGAATCGGTTGAAATTCCTCTTCCTGCATCAACTCTGGCGTTGGGAATCTGTCAGGATGGCGTCGGGTCCTAACGCCATCTCGGGAACATGTGCCGAGATGATCAGATTTGCCTCTGTCGCTGCAACCACCCTTTCTATGCTCAACCCCGGCGCTATCTCCCTAAGAAGCAAGCCTTGCTCTGTTGGTTCGATCACAGCCATTTCTGTCACGATCAAGCTGACTCGTCGCACTGAGGTCAAAGGCAGAGTGCATCGCCTCAATATTTTCGGTTTGCCCTTCGCCGTGTGGGACATGGCGACAATTACCCGTTTGGCGCCTGTTACCAAATCCATGGCACCGCCCATCCCCGGCAACATCTTGCCCGGCACCATCCAATTCGCCAGGCATCCCTGTTCATCCACCTCCAATCCACCGAGAATGGTCAAATCGAGATGGCCGCCGCGGATAAGGCCGAACGAGAGGCAACTATCAATGCTCGCGGCGCCGGGGATGGCACCGACGAAACCTCCGCCTGCGTCGGTGAGCGACGGCTCTTCCATTCCTGCGCCTGGCATTGGAGCCATGCCAATGATGCCGTTTTCGGATTGGAAATAGACTTCTATTCCGGGCGGCAAATACCTGGGAACCATCGTGGGCAGGCCGATGCCGAGATTCACAAGGCTGCCATCCTTCAATTCACTCGCCACCCGCCTCGCAATCAGAACCTTATCGTCCATTGGGTACAGCCCTCCCAACGATGTGATGAACGCAGATAAAGGGAGTCGCCACTGCGTCCGGAGGTATGACCCCGGTCGGGACGATGTGTTCGGGTTCGGCGATGACGGTCCGGCCAGCTGTAGCCATGACGACGTTGAAATTGCGCGCAGTCAGCGAATATTCAAGATTTCCGCGATAATCAGAACGATGAGCGGCGATCAGCGCAAAATCGGCAGTTAAAGGTTTCTCGAGCAGGAATCTTTTGCCGTCTATATCGATCACCTGCTTGCCTTCCGCAACTACGGTTCCCAGGCCGGTCGGCGTGAGTATGCCGCCAAGTCCGAAGCCTCCGGCGCGAATCCTTTCTGCCAGCGTGCCCTGCGGGCAAAGCTCCGCATCCATTTCGCCTGCGATCACCTGCCGCTGAGTTTCCGGATTCAACCCAATATGAGAAGCAATAAGTTTGCAAATCCTTTTCGCTGCCACCAGCTGACCAATGCCAAAACCCGGTGTGCCGGTATCGTTAGCGATGACTGTGAGATCTGTCCGGCCCTGGCGAACCATTTCAGCGATCATGCGGTGCGGCGACCCGACTCCCATGAACCCTCCGATCATGATCGAGGCTCCATCCGGGATCATCTCAACAGCCTCAGCACAGCTGAGGAATTTATTCATTACCTTCGCGCCCTCCCTAAAACCCGACCGCTCCCGCTCCCTTCAGTCCCAGCATTTGTCGCATGTCCTCTGGTGCTGCAATCTCCCGATCAAACTCGCGCGCGATACGCACGACTTTCTCAACAAGTTGTGAGTTTGTGCAGAGCTTGCCTTTGCCCATGAAAATGTTATCTTCGAGGCCCACGCGCACATGACCGCCCATCATAATCGCCATGGTGGCAAGGTTGATCTCGTTGGGATAGCCAACGCCGATTACTGACCAGCGGTAATTCTCGGTTCCGAACAACCGGTCTGCTGTTTGCTTCATCACGATCAGGTCCTCGACATTTGCGGCCAGACCGCCGAGGACTCCCAGAACAAACTGGATCCAGAAGGGCGGCGTTACTATGCCGCTTTTCATCATGAACCGCAGATTGTAGAGATGCCCCACGTCATAGGCTTCGAACTCAGGACGCACATTATTTTCTGCAAAAGTGCCGGCGTAAGTCTCCATATCTCCGAAGGTGTTTCGGAAGATGAAATCCTTAGTACTCTCGGCATACGATTGTTCCCAATCGAACTTGTAGTCCGCGGCTTTGTATCTCCTGGCCACCGGATGAATGGAAAAATTGATGCTTCCCAGATTGAAGGACGCCAACTCGGGACGATAGCGCGGGATCACACGCAGCCTGTCCTGAGGCGACATACCCATGCCTCCCCCAGTTGTAACCCCGACCACGACGTTGCTGCCTGCCTTGATTCCTCTCAGAATCGGCCCGAAGAGATCGGGGTCGGAAAGCGGGCGGCCGTTCAAAGGATCGCGCGCATGCACGTGGACGGCCGCTGCCCCGGCCTGGCCACATGCGATCGCATCCGCAACTAGATGCTCCGGCTTAAACGGCAAGTGAGGCGTCTGGGTTGGGATGGTGATCGCGCCCGTCAATGCTGATGTGATGATGAGTTTGTCCGCCATGTCAACTCCTCCGATTTATGTAATCTGGTTGTCTGCTGCAAAATAGATGCGGACGATCCACAAAACTCATAACTATTTTGCACGCTTCGCAACAAACTCCTCTGTTCCATAGCTGCCGACCTGTCGAGACCCACGGATCTCGTCTCCTGAAATTTTGCCCTTGTACTCGCAACTTAGTTCCTGGCCCTGAACCTTCAGCGTTTCGACAAACGAGATGTCATTGCCCTTCACAGAACCTTCCGTTAAATCGGACTCGCTGGATTGGTTTCCCATGGACATCACAGCCTTTCCTGTGAGCTTTTCCCCCTCAACTTTAAAGTCGAAGGTGTAATTCATCTCACCGATCCCGGTGGAGATAACTGTTGTCCACTTGCCCGAAATATCGGCAGCAAGGGCCGGAATGAGACAGAGAAGCACGACCGACACAATCAGCAAAGTTTTTGTCGATTTCATAATTCAGCCTCCTTTGGGTGAGCTACTATTTGCCGCAATGTGGTATATTCATATCACGATACGGTACGATCCGACAACAAGGAAAGGAGGTCAGGATGAAAAAGGTGGAATTGCAGGATGCAAAACCCTATGCACCGCCCAAGCATTTCAATATGACTGCTTTGCGGCTTCATGGAAAAGAGGAGACAGGAACGCAGCAACTCTGGATGGGTCTCTCTCATTTCCTGCCGAATGGAGGCGCAGAGATGGACGCGACCCCCGCGGAAAAGCTCTATTTTGTACTCGAAGGAGAGGTCACGGTCACTGCACCGGACAAGCAGACATATGTGCTGAAAGCGTGGGATTCGCTCTACGTTGGGCCAAACGAGGCCAGGGCGATCATCAACAATACGAACAAGCCCGCGAGCATGCTCGTGATCATTACATATAAATAACCGTGAACGATCCGGTGAAAGGCGGTGAATGAATGGAATCGCGCGTTGACTTGAACTACGTTCGAAACATGTTTAGCCTCGCAAACAAAGTGGCCATCGTTACGGGCGGCGCGGGAGCCTTGGGGCAAGCAATTGCACAAGGGTTGGCAGTCTATGGCGCCGATGTTGTGGTCACCGGCCGCACGTTGAAGACGCTGGAACCGGTTGTAAGAGATATTGAGGCTGCCGGCCGAAAAGCCCTGGCCCTGAGCTGCGATGTCGCCGTTGAAAAAGATGTTGAGTCCCTGATGCGGGAAACGCTGAAGGCATTCGGCACCGTGGATATCTTGGCCACGGTCGCCGGAATTGCGAAGCGTTTTCCCGCAGAGGAATTTCCCATTGATGAGTGGCAGCAGGTAATGGACATCAATGTCCGGGGGACATTCCTCTGCTGCAAGCATGTTGGGAAGATTTTCAAAGAAAAGAAAAAGGGGAAAATCATCACGATCTCATCCGTACGCGCCTTCGCAGGACATCCGGGCGGGTATGCTGCCTATGGCACCAGCAAAGGCGCCGTCAATCTTCTGACCAGACAACTGGCGACCGAATGGGCAAAGTACAGCATCAATGTCAACTCGATTGCTCCCTGCATATTCTGGACACCGCTGACGCAGGAGGTTTTGGAGAACGAGCAGCTCTACAAAGTGTTCATGTCCAGGATTCCTATGGGAAGGGCTGCGCTGACTCAGGATTCCGTTGGTGCGGCCGTTTATCTTGCTTCTCCCGCTTCGGATTTCGTAACTGGGCAAATCCTTTATGTAGACGGCGGCACAGTCGCCGGATAAAAACAAAAATTGGAGACCACCCTATGAGTAACAATATGAAATTAGTGGATCTCAGTCACCCTTTTGGCGCTGGATGTCCACTTTGGCCGTACTTCGAGGATGTCAAGGTTGAGCGAATGCATTATCACGCCAAATCCGGCGTCCTCTCGCAGAAGATTACTACCGTGATGCACTGCACGACACACGCCGACTCGCCGGGACATGTCGTCGAAGGCCTCCGGTTCACACATGAATTGCCGCTGGATCTCTACTACGGGACCGGCGTTGTGGTGGATATTCCGAAGAACAAATGGGAATTGATCACGGCCGCAGATCTGGAGAAGGCAACGCCCAAGATTGAGAAGGGTGATATCGTAATCGTTCACACCGGCTGGAACAGGTATTGGGGGGACAACAAGGAGTATTTCTGCTACTCTCCCGGTCTCGGACGCGAAGCAGGCGAATGGTTTGTCGCCAAAGGTGTAAAAGCAGTAGGCGTAGACCAGCAAGCCTTGGATCACCCTTTGCATACCGCGATCGGTCCGCACGGGCCCGGCCCCATCATGCCGTCACTCAGTGAAGAATATAAACAGATGACTGGCCGCGACGTGCTGGCGGATTTTCCCGAATGGGAACCCTGCCACAACCTGCTCCTTAGAAATGGGATCATGGGATGGGAGAACGTGGGTGGTGATATCGCAATGGTTGTCGGAAAGCGGGTCACCATCATGGGACTCCCGCTGCGATGGTATATGGGAGATGGATCCATCGTTCGGATGGCGGCCTTGATTGACGAGAAGGACATCAATCCCGTTCCACCAAGAGTTTATAAATACGGCGTGGTATAGGATCGGAGGTTCCGGAATATGAGAAAAATTGCAGTGATTGGCGCCGGAATGATGGGACACGGCATCGCGCAGGTTTTTGCGGTAAATGGGCATGAAGTTGCGATCCACGATCCTTTCCCGGAAGCGCTGGCCCGAGTTCCAGAGCGAGTATGTGCAAACCTGCGCAGCCTTGGCCTTGACGAATCGAGCGTCCAGAGAATATCCCTGCACGGAACCCTCAAAGCTGCGGTTGAAAAGGCCGACATTGTCTTCGAGGCAGCGCCCGAGAACCTCTCGTTGAAGCAGGACATCTTTGCACAGTTGTCGAGCGCGACGCGGGCCGGCTGTATCCTGGCCAGCAATACCTCGGTCATTCCAATTGGAGAAATCGCAGTCAAATCTGAGGACCCGGGCCGCATCCTCGGCACGCATTGGTGGAATCCTCCGTATCTGATTCCGTTGGTCGAAGTCATCCAGGCACCTGGTACGGAATCGGTCTATATAGAAAAATGTATCGATCTGTTGCAGCGGATTGGCAAGGTAGCCGTCCACGTCAAACGCGATGTGCCCGGATTTGTCGGCAACCGTTTGCAGCACGCGCTCTGGAGAGAAGCAATCTCCATTGTAGCGGCCGGAATTTGCGATGCCGAAACGGTCGATCTCGTGGTCAAAAACAGCTTCGGGATGCGGTTGCCTGTGTTAGGACCGCTGGAGAATGCGGATCTTGTGGGACTAGACTTGACTCTCGCGATTCACAATGTAATCCTTCGGCATCTCGAAGCTTCACCTGAACCAAGTCCGTTGTTGGCACGCTATGCGGGCGAACAACGCCTTGGGATGAAGACGGGAAAGGGATTCTACGAATGGACGCCGGAGTCGGCACAGCATGTCCGCGAGCGGCTGACGCGGTACCTGCGGGATGCAATAAAAAAGGGAGAGTAGTTGAGTGGTAGAGCCTTTGAAAACAAAACCCAAAGCTCGTGACCGGAATGGAGTCCAGGTGATAGCTCGCGCTGCCGAGATCTTGCGGGCGCTTGAGGGAAGCAATGGTATGAGTCTTGGCCAGCTTGCGGGACGAGTCAGCCTGCCCAAATCGACCGTGCAGCGAATCACTAATGCTCTTGATTCCGAAAATTTTGTGGTTTCAGCATCCCCCGGCGGACGCCTGCGACTGGGACCGGCTCTGGTCAGGATTGCCCATTCCATTCGATTCCCGATTGCCGAAACTGCCGGGCCTTATCTTCGGGAGCTTTCAGAGAAAACGGGTGAAACTGTAGACCTTGCAGTACTCGATGGGGAAAAGGCGGTCTTTGTAGATCAAATCCCCGGATCCCATCGCCTTCGTGCGGTATCAGCCATCGGTGTTTCATTTCCGCTGCACTGTACCGCCAACGGGAAAGCAATGCTGGCCGCGCTTGATGCTGAGGAATTAAGCCGGCTGAGGAAGCGCATGCGCCTGACTGCTTTCACCGAGAATTCCATTCGATCCTGGGAGAAACTTGAGCAGGAGCTTCTCAGGATTCGTGAAACCGGACTTGCCTACGACCGGGAAGAACACTCAATGGGGATTTCGGCCATTGGAACTGTGATCATCGGTTTTGAGGGGGAGATTGCCGCAATAACAATTCCCACACCTACGGTGAGGTTTGCGAAAAAGGAGCCTGAATTGGCAAAAGCACTGAAGCTTTGCCGAGATGCAGTCGACAGAATTCTTGGCGGCGCGCCGACGTCTCGCCGGCTCTTTTGCAGAATAGCCACAACCTAGTACTTAATCTCATTACGCGGCCAAAGCCGCAAAAAGCCGACTGGACGCCGCCCCCAGGGAATTCCGATTGCATCGTGTCGTTGATTTTTGAATTGGAAATAGGGACGAAAACTTTCTCATCCGTCCCAGGACGCTGCAAGAGGGGGACGTTACGTATTGCGTTTAGTGCAATAGGGCAACGTCCCCTTTTTATCTAAAAAATGTACTTGCGCGCAAGCTGCATGATCCTTGGACCCGTGCTGGAGGTGATATTGCCGAACGTTCCACTGCTCAAAGTGGTATCCGGGCTGCCGAGCCGCACGCTGTTGGTGACATTGAAGGCCTCGGCTCGAAACTCGATTTGATGGCCTTCGGCGACATGGAATCTTCTCGAAATGCTCTGACTCCAATCCCAGTATCCCGGACCTCTCAGGCTGCCTACTCCCATGTTCACGTAAGTGCCGGCTGCGGGTAGTGCAAACGCAACGGGATTGAAACAGCTCACGCGAGGACCAGGCACACAGGCCTG
>Ga0326727_10019144_pt1 | contig 13827 bp, 12 predicted proteins | sample MB2enrmetagenome_FD_207643 | JGI IMG/M metagenome (GOLD analysis project Ga0326727, IMG submission 207643) | Lab enriched peat soil microbial communities from McLean, Ithaca, NY, United States - MB29MY | ecosystem: Environmental > Terrestrial > Soil > Wetlands > Peat | place: USA: New York... | reverse complement strand
ATGTGGGGCCGTCGGATTACGTCCCCTGGCAAAAAGACAATAAGGTGGCGTTTCTCCGCCTGGAAGCCCGGGGCTTCGGCGGGGCTCCCATGAATGTGGAAATCAGGCTGTCCGTGGAAGACTCCCCTAATAGCGGCGGCTGCATGATCGACGCGGTGCGCTGCGCCAAGCTGGCCCGGGAGCGGGGCATCGGCGGGCCTCTTACCTCGATTTCCGCCTACACCATGAAACATCCACCCGAGGCCCTGGAAGACGAGGAAGCCTGCCGGCGGGTGGAGGACTTTATCGCCGGCCGCCTGGAAAGATAGCCACCGACAGCTTGATGGGCAAGGAAAAGACGCCGAAAATTTTGGCCTTTACGGCGCCCGGTCCAAAGGCCTTAATCCCTGTCCCCTGCTTTGTCAAAGGGGGGACTGGAAAACCCCTGGGTGATATTCGATAAACCCCTCAACTGGTTCGCCCGCTTCTGGGCCCTGACGCTTAGCCGGTTCTCCTGGCTCATCGTGGCCCTCGCACTCGTGGCCAGCGGACTGTCTATCTATATCACAGTAGACCGCCTGAGCTTTCAAACCAAGCAGATCGACTTGGTTTCCAGCAATCAGCGGCTTACGGCCCTTCAGGCGCATCTGGATAAGGAATTCGGCAGCAAGGATGGCCTGGTGGCGGTGGTTGCCAGTCCCGAGAAGGGCCGCGCCATCGCCTTCGCTGAGGCGCTGGCCAAGGAACTGCGCCGATATCCCCAAGATTTTCCTGAGATTTTCTATCGGGTGGACCCGCAGGCCTTTAAAGACCAGGCCCTCTATTTTCTCGATCCCAAGGAAGAGCGGGAGCTTAAGGACAAGATCCTCAGCAATCAAGGGATCATGAAAGAACTGGCCGCCAACCCCAGCCTGACCCAGTTCTTTTCCTCGGTGAACCATGAGGTCACCGGATCCATGATTGGGGAGTTGTTCCTTGATTTTCTCCAGGAAAAGGGTCAGAAGAAACTTCCCGATCTCAGCCTGCTCAATGCCACCCTCCGGCAGTTCTCCCATTTCATGGAGGGCCAGGATACATATAAATCCCCCTTAAAGGCCTTATTTCCCAAGGGCCTGGGGGATCTTGAGGAAGAAGGCTATTTTTTTACCAAAGACAACCGCTACCTGCTCTTTCTGATTACCAGCAAGCCGGGAGATTACCATGATTCCCAGGAGACGTTGTACCACCTGCGCCAGGTGCTGGACGAGCTCAAACCCAAATTTCAGGGAGTCCAGGTGGGGGTAACTGGCCCCGAGGCCCTGCAAGACGATGAAATGGCCGGTGGCCAAAGGGACATTGCCTTGGCCACCTGGCTGTCACTCCTGGGGCAATTCTTCCTGTTGATTATCTTTTTCCGCAGCCTTGAACGCCCCCTGGTGGAAGTGGCGGCCCTGCTCATCGGGCTGAGCTGGGCTTTCGGGCTTACCACCTTGGTCATAGGCCACCTCAATATCCTCTCCATGATCTTTGCTCCCCTGATGCTGGGGATCGCCATAGACTTCGGCATCCATTGGTTCTGCAGACTTGAAGAGGAGCAGGGCCATAATCCCTGTTCCCTGAACAGCCTTTATTATACGCAAAAATTCGGGGCCCCGGGCATCGCCTTCGCGGTCGTGGCCTCCGCCCTGTGCTTCCTGCCCCTGGCGTTCACCGGCTTCAAAGGCCTGGCGGAATTGGGCCTCATCCTGTTCATGGGCCTGATGACAATGATCGTGGTCACCCTGGTGGTGCAGCCAGCCATGGTAAAGCTGGCGGAGAGGTGCCCGCCGGTGGCCCAGTTGGAAAGCCGCCATGAGCTTCCCCACCCCTCTATCTTACTGCGATGGCAGAGCCCGGGAGTGGTCGCGGCCCTGGGAGTGGCGCTCATGGCCGTTGCGATCGTGTCCCTGTTTAATGTGCACTTTGATTTGAATCCTCTGCATCTGCAAAATCTCAAGACCGAATCGGTGGTCTGGGAGCTCAAGCTCCTGAAGGGCTCGGGTTATTCCAGCACCAATGCCATTATGACTGCGAAATCCCTCCCGGGAATCGAGGCCAAGACCAGAGCCCTGAAACGCCTGCCCTCGGTTTCTAACGTCGATTCCATCCTCTCTTTCCTGCCCGAGGATCCGGTGGCCAAGTCCCAGATGATTGAAGAAATTCGGACCGTGGTGGCTCCCTTGAGTTTCGCCCCGCGGCCGGCTCAGGTTTCCACCCTGCAGGAGGTGGCCGCCATCCTCCAACGCCTCCAATTTAAACTGGATGTCGCCCAACAAAGCGATTGGAACCCCGAGAGCAAGACCGAGAAGGAGCAGGTTGGCGAAGCGAATGCCTTGCTTTCCCGCCTCCAGACGCTGCTTAACCCTGCCAAAAATCCCCAGGCCGCGGTCCGGTTGGCCGCGTTTGAAAAGAAGTTCTTCGCCGACTTGAGGGATAAATGGCAACTGTTGAAGGAAAACCTCAGCGCTCCGCCCTTGCAGTTAGCGGACCTGCCCGCCCAGGTGCGCAACCGGTTCGTCAGCCCCCAGGGCACGTATATCATCAAAGTCTTTCCGGCCGACGATATCTGGCAATTTCCGGTCCTTAAAAGATTTGTCCAGGACTTGCGCCGCATCGACCCCAATGTCGTGGGCGACCCGGTCTTGCTTTATGTCTTTAATTCGGCCTTCGTGAAGGATTGCCTGTGGGCCACGGGTATTGGCCTGATAGCCATCATCTGCCTGGTGCTGCCCCTATACCGCAGCCTGATCGTGAGCCTGATGGCTTTGATACCCTTGTTCTTCGGTCTGAGTATGACCTTGAACCTGATGTGGCTGCTGGGCATTTCTTTCAACCAGGCCAATGTCATCGTTTTGCCCCTGCTGGTGGGGGAAAGTGTGGAGTTCGGCATCATCATCCTGACGCGCTGGCAGTTGGAGAGGACCGCCCGGGCTCTGACCCTTCCCGCCAGCATCGCAAAGGGCGTGGTTCTGGCCGCGCTCACCACCACTGTGGGTTTCGGCAGCCTCATGGTGTCCGGACAGTGGGGAGTCTTCAGCCTGGGGTTGCTGGCCACGATCGGTAGCCTGAGTGTTCTGTCGGGGGGCTTGACCTTCCTGCCCGCCGTCCTCAAGCTCTGGGGAAAACGCAAGATCATTCGGGCCGCGTTTCTCAAACCCCTGGAGGCCACACATCCCATGGCCCTCAAGAAATGGGAGAAGTTTGGTTCCGGCCCGATGCAAGAGAATTCAAAAAGCCCCGGTCCCTCGCGAGTCATCCGGTAAGCCGATACGCGCCATGGCCCCCAAACCCCTGATCAGCCTGCAAGGAATCCTTTTTGACCTGGGAGGCACCCTGGACGGAGACGGGGAGCACTGGCTCAACCGGTTTCATCTCCTCTATCAGGAAGACTTTCCCGGGGTTTCCTGGGATGCCTTAAAGGCTGCCTTTTACAGGGCCGAAGTCATTTGTCAGCAGGAATCTCAAGTGGCAGGGCTCGGTCTGGAAGGCTTGGTGGCCTTTCACGTCAGCCAGCAGTTGGCGGTCCTGGAAATTACCGATCCCCAAGGAGCGAGCCGCCTGGCCCAGAAATTCCTGGAGTCCTGCCGGGAGAAACTCGGCCGCAATGCGGGGGTTCTCTCCCGGCTTGCTGGGCGGTTTCGTCTGGGGGTGGTTACTAATGGTTATGGCAACGCCGAAATCATCCTGGAAGAAGCGGGGATGAGGCCCCATCTGGCGGCAGTGGTAGATTCCCAGGCAGTGAGGCTCAGGAAGCCCGACCCCGCCATCTTTGCCCTGGCCCTGGATTATCTGGGGGTGGCGCCCGAGGCCGCGGCCCTGGTGGGGGATTCCTATCAGCAGGACATCCGCCCGGCCAAGGAGGCGGGCCTCACCACCGTGTGGCTGCGCAATGATGCCATGTCAGCCCCGCTGCCCCCGGATTTTTCACCTACAGCGGCTGACTACCAGATTAAAGCCCTGCCGGATCTCGAGGCTCTGGTATCATGAAAGCCGGACTCATTGCCGCGGGGCTCGGTAGCCGCTTGGTCCAGGGGGGCATCAACGTCCCCAAGCCCCTGGTCGTGGTGGGAGGCCAGACCCTGGCGGCCCGGGCTCTAAAGCGCGCCGCTGCGGCCGGAGCCCAGCGGGCCGCGATCATCACCACGCCGGTTTTCCCCGAAGTGGCGGAGTATTTTCGGCGGGGTGCCTGGCCCCTGCCCCTGGACCTCATCGTCTGGGAGAGCCCCAATTCCCTGGAAAGTTTCCTGGCCCTGGAGCCTTACCTGAGAGAGGCTGAGTTCGTGCTCCAAACCGTGGACGCGGTTTTTGCTCCGGGCGCGCTGGCGGACTTCGTTTCTCAAGCCCGCAAGGCCCGGGCCCCCGGGGCCCTGGGACTTACCACCTTCCAGGATGATGAATCGCCCCTCTATGTGGAGGTGGGGGCCGATATGCAGATCTCGGCGGTGGGCCGGTCTAAGCTCAGCCCATACATCACCGCGGGATGTTACTTCTTCCGGCCCGAAGTCTTCGACTGGCGCGACCGGGCCCGGGCCTTGGGGCTTAAGGCTTTGCGGGAATTCTTGGCATTGCTGGCCACAAATGGTTATCCTTTACTGGGCATCGATGTGGGGCCCGCAGTGGACGTGGACCACCCCTGGGACATCCGCCGCGCCGAAGAGCTTCTTGAAACCGGGAACCTTACGTGAGCCGGATGATTTATGCTATTTTCCGGGAACAGGCCCTGTCGCCGGGCAAGGTCGCCGAGGATGCCGCCATCCTGGAATCGGTCCTGCAGCATCTGGAGGCCCAGGACTGGGAAACCAGGCGCCTTTCTGCCGAAACCATTCCGGAAGAGCCGCCTGAGGCCCTAGGAGTCCTGCACATGGCCCAGGGCCCCGCGGCCACGGCGCGGCTGGCAGGCTGGGAGAAAAAGGGCCTCAGGCTCATCAACTCTCCCCAGGCCCTGCAACGCTGCTCCCGGAAGAACCTGTGTGCCTGGCTCGGGGGCTGGGATTTTCTGTTCCCGCGCACCCGCTACTTTTCTGTGGCTGAAGCCGAGGCAAATTGGGGGCGCGAATTTCCCGGACCGGGCTGGCTCAAGAGGGCCGACATCCATGCCGACGGGCCGGGCGACGTCGTCCGGGTAAGTAATCCGGCTCAGGCCCGGGAGGTGCTGGCCGACTTTGCCCGGCGCCGCATCCAGGGCCTCATCTGGCAGGAGCACATCACCGGCGAGGAAATTAAGTTCTATGCGGTGGGCCGCGGCGTTTTTTTCAAAGCTTTTCTGGCCGGAACCGGCGCCGAAGCTACCGGGTCTTTAGCCGCGGTCCTGAAAAATTTGGCCGCACGCCTGGCCACTGTAAGTCGCCTAGAAGTCTTCGGTGGCGACGTCATCGTCACTCCGGAAGGCAAGGCGGTTCTAATTGACCTCAACGACTGGCCCAGCTTCTCCCGTTGCCGGGAGGCTGCGGCCCAGGAGATTGCAAATTATGTCAAAGGTAAATTTCGCCTCTGAACCCGAGCGGCCCGGGTCCCTGGCGCTCTTCCAGGCCGAACAGGAGGTGCTGGCCCCAGGCACCCAGAACGTGGCCCTGCTCTCGCAATTGGTGCTCGAGCGGGGGCAGGGCTGCTATCTCACGGATGCGGACGGCAGGCGCTACCTGGATTTCATGGCCGGGATCGGAGTTTGCTCCTTGGGGCACAGCCACCCGCGCTACATTGCGGCGCTCACCGAGCAGCTCAACCGGATCATTGTGGGGAATTTCACCACCACCAACCGCCTGAAATTCCTTACTCGCCTGGCGTCGCTGGCCCCCGGGGAGCTTTCCCTAACCCAACTCTATTCCGGGGGGGCCGAAGCCGTGGAGGCGGCCATCCGCCTGGCCAAATCTTACACCGGGAAATTCGAGACCCTGGCCTTTTGGGGAGGCTTCCACGGCAAGACCGGCGGGGTCCTGGGCCTCATGGGCAGCCCCTTTAAGCATCACTGGGGGCCGCTCCACCCAGGCCTCTATCTCACCCCCTATGCAGACTGCTACCGCTGCGCCTTCAAGTTGGAATACCCCGGCTGCGGGCTGCATTGCCTGGATTTTGCCCGCCAGGTCATCAAGCTCAACACCACCGGGGAACTGGCCGCCATTCTGGTGGAGCCCATCCAGGGGACCGCAGGCAACATCGTGCCGCCGCCTGAATTTCTTCCCGGCTTGCGCCAGATCGCCCGGGACCATGGCGCGCTTCTCATCGCCGACGAGATGCTTACTGGCTTCGGACGCACGGGCAAGCTCTTCGGCATGGAGCACTTTGGAGTGGTACCAGACATCATGACAGTGGGAAAGGGCATGGGAAGCGGCTTTCCCGTGAGCGCCCTCATTTCCACCCCGGAGATCATGAAGGCCAAGCCTTATTCCAACCCCTCCGCGGCCTCCTCCAGTTATGGCGGCAATCCCCTGGCAGCCACCGCGGCCTGGATCACCCTGGAGATCATCATGGAAGAAAACCTGGTGGAAAATGCCGCCCGAGTGGGGGACTTCCTCCAGCAACAGTTGCTATCCCTCAAGGAGAAATACCCCTTTGTCGGCCACATCCAGGGCCGGGGCCTGATGATCGGTCTGGAGTTTGTCAAGGACCGGGCCACCAGGGAGCCTCTGCCAGCCCGGATCACCCAGCTCATTTTCAAGGAAAGCCTGAAGCGGGGCCTGCTCTCCATGAACTATGCCCCCCAATTTCGGATCAACCCACCCCTCATCCTGACCAGGGAGGAGGCCGAGGAGGGGGTGGCCATCCTGGATGAGGTTTGCGCTTATGTCCGACAGGAAGTCCTCTCTCACTAACGGGCCTCTAAAGGGCGCCATCATCGGCTTCGGAAAGGTGGCGGAGGGAGCCCATCTGCCGGCGCTTAATAGCTTGCCGGATTTAAGGATTGTGGCCGTAGCCGATCCTCTGTCGGCTCGCCGGGCCCGAGCCCAGGAACTCCTGGGTGAGGTGCGCGTCTTCTCCGATCTGGAAAGTCTCCTGGCCGACGCGCCTCGCCTTGATTTTGCCGTGGTGTGCACGCCCCCGGGGGGGCGTCTGCCGCTGTTGGAGGCGGTGATGCGCCACGGCTGTCACGTGTTGAGCGAAAAACCCCTGGCCCTGGATGAGGTTGATTTCCAGAGGCTGGAACTGGCTCAGGCGGCCAGCGGCTCGGCCTTGGTTACGGTGAACAACTGGAAGTATGCCCCCCTGCTGTCCCTCGCTCGCCGGCTGGTCCAGGAGGGCGCCATCGGCCGGCTCCAACGCCTGGATTGGGAGGTCTATCGCACCACGGCCTCGGGTGGCGGGCTCTCGGCCTGGCGCCAAGACCTGGCTAATTCCCTGGGGGGAATTCTCGTGGACCACGGCTGGCACGCGTTTTATCTCCTAATTGCCTGGGCGGGCGCTGAGCCCCAGACCCTCAGGGCAAACCTTACGAAAGGAGCTGGCGAGGGCGGGGTTGAGGCGGAGGCCGAGGTGGAGCTGGTGTTTTCCGGGGCCACGGCCCGGCTCTTCCTGACCTGGCTTTCCGAGGCCCGGAGCAACCGCGGCAGGCTGGCGGGTTCAGCCGGGGAAATCATCCTGGCGGACGACCACCTCAGCGGCCTCGCGGGCCGCCAGGTTAAAAAGGGTCTAAGCTTTCCGGAAAAATTATCCGCCGGCTCACACCATCCCCAATGGATGGCAGGAGTCTTTAGCGAGTTTTTGGAAGAAATAAGGGCGCCGGAAAAGCGGGGCCGGAATTTCCGGGAGGCGAGGATGTGTGCGCGTCTTATCAGCTTGGCGTACTTTTCTCATCAGGCAGGAGGAGCATGGATAGACGTAGCCTCGGGTCGGGTCGTCTCAAAAGCCTCAATCTGAACCGACTCCTAACCATCCTGGGGGCAGCCATCCTGCTGGGGCTGCTGATCGGCCTCGGGCTCGGTGATGTAGTAGGGTATTTGCGCCGGATCGGGTTTGGCTGGCTGTTCATCATCGGCCAGGAGACCTTGCCTATCCTGGCTAACACCGCAGCCTGGAACTGGGCCTTCCCCGCAGAACACCGACGGGTAAAATTCTGGCGTCTACTCAAGATGCGGCTGGCCGGCGACGGTTTAAACTATCTCATCCCTACGGCTACGGTAGGCGGCGAAATCTGGCGCATCGACACCTTGCGCCGGGAAACGGGCGCCTCGGTTGCGGCAGCCTCAGTCACCCTGGCCAAGTTCGACCAGTTCCTCGGTCAGGCCCTGTTTATCGCGGTGGGGTTGACGGTTGCGGCCCTTTTCGCCCCCCTCAAGCCGGAACTCATGCCCTGGTTGTGGGGGGTGCTGGCGGCCTGCCTCCTGTTTCTGGGCCTGATATTCCTGGGGCTGCGCCGGGGGATGTTCGCGATGCTCACGCGCCTGATGGATGCCTATCTGCCCAGGCGCCTGCGAACCTACCTCCCCGCCGAGAAGCTTGCTGAGCTGGACCGGCTGATTTCGGCCTATCTCGGCCAGGACCGGCGCGCTTTCTTAACCTCCGTTGGGCTCTTCACGGCGGCCTGGGCCCTGGGAGCCGTTGAGGTTTTCCTGATCTTCCACTTCTTAGGGCTGCCCATCGAGGTCACCACGGCCGTAACCGTCGAGACCCTGTCCATTTTCATTGATCTGGTGCTGTTCTTTATGCCGGCCAAATTGGGGACCCAGGAAGGGGGCAAGGTTCTCATCTTCCTGAGCCTGGGGCTGCCGGCCGCCGCGGGCCTCAGCTTCGGCCTGGTGCGGCGGGTGAGGGAACTTTTCTGGGCGGGGGTGGGTCTGGCCTGCTTGAGTTCCTTCCCCAAGGTTAAGGAGGCTCCGGCTAATACCGAATCCGTGGCAGACACCGGGCCTGGGGCATAAAAACCAGACCCTTCTCGCGGTTGGCCAGGCCAGGAGCGGCCGATTGCCCCGACGCCTATCCTCAATTACCGCGAGCGTCTCCCCAGCACCCAGAGGCTGATGGCAAACACGTAGGAGCCAATCATCGCCCCCCAGAGAAAAAATGCCAGCCTGTCCATTAAGGCCAGGGCCACCAGAAGATAGGCGAAATCCCGGTTAGCCAGGAATCCCAGCCAGCGGGTGATCCTGGAGCCTTTCTGAGAGCCTTCCTCCTTTAGGAGAATTTGGTAAACCGAGAGGACGCAGAGCCCAAACCCACCAAGCAAGCCCAAAAGGGCGTAAAGGTAGCGAGCATCGCCCGTGGCCCGGCTCAGCCCTAAGGCCAGGCCCACGAACACCGCGACGTTTACCAGGTTATCCGTGAAGATGTCGAGGTAGTGACCAAAAACCGATTCCTGGAGGGTCAGGCGGGCCACCTCCCCATCTACGCCGTCGACGATCACCGCGGCCAAGAACATGAGGGTCCCTGCCAGGTGCGCCAGGTACGTTGTCTGGGAGAGAAGCCAGGCGCCCGTCAACCCTATAAGGGTTCCCATGAGGGTTATCCAATTAGGCCTTATGCCCCACCGGGCCAGCCAGGGGCTGATTCTCCGGGATATCCGGCGGTCCACCATCCGGGTCAGATAGCCGTTGCTTTCCCGGGTCGCATCGGCCAGGGCGTTGATGAGGCGGGATTCGGCCTCCCGGGGGCCTGCCTCCCCTGAAGGGAGCAGGTAGGGCAAGGGGGCCCCCGAGGAGGCCGAAGGACTATCCGGGCCTTGGGCCCAACCGGGAAGAATCGCCGCCCACCTGGCTGCCGGTAGAACCCCGCCCCAGTCCGCCACAAACTCCGTACCGGCTTGGGCCTGGGCCAGGAAGGCCGAAAAACTGCGACGGTTCCAAATCGCCTGAGCCTTGAGGATTATTAAGGGTCGGTCCTCCTCGGTGAGGCGCACTGGCAGTTTTGGGTTACCTCCCTGTGGGATCATGATGATCTGGATTGAAGCCGGAAACTGATACCTGACTTCCTTTAGCCCCCGGGAGACTTCCTCGCTGGCCAGAACCCAGACCTGCTCCGAGAACTCGGCCGCCAGCCGGGCCGCTCTCACCACCGCGGGCTGGCGGAAGACGGAAAGAAGTGCGCTCTTACAGTTTGCCAGAATAACAATCCCTGGGGTCATGGGAACCTTTCTTCAGGACCATCGGAGTGGCTTTTTCTTTTCCCGACTACATAGTTCCGTTTCTTGATAAAAAATTCCAGGAGTCCGGTCCCTGACTTCCTCCCGGCAGAAAATTTTTTGAAATTGCCTAAAACTGTTTATATTATAATCACATTCACCCATGCAACTTCAGATGAACTTCTTCGGTCGGGATATTCTCCCCCACCCTATCACCAGGGGTTGAATAGACAATTTTGGCCCTCTGTAGCTATCTGGAATACAAGATAACTACTATCTAGCAATTACCTACAACCTGGTGAAAATATTGTGATTTTCATATCATAGCCGTCCGTCCATCAGAGCCTGTTGGCCATCTTAAACGAACTTAATCATTTAAAATTCGAAAAATCTCCGTGGAGTCCATAATGGTAGAGAGGGGTAGGAGTCCTGTCCCCGGGGTTTTGCACTTAGAGCGCAAAATCCTAGGGGTTGTGGGCAGGGACGCAGGGACCTGGCAGGCGCTTGGCGGAAAGGGGATCCTGGCCTCGATTAGCCCGGGTAATGGGGCGACAAATTTACGGAAAATTATGCTATAATTGTAATTGCAAGGCCTTCTCGAAGTTAAACTTGGGTGGGATTCACAAAACCGTTTTTTGGGGGCGGCGACCAAGGTCGCCGCATAATCTCAGGTCAAACCTGGCCCAGGTTGGCATGTTTATTGATTCTATTCTTGGGCAAATACCGATTCCCCTTGCGGGAAAAGGAGGGAGAGATGCTGAAAAGATTTTTTCAGGACGAGGCTGGGGCCAGCGCCGTGGAATATGCCCTGCTGGTGGGCCTGATCGCCGTGGTAATTATAACCGCGGTCCAATTACTGGGCACCAACCTGAGCTCCATCTACAATTCGGTGGCCACTTCCATCGGCAGTTAAGGCATACTTCATTTTTAGAGCGGGCTCTCAGGTCATCTCCGAGGCATTAAAAATAATGCAAATTCATAAAGGGGTGGCCAGACCCGGGTCCGGGCATATTCGCAAGCGATCCGAGCAGGTCCAGACCCACGATGAAAATTCAATATGGTGTCCGGGGCAATCATACTGAACCAGGGGGGGTATGGGACACGTCCTAGGGTTTTGGGTTTTGGGGCCGGAAAATTCTCAGATGCAATGTTAGCAACTTTAGCTGGTTTAGCAAGCCTTGGCCCCTGTGCTGCGGTGATTGGGGGGGAGAGGTGATAGAGATATTCCCCACACCGCTCCCCACAGCATTCCCCACACCTGGTGGTTGGGGGGCGGGATTACCGGGCCGATGATAGCTGCTAACAGTGGCCGGGCAATAAGGCGTTGACCGGCGAGAGTTGAAACTTTCCCACGGGCACGCAGGCAGCTTTGACAGCCCCAGAACAAGGATACATCCTGAACCCTTCTAGCTTTATTTCGGATGAACCTGTGGGGAATATTGTGGGGAATTGAATAAAAATTGGTTAGACAATATTAGCTAAGTACTTGATATACTGTGGCGTCCCCAACCGGATTTGAACCGGTGTTGCCGGCGTGAAAGGCCGGTGTCCTGGACCAGGCTAGACGATGGGGACGCAATCTGGTGGGCCGTGTTGGATTCGAACCAACGACTCTCTGCTTAAAAGGCAGATACTCTACCGACTGAGTTAACGGCCCGAATAGTTTAACAAACTTTTTTTAACCCGCCGAAGTAGACTTGTCAAGGATATCAGCCGCGGCGCCGCGCCAGGGGTCACCGCGAGAGCCCGCCGCCGTCTTAGCTTGCTTCCAGCAAGGCTCGGCGGACTTCAGCCAAAATCGTGGCGTGCACCACCATCGGCGGCTGGGTGGCATCCAGGCGGCGAAAGCGGGGGCCCTTGAAATTGGCATAGCTGGCCGCCACCTGCCTCAGGTAGGGAAAGGACTCGCTCACCTGCCGGGCCGCCTTGCCCTTTTTGGCCAGGCGGGCCAGGGCCTCCGTGACCGGCAGGTCCAGGAGGAAGACCAAATCGGGCCTCGGGGCGAAGGCCTCGTTGGCGGCCAGGATGTCGTTGGGGTCGAGCCCGAGGGACCCCTGGTAGGCTACCGAGGAGTAATAATAACGGTCGGTGATCACCACCTTGCCCTGCTTTAAGGCCGGTTTGATAACTTGGTCCACGTGCTCCCGGCGGTCTTCCATGAAGAGTTGCAGCTCCTCGGCCGGACTCCAATGACGGCTGGGGCCGGCGAGGTAGGCCCGGAGCTTCTGACCGGCCGGGCCGTTGCTGGGTTCCCGGGTCAACACCACCTTTCGGCCGTCCTTTTCCAAAGAGGCCGCCAACAACTCCGCCTGGGTGGTCTTGCCGGAGCCGTCCACCCCTTCCAGGGCCACGAGAAAACCCCGGGGCATTGGGGCTCTCTTACCAGACTTCCGGGAAGGCGGTGATTTTGTAGAGATATTCCATCTCAGGGCCAGACCACCTCCTGACTTTTACAGAAATCCAGGTCGGGATAGTCCACCGTGACCACCACCTCGGGCGAGGCTTTCGCAAAAGGCACGTGGCGAAACAAGAGATCCAGAGTTTTCAGGCGAAAGGGGGCGATGACCCCGGAGGTTTTCAGGCAGAAGGTGAGGAGCAGCACTGCCAGGGGAATGAGGGCGGCCGCCCGGGGTTTGGCCAGAGAAGAAGGGCTGTAACCCTTGGTCACGAATGACCTCGCTGGTTGGATTAGCCGGACTTAGGATAAACCAGTCGGGGCATCCTGTCAAACCCAACTTTTCCTGGTTTATCGGTGAGGGCCAACATCTCTCAGGGATCAGTAGGCCCCAGGCGGGTTTGCCAGAAGGTCCAATCCCAGGCCCGATCTCTTTCCCCAAGCCTACGGCACCTGAGGAAGGGCGGCTGAAAAGCCGAAGGGCGGGAACTTCCCGCCCTCCTCCTCTGTCTTTCATTAAATCAGCCGGTCAAGACTTACTTCACTTCTTCAAACTCCGCCTCCACCACCTCTTCTTCGGGCTTTTTAGCCTTCTCTTCGTGACCCGGTCCGGCCGCGCCGGCGCCGGCTCCGGCTCCGGCTCCGGCCTTGGCGTACATCTGTTCCGCCAGCTTGTGAGAAGCCTTCATCAGAGCATCAGAGCCAGACCTGATGGCCTGGAGGTCGCTGTCTTCCATGGCGGTCTTCAGGGAGCTGATCTTGCTCTCGATGTCGCTCTTGGTGGCGGCGTCCACTTTGTCGCCCAGTTCAGTCAAGGTCTTCTGGGTAGTGTAAATTAGAGTGTCGGCCTGATTGCGGGCCTCGGCCACCTCCTTCTTGCGGTGGTCTTCTTCGGCGTGAAGTGACGCCTCCTTGACCAGCCGGTCGATCTCCTCTTTGCTGAGGCCGCTGGGGGCGGTAATGCGGATGGACTGCTCCTGGCCAGTGCCCAGATCCTTGGCGGACACGTGGACGATGCCGTTGGCGTCAATATCGAAGGTCACCTCAATCTGGGGCATGCCCCGGGGCGCCGGTGGGATGCCAAAGAGTTCGAAGCGGCCCAGGATCTTGTTATCCGCCGCCATCTCCCGTTCGCCCTGGAGCACAAGGATGGTCACTGCGGTCTGGTTGTCCGCCGCGGTGGAGAAGACCTGGCCCTTACGGGTGGGGATGGTGGTGTTGCGCTCGATGATTTTGGTGAAGACCCCGCCCAGGGTTTCGATGCCCAGGGAGAGGGGCGTGACGTCCAGCAGCAGCACGTCTTTCACTTCGCCCTTGAGCACCCCGGCCTGGATGGCGGCGCCTACCGCCACCACTTCATCCGGGTTTACCCCCTTGTGCGGCTCCT
>Ga0326727_10019143_pt1 | contig 13827 bp, 9 predicted proteins | sample MB2enrmetagenome_FD_207643 | JGI IMG/M metagenome (GOLD analysis project Ga0326727, IMG submission 207643) | Lab enriched peat soil microbial communities from McLean, Ithaca, NY, United States - MB29MY | ecosystem: Environmental > Terrestrial > Soil > Wetlands > Peat | place: USA: New York... | reverse complement strand
TGTATGTCTGGCTGCCCGACGCCATGGCGGGCCCCACGCCGGTTTCCGCGCTGATCCACGCCGCCACCATGGTGACCGCGGGCGTCTACATGACGGCGCGGTCGTGGGCCATCTACACACACGCGCCGGCGGCCATGAATACCATCGCCATCATCGGGCTGGCCACTGCGTTTTTCGCGGCCACTATCGGGCTGGCGCAGAACGATATCAAGAAGGTCTTCGCCTACTCGACGGTTTCGCAGCTAGGATACATGTTCCTGGGTGTGGGCTGCGGGGCGTTTTCAGCGGGCATTTACCATCTGGTGACGCACGCGTTTTTCAAGGCGCTGCTGTTCCTCGGGGCGGGCAGCGTGATCCACGCGCTTTCGGGTGAGCAGGACCTGCGCCATATGGGCGGCCTGCGCCAGAAGATCCCGTGGACGTACGCGACCATGATGTGCGCGGCGGTGGCCATTGCGGGCGTGCCGCCGTTCTCGGGGTTTTTCAGCAAGGACGCGATTCTGGTGGCCGCCCACCAACACGCGCCGTGGATGTACTGGCTGGGCACGCTGACCGCGGGCATGACCGCCTTCTACGTATTCCGCGCCATTTTCCTGGCGTTCTTCGGCGAGTACAGGGGCGACAAGCACGCGCACGAATCGCCGCCCGTGATGCTGATTCCGCTGGCGATTCTGGCACTGCTGTCGCTGACGGGCGGATTCTTGTTCAAAGTTCCGCAATTCCTGGCGCCGCTCTTCCCCGCGATGGAGGCGCCTGAGAATCCCGCGCTGGTGGCCATCTCGGTGGCGGCGGGCGTGATGGGGATCGCACTGGCCTGGCTGATGTACGTGGCCAAACCGGCCTTGGCGGAATCGTTCGCGGCGAACGTGAAGGGCCTCTACACGCTGGTCTACAACAAGTACTTCGTGGATGAAATCTACGCCGCGGTGGTGGTGGATCCGCTGGTGGGCGGCTCGCGCGCGGTGCTTTGGAAAGGCGTGGACGTAGGGCTGATCGATGGCATGGCGAACGGAGTTGCCGCGCGCGCCCGTAACATCGGCAGCGTGCTCCGGCTGATACAATCCGGCAACATCCGCAGTTACGCCACGTGGGTGCTGTTGGGATCGGTGCTGCTGATCGTGGCGATGGGGATCGCGGGAGGCCTCCGATGAACCTGCCGACCCTCATTCTGGCGCTGCCGCTGGCGGGATTCCTGGTCGCGCTGCTGGTGCCGCGTTCTTCGCCGCGGGGCAGCCGCGTCTGGGCCCTCGCCATAACGCTAGCGACGTTCGCGGCATCGCTGGCCTTGCCGGTGGTATTCGACCGCGGCGTGGCGGGGGAGCAATTCACCCTGGACGTGCCGTGGATCGCCACGCCCAACATTCACTACCACGTGGCGGCCGACGGCGTGAGCCTGTGGCTGGTGCTGCTTTCGACGTTCCTGACGCCCATCTGCGTGCTCATCTCCTGGCGCTCCATCGAGAACCGCGTGAAGGAGTTCTTCGCGTTTCTGTTACTGCTCGAATTCGGGCTGGTGGGCGTGTTCCTGGCGCAGGACCTGTTTCTGTTCTACGTGTTCTGGGAAGTCTCGCTGGTGCCCATGTACTTCCTGATCGGCATCTGGGGCCACGAGCGCCGCATCTACGCGGCGGTCAAGTTTTTCCTGTTCACCATGACCGGCTCGGTGCTGATGCTGGCGGCCATCATTTACCTCTATAACCGCACCCAGACGTTCAGCTACCCGGCCATTGTGGATATGATTTCAAGCGGCAGGCTTGTGTTCGCTCCCGGCGAGCAACTGCTGCTCTTCCTGGCGTTTTTCGCGGCCTTCGCCATCAAAGTCCCGATTTTCCCCCTGCACACCTGGCTGCCGGACGCGCACGTGGAAGCCCCCGTGGCGGGCTCGGTGATGCTGGCGTCGGTGATGCTGAAGATGGGCACTTACGGAATCCTGCACTTCTGCCTGCCGCTGTTTCCCGCTGCCGCCCGAACCTGCGCCCCGTGGATCGTGGTGCTGGCGATCATCGGGATTATTTACGGCGCGCTGGTGGCGATGGTGCAGCCCAACATGAAGAAGCTGGTGGCGTACTCTTCGGTGAGCCACCTCGGTTTTGTCGTGCTGGGGATCTTCACGTTTACGCAGATGGGCCTGGATGGCGCGGTCTACCAGATGCTGAACCACGGCATTTCCACGGGCGCCCTGTTCGTGTTCGTGGGGCTGCTTTACGAGCGGCGCCATTCGCTCGAGATCGCCGATTACGGCGGTGTGGCGACCGCCGCGCCGTGGCTCGCGACGGCGTTCCTGGTCACCACGCTGGCCAGCATCGGCCTGCCCATGCTGAACAATTTCGTGGGTGAGTTTCTGGTGCTCCAGGGCGCCGCCATCGCCAACTTCAAGTGGGCCATCTACGCTGCCATCGGCGTGATTCTCTCGGCGTGCTACATGCTCTGGATGTACCAGCGCGTGTTCTACGGCGAGGTGAAGGAAGAGGTGCGGCGCCACCTTCCCGACCTCAACCTTCGTGAATGGGCGGTGGTCATTCCGCTCATCGCGATGATGGTGTGGATGGGCGTCTATTCGCAATCGTTCCTGCCGCCCGTCAGCCGGACCACCGCCCGCGTGCTGGAGCAGACGCAGGTGAACGTGCCAATCGAGGTGCGGGTGGAGCATCCGCCGCGGATGCCCGTGGAGGCCGCCGATGCCCGCTGACTTCGGGTTCAACGCCGCGGACCTCATCCGCTTCCTGCCCGAGACGATTCTCACCGTGATGGGCACGTTGCTGATGGTGCTCGACCCGATTCTCCACCGGCGTTCCTCGCACGCCTTCGGCCACTTGAGCATGGCGACCCTTATTGCGGCCATTGGCGGAGCGGTCTACGCGTACACCCAGGCCGGCCCGGCTTTCGGCGGCATGTTGATGGTGGATGGCTTCGCCACGTTTTTCCGCGTGCTGGTGCTGGTGGTGGGGATTCTGACCATTCTGCCGTCCTATCGTTTTCTGGCGCGGCAGGACGCCGAAACCAGCGAGTATCACGCGCTGCTGATTTTTTCGATTGCCGGCCAGTGCCTGATGGCGGCGGCCAACGACTTGATCATCGTGTTCATCGGCCTGGAGATTTCGTCAATTGCGAGCTACGTGCTGGCCGGTTATTTCCGCGACGATAAACGGTCGAACGAGGCCGCGCTCAAGTATTTCCTGCTGGGCTCCTTTGCGACGGCCTTCTTCCTGTACGGCGTGGCTCTGATCTACGGCTCGACCGGCAGCGTCAACCTGACCTCGGTGCGCGCCGTAATTTCGGGACAGGGCCCAGGGGGCGCCCCGCCGTCCCCGGTGTTTCTGGGCGTGGCGGCGGCGCTCATGTTTGTAGGGCTGGGATTCAAAGTCTCGGCGGCGCCGTTCCAAATGTGGGCGCCGGACGTGTACCAGGGCGCGCCCACGCCGGTGAGCGCGTTCCTTTCAGCGGGTCCCAAAGCCGCGGCCTTCGCGGTGTTCCTGCGGATCTTCATGACCGCGTTCGAGCCGATCAGCGGCGGGTGGGAGCCGCTGGTGTGGTGCTCGGCGCTGCTTTCGATGACCATCGGGAACTTCGCGGCGCTGATGCAAACCAACATCAAACGCATGTTGGCGTACAGCTCGATTGCGCACGCCGGTTACGTGATGGTGGCGCTGACGGCGCGCTCGCAGGTGGGCACGGCGGCGGCCATGTTCTACCTGGCGGCGTACGCGCTCATGAACATCGGAGCATTCGCGGTGGTGAGCCATCTCTCGGGCCGAGGCGAGCGGTACCAGAACATCGAAGACTTTTCCGGTCTGGGCCAGAAGCAGCCGCTGACGGCAGCCATGCTGTCGATTTTCCTGCTCTCGCTGATCGGCGTGCCGCTGACCGGCGGCTTCTTCGGCAAGTTTTACATCTTCAAAGCGGCGCTGGAATCGCACCTGGTGTGGCTGACGGTGCTGGGCCTGCTCAATAGCGCCGTGGCGGCGTACTACTATCTGCGCATCCTGGTGATGATGTACATGCGCGAGCCGGGCGAAGCCGTCGAAAACGCCGAACCGCTCTCGCCGGGATTGCGCGCCGCGCTGATCCTTCCGGCGATAGGCACGCTGTTGCTGGGGATCTTCCCGGGGTGGGTGCTGGAGTTCGCGGGGAAGTCGGCGGGGTTGGTGAAGTAGGCGAAATCCAGCGGGCGAGCGCGGCTGCGCTACGAAGCGCAATTTCTGGGTAGAATATAGAAGCGATGGCGTTCCGTGTTTTTCTGAGCTACAGCCTCGACGCCGCTGAGATGACGCTGGCTTGGCGCCTGCAGACCCTGGCGGCTGCACATGGGATCGAGATGTACGTGCCCAATTACGCAACCACGCCACGCCAAGACCTGTTTGGGGAGTCGCCCATTCAGAACGCAATAGACCGCGCGGATTGCGTTCTCGCGATTCTCAATACCGCTGCGAGTCCGAAGGTTCAGCGCGAGCTTAAGTACGCTCTGGAAAAGCGAAAACTCGTCATCCCGATTGTGCGGTCGGAGGTTGCCGATCGTGCGCTCTTAAGCCGGTTCCCTCGCGTCTTCACTTTCTCTCCGGGGGACAACCCGGGTAAAGTGGAAACAGAGATCGTCGAATTCCTCAAGGGGTGGCGGATTACCAAAGAGAAGCAACAGACAATCCTAGGCCTGGCTGCGCTGGGGCTCGGTCTGCTGGTACTCTTCTCGCTCGACAAGGGGTAGTGTTTGCGGATTGCGGTCGCCGATAGTTCTGCGCTCATTAGTCTTACGCACCTTAATCTCACGCGCGAGCTGTCGCTGTTTTTCGACAGGGTGTATGTGCCCAGATCTGTCCAACACGAGTTGGCCAGAAAGGGAAGATTTCGATATCGCCTCAACAAGCTTTACAGGACTGGGTTTTTGGCTCCCTGTAAGGCCGCAGATGCCTGGAATGTCCAGTTGCTGCGGGATGAGCTAGATGCGGGAGAGGCTGAGGCTCTCATTCAGGGACAAGAAAAGGAAGCACGATTCTTCATTGGAGACGAGAAACGCGCTCGTGAGATCGCGGAGCGAATGGGCAGAAAGCCTGTTGGGACTTTACGCTTACTGGCCCGCCTCAACTTGGAAGGCCGGGCACCGGAACTACGGAGCCTCGTGCGGGTGTTACGTCGGGACCTCAATTTTCGAGTCTCCGATGATATTGTTCAACAGGCTATCGACATTGCAGCGGAGCCTATTTAATCCAGGATCTTTTCCATATTGTGTGCAACCCCGGCGCGGGTTTGACTCAGTTCGCGCGCCGAAACTCTTGCGCCGAATGCCGCCAGTTACGGCGGCATGGCAGGCCAGGAGGCCTGCTCCACGGTCACTTCCTGCCTTGCATCAACTCGCGCGCTTTGGCCTGATCCTGCCGGCGCGCGGCACGCTGCTGCTGGGAATCTTCCCGGGGTGGGTGCTGGAGTTCGCGGAGAAGTCGGCGGGGTTGGTGAAGTAGGCGAATTCCGGCGGGCCAACGCGCTATCATCGGAATCAGATGACCGCCCAAGCCGCCATCGACGAGATTGTGGACCGCATCGCCGCCAAATTCTCGCCCGAGAGAATCATCCTCTTCGGGTCGCATGCGCGCGGCGACGCGCGGGAAGGCAGCGACCTCGATCTCATGGTGCTGTTCCGCGAAGTTGACGACCCGCGCGAGCGCGCCGCCGAACTGTACGCAGCCTTGATCGATTGCGATCTGCCGACGGACATTGTGGTTTCGACAACGGCGCGATTCGAGCGATACAAGAACGTCGTGAATACGGTTTACTGGCCAGCCGCCCGCGAAGGCAGAGTTGTCTATGAGCGCGCCGCCTGAAGTCACCGAAGTCCTGCGGCGATGGGTTCGGAAGGCGGAGCATGACCTCGAAGCGGCGCGGCTGATTCTGGCCGGGGAAAGCAACTGCCCTTATGATACGGCCTGCTTCCACTGCCATCAGGCGGCAGAGAAGTACCTCAAGGCCTTACTCACCCTGCTGGGAATCCTGGCTCCGCGTACGCACGATCTGGGGAAGTTGCTGGCGCTTCTGCCCGCCGAGTCGCGACCCCCGGTACAGGCGGCACAGTTGGTTGCGATGAATCCCTACGCCGTGGAAGTGCGCTACGCGGACGATTGGCTGGAGCCGCAACGCGAAGAGGCACTGCGGTCGCTTGAACTCGCTGAGAGAGTCGGGACGGAAGCGAGACGCCTCCTCCCACCTGAAGTGCTGATTTGATGCGGCGGTCAGGAGGCCTCCAGGCTCTCCGCCATCTCCAGCAGCTTGCGGACGGTGTTCCAGTTCCGGCCGGTACCGGGCGTCTGCAGAGTCCTCTCAATGAATGTCCAGGGGACCTTCGGACGAGCCATGCCGTTGGGGTAGTAGATATAGAGTTCGCGACCTGCCATGCGCAGTTCCTCGGGTTCGCTTTCAATTCGCAATACCCGTTCGCGCGCGTCCGCCGGCGGTTCGCTGGCAAGGAATTGGACGAGCAGTCTTCTGGGGTCGAGATCGCGACGCGAGGCGAACGGGTTGGCCGCGATGACGGCCCGCAGGTCGGCCGCGGTGCGGAGGATGACGCCGGGGCGAAAGGCGAATCTGTGTTCGATCGCGTCCGCAATCCGCTTCGACAGGCGGGTGGAATCCCGCGCCGCAGTGCGGAAAACGACATTGCCGCTCTGTACGTAGGTCTGGGCGTCACGCAATCCCAGGGATTCGTACAGCTCGCGGAGCTCTTCCATTTTGATCTTGTTGTGGCCGCCGACGTTGACGCCGCGAAGGAGGGAAATGGCTGCGGGCATAGAGATCAGGATAGCCCAACTTGTGGGGCAGCTTTGCAAGCTGCGCGCCGGTTTGTTACCGGCGCAACTGGCGGGTTGCCAACCCGCCGCAGGATACAATCCTGCCCCACACTGACGTCTATTTCTCCGCCGGCCCGCGCAAATGCTGAGGCATCACGGTCACCAGACCGTCGACTATCTTCACCGGCTTGGCGGTGATCTTCACTTGGGCGGACTTCAGACCGGGACGGCTGGCTGTGACCGTAATCGTGCCGGCTGACAAAGTCGACCGGACGGATACACGGTTGATGCCGGCTTCGGTATTCAGGTAGAGATTGTTAGTCGAATCGATCTTGCCGCTATTGTAGCCGCCGCGCCAGATTCCGGGACCGGTGATGGTGAAGTCGACCTTGTCGTCGTCGGTCGGGCAGCGCTGGCCTTTGGCGTCCACGACTTCCACGTCAATCAGCGCCGCATCCTGGCCGTCGGCCTGCAAACCCTCCGGACCGACGATGGGCGTGAGTTTGATTTGCGCCGGCGGGCCGGCGGTGGTCAGTTCCTCCTGCGCCACTGACTTACCGTCGTTCCGGCCTACGGCTTTCAGGCTGCCGGGCGCAAATTCCACATCGGGGAATGCGAAGGCATACCCATTCGCCGGCTGGGAGTTCACACCGTGGGATTTGCCGTTGACGAACAACTCCACCGACTGCGTATTGGCGATGACGTAGATGGTCTTCACGGTCTTCGCCGGATAACTCCAATGGCCTAAAATATGGATGTCGGGCTGAACGTCCTGCATCACGCAGTGTGTGAAATAGATCTCCTTGGGCAGACGAACGGCATCCACCTTGCCACTGACCCGGCAGACCTCGCTCGAATCCTGGCGGCCGTCGGCGTCGGAATCGGAGAAATAGATGGAGGCGTAACCCGACCACTTGGAGTGAGCCGGGTCCGGGTTGGAAATGCGGTTATCCCAATAAGCCCGATAGCGGGCGACCGCGGCCAAAGCGAAGCTCTCGGAGGTGAATTGCCAGGTGTCGTTGGGTCCCTTCTTGAAACCAAAATACGGGGGCGAAAAATCGTCCCAAAAGCGGCGCGCACCTTCTTCTCGAAAGTCCTCGGTCTCGATAAGCGGCGCACGGTCGCGGCGCACGGCGCTGTATCCGCGGAACATGTCGGTGGGGCTGGAGAGTTGGTCGGTGCGCCGGTCCTGGCCAATCATGGTGCCATAGAATTCGGCGATGGGAGTGGTGGCGGTGTTTAACTCGACGTTATCGTTGCCGCGAGCGCCCATGACGCGGCCGCCATCGGGGTCCCATTGCTTGCGCAGGGCCACCATCTGCTGGATGTGTTCGACCGTGACCACCGTGTTGCCCGCTTCCCAGAACAGGATGCTGGGACTGTTGCGGAAGTAAATCATGGTGTCGCGCGTCACTTCCATCCGCTGTTCCCACTGACGTCCGACGGCGTCCCTTTCCTTGTCGCCTCCGGGGCAGATTTGAATGATGCCGAAGCGGTCGAAGGAATCGGCATCCACGCGCTGCGGCGCAATGTGCATCCAGCGCATGTAGTTGCCATGGCTGTCGCGAAGCATCTGGGCGGTGAAATCGTGCAGCCAATCCGGATACGCCCCGCCCAAGCCTTCCCATTCGTTGCTGGAGCGCTGGGCGAAACCCTTCAGGTAGACGAACTTATCATTGAGATACACGCCGCCTGTGCCGGCGCCTCCCTTAAATGCGGTCTTGCGAAATCCGGTGACGACTTTGTTGACGTCGACGGTTTTGCCGTCCACCGTGAGGATGGTGTAGACATCATAAAGATAGGGGTCTTCAGGGCACCAGAAACGGGCATCCTTGAGCGCTCCAGCAGCCGTCAGCACGGTCTTCTCGCCGTCGACCATGTCAGTGGAACTGCCGTCGAATCTGGCGCGAACCCGCCCGCTTTGATCGACAATCACGGCCGATAACTCCACCGTGGCGCGATCGCCGGAGGCGTTCTTCACCTCCGACTCGACTGTAATATCGGCACTCTTTCCGGCAATGTTGAAGTTCGCGGCATGGACATAGACACCGGTGCTTTCCAGGCCGTAGTAGAGCGGCAGCGTCTGATAGATCTTGCCGGTGACATAAAGCCAGACATGGCGGTTGATGCCGCCGTGGTCGGGGTTGAAGTCGTTGGCGTTCCACTCGAACGGGGTATTGCTGGAACGCTCCACGTAATTAGTGCGGTTATCCACCTTGACGGCCAGGACGTTGTCTTCGTTCCCGAAGTGAACGGCGCCGGAGATGTCCAAGCCGTAGGCCGTCACCCCGTTCTCGTAAAGCCCGACTGCCTTGCCATTCAGGAAAATGTCGCCGGCTTGCCGCATGCCCTCGAATTCCAGGAAGATTCTATTGCCGGCGAGTTTGGCTGGAAGCTTGAAATGCTTGCGGTACCATACCAGCCCTTTGAAGGTGCCCAGGTCCCCGCCGCTATGGGAGATGATCTTACGAAATGAATCGACGTCGTTGAAGCTGTGCGGCAAGCTGACGGAGGTCCAAGCCGCATCGTCGAAGCCGGGCGCCTCCGCGCCGGCCACATCTTCGCGAATGAACTTCCAGTTCAAATTGAAATTCATTTTGACGCGGGGCGATTGTGGCGGCGCATAGGGCGCGGTCTGAGCCGAAGCCAGGCCCGAAAGCACCCAGAAAATCAATCCTGTGGCGGCCAAGCGGAGTGCGCGACATACACGCGTTCGCTGCGATGCATTTGATGTGCTCAAGTCGAATCTCCCGGAACTACACTCACTTTAGCGAATTTCGGACCTGCAGTGAGCGGAAACGACCAGCCAGTCCAATCATCGGACGGTTGGCTCGCTGCAGACCCTTACGCGGGCGCCGCGGAACTGGTCCACGATTTTGAGGCACCTGCCCGCATAAATTATCTTTGTCCCGCGTGATTCATTTTCTCTTTCGGTGTCGCTTCGTATATGAAAGGTGAATCATGACGACCCGATATCTTAAGAAATCTTTGCTCCTGGTTGCGGCGGTGCTCTGCGGGCAAGCCCTCTTCGGCCAAACATCAACCCCGGCGACCATCATTACCTACGCCGGGAACGATGCCATATTCGCCAACGCCGGCCAGCCCGCCACCGCGGCCCAACTGGTGAATCCGAATTACATGGCCTTCGACGCTCAAGGCAACCTGTACTTTTCCGACAGCGGGCTTGCCATGGTGCTCAAGGTTTCGGCGGCTACTGGCGTAATTTCCGTGGTCGCCGGCAATGGCCTGAGCACCGGCGGCGGCAATGGCGGCCTGGCCGTGGGCGCATCGCTGACGTACCCGGCGGGTTTGGCCTTCGATTCGGCGGGCAACCTCTATATCGCGGATCGGGACAGCGGCATCCGGAAGGTGGATACCAACGGGATCATCACGACGGTGGCGGGCGGCCAGAGCGGCTTCGGAGGCGATGGAGGGCCCGCCACCAAGGCCTCGCTCGACGCCCCGCTCGGAATCGCCGTGGATAAGTCCGGCAACCTGTACATCGCGGACACTCTCAACGACCGGATCCGCATGGTCACCGCCAGCACCGGTATTATCTCGACCATCGCCGGCAACAACACCTACAGTTACTCGGGGGACGGAGGACCGGCCACCAATGCCACTCTCGCCCAGCCCGTGAGCGTTGTGGTCGACTTATCCGGCAACCTGTACATCGCCGACACGGGCAACGCCGCGATCCGCAAGATCTCCACCAACGGGATCATCACCACGGTGGCGGGCGGCCAGGGCGGCTTCGGAGGCGACAACGGTCCGGCCACCAAGGCGCAGTTGTCCTCGCCAAACGGCGTTTGGGTTGACGCCTCCGGCAACCTGTACATCGCCGACACGGGCAACCAGCGCATCCGGTACGTCAACGCAAGCGGCATTATCACCACCATCGCCGGAACCGGAACGGCCGGCTTTAGCGGCGATGGCGGGCTGGCCACTGCCGCCACGTTCAGCAATCCGGTAGCCGTCGCGCTCGACGCCTCCGGCGCAGTCTACGTGACCGACGGGGACAACACCCGCATTCGCCGCTTCACCGTGGGCGGCGTGATCAACACCTTCGCCGGCACGGCGGCGTCGGTTGGCGACGGCGGACCTTCCACCGCCGCGCGTCTGACATCTCCCAATGGCGTAGCGGTGGACGGCTCGGGGAACCTGTACATCGCCGATATCCCCGCTAACCGGGTGCGCAAGGTGACTCCGTCGGGCACCATCACCACCATAGCCGGAAACGGCCGGACGGGCTTCGGTGGCGATGGCGGCCCGGGCGCGGCGGCGGCTCTAAACAGGCCCTACGCCGTTGCGGTCGACCGGAATGGAAACGTGTACATCGCCGATGCCGGCAATACCAGGATCCGCCGCGTGGATGCTGCCACGGGGATCATCACGACATTCGCCGGCAACGGCAACTGCTGCTACCAGGGAACCGGGACGGGCGGAGACGGCGGTTTGGCTACGGCCGCAACCCTTTACTACCCCGAGGGCGTGGCTGTCGATGCGGCCGGAAACGTGTATCTCAGCGACGGGGTGCTGTCCAACGTATCCCCTGGGACTTTCGCCATCCGCCGGATCACCACCGACGGCAAGATCAACGCCTGGGCCGGAGGTGGGACTGCCACACCCGGATTCAGCGGAGATGGTGGGCCGCCGCTCCAAGCCGTGTTCGGCAGTTCCGACGGCAGGATCGCAGCCGGTGCCGACGGCAGCCTCTACATCATCGATAGCAGCAACAACCGCGTGCGGAAGGTGGACCCGGCGGGAGCGAGCATCAACACCATAGCGGGCACCGGATCGGCCACTAGCTCGGGCGATGGGGGCGCGGCCACATCGGCGGGCGTGGCCAATCCACTTTCGGTCGTGGTGGATGCGGCGGGAAATCTCTACATCGGCAACGGGGGCAGTGTGCGGTATGTTTCGCCCAGCGGCACGATCAGCACGTACGTTGGCCAGGGATACGGCTTCTCTGGCGATGGCGGGCCCGCCATGTCGGCGGCGATTACGGGCGTGTCCGGTATGGCGCTGGATTCCAGCGGCAACTTGTATTTGGCGGACAATGGCAACCGCCGCGTCCGCGAGGTGCAGCCTGCGACCGGCCCGGTGACAACCTTGTCGGCCACCTCCGTGAGCTTCACGCTGACGACCACCAGCTCGACGGCCACCACGCAGACGTTTGTGGTGACCAACGGCGGCGCAGGCACGCTGAACTGGGCTGCGGCTGCGACCACTACTTCGGGCGGCGCGTGGCTGTCGGTCTCGCCCGCCGGCGGATCGATCGCCGCTGGGCAGGCTGGCGCCACCGTGACCGTCACCGCCAAGGCCGCCGGCCTGGCCGCCGGCGATTACTACGGGCAGATTCAGGTGACTTCTCCGAATGCCGCCAGCCAGGTTCAGATCGTCACCGTGAGATTGACGGTGGTAACGGCGGGCGAAGCTCCGCCGCAGGTCAACGCGGGAGGCATCGTCAACAGCGCCAGCTACGCCGTGGGGGCGCCGGTGGCGCCGGGAACGATGGTCTCCATTTTCGGCTCGAACTTCACGGATTCCACCAGCCCCCTGGTCGCTTCGGGGTTTCCGTGGCCCACCGTGCTAGGCGGAACGTCGATCACCATCGGCGGAGAGCCCATTCCGCTCTTGGTAGTGACCGCCGGCCAGATCAACGCCATGCTGCCTTACGACCTGGCGATCGGCACCAGCCAGCCGGTGGTGGTAACCCGCAACGGCGCCGTCTCCGCGCCGCAACCCGTGAGCCTGGTTTCGTCCCAACCGGGGGTGTTCACGCAGTCTCAAAACGGCAAGGGGACCGCCGCCCTGTTGATTGTGCATGCGGATGGATCGTGGGTGGTGGCCGGCAACGGCAACTCGGCCAAAGCCGGCGACACGCTGGAGATCTACTGCGCGGGTTTGGGGGACGTGACGCCGCGCGCGGTGGCGGGAGATCCGACGCCGCCCTCGCCGCTTTCATGGGTGATCGATCCGGTGACGGTGACCGTCGGCGGCGTAACCGTTCCCACGTCGTTTTCCGGCCTGGCCCCGGGATTCACCGGGCTGTACCAGGTGAACGCCACTTTGCCGGCCGGGATCGCGCCGTCGCAGCAGGCACCGCTGGTGCTGTCGCAGGGCGGCCGGAGCGGCGGCTCGGCCACGGTTCCGGTGCAGTGAGGGACGCCGCATGCTCAATGTCCGACGGTTTGATTTTGAAAGGGTGCATTATATTATGACGACTCGAAGCTTCCGCAACTCTCTCCTACTGCTTTCCGTGCTGCTCTGCGGACAAGCCCTCTTCGGCCAAACGACAACCCCGGCGACCATCATTACCTACGCCGGGAACGACGCCATATTCACGGGCGGCGGCCAGCCCGCCACCTCCGCCCAGTTAGTGGATCCGAACGACATCGCCTTCGACGCTCAGGGCAACGTCTACTTTTCCGTCAGCGGCCTTTCCGCGGTGCTCAAGGTTTCGGCGGCCACCGGCATCATCTCGGTCGTCGCCGGCACCGGCCTGAGCACCGGCGGAGGCGATGGCGGACTGGCCGTCGGCGCTTCGGTGGTACATCCGATGGGTTTGGCCTTTGATTCGTCGGGCAATCTCTATATAGCGGACGGGGCCAGCAGTAATGTCCGGAAGGTGGATACCAACGGGATCATCACCACCGTGGCGGGCAGCGGCCAGGGCCAAGCGGGTTTCGCGGGAGACGGAGGGCCTGCCACGCAAGCCCTGCTCGGAAACGCCACCGGGGTCGCAGTGGACAAATCCGGCAACCTCTATATCGCGGACACTCTCAACAATCGTATCCGAATGGTGGCCGCGGGCACCGGGATCATCTCGACCATCGCGGGCACCAGCACCACCGGTTTGTCCGGCGACGGCGGACCGGCGGCCAAAGCCACTCTCTCACAACCCAACGGCATCGCGTTCGATTCGTCCGGCAACCTGTATATCGCCGACACAATCGACGCCGCCATCCGCAAAATCTCCACCAGCGGGATCATCACCACGGTTGCCGGGGGTCAGGGGGGATACGGCGGCGACAACGGCCTGGCCACCAAG
>Ga0326727_10019141_pt1 | contig 13827 bp, 14 predicted proteins | sample MB2enrmetagenome_FD_207643 | JGI IMG/M metagenome (GOLD analysis project Ga0326727, IMG submission 207643) | Lab enriched peat soil microbial communities from McLean, Ithaca, NY, United States - MB29MY | ecosystem: Environmental > Terrestrial > Soil > Wetlands > Peat | place: USA: New York... | reverse complement strand
CTTAAGAATCACACAACGCATTGGAATAATAGACTCTTTTTACTACAAATACGTGTGCGCAAGACTCGCATTACGCGTCCCGATATGGTGCCGCCGAACCTAACTGACGACACGCCCTAGTCCCTCTGCACAGAGGTTTTGACGGATCGGCAGCGCCTTCATTCGCAGGGCGGGCGTCCGAGGTTCGCGATGAAAGAGTGGGACCGGCTTCCCCGCCTGTCCCACTCTGAGCGATTTTTTCACATACGCTCTCGCCCGCCCCAGGCGGCACCGGATGGATCAAAGCCAACCCGTCAGAACCTCTGCGACGCGGTACTGGCCGGGTGCATCCGTTCAACCGAGTGGTTACAGCCCCCGCTCTTCGTGATCATCCGACCGGCTGAAATCTCCGGGCCGCTTCCTGCCGTTCGTCCTGCCACCGGCCGTCGTCCGGGTCCGTCGGCGAACTCCCCCTCTCGACATAAGCATATTCCAGTCTGCACAACACAATATTTTAACATGATTTTTGTGTTAAACAAAATATTCTGGTCTAACAGTTCGCGCCCCCAACATCTAGATGTTGATGTGACTGTATTTACGCTGTTACCTATATTTATTGCATCAATTTGACTTTGTTTTGTTTATTTTTTAGCCTAAATACAGTTCGACAATACAATTTTCGCGATGGTAGAGTCGTCGTCTGACGCTGATCCGCTGGAACCATGGGGAGCAAAGGTATGACGACGTCACGCATCGCCACCCATATCGCTGCAGAGACCTCGGCCCGGACGTCCGCCCAAATACTCACCCGGGCAGCCACCGAGATCGCCGCCCGCGCTTCGGCCAAGGCGGCACGGCGCACCGTGGCTGCCGCGCGCCAGGCGACCGAAGCCAGCGTCCGCAAAGCGGTGCGCCTGGCAACCGAAGCGGCCGCCCGTGCCACGGCCGAACTGCTGTTGGCCCGCATGACCGACGCCATCACCCGCTCCGTCGCCGAAACCACCGCCCAGCTTGACCTGTCGCCATTGATTTCCGAGATCTCGTCCCGGCTGGCCGAACGGGCCGCCTTCGCAGTCTCGCAGACCATCGAGGAAAAGGGGCGTGACATCTCCATGGCCGCCGCCCGCGAGGTGGCGCAATCGGTGGCCTTCGTCGGCGACGATGTCATTCAGTCGGCCGTCGAGATCGCCGTCAGAACCGCCCAGCGCAGCCTGGCTGCCACCCAGAATGTCAACCAGGAGGCGGTGGACTCGGCGAATGTGGCGGCACAGAGGATCGTTCACCGGCGCAGCCGGACCGAGATCTCGGAAGACATCCTGTCCATCGAGACCTATCTGTTCTAGAGCGTGATGCCTGAAGTCGGCATCACGCTCTCGCTTTTGTCGAAGCCCTCGGCCTAATACCTCCTTGCGATGAGTTTGACTCATCCCAAGGTGGGTGGCCCACCCCGGGCCCGCTCGGCTTCTGCGAGCATAGCCAAGGGTTTCGGAGCAACCCGCCCGCCGCCTTAGGGGCGCTGATCGGTCCCGATCAGCGCAGCTTGGTATAAGCGCGCGCATCCCAAGTACTTGGCGGCCGCCTCAACGGCCGCTTTTCGAGCATCGTGCGTCGGACTTGACGCTCGATGCTCGCCCCCCCGGAAAAAGAACAACCCCCAGGCGCGCAGCGCTTGGGGGTTGCAAAGTCCTGCCCTGCGGCAGGTCATCGGACCTGCCGCAGGGATCGTCATGATCAGCGCGAATAGAATTCGATGACCAGATTGGGTTCCATCTGCACCGGATAGGGCACGTCGGCCAGCTTCGGCGCGCGCACGAAGGTGCCCTTCATTTCCTTGTGGTCGACAGCCAGGTACTCGGGCAGGTCACGCTCGGTCGACTGGGCGGCTTCCAGGATCAGGGCCATGTCGCGGGACTTGTCCTTGATCGAGACGACATCGTTGTCCTTGACCTGGAACGAGGCGATGTTGACGCGACGGCCGTTGACCCGCACATGGCCATGGTTGACGATCTGGCGGGCGGCAAACGGGGTCGGAGCGAACTTCATGCGATAAACAACGGCGTCCAGGCGGCGCTCCAGCAGCTCGATGAGGTTTTCCGAGGTGTCGCCGCGGCGGCGCACGGCCTCGTCATACAGCTTGCGGAACTGCTTCTCGCCGATGTTGCCGTAGTAGCCCTTCAGCTTCTGCTTGGCCATCAGCTGGGTGCCGAAGTCGGACGGCTTCTTGCGGCGCTGGCCATGCTGGCCGGGCGGGTTCTCGTGACCCTTGTTGAGCGGGCTCTTCGAGCGGCCCCACAGGTTCACGCCCAGGCGGCGATTGATCTTGAACTTGGCTTCGATACGCTTGCTCATTGTCGTCTCATATCCAGAAAGTTGTTGTCCCGATAGTCCTTCAAGGCCCACAGGCCAAAAGGCGGGGAACGGATTGGCTACCGGCCCACGTTCTCGGAAGAAGGGGCGGATTATGCAAAATGGCGCCCAAGAGTCAAAGAAAATAAGACGAAAGGCCCGTCACCGGAGCCCGGTGACGCTTGCCGCCGCCCGCCAAACCCTGCATAGTCACCGCATGGTTGACGACAGCGATATCAGGACCTCGGCCGACGGCTGGCGTTCCTTTCTTGGCAAACTGGCCCAACTGCGGCGCGAAGCCGAGCAGCGTGGCCTGGACGAGGCTGCGCGCACCGTCACCGACACCGCCGTCACCGTCGCCGAACGCCTGAAGCATCACACCCAGTAGGACAGGCGTCCCCAAAAAAAGCCTTGGATTCGCTTCGCCGAACGACAGGCACAGCGGCCTGTCCCACTGTTGTTTTCACAGCATCTCGTCACAATGCCGCCAACACCGCTTTCAGCAGATGCCAGGCCTGCCCGACCGAAGCGATCTCGACACGCTCGCCCGGCGCGTGGGCGCCACGGATGGTCGGACCGAACGACACCATGTCAAGGCCCGGATATTTGGCGCCTATGACGCCGCACTCCAGCCCGGCATGGATGACCTTGACCGCCGCCGGCGCTCCGAACTCGCGCTGATAAACCTCCCGGCACAGGGCCAGCAGGGGCGAGTTGGGATCGGGGGTCCAGCCCGGATACTCGCCGCTGACGGTCACCTCGCAGCCGGCCAGTCCAAACAGGCTGACGATCTCGTCGGCCAGCATCCGGGTGCCGGACCCCCTGAGCGAGCGCACCATCAGGGTGGCGGTGAAATCTCCCTTGGCCAGAGCCATGACACCCAGGTTGTTCGACGTTTCGACGACGTCGGGAAAGCTCACGCTCATCCGCCGCACCCCGTGCGGCGCCGCATGCAGGGCGGCCAGCACATCCTTCTGATCGGCCAGGGCGACAGCGTCCGACACCTCGGCCGGCTGCAGCGCCAGGGCGACATCGTCGTCGACACCGGCCAACTCGGCGCGCAGCAGGGTCTGCATCTCGGCCAGCAGGGCGGCGATTGCGTCTTGGTCGGCGACCGGCGCCGCCACCAGGGCGAAGGCTTCGCGCGCCAGGGCGTTGCGCGCTGTTCCGCCGGAAAAGGCAGCCAACCGCAAGTCCGTCAGTTTCTCCAGCCGACGTAGAACCCGCACCAGGATCTTGTTGGCGTTGCCGCGCCCCAGATGAATGTCGGCGCCGGAATGCCCCCCCTTGAGGCCCGAAACCGTGATCCGCCAGCCGCAATAGCCGGCGGGAACCGTTTCGCTACGGCAATGGCGGCGCAATCCAACGTCACAACCGCCGGCACAGCCCAGGAAGAACTCTCCCCACTCCTCGGTGTCGAGGTTCAGCATGCGCCGTCCCGCCAGAACGCCGGTGGCCAGCCCATGGGCGCCACCCATGCCGACTTCCTCGTCGACCGTCAACAGCACCTCAAGGGCCGGATGGGCCAGATCGTCGGCCTCCAGCACCGCCAGGCCCATGGCGACACCGATCCCATTGTCGGCCCCCAGGGTCGTATTTTCGGCGACCACCCAGCCGTCGCGGGTCACGGCGCGAATCGGATCGCGGTTGAAGTCATGCCGGGTCCCGCTGTTGGCCTGGCAGACCATGTCCAGGTGGGCCTGCAGGATCACCCCGGGGCGCCCTTCGTAGCCGGGGGTCGCCTCCTTGCGGACGATCAGGTTGCCGGCGTCGTCGCCCGCCACCTCCAGCCCTCGGCCGGCGGCCCAGGCGGCGATATGGCTGCGCAATGCCCCCTCCTGCTTGGAAGGGCGCGGAATGGCGCACAAGGTGGCGAAATGGTTCCAGACCAACGGGGGATCGAGACGACTGAGAACGGTCACGGGACAGGACCTCTAAGGAACGCGAAGGACGGGATCGCGGCCAAGGCCGCGGCGGCACAGTATGGCGGCAAGGCCTGCGGTCATCAACAGACAAGGCTTCGCAACGGCGTCCCGGCGGACAAAACTATTGTGCCGCCGCCCCTGCCCGGTTGAAATGGACCCTGCCGGCACTTCCGCCGATGTCCCGCTTCCGCCAAGGTGTCCCATGCGTCGCATCGCCTTCCCCAATGGAGAAACCGTTCCCGCCCTGGGTCAGGGGACCTGGCGGTTGGGAGAAAACCGCAACCGCCGCGCCGACGAGACCGCCGCCCTGCGCGAAGGGATTGCCCTGGGCCTGGGCCTGATCGATACCGCCGAGATGTACGGCGACGGAGCCACCGAAAGCTTCCTGGCCGAAGCGCTGGCCGGCCTGCGCGACCAGGTCTTCCTGGTCAGCAAGGTCTATCCGCAGAACGCCGGACGGGTGCGCCTGGTCCAGGCCTGCGAGCACAGCCTGCGGCGCCTGGGAACCGACCGTCTCGATCTTTATCTGTTGCATTGGCGCGGCAACGTCCCGCTGGCCGAAACTGTCGCCGCGATGCAGGCGTTGCAACGGGATGGCAAGATCCGTCATTGGGGCGTGTCGAACCTTGACACCGGCGACATGGAGGAATTGGAAGCCGCCGGCGGTACCGACTGTGCCACCAACCAGATCCTTTACAACCTGATGCGACGTGGTGCCGAATTTGATCTGTTGCCCTGGATGGAGCGGCGGCGGATGCCCTTCATGGCCTATAGCCCAGTGGAACAGGGGCGCCTGGCCGGCATGCCGGCCTTGAAGGCGGTCGCCGAGCGGCATGGCGCCACGCCCCTGCAGATCGCCCTGGCCTGGGTTTTGCGCAACGACCAGGCCATCGTCATACCCAAGGCGGCCCGCCTTGACCATGTGCGCCTGAACCGACAGGCCATGGACATCGCCCTGTCGGACGACGATCTGGCGACCATCGAGGCCGCCTGCCCGCCGCCACGCCACAAGACGGCGCTGGACATGCTGTAACCGACGGCCACGCGTCAACCCCTGCCGCCCTCCCGACCCGGTTTGGACCACAACACAGCCCCCTTTAAGGACCTGCCATGCCCCTGATACGCGTCGATACCAACGTCACCCTCGACGAGGCGGCCCAGGACGCCTTGCTTAAGGACCTGTCGCGCCTGGCCGCCGAAGACCTGGGCAAGCCGGAGCAGTATGTGATGGTTCACCTGCACGCCGGACAGCCCATGGCCTTGGCCGGCAGAACCGAACCGCTTGCCAATGTCGAGGTCAGAAGCATCGGATTGGAGGCAGCCGACACCGCCCAGCTGTCGGCGTCGCTGTGCCGCTTCCTGGAGCAGCGCCTGGGGCTGGCCCCGGCCCGCATCTATCTTCAATTCGTTCCGTTCGCCCCAGCCTTCTGGGGGTGGGACGGCGCCACCTTTTAGGGCCCTAAGGCCACACGCGTCCTATCCGACGCATGGCGGACCCGACGCATGGGGAGGCGGTCAACGGTTCCGCCCCCCGAAACCCGGTATCAGTCCTCGGCGCCCAGGACGCGGAGGAATTCCGGCAGGCTGAGGCCACCGACCGGCGAACGAGTCCAGGTCGGGTGAATGCAGGCATCGGCAAAATGGCGGTACAGCGGTTCGCTCAGGCCACCGATCGGGCTGCGCTCCAGCGCGGCCTCGGCGACCATATCCATATCTTTCGGCATTGTGCAGTGTCCCAAACGTTGGCCCGCCTGACGCGGGCACCTTCGTCCGCAAGTGGGAATCCCCCCGGACGGCACTGCAACATAACCGTAACCCACCCCACCCGCGAGTCGTACGATGACATGGCAGAGGCCAACCCTTTGCATACGTATCCCTTCATCGCCCCTGATATATATGTGGGTTCTTGGATAGGGTTTCCCTGCCTTTCGTGAGTCATGCCGCGACCGCAACCTTCGACCCAAGGTTGCTGGATGAAAAGGTTTGTGCGACCTCTGGACAAAAAAGGGGCGCATACCGGGAAAGGGGGATAACAGAAAATTTATCTTTCTGGCCTATTATCGGAATGCTACGGAAAGGACTATACTGGCGCGTTGGCTGGTAATGTCGGGAATTATATTTACTGTTTTATTCTTTTTTTAACGTCATGTATCAAGATGTGAATCGTTTGGCAATCACAGGAAGACCGGGCCAAACGTGCCGCACCTGCGGAACGTCACACCGACGCTCCGTCGACCAGGGCAAAGGTCCGCCGATGCGGACCGGCGCCAAGAGGGAATGATGGACAACTGGAACGACGACTGGCCGACCCACATCCGGAACAAAGACGAAGCGCAGAAGCGGTTGCACAAGGCCGTGTGCCACGTCTTCTTCCTGATCATGGACAGCAATGACGAGGCCCTGCCCATCGAGAAGGTGCAGGAGCTTTGCCATTCCATCGCCGACGTCCCGATCGACGCTGAAACGTCCGATCCCTTCGACGACGAATACCACCAGATATTGGACACCATGGAAGGACTGAAGGCCGACCTGCAGCGTCACACTCCGGCACCCCAGGACGCCGGGCTGCTGGTCGCGGCGCTGAGCGGATCGCTGGACGGGCAGGACGACGACGCCGAGGCGCTGTTTCCCGGCAGCCGTGCCCGCCGAGGAACCAAGCTGTCCTGACCGCCGTCGGCGGGAATTTATTTCAAATGTTACATTCTTGATTTCCAACCGGGACGGTTCTGTGACATTTTGCCGTTGATCATCATCACGGCTTGTTCGTCCCCATGCTCAGCATTCGCGTTCCTGCAGGTCAGATTCTCTTCGAACAGGGAGACAAGGCCCACTGTGCCTACCTGATCGAGGAGGGCTGGGTCGAGATCTATACCGAGCGCGGTGGCAACCGCCAGTCCCTGTCCCGTATCGGCGTCGGACAGATCTTCGGCGAGATGGGTATCATCGACGGAGCCCGCCGGACCGCGACGGCCATGGTCCTGGAAGACTGCAGGCTGTTGTGCATTTCCGCCGAGCAGTTCCTTGCGCTGTTGGACCAATCGGAACCTTTCCATACCGAGCTCCTGAAGAAGCTGGTGATTCGCTTTCGCGAGGCGCAAAACGCCTGGATGGATGGCAACCAGTTGCCGCGCCTGGAAAGCGCGGAAATGGGTCCCGGCTATGCCATGCTGGCCCGCCACCGCGATATCGCCCAGGCCATCGAGCGGGGCGAGATCGTGCCCTACCTGCAACCGGTGGTCGACCTGACCACCGGCCGCTGGCAGGGGTTCGAGGCCCTGGCCCGCTGGCACGACCCCGTGGAGGGCTTGCGCCTGCCTCAGGACTTCATGCCGTTGGCGGAATGTACCGGTCTGGTGCAACGCATCGACCTGTCCATCGCCCAGCAGGCGATGGACGCCCTCAAGAACCTGCCCGGCGCGCCTCCGCCCTTTCTCAACCTCAATTTTTCCGCCTGGCACTTCCGTGAGAAGCGTCTTCTGACCGCCGTCACCACCCTTTTGGAGCGTACCGGCTTTTCCGCCGGCCGGCTGTGCATCGAACTGACCGAAACGCAGATGCTCGACAATGCCGACCAGGCGCGACAGCTGATGGCGGACCTGCAGACGCAGGGTATTCGGATCGCCCTCGACGATTTCGGCACCGGCTATTCCTCGCTGTCGGTGCTGCACCAGATGCCGTTCCAGATCCTTAAGATCGACAGGGGTTTGGTGGCCGGCGTGCTGGTCGACGGACGCCCGCGCCATGTTCTCAAGAATCTGGTGGCGCTGGCCGCGGACCTTGCCATGGACGTGGTCACCGAAGGCGTCGAGGACGACGCCTCGGCCCGGGCCTTGGCCGGACTGGGATGCCGCATGGGACAGGGCTATCTATATGGCCGCCCGATGCCCCTCGACGCAGCGATGGCCGCCTGGATCAGCCGGCAAGGGACCTGACCAAGACGGTGCCGATAGACGGATGAACGCCGTCGGTCAGGCGTCCCGACGTTCCTGAAAGTGGTGTCAAGGGGGAAAGGCGTCCCTGCCCGCCGCCACAAGTGGGCCTAACCGCCGATGCGGTGCATCGCCGTCGGGCCGCTCATGCCGCCGGCCGGCGGTCGTTTGGCGGACAAATAGGTGTCAAGAGCCGCCGTGGCGCCGTCCATGTCGCGCCACAGACGAGCCAGATCGAGGGTCTGCGGATCCATCAGGCACCGACGCAGGCGGCCCCGGCAGTCCAGTCTCAGGCGTCGACAGTTGCCGCAGAAAGGATGTGACCGCGGCGCGATCCAGCCCGTCTTCAATGATTGGCCCCGCCACGGGAGAAGCGCGGTGCGCGCCGGCGTCGACGGATCGGGCGGAATCGCCGACAAGTCGATACCGAGGCTCCGGCAGACGTCATCTGCCGACACGAACTCGCCATCACACCAAGCCCGCTCGGTCCCCATGCGCATCAGTTCGATGAATCGCGGCTCCAGACCGTTCTGCGCCGCGTAGTCCAGCAGGCGGGGTACGTCGTCACGCCAGGTTGAGCGTAGCAGAACGGTGTTGAGCTTGACCGGACGCAGGCCCACCGCCACAGCAGCCCCGATGCCGGCCAGCGTCGCCGCCAGGCATCCGCCTCGGGACAAGTCGGCGAAACGGTCGGCCACCAGGGAATCGAGCGAGACATTGACACGCGCCAGGCCCGCTTGGCGAAGGGCCTCGGCCTGCGCAGCCAGCAACGATCCGTTGGTGGTCAAGGATACCTCGCCGACACCGGGGATGCCGGTCAAACTCGCCACCAGACCGACCAGACCCGACCGCACCATGGGTTCGCCACCGGTCAACTTCACCCGCCGGATGCCGGTATGAGCGGACAGCCATCGCACCAGATCCACCAGTTCCGGCGTGGAAAGAACCCCGTCCTCGGCGGACGAAGCGCCCGTACGTCTTGGCATACAGTAGCGGCAGCGAAAATTGCACCGCTCGGTCAACGACAGACGCAAGACCTGGCCGCTTTCCGGCGGGACGACCAGCGTCCGTGACGGAGTGTCGGAGGCTCGGCTTCCGTTCGAGGTGCCCGACCGGGCGTTGCGGTAGAGGGAACCCATGCCCCGGTCCTCCGGCTTGCGACCTGCCGCCCATCGCCCAGAGGACGGGCGGCGTGGCCTTTCAGTAGAGACCGCCCAGATTGCTGGCGGTGTGCACGGTATCGAGATAGAAAACGATGCGTCCGCAAATTGCTCCTGCCAGGATGACCAACGGCACCCAGGACGGAATGCGACGCAACCGGAGGACCACCGCCAGCGGCAAGGCCAGGCCCAGAACGGCATACAGCCAGTAGAGTGGCGACGCCGCATAGGCAGCTGCGGTTTCGCGCATCACGGTTCCACCGGAGGCCCACACGCAGGGGACGACCAGGACGAGGATCAGGCCGGCGCATAAGGCGCTGACAAGCGTGGTCTTGAGAACCGGCTGGCCCTCGGCCGGCGCGAACCAGGTCGCCGCAGCGGCACCAAGAGTGGCCGCCGTGATCAGGAACAGGGCGAACGGCACGGCGTTATTGAGGGCGGGGAAGGCCGGTGGGGAATAGACCATGCCCTGGACAACCAGGCCGGCCAAACCGACGGAGGCGGACATCCAGACCAGGGGGCGGCTGGCCCCCTTCAAGGCGGTCGCCCCCATCAAGATGACCAGGAGGCCGAACAGCAGGACTTCGCGCGACAGCCACGCCGTCGACAGATGGGTGATGGCGCGTGGCGCCCCCAAGGGGTTCCCCAGATGTGTCAGAGACACCAGCAGGCCCAGTGCCATGACCGCCGAGGCCACCAGCCATTGCCGCCGCAGCGCAGGCGGCGAAACGCTCCAGATTCCGGTCGTCCGCAGGACGTCCATGAGGGCGAGACCGATCGCCAACTGGCTCAAGACAGTAAAGACGACCAGGGGAAGTTCCATGCTTTGGATCATCGTACATCCTCCCTCATGACGGTCCGGGGCAGTTCGGCCTGACGGAAACGGGTTGACGGATTGAGGGCTGGCGCACGCGGGAAGCCCGGCGGAAATTGCACCGCATCGGGGGTATCGAACGTAGCCAGGTCGATCAGCATCAAGGCCGAGGTCGGGCAACTTTTCACGCAGGCTGGATCAAGCCCGGCGTCCAGACGTTGCCAGCACAAGCTGCATTTCTCGGCACGCTTCAGAACTGGGTTGTAGCGAGGAGCGCCGAACGGACAGGAGCGGATACAATTGCCGCAGCCGATGCAGAGGTCCTGGTGATGGACCACCACACCATCCTTGTCGCGCTTGGTATAGGCGTCGACCGGACAGACTTCCAGGCATGTCGGATGCTCGCAATGGTTGCATGCCAGCGAATAGAAGGCCCGCTCGGCATGGGGGTAGATGTCCTGCTTCAGGGGATAGACCTGGCGCCAGACGACACCGGGCTCCTGGTGGTACTGGTTCTTGCACGCCATGGCACAGGTGAAACAGCCGATGCAGCGCTTGGCGTCCACGTAGAATCCCAGTTGCTTGTTCATCGTCCGATCTCCTTTCAGGTCCGCGCCACGTCGGCGAACTGGTCGTGGATGGCAACGCCCGGCGCCCCGGTCTTGTAAGCCCCCATGTCGGACGACGTGTCATCCACCAGCTCCTGGCAGTTGAAGGCCAACCCCTTGTACCAGGCCTCGTAGAGGAGCAGCGTGTCGGCAGGGACATCGGCGGTCAGACGCGCGGCCAGACGCACTTCCCCCTGCTTGTTGAAGACGCGTACGGCGTCGCCTTCGGCGATACCGCGTGCGGCCGCCGTCTTCGGATGCATGTAGACGCAAGGGGTCAGGTTGAAATCGACCATCCAGTCCAGGTTCTGGAACTGGGAATGGAGGGCGAACTTGTGGTGCGGCGTCAGCAGCCGGAGCTTGTCATAAGGCGGCCGAGCGTCCTTGTATCGCGGCAACGCATCGTGGCCGTTCCTGGCGCAAAGGTCCGAGTGGAACTCATACTTTTTTGACGGCGTGCCGAAGACCCCATCTGCCCAGGATGCCGACGACGCCAGCCGGGCCTTCCGGGGACCGTTGCGCAGATCCTCCCACGAGGTCAGCCCGAACATGTCGTAAATGCCTTTGTTGAATTCCCGGATCATCCAGTCCTTGCTGTCCAGTTCGGTGGCGAACGTACAGGAGCCGGGCTGCAGTTCGTTCATGCGCTTGGATAGGGCCGCCGCGATCTGGATGTCGGACTTGGCCTCGTGCAGAGGCGCGATGGCCTGCTCGTTGAGGGACAGCCAGTAATGCCAGTAGGAAGCGTTGACGGTCCAATCCTCGAAGGGTGTGGTCACCGGGAGCACGATGTCGGCCTGTTCGACCGTCTGATTGAAGAACAGGTCGGCGACCACAACCATCTCCAACTTGTCGAACGCCATCAACATCTTCCGGCGATCGAAATCCTGCGACAGCACATTCTTGCAGGCCACCCAGAGCATGCGGATCGGAGGATCGCTGGTTTCCAGGATCATCTGGGCCGTCTTGTTGATGTTGAGCGAGCGGTCCGAGTACGTGACCTTCCCAGCGCTGCCGGTCACATCGAACTCGCCTTTGGGTCCCGCGGTACCGATCCAGCCTTTGGACCCCTCCGGCTGCTTCTGCAATAGGGCATGGTAGTTGAAGCCCCAGGTTTGCAGGTGGCCATAGCGGGCGCCGCCGCCCGGCTTGCCAATGTTGCCGGTCATGGCCACCAGGGCGTCGAGAATGCGTACTGCGGCGCCGCCGTTGACATGGCGCTGCATCCCGTAACCGATCCAGATGGTGGCGGGATGAGCCCCGGCAAACTCCTCGGCAATGGCCTTGATGCGCTCGATCGGGACGCCCGATTTCTCGGAGGCCCATTCCAGCGTGACAGTATCGCGCAGGTAGGCGGCGAATTCTTCGAAGCCCTGGGCGTGCGCAGCCAGCCAGTCCCTGTCCAGGAGACCGAGGTCGAGGATATGGCGGGCCATCCCCAGGCCGAGGGCGCCGTCCTCACCCGCCCGTACCTGAATATATTCGTCAGCTTTGGCGGCAGTCTGGGTGAAGACGGGATCGATGACCACCAGTTTGGCACCGGCCTCCCGGGCGGCGTACAGATACTTCATCGAATGGACCGAACACCAGGCCGGATTGGCACCCCACACGATGACATAGCGGGCGCGGGGCAGGTCTTCGGGATCATTGCACCACATGGAGCCCATATCGAAATTCTGAGCGTCGATGCCGGCCGGCCAGCAGGGGGTACCGACAAGGCGCGTGGTGTATCCAAGCGAGGACATCATGCCCTCGACGCCATAATTGGTGATGCCGAAATTGCCCGAATACTTGGTCAGTCCCAGGCCCAGAAGCGAGCCGTCGCGTTCTTTGATGTCCAGGATCTTGCGCGCGATCTTGTCCATCGCCTCGTCCCAGGACAGTCTTTTCCAACGGCCGCTGCCACGCCCCTGCTGTTCCATCGGATACTTGATGCGGTCGGGGCTGTAGACTTGGCGGACGTAACTGTTGCCTTTTACGCAAAGACCGCCACGCGTAAATGTCGATTCCGGGGCGCCTTCGACGAACTGGAGAACTCCATCCTTCACATAGCTGACGATGGAGCAGGTGTCGTAACAGTTGCGCGGGCAGGCGTTGCGAAAGGTCTGATAGCCCCCCTCCCAGACCTGCGCGGCTTGCGCCGGGTGCGGTCTCAAGAGGCCGCAGGGTAGCGCCGCCATGGCACCGCCGGCCAACAGTCCGCTCAGGAACGAACGTCGCGACACCGCATTATCCAGGATCCGTTCCAGATCCTGTCTGGTCATCCGTTGGCTCATGCCAATCCTCCTGATTGATCGACGTTCGGTGGCGTCGACTTTGTTTCTTCCGCCAGCCACTGCGACAACAGCCCGACGGCGAAGCCGATGGCCGGGGCGACATCGGCCGCCCCGGCCACGGCGGCGGCGAACTTTGGCAGCCAGTGGGCCATATGGTCGTGCAGGAAATACCGCCACAGGGCGTCCACCTGGTCGTCTTGCCGTCGGGCAGCCAGGGTCCGGAACGCCAAGGCGGCGTCCAATTCCAAAGCCAGATGGTCGTCGGGCAGACTGCCGCTCAACGGCGACGACAGGCCGAGCGCGTCATAGACAGCGGCGGCACGCCTGGTCGCCGCCCCCATCAGCCGCCGGTCGGGGTCCAGATAGACCGAGGCATAGGGTGGCGCCGACACTGGGCCAGGTCCGACGAACAGACGATTGAAAGCGAACTCCAGGTCGTCCGCGGCTGGCGTGTTGAACGGCACCGCCGCCCCGCCCCGACTGGCTTGGTTCAGGTCCACCAAGGCGATGAGCAATGCCTGTCCGTCAGAGGCAGCGAAAAAATCGCGCAAGGCGGCAAGAACGACATTCCAATCCATGATCAACGTCCCAGCGGGCGCGGTGCCCGGTGCGTCAATTATCAGCGTCGGGGTTACGTTTCACAGAGGAGCTATCGGGGAAAGAATGGGGAGGCGTCGTTCCCCATTATTTTAAGTATATAACGCCTTTCGCCGAGCCGATGCGAACGTAGCCAGGCAAATGCCGGCGGCATCCCGTCCGCCGATTGGCGGGCGCCGACCTGCTCCAATCA
>Ga0326727_10019140_pt1 | contig 13828 bp, 8 predicted proteins | sample MB2enrmetagenome_FD_207643 | JGI IMG/M metagenome (GOLD analysis project Ga0326727, IMG submission 207643) | Lab enriched peat soil microbial communities from McLean, Ithaca, NY, United States - MB29MY | ecosystem: Environmental > Terrestrial > Soil > Wetlands > Peat | place: USA: New York... | reverse complement strand
CCCGCAAGGCTTACGACGCCGAAGCGCAAAAAGTGCCCGACGAACGCCGCCGCCTCGCTCATGAAGAGCTGCTCATCGCCGAAGGCAGCGACTGGTGCTGGTGGTACGGCCCCGAACACGACACCGCCAATCGCGTCGAGTTCGATGAACTCTATCGCGCCCACCTCGCCAATGTTTACGCCGCGTTGACCCTCACCGCGCCCGAAGAACTCTCGCGGCCCATCATCCAGGTGCGCGAGGTGTCGCGCATCACTCAGCCCACCGGACACATCAAACCCAAAATTGACGGTCTCGTTTCTTCTTACTTCGAGTGGATGGGCGCCGGAGAATACCGCATTGGCCGCAAAGGCGGAGCCATGCACGGCAAACGCTTCGTCTTCTCGGAAGTGCGCTTCGGCACGGACGGCGAAAAACTATACCTGCGCGTCGATTTCGCGCCCGGCAGCGAAGACATCGTAAAATTCGGCGAGCTTCGCTGTACCCTGCGCAGCGATGGCCAGGAGCAGCGCACCCGCATCAATTTCGCCGCGCCGCGCGAAGAGTCAAAGCCGGTGGAATGGGCCGTCAATTCGATCCTGGAAGTGGCCCTCCCGCTAAGCCCAAGTGACAAACCGGTGGAAATCGCCCTATCGGTCTGGAAGGACGGCCTCCCGGTAGATGCCGTCCCTCAACAAGGCTGGCTGACCATGGCGCGCAATCCCGACTCCGGAATGTAACCTTTCCGGCTGACAGCTTTGGTTGTGGCTATGCTGCTCTGTGGGGCGGCCAATCTTGGCCGCAGTCGCCTTTCAGCCGCGCCAGCGCCCGCGGAACGGGCGCTCCAAAGGAATCTGAAACAGCATACAACCCAAAGGCCTGCCATACGGTTGTTGGGCTGCTTCTGGAGAGGCGGCCTCCTCAACCGCAAACAAATCCTCGCGGGAAGCCGAAGCCGGCTGAAAGCCGGCAGCAGCCAGGATCGGCTGCCCCACTCACCTCAGTGACTGCGCCGCATGGACGCCTTATCCAACATAGTCTCCAACTGCGCCGCGGCCGGAGTAGCCTTCACCTCACCGTTGAGAATGTCTCGGTTGGTGAGCTTGCGGCCGTACATCTCCAAGTCCGCTACCTCGTCGCGCCGCAGCGTCGCGCCTTGCAGCGAAATCCCCGCGAAGACTCCCCGCGCCCGCGAATACGACAACATCTCCGCATGCATCATCGCATCCGTCTCGGCGGTAGCATTACGCCCCAATGGACCCGCGGAAACATTGCCCTCCGCGCCCAGCGTGAACTGGTCTTTCAACAATTGATTCATCCCGCCGCGATTCATCACCAGCAGAATCACATCCTCCTCCGTGCCGCCAATCTGGAAACCGACGCTGCCGCCTTCCACGCGCACCGCGGCCGGCGCCGACCAGCCGATTCCGCTCGCCTGGCGGCATATCATGAATCCCCTCCCGTACTTCGCACCGATAATAAACGCCGCTTTCTTGATCCCCGGCACAATCACCATGCATTGCGACTTGTTGATCAGATCCTGTGGAATGCCTTTGTCCGAGGCGTGCATCATGTCCGTCAGGACGTCCGCCGCGGATGTCAGCCGCTCATCTGTATCTTTCGCCATCATCGCGGGCGCCAACGATGCCAGGCCGGTACTAACAGCTACTATCGCCCAAACCTTCATTTGTATTCTCCTTCGTGGGGTTAAGGTCAAGTTACCAGTTTAGCGGGAATCGCTCTTGCTTTACAGGTTAATCTGGTAGGAGAGATGAACATCGAAGTTCTGTTGACGGAAGCGGAGATCGCCCAGGAGTTTACCGAAAGTATCGAGGCGCGCGATCTCCCCGAAAAGTTCTTTTACTGGTTCCAACACTCGGTCAGAAGCTGGCGCGCGCTGGCCCAGGATCAGGCCCACCAGAATCTGCAAAACATGTGGGACATGTGTTCCGAGCGCGTGCGCCAGTGCACCGGACATTTCAAGAACCAGATCCCCATCGTGAGCTTCGGCGCCGGCGACGGATTGAAGGATCGCCGTCTCATCGAATCGCTGCAAGCCGCCGGACGCGCCGTCCGCTACTTTCCCGTGGATGCCAGCCAGGCCTTTCTCGAAACCGCCTGCGAATCGGTGGAGAGCGACGAAGCCGACGTCACCGGAATCAAAGCCGATATCTCCAGCCCCGTGCACCTGGTGCTCGCCTCCGATGCCTGCGAATCTCCCAAACTCGTGCTCATGGCCGGCAACACCCTCGGCGGTTTTGATCCCATGGAACAGATCCGCCACATTGCCTCCGCCATGCATGAGACCGATCGCCTCGCGCTCGACGTCGAGTTGTATTCCGACGGCGCCAACGATCTCGCCATTCAGCCTCTGGAACACGCCTTCGCCTTCGCGCCGCTGCAGGCCATCGGCATTCAGGAAGAGGATGGCGAGATGCGCTTTGAGCTCAAACGCGACGAGCGTCACCAAGGTCTCTACATGGCCGCCCGCCACTTCCAGGCCAACCGCGATCTCCGCCTTTCCGTGTTGGGCAAGGATATCCTCATCGAACGCCGCGAACGCATCTTCATGAACTTCCGCTACCTCTTCACGCCCGACGCTTTCCGCTGGCTGTTGGAACGTCACGGCAAGCTCAAGATCCTCGAAATCGCCGCCAGTTCCGACCACCGTTACACCATGGCCGTATGCGCCAAATGATGGCGTGATGTCGACCTCTGACGCCGGCCGGATGCTGCCCCTCGTCCTACGAGGAGTTGCGCTGTCTGGCGCGCGCCTATCTGCGGAAGGAGCGCGGCGATCACACCCCGGCACCTACTGCCCTGGTGCATGAAGCCTATATCCGGCTCGCCGCGCAGCATACCGTGGACTGGGAGAACAGCATCCAGGTGAAGGCCCTGGCCGCGTCCACCCTGGCCGCATCCATGATGCGTCGCATTCTGTCGGATTACGCCGCTGGGCGGAAAGCCGCCAAACGCCCCGCAGCGGCGTTCGCATCCCTCTCTCCGAAGCCGCCGCGCAAACCTCCGGCGACGACGTCGATTTGTAGATCTCAAGGCCGCGCTCGACGATTTAGCGCGCCTCGACGAACGCCAGGCGCGCGTGGTCGAAATGCGCTTCTTCGGATGCACGTCCATTGAAGAAATCGCCGCTGCCGCCGGGGTCTCGACCGCAACCGTCGAGCGCGAACTGCGCATCTCGCGCCTCTGGCTCATGCGCTGCCTCTCCAGCCAGCGCCAACCCTGATACCGCTCAACTGCTCCCCTCCAAATCACTTGGTAGTACAAGCCTTCAGAACAGGAATTTGAGCGCCAATTGCAAATCACGTGGCGCATTGCCGGTAGCCAGGCCGGTGATCACGCCCGCCGACCCGTAGCTGATATTGCCGTTCGCGAAGGACGGCGTAATCGATGTCCCCGGCACACCCAGCACCATGTGGTTGAATACGTTGAATGCTTCGGCGCGGAACTGCAGCCGCATCCCTTCCTTGATCACAATGTCCTTCACCAGTGCGACATCCATGTTGATAAACCGCATTGACGTCATACTGCCAAGGGCTGCATCGCCGAAGCCGTATCCCGGACCCACCAGCAGTGAAGCCGGACTTACAAAGCAAGCCGGGTTGTACCAGTTCGAAATAGTCTGATTCTGCGGGATCAACTGGCAACCGGGAAGCACACTGGGCCGGCTGTATCCGGTAATCGCACCACCCGCATTCGACAGATTGGCGGGATCGGTGCTCGTCGGCGCGACCCCTGCGACCGTTGCCGGCACGCAATTGGTGGTCGACGTCAATGTGCAGATACTGCTGGCCCCACCCCACGACGGGTTAAACGCGTTGCCCGACCGCGCAATAAACGCATAGTTCGTTTCCCAATTGCCGAAGGCGCGCGACATCCATCCGTGGCTCATCCATTTCTGTCCGTGCCCGAATGGTAGCTGGTAGACCGTAGTCCAGGTGAACAGTTTTGGAATATTGAAGGTGCACACGCCTCTCGACAGCGAGGGATTGAAGAAGTATTGATACGGCGCGCCCTCGGAGCCGTTCTCCGCGTTGAAGTCGCCGTTGGAATCGCCCAGACACTTCTCCCACGTAAACGCCACCAGCGTCTGCAGGCCATGCGAGAAGCGCTTCTGATATTGCGCCTCCAGCGCGTGGAAGCTGGAATAGCCGGTCGATTGCGAGTAGTTCCAGCCCTGCGCCGCGAACGGCATATATTGCTTTTGATTGATCTGATTGGACGTCAGAGGAGTCGTCGGGCAGGTGTAGCCCTGGGCCGCGTTGTTCTCGCAGAACGGTCCGCCTTGCGGATAATTGGCCCTGCAGCACCATTCCAGGCGCTGCGTATGGCTGCCCACGTAAGCGATGGAAGCCATGCTGGTCGCCGAGATCTGCCGCTCGATCTGGAAGTTCCACTGCTGCGACCGCGGATCGCTATAATCCGGAGCATTGGTATAGCCGCCGAAGGTGGAACCCCAAGGCGTGGGCGCGACCACGATCGGATTGCTGCCCGCGAGGCCGGTCACCGAAGAACTACCGTATCCGCCGTACGGCCCGCAACTCGCCAGGCTGTTGCAGATCGGCGCCACCGTTGGGGTCGGCGCAGTCCCCATGGGAGCGGTGTTGAGCGTGTCGGAGACACCGCGCGTCCACGGCCAGATCGAGCCTTGCAGCGTGTTTTCCGTATACTGGCTGCGATAGCTGATAGTGTCGTAGAAGATGCCATAGCCCACGCGCAGCACCGTATTAGGAGCGAACTGCCACGCCAGCCCGATGCGCGGTCCGATGTTATCGGAGATGGATCTCAACGCCGGCTGCTGGTTGGAAGAAAAAGAAATATTGTTCAGCGTGTTGTAAGTGACCCCGCCGACCGTCACCTGGAATGCGGGGTTGGAGGCGTTCAATCCTCCCGGTACGCAAGGCGGCATCTCCGGAGTGCTGCATCCTTGGGTGTAAGCGCTGGTCTGTTTCGACCCGATCACGAACTGGCCGGCAGGCAGGTTCAAGGCGTTGACCGTCTCGCCGTTCGAAACCAGCAGCGAAACCGCCGGCACGTAATCGTACCGCAACCCGACATTGATGGTCAGGTTGGGCCGCAAGTGCCATTCGTCCTGGACAAAAAAGCCCAATGGGGCCATCTTGACGTGGATCTCTTCATACTGCGGCACATTCACCGTCAACGAGGAAGGCAGGTCGAGCAGAATCGACGCCAGCGCGTTGCCCTGATTCGCACCGCAGGAAAACAGACCGGACGCGTTGGTCGGACAGGTCTGCGTTGCACTCGATACGAACGTCTCGTACAAGTTGGTCTCCAGCCGGTTCTCGTAGAGATATTCTCCTCCGAAGCGCACCGTGTGCTTCCCGTGGATCCACGTCATGGCCGCATTGATGTTGCTCTCCGGATTGGCGCGGTGTTGCGTACCGACATTGCCTAATCCGTTGTTGGCCGAGCCGATATAGCTGCCGACGTTCAGGAAAAACCCGGCGGTCGCCGCGAGATTCGGAAACCCGGCCTGCGTTTCGGGAGTAAAGCCCTGAGAATTCGTCGCGTTCACGACGACCGGCCGCGAGTTAATGCCGCCGCGCGCTTCGAGAATCAGGTTCGGTGTAAAGATGTGGTCCCATGCGCCGCCGATATTCAACACGTGGTACGGGCTCGGGTTCAGCGAATTCGTGCCGGCCACGATTCCCTTATCCGTGTCCCACATCATATAAGCCCGCCCGAACACCGCGTCCTTGGTGCCGATATGGTGGTCGATCCGGATGTCGTAGTTGGCCGAACTATCGGTCTTGCTGCGCGCGTCCAGGCAGTTGTCCACGGCGAAAGTCAGGTTGGGAGTAAACGAGCAGTTCCCCAGGCTGTACGCCTTGATGACCGACGCCAGCTTTTGATCGATCAGCGCCGACGGGATCTTGTTGCACGGTGTCCCGCCCGACGACTGGATACCATAACCCGTTTGTCCGAAGACCGCGCTGGGATTCTGCAGCGTCATCGGATTGCCCGCCGCATCGCAGGTGAACGGCACCGCCGAGTTGACTCCCGATTCAGCAAACGGGTTATAGATGGTGTTCGGGGTGATGGCCGTCTTAGTCGAATTGACCGCACCGATCAATTCCGGACTCACCGTGCCAGTGAAGTCGCCAGACAATTCCTGCGCCGTGGGTACGACAGCGAAAGCATTCTGCGGCTGCGAGAACTGCCAGCCTTCAAACGCGAAATAGAAGAAGGTCTTGTTCTTGATAATCGGCCCGCCGAAGGTGCCGCCGTAAGTATTCTGAAAATAGCCCAGCGGCGAAACCGGAGTGCCCGAAAGGATGGCTGACGCGCCCGCGGAGGTGAGCTGACCGGCGGACACTTCGCTCGCCAGCTTGGAAGCCTGCGACGGACAGCTCGACGGACTGCAGAAGCCGGTGAAAGGATTGCGGGCGTCGAAGATCTGGCTGCGCGCGAAGTCCCAGAGCGAACCGTGGAATTGGTTGGTGCCCGACTGGGTCACCACGTTCACTACCGCGCCCAGCACGTTCCCATATTGCGCGTCATTGTTGTGCGACTGCACCTTGAATTCCTGAATGGTGTCGGCGATGGGTTGGATCGACCAGCCCCCGCCGCGGTCATCCGTGTTGATAATGCCATCCAGGTAGAAACCGTTCGAGCGGTTGCCCGCGCCATTCACCGACGGCCGGTACACCACCGCCGTAGGAATCCCGATATTGCCTCCATCCGCGCTGCCGATGCCATTTCCGCCCTGTGCCGTATTCACCGGGTTGACGCCCGGCTGCGTGATGAGTAACTGGGTGAAATTCCGGCCATTCAGCGGCAGTTCATGCATGAGTTGCTGGTCGATGGTAGTGCCCAGCTCGGTGCTTGCGCGCTGCACCATGACGCCCACCGAGTCCGCGCTGACGGTCACCGTTTCGGTCGAGGAGCCGACATCCATGGTGATCTTTTCCGTCAGGGTCTGGTTCACATCGAGCTTGAAAACCGGCAGGGCGACTTTCTTGAAACCGGTCTTTTCCACGGTCAACACGTAATTGCCGGGCAGCAAATTGATGATGGTAAATGTCCCGTCCTGGTTGGTCGTCTTCTCGGCGGCGACGTTGGTCTCCTGGTTGACGACGGTGACTCTGGCATCCGGCACGGTCCCCCCGGACTGGTCCACGATGGTGCCGTTGACAACGGCCGTGGGGGTCTGCGCCCACAACTGAGCGCAAGAAACCAGAATCAGTACAGCAACTGCAAAGCGCGGCAGCCTCATTTTTCGACACCTCTTCAGCCCCCAAACATTGGGGTTTAGCGATAACGGAATTATGCGTCAAGGCTACATCCAAGTCAAGCGATTTGTTGACGGAATGGTGTAAACGGTTACGGGATGGTCAGGGGTTGCGGGGCCGAAGTCACGGATGAATAGACATTGTCGCCGAGGTAGACGGCGGTCATGAAGTACGTGCCGGAGGCGAGCGGAGATGCCGGGCTCCATGTGGCGTTGCCGTAGCCGTCCACGACGGCGCTGCCCAGCACGGTTGTGCCGTTCATGAAATTCACCGTTCCCGTCGGAAATGGATTGAACGGAGCGCCCGTCAGCGTTGCGGTGAAGGTGAGGGGGGTAGTCGTGACGTTCAGTTGGACGGTGGCGTTGAGGAATGGATTGATTTGGGCGATGATGCCGGCGCGATTAAAGGGGCTGCCGGCGTTGGCCGGCTGGAACGCGCCTGAAGTGGTGGGAAGATCGGGCGCCGCGGTATAGCCGGCGATGTAGATTTTCCCCTGCGAATCGATATCCACGCCGCTGGGATATACGCCGAGGCCGGAGGGGCTGTAGAAGACCGTGGAGAAATAGATGGTGCTGATGGTGGGATCGTACTTGGTCACGAAGATGCCAGGCTGCTGGTTCGCGGGCTGGGGTTGCAAGGGATTGACCAGGGGATAATAGCCGTTGGAATACCCGCCCTCTCCGGTGATGTAGACGTTGAGGTCGGCGTCTAAGCGCGGCGGGCCGATGAGGAAGACCGTGCCTCTCCCGAAGGATTGGACCACTGGAGTTGCGCCCACCAGGGTGGACCAGACTATCGCGGATCCGTCCGGACTGAGTACGGTCAGGAACCCGATATTCTCACAATCAGATACTGGGCTGCAGCTATTGGTGTTGTTCGCTCCGGTGGTCACCGGAAATGTGTATGACTGAGTTTGGCCGGTAATGTAGGCGTTGCCGAACGCATTGACGGCAATGCCCGACACCTGTTCTCCGGGGCTGCCAGTGGGAGGCGCTCCGCCCAAATAGGTTGCATAGATCAGCGAAGCACCCGTTCCAACTCCCGTTACCGGGCTGAACTTGGCGGCGAACGCGTGGGCGGTGTTGGCGGAGCCGGGAGTGAAATTGCTGTACGCGGGCTGCAGCGAGCCAGGCGTAGTGGTTATCTCGGGGTTGTTCGTTTGTCCCGTCAAATAGAAGTTCCCGGAAGGATCCACCGCAACGCCCATGCCGTAGGTGGCGTAGGCAGCGGTCGGGCCGTTGGCGGGATTGGCGTCGCCGTAGAGCGTGGAATAGAGCAGGTTCGCTCCCGCGGCGTCGAACACCGCGACGAAGGCGGATCCCGGATTGAATGAGCCGGGAGTGACGGTCGAGTTATAAAGCGGCTGCGGGAGCAAAGCGTTGGCCGACTCCGGAAAGCAAGCGGTGATTGAGGTGCCGGGGAACTGACCCGTGAAGCAACTGTCGCCCGAAGATCCCGCGATATAGGCCTGGCCTTGGGAATCGATGGCGACGGCCCGGGCCCAGGTCCACGTGCCGCCGCCGAGGAAGGTGGAGTACGCCAGGCTTCCACCGCCTGGATTGAGTTTGGTCAGGAACGCGTTGCTGGCGCCCTCGAAGAAGCAGTTGCTGGCAACAACACCGACCCCGCAAAGGGTCTTATAGGCACCCGGCGTCACGGGAAAATCCGCGGAGTAGGTGGCGCCGGTGACGTACGCGCTGCCGCTGGAGTCGACGGCGATGGAGGAGGCTTCATCCCAGGAAGAGCCGCCAAGATAGGTGGAATAGACGAGGGCGGAGCCGGTGGGATTGATCTCGGTTACAAAGGCAGTCGGGGCATGGGCGGATTTGATGGTAGTCAGGTTCTGGGACTGCAAGGCCCCTTGCAACGGAAAATCGGTTGAGTAGGTCATGCCGGTTACGTAAACGTTCCCGCTTTGATCGACGGCGATGCCCTGGGGCGGATTCGCATAACATTGCGGGCAGTTGATGCCAGGCCAGCCGATGATGGCGTCCCCAGTCCCGCCAAGGTAGGTCATGTAGTCGAGCACCGGATCGATGATGAGGGGCAGGCTGTGGTCGTAGTCCCCGAGAGTGAATTGCACGCGGCTTCCGGTAAGTTGGTAGCCGGCGCGAATGATCCGCTTCTCGCCGCCGTTCATTTGATAAGCCAGCGGCTTGCGGAAACTGAGAGGCGCGCCATCGAGCGTAAGCTGCAAGTCGCCATCCGGGCCCAGGGTTGGCTTGGCGCCTGAGAATTCGAGCGCGATCTGATTGGGATCGACGCCGGGCGATACTACGAAATCGTATTCCAGTTGGCGCTGTTGGCCGTAATAGACGAGATCGATGCCTTGATAGACTTGTTTGTACTCAACCTTACCGTAGGTGGCGATGCCGGTGCTCCATTTTGCGGGATCGTTGCCGATGAAGTAATTCACTTTGCCGGGAAGCGGTTTGGCGCCGGAGATACGGGCGGATTGCGCACCGGCGAGTTTCATTCGCAGCAAACCTGAAGCGCGGAGACGGAATATGGCGCTGTCCCCAGTGAGAAACAGGGTGTAGCCTTCGCCGTGGGAAAGGAACTTGACGGAGGGGCTGGTTTGTCCATGATTGGCTTCAAAACTCATGGGGAGGGTTAACAAGGTGTTAAGCGTAGCTAACGCCGGGCCGGCGAGAATCAGGATCAGTGGCAAGGTAAAGTTCATTAGGTGTCCGTTACGCGGTTAGTTTCTTTAGTGTACTGTCACGGACGTAACCGAACAAGGCGCGAGTTTCACACTTGTGAGCCGCGAATGACCAAGTGGACGAAATGCAGTTTGGCTACGGCTCTTTGCGAGAGGACGAAGGGATAGAAATCGGCGAGGCCCATGGCTCTTGACAACTCGTTCATCACGGCGGTCAATTGGGTCCAGGAGTTAAGGAAGTTCAGGAAACGTTGGGAGTCGGGTTGGCCGGGGCGCGCCAGGGCATCGGCGGTGAAACCGTCGAACTCTACGCCAGCGTTGACGTCGACGCCGAAGCTGAGCGCGGTGTCCCAGGTGTCGGTGATGTGCATGTAGTGCGCCCAGGTTTCGGCCCAGTCTTCCCAGGGATGAGCACTCGCATAGGCCGATACGAAACGGTTGCGCCAATCCGGCGGCGGACCCTGATTATAGTAGCGCTGCAAGGCGCTTCCGTAGTGCTCGGTTTCGTCGCCGAATAAATCGCGAAAGCCGTCGAGCAGCGAGGTCCCATCGATGAGGCGATCCCAATAGTAGTGGCCGACCTCGTGACGGAGATGGCCCAGTAACGTGCGGTAGGGCTCCTTGAGGTTGGTGCGGGTCAGTTCGCGAACGGCGTCGTCAGCTTCCTCGATATTGAGGGTGATGATGCCGTTGGCGTGGCCAGTCATAACGCGGGGGCCTCCAGGAAGGGAGCGCAGGAAGTCAAAAGCCAAGCCTTGCGCGGTGTTTTCGGAGACGCGGGACTGGACGGGAAGTTGGAGCACAATGAGCGCGGAGACGAGGCGGCGTTTGGCGATTTCGATTTTGTTCCAATCGTCGGCGTTTTGGGTGAGGCTGAGGTCCGGGATGGTGCGATTGAGGCGGCAACACTGGCAGAGGCGGTGCGGGTCGTCCGCTTCGACCAGCCAGTTGCAGGCTGCGGCGGTCTCGAGGTTGGCGCAGCGTTTATAGGATTTCATGGGGAGCCAGCCGGAGAGGGTGAAGGCGCCTTCTTCGTCAGGGTCCAAGGCGCAGATTTGAGAAAGATGCGGCGCGTAGCCCAAGGGCGCGCGGCAGGCCAGGCAGACGCTGTTGCGGAAGAATACGGGGCGTCCGCAGCGGCACTGGTAGCGGCGGCGGACGACGGGCCGGTTGTCGCGGTGTCCCTGGTCCTGGAGCAGTTCGAGTTCGGCGGTCATCTGGTGGCGAATTTGCAATTGTCCCACCGGGGTGGTAAATTTCACAAATTCGGTAACGGTTCTGTGACGTGGCCATGGGGCCGCAAACGGGGTTCAAACGTCTTGAAGTCTTTACTCTTATTCCTGGTGGCCGCAGTCCCGGCTGCGGCCCAGTGTACTCTCACGCTGAATCCACCTTCGATTCACGTGACGGCGGCGGCGGCGACGGGGTCGTTTGGTGTTAGCGCCAGCACGGCGTGTGGCAAGTGGACGCCGACGAGCAGCGTGAATTGGATCGGCGTGGTGTACGGGCAGAGCGGCACGGGAGACGGTAGCGTCGGCTATAAAATTGACGCCAGCACGCTCTACAAAGCGCGCACCGGCACCATTTCGGTGGCCGCCACGGCCCCCACCACCTCGACGTTCACGGTGACCCAGGACGGGGCCAATTGCAGCTATACGTTCACGCCTCCCAACGGGTCGGTCCCGCAGGCCGGTGGGAGCCAGACGCTGAGCGTCGCGACCAGTTGCACATGGAGTGCAAGTACCACGACGTCCTGGATTGCAATCAATGCGGGTGGGACGACCGGCAATGGCACGCTTTCCTATACGGTCGCACCGAATAATTCCGTCGCCAGCCGCACGGGGTCGATCCTGATCAACGATCAGACCTACATGGTGACGCAACTCGGCACTGGATGCAGCTACACGGTAGCTCCGCTGACCGCGAACTACAACGCGTCAGGCGGACAGGGGCAGGTGACAGTGCAGACCAACGACATCTCCTGCGCATGGACGGTGCAGAATTCCGTGCCCTGGATTACCAATGTGACGAGTACGGCGACGTCGGGCAACGGGACGGTGAGCTATGGGGTTGCGGCTGCCAACACGTCAACGTCCCGAACGGCCACGCTGGTGGTGGCGGGACAGAACGTGACGGTCAACCAGGCGGGCGTGGGAATTCTTTTTACTGCGCAATCGGTGGTGAATGGCGCGAGTTTCCTGAGCGGCCAGATTGCGCCCGGCGAGCTGATTACGATTTTCGGTTCGGCTTTGGGGCCGGCGAGTCCGGTGGGATTGCAGTTGAACGCTGCCGGGTCGGTGTCCACTTCGCTGGGCGGTACGCAGGTTTTGTTTGACGGCGTTCCGGCGCCGATGACCTATGCGTCGGCCACGCAAGTGAATACGATTGTGCCGTTTGAATTGTCGAATAACGTACTCAGCACGCAGATGCAGGTTTCGGTGCAGGGGGTGCTGTCGAGCCCGGTGACGGAGTTCCTGGCGTCTTCTTCGCCGGCGATTTTCGCGGCTTCGGGCGGCAGCGGACAGGGCGCGATTTTGAATCAGGATAACAGTCCGAACAGCTCTTCGAACCCGGCTGCGGTGGGTACGGTGCTGCAGGTGTTCATGACGGGCGCGGGACAGATGAATCCTGCGGGAGTGGATGGGCAACTGGCGGGCAGCACTCCGGCGCTGCCGCTGGGGGTGGTCACGGCCAGCATCGGAGGAGTGCCGGCGACAGTACAGTATGCGGGGACTTCGAGCGGCCTGGTGGAAGGTGTCACGCAGGTGAATGTGCAGATTCCGCAGGGCGCGCCGAGCGGCAGCGCCGTGCCGATCGTGGTGCAGGTGGGGGCGAACCCGAGCCCTTCCGGCGTCACCGTGGCTATACAATAGAACTTTGAGAGCTATGGTGCAGGTCGATTTAGATCCCATTGCAACTCCGCATGACTGGTCGATGCATGTCAATATGCGTGGGCCTGTCACGCGGGCGGAATACCGCGCCTTCTGCGAGGCCAACCCGGACTTGCGGATCGAGAGGACCGCCGAGGGAGAGTTAATTGTAATGGCGCCAGCAAACGCGCGTAGCGGCAATCAGAACTTTAGGTTGGCGGCTCAGCTATGCAACTGGGCGCTGACGGACGGCACCGGCGTGGGCTTCGATTCGTCCTCGGGCTTCGACTTGCCGAATGGTTCAAACCGTTCGCCGGATTTGTCCTGGATCCGCCAGAGCCGACTAAATGCGCTTCGTGCCGAGCAGCGCCTACCGTATCCCCAGATCTGCCCGGATTTCGTGTTAGAGTTGCGTTCGTCGTCGGACCGGCTTTCAGTCCTGATGGCGAAGATGCAAGAGTATATTGAGTGCGGTGCCAAGTTGGGCTGGCTCATTGATCCCGTCGAACGCCGGGTCTGGGTCTACCGTCCCTCCGAAAAGGTCGAAGCGTTGGACGAACCGCTCACACTTGAAGCCGGTCCGATGATGCCTGGCTTCGTGCTGGATCTTGATCCCATCTGGAATCCGCAAATCTGAGCGCGGCGGATGCGCTGAACATGCTATAATCCTGCCACGGCTCAGAAGGGGGCTCGTGTCCCTTGCAGTCTGATACTTCGCCCTCGCCCGTGGAGGGTGCCTCTTGCTCGATCTCATATTTGTTCGCGGACTTTTTATATTATTAGTCAGTGCCTGTGCCTTTCATTTCAAGCCCCTCGGTGCTTCGGCTCCGATCGCGGCCACGGGTGGGGCAATCGTCGCGCTGGCTATCATTTTTGTCGAAATGCGCATCAAGAAGATCAGCCTGCCACGGCTGATCGGCGCGGCATTGGGAGCAGCCATGGGTATCTGCGGCGGCTTCCTGATGTCCATCGTGCTGACGCATGTCAATCCCGACAATTCCACCACGCTACATTTTTTCCAACTCGGCCTGGTCATCTGGCTGGGGTAT
>Ga0326727_10019137_pt1 | contig 13829 bp, 8 predicted proteins | sample MB2enrmetagenome_FD_207643 | JGI IMG/M metagenome (GOLD analysis project Ga0326727, IMG submission 207643) | Lab enriched peat soil microbial communities from McLean, Ithaca, NY, United States - MB29MY | ecosystem: Environmental > Terrestrial > Soil > Wetlands > Peat | place: USA: New York... | reverse complement strand
AGAAGACGGAAGCGGAAGCGGACCGGAAGCTCCGGTCGGCGCTGCTAAAGGTGGAAGCCACGCGGCTCACGCCGGCCGAACGTCATGCGCGGGCGGGACACTCTCCGGCCACCATTTGGCTGACAGCGCGGGAAAATCTGGCCTACCTGCTGGAACGCAAGTTGTTCGAGCGCGGCTGCCAGGTGCATGTGCTGGCCGATTCCGGAGAGAGCCGGATCCTGCCGGAATTGGCGCAATTGCTGAACAGCGCCGGCTTGATCTCCATCTTTTCCGCTCCGGTATTCGATGGGGAAGAACGGGAGCGGGCCCGGATCTTAGCCGGAGATCAGCACTTTTTCGATGTTGCCCCTGAAACCCTCAGCGAGGACGACGAGCGCGCCGCCGAAGAAATCTGCGCCCTGCTGGAAGCCGACGGCGTGATCCGTAGCGGCCGGCTGGGGACGGGGGAAGGGATTTAGTCGCGAGACGCGAGTCACGAGTTGCGAGAAGGGAAAAGGCAGTCGCGAGTCACGAGTTGCGAGAAGGGAAAAGGCAGTCGCGAGTTGCGAGCGGAGAGAACAGGCGACGTAAGGATCAGAAGATGGCGGACATTCAAAATAGCGGAGTGGACTACACCGGATTCAGTCTGGAAGAACTGGTGAGACATTTATTGCGGGAGCCAGGCGCGAAGGCCTGCCTCACCTGCAGCTTCCAACTGGAGGACATGATCGTTCTGGATGTTTTGCGCAAGGTCCAGCCCGGCATTCCCGTACTGTTTCTGGAAACCGGTTACCACTTCGCGGAAACCTATGCCTATCGCGATCGCATGGTGGCGGAGTGGGGCCTGAATCTGGTGAATCTGAGCTCGCCGCGGACGGTGGCCAGGCATGAGGCCGCGTTCGGCAAGCTGTACCAGACGGCGCCAGACAAATGCTGCCAGTTGCGCAAAGTACAGCCGCTGCTTCAGGGACTGAAAGATTTCGACATATGGTTCACGGGACTGCGGCGCGAGCAGTCGCCCACGCGGGCCAATCTGCAGTTGGTCGAGACGCACACGCTGCCCAGCGGAAAGAAGATTGCCAAAGTGAATCCGCTGGCCTTTTGGACCTGGAAGGAACTGTGGCGGCGCCAGGACGAGCAGCACATTCCAACCCTGCCCCTGTACGACCAGGGTTATCCCAGCATCGGCTGCGAGCCCTGTACCAGCCTGCCGTTGAGCGCGGAAGACCAGCGTTCCGGCCGCTGGGCGGGACGCAAACTGGAGTGCGGGATTCATACCTTCGCGGAGGGCAAGTAAGTGGAAATCGTCGTCGGCTTTCTTATCGCGCTGGGCATCGGGCTTACCGGGGTTGGCGGCGGCGTCATTACCGCTCCGGTGCTGATCCTGTTTCTGCACCTGCCGGCGGCGGCGGCCGTGGGCACGGCATTGATCTTTGCGGTGGCGGTGAAGACGTTTGCCGTGCCGGTTTATTTGTGGCGCAAACAAGTGGACTTCCGCGCCCTGGGCTATCTGCTGCTGGGCGGCGTGCCGGGAGTGATTGGCGGGTCGCTTCTGTTGAAGGGACTCAAGACCCAGAGCGGATTGGTGTTGGCGGTGGTGGGCTTCATCGTCGTGATTTCGGCGTCCCTGACTCTGTTACGGATGGCGCTGAAGATGGAGAGAAACGGGGACCGCAACCGGTATGTTCTGCTGGCGCTGGCGGCGACTTTGATCGGCTGGGAAGTGGGGTTTTCCTCCGCCGGCGCGGGCGCGTTGGGAACCATCGCCCTGATGCAATTGACCACCATGGCCGCTCCCGAGGTGGTGGGAACCGATTTGATGTTCGGTTTTGTGGTGGCCCTGATCGGCGGCGGGTTCCACTTTGCCCAGGGCAGCTACGATCCGCAAGTGCTGATACGCCTGATGGCCGGCGGCATCGTTGGCGGGATTGCCGGAGCGTATCTGGCCGGAGTGTTTCCCAAGCGCGTGTTGCGCGCGGCCATTTCCGTCTGGCTGGTGTGGCTGGGATCGCAGCTCTGCTACCGGGGATGGATTGCGATGGTGCATGGGTAGGGAAGAGCGTTCCACGTTTCACGTTTCACGTTAAAAACCGTGAGGCGACGAAAAACAAAAAGGGACCTTGGTAGCACGAGCCCGCGAAGCGGGCTTTGCCTTCGGCTCGATTGGCATTCAGCTTTACCATACTTTCAGTCCCCAATGTAGGATACGGCCGAGTAATATGGTGCAAATCGACTCGACTGGGAAGGATTTTGCTTATGCGATTTGTGTCTCGCTGGCAACTTGTGGGGGCTCTCGTGGGCTGGAGTTTATTCGCCGCGGCGCAGGACACACGGGTCGTGACCGAACCGCGTGTCCCCGCCATCTGCGTTACGTTGCCGGCACAACTTTCCGGAGGGAACGATTCCTTACCGGATACCGACAGAAGTAAATACGATACGGCCAGAATTCAGGATGCCATCGATCGATGTCCCGCCGGGAATGCGGTCGAGCTGCGGCCGGAAGGCGCGCATAACGCTTTTTTGACGGCGCCTCTGGTTCTGAAAAGCGGTGTCACCCTGCTGGTCGATGTGGGCGTAACTTTGTGGGGCTCGCGGAACCCCAGGGACTATGACCGGAGACCGGGAAGCTGTGGCGTGGTGGATCATATCGGCTCGGGCTGTAATCCGGTAGTCGCAGCCGTGGATGCTCCCGGCAGCGGCGTCATGGGCGGCGGCGTGATCGACGGACGGGGCGGCGAAAAGATGCTGGGGCAGAAGGAGTCGTGGTGGGAGCTGTCGGAAAGGGCCATGCACGAATCCAGCGACAACCTGAATCAGGCCAAGAAGGCGAAACATAACTGCCCGCGGATCGTGGAGGTCGAAAAGTCGGACGGGTTCACGCTGTATGGGATCACGCTGCGCAATTCCCCCAGCATTCATGCCATGGTGCGGCATACCGACGGGTTTACCGCCCGGGGCGTGAAGGTGGATGCTCCCCGCCACGCCATCGACGCCGATGGCATCGATCCGGGCGGCTCGACCAACGTCACGATTACCCATTGTTACATCCGGTCGGGGGACGACAATGTGGCCATTGTCGCGGGGGCCGATGCCTCCGCCACCCACATGACGATTGCGCACAACCATTTTTATACCGGCCATGGCATGTCGATCGGCAGCGAAACGGTGGGCGGGGTGAGCGCGATCCGCGTCGAGGACCTGAGCATTGACGGCGCGGATAACGGCATCCGTATCAAATCCGACGTCAGCGGCGGCGGCTGGGTACACGACGTCAGCTACGAGGATGTCTGCATTCGCCGCGTGGACCATCCCCTGGTGATGAATCCGTTTTATAGCAAGACGGCCACGGGCGGGAACATTCCCGTGTTTCAGGACATACGTTTGAAAAACGTGCGTATCAGCAGCGGCGAACGCGTCACGTTGTTCGGGTTTGACGTACAACATCCGCTGAAGATCGCGTTCGATGGCGTTTGGGTCGAAGGCGTTCGGCCGGACCGGATTCAAGCCGCCCATGCGCTGATTACGGTTGGACCGGGAGAAGTCAACCTGGCCCTCAAGGGCGACGATGTGCGCATCCAAAAGATTTCCGGCAGGAAGGCGGAAGCGCCCAGTTGCAAGAATGCATTTGAACCCTATCCCGACGGCCCGGTGGTTCCGGCATTGCGGACGCTGCCGCCGGCGGTCCACAAACCCTGAGCTAATCGCCGAGGCCGCCGACGGTGGCTTCCAATTCCGATACGGCGGTAATTTTTTCGCCGGCGAGGCCCGCGCTTTTTGGCCAGGAAAACCAGACGAGAATAATGGTGGACAGGCTGACGGCGACGGTAAGCCCCACGCAGGCGGGCCATCCGCCCCAGGACCAGGTCATTCCGGGGAGCGCGGTTCCGAAGCTGCCGCCGAGGTAGTAACAGGTGGCGTAAAGACCAACCGCGGCGGCCTTGGCGCTGCTGGCCGCGATGCCGATGTAGGAACTGGCCGCGGATTGGACGATAAAGATTCCGGTGCAGAAGACGGCCAGTCCGGCGATGACGGCCACCAGATTATGCGCCAGGGTCATCAGGCACCCGGCGATCGCAAGCAGCATGGCCGCGGAAAAGGCGACGCGGTGTCCGAGGCGATCGATCCAGCGGCCTCCCAGCGGTGTGAGGCCGGCGGCCACCAGGTACACGACAAAGACCAATCCCAAAGCTCCCGTGCTCAGACCAAAAGGCGGCGCCGATAAATAGAAGTTGACGTAGGTGAAGGTGCCCAGGAGCGCGAACAAGAGGCAAAAACCGGCGGCATAAGTCGCCAGGAGTTGCGGATTCCGCAGATGCCGCCCCATGGCCGACACCATCCCCGCGGATGCGTGCCGCGCGTGATGCCGTTCTTTCGGGAGCCAGGCCCAGATGGCCAGACCGCCCAGCACATTCAAGATACCCAGGGCGACAAAAGACCATTGCCAGGAAGAGTGTGCCGCCACGATGCCGACCACGCTGCGTCCACAGAAGCCGCCCAGCACGGTGCCGGAGACGTAGGCGGACATGGCCGCCCCCGCCCCGTTCTCCCACTCCTCATTGACATAGGTGATGGTCACGGCAAAAACGGCGGGAGTAAGCAGTCCCTGCCAGAAGCGCCAGAAAACCAGATGAGCGAAGCTGGTGGAAGTGGCGGCGAGCAAGGTGGGCACGGCCAGGAGGAGCGCTGCCGGTACAATGATCCGCTTGCGTCCCCAACGGTCGGAAATCGAGCCGACAAAAGGCGCGGCCAGCGCGACGGCCAGGGTCGATATGGTCATCAGAAGACTGGCCCGCCCGGGACTCTTATGGAAAGTCCGGGCCAAGGTCGGCAGCAGCGGTTGGGGGGCGTACAGATCGACAAATGCGCAGAATCCGGCCAACACGACCGCAATGGTTCGCCGCGAATTGCTTAGGGAAGTTGACGGATCGATACCTGACTCTGCCTGGGTACGAGACGACATTTGTTTTCAGTATAGTGCCGAAGCTGTGCCGTGCGGCCGGATTTGCGTCCGGCCGCGCGCCGAGACGCAGGAAAACTCAGCCCAGGCCCGGCGGAATTATTGGAGCGGGGCTCCAGACTCAGCACATTTCTCCACTGAGCCGGTGAGATCGTACCGGATAACGCCGCTGTCGTCTGCGCAGAAGGAACGTGTTCCCGTGACTTTTGGTTTCACGGGATAGGCGAAAACGCCAAAATGTGCGCTGGGCGAACCTTCGCAGTTGGTTAGAACAATGCGATACCCGCTTTTGGTGCCGCTGGCCAGAAAGTTGTCAATCAGGCCGGCGCCATTGGAACCGCCGCCAGAGCCTCCCAACTGGGCAAGATCGCAGGTATATCCGATGGAGGGGAACCTGGACGCATAGGTCGATTCCGCACTCACGATGGCACGAATGGAGCTGACGGCCGCTGCTTCGTTGGCGGCTCCCCGCGCCCGGAGCAGGTTGGGAATGGCGATGGCCGCCACGATCAAGATGAAGGGAATGAAAGCCACGCCCATATACCCGAGTACGAGACCGGCTATTGCCAACCCGTCGCCTTTCAAGCGGCCCGCACTCTTCTTAATCTCCGAGAGGGAGACATGGCCAAGAATGACCGCGGCGATGGCTGCCGGCAGACAAAGAGAGAAGAGACCGAGGACGAGACTGGCAATCGCCTTACCACTGGTCTGCGGCAACTCGTCAGGCAGCGGGCCCGCACTGGGCGGCATCGGCGGTACGGGCGGCATGGGTGATATGGGCGCCGCGGTTGGGGGCGCGACGGACGGTGGAGCAGCCACGGCGGGCGCAGACAGCAGTTCCTTCCCGCAGGAAACACAGACGCGATCCGTATCGATATTCAGTGATCCGCAATGGCTGCAGTACATGTTGCCAGCTCCTCAGTGGTGCAAATTTAGTGCAATCGGGTATGGGTTGGGATCATATTGCACCCCTGGAGGTCTGTCAATCACTGGTCATATAAGGTGGGTGATGAAAGCGGTACGCGGGGATTGGCCCGCCGCCAGGGTGGGGAACCTGTTAAACTGAACCCATCGACCAGTTTCGCGTTGCCACACCGACGCCAGCCCGTCGCCGCCTGGTGGAAGCCTGAAACTGGAAACTAGAAACTGTCTTTATGGCGTTTGGTCGCGACGACAAGGTTCCTCAGTTCAAGCTCACGGTCGTGCAGTACGTAGTCCTGGCTATTTTTTTGCTCCTGGGTTACGGACTGTGGCGTTTGCAGGTTGCCGGCAGCGATTACTACGAAAAACTGGCGGAGCAGAACCGCGTGCGCAACATTCCCGTGTTGGCGCCGCGCGGCCACATTCTGGACCGCGAAGGGCGCGTAATTGTCGACAACTATCCTTCGTTTTCCGCATTGGTTTTGCGGGACCAGCAGCGCAATCTGCTGGCGGATGCCGACGCGATTGCCACGGGCCTGCACATGGATCCGGAGGACGTACGCGACCGGCTGAAGCATTTCGCCAAAGCTCCGCAATACCAGCCGATCATTCTGAAGGATGACATCACGCCGGACGAGCTGGCGTTCATCGAGTCCCACCATGTGGAGTTGCCGGAACTCGATACCATCATGTCCCATCGCCGCCTGTATCCCAGAAACGGCTTCATGGCCCATATCATCGGATATGTGGGCGAGGTGAGCGAGGACATGCTGACCAGCCCGCAATGGGAGCTTTACAATGCCGGCGACGTGGTGGGCCGCTCGGGCGTGGAGCTGGAATATAACGACATCCTGATGGGCAAGAACGGCTATCGCCGGGCCCTGGTCAACAGCCGCGGCAAGGAAGTTGGAAAGCTCGAAGAGACGCCGGCGATCCCGGGCAAGGCGCTGAAACTGACCATTGACCTCGATCTGCAGATTGCCGCTGAGCAGGCCATCGAAGGCAAGAATGGCGCCATCGTGGCCATGGACCCGCGCAATGGCGAGATTCTGGCCATGGTGAGCCGGCCCACGTTCGATCCCAACGCATTTGCCGTGCGCATCTCCCGCAAGGAATGGAACGGCCTGATTACCGACGAGTCCCATCCGTTGCTGAACAAGGCGATTCAAGCGCAACTGGCCCCCGGCTCGGTGTTCAAAATCATCATGGCCACGGCCGGTTTGCAGGAAGGCATAGCGCAGACGCTGCACGTGAATTGCGGAGGCGGCGCATCCTTTTACGGGCGTTACTTCAAGTGCTGGGTTACCTCGGAGCATCGCACGCATGGGGGCGTGGAAATCTCCAAGGGAATCTATCAGTCGTGTGACGTGTTTTTCTATACGCTGGCCGAACGGCTGGGCATCGGGCGGATTGCCAAATGGGCGACGTTGCTCGGGCTGGGGCAGCATACCCACATTGATCTGCCGCAGGAAGTCGCCGGAGTGATGCCGTCGGAAGAGTGGAAGATCAAGAACTTCAAGCAGAAATGGTATGCCGGAGAAACCATCTCGGTGGGCATCGGGCAGGGAGCGGTGGCGGCAACCCCGATTCAGCTGGTGCGGGCGCTGGGAGGGATTATGTCCGGGGGGGTGTTATACCGTCCGCATGTGGCCTTCCAGGATCAGTTGCCGGACAATTTGAAGCAGCAGGATAAGGAATTCCCGCTGCAAAGCCGCATTCCTCTGGACCCCGAGAACTGGGATACCATTACCAACGCCATGGCCGAAGTGGTGAATCCGATCGGCACGGCGCCCAGCGCGCACCTGGTGGGCATCGATTTTGCCGGCAAAACCGGCAGTGCCCAGACCATCAGCAACGCTATGAAGGCCCGGGTGGCCGGCGGCAAGCAGAAATTCAAAGACAATGGCTGGTTTGTCGGCGGTACTCCGCGCCGCAATCCGGAAATCGTGGTGGGCGTGTTGATCGAAGAAGGCGAGCACGGATACCTGGCGGCGCGCATGGCTTCGCAGATCGTCAGGGCTTACGTCGAGAAGCAGCGTAAGCGGGAGATGTTGCTGGCCCAGGGCCACTCGCAGGAGGAAGTGCTTAAGGCGGATTTGACGAAGGTGAATCTGCCGAAAAACGTGGTGGACCGGTTCACCCCGCCCGCCATTGGCGTCCCGGCGGTGACCAGTAAGGAAAAGCCGGCCACGGCAACAACGAAGTTGCGAGTCCCGAGTCGCGAGACGCGAGACACGAGTCACGAGTTGCGAGCGGCGAACGGCGGAAGCAACGTGCAACGTGGAACGAGGAACGTGGAACGGGGAACGACCGGTGGCGGGGAACGGGTGACGGGGGACGGGGGACGTTGAGACGTTTTGTATCATTTCGCGATTTTGACTGGGTGCTGCTGGCCTTTGTGCTGGTGATTTGTGCGCTGGGAGTGATGGAAATTTACAGCGCCACCATCAACACCAAGTTTGTGGGCGTGCACATCAAGCAGATTTACTGGATTGTCGCCGGGGTGGGCCTGATGTTGCTCATCAGCCTGCTCAATTACCAGAGCCTGCTGGAGCAGGTTCCCTGGATGTACGTGGTGTCGGTGGTGTCGCTGCTGTCGGTGCTGGTATTCGGACAGAAATATCTGGGCGCGCGCCGGTGGATCAACCTGAGGGTGGGAGGGGCGCACTTTCAACCCTCCGAATGGGTCAAGCTGATCCTGATTCTGGCGATGGCCAAGTACTTCAGCGAGCCGCGGCCGTATGAGCAGGAGGGGCAGCCGCTGGACATTCTGAAGGCGGGGATGCTGGTAGGGGCGCCGATGCTGCTGGTGCTGGCCCAGCCCGATCTGGGCACCGCGCTTACCTACGTTCCCATCGCCATCATGGGCTTGTTTATGGGCGGCCTGAAGCTGAAACATGCCGTCGCGCTGCTGCTGCTGGGATCGGCGCTGGCGGTTCCCGCCTGGAAATGGGGGCTAAAACCGTATCAAAAGGACCGGCTTACCAGCTTCATGGCTCCGGAAGCCGACCCGCAGAAGAAGGGGTACCAGGTGATTCAATCCCTGATTGCGGTGGGCTCGGGCGGCATTACCGGGAAGGGAATCGCCAAAGGTACGCAGACGCAGGGAAACTTCCTGCCGGTTCCGCATACGGACTTTATTTTCGCGGCCTGGGCGGAAGAACACGGACTGGTAGGCGCGCTGGGGCTGTTGCTGTTATACTTCATGGTGCTGATGCGTTTGATCCACAACGCGCAGACCGCGCCCGATCGCGCGGGCGCGTTTGTGATCATGGGCGTGGTAGCGGTTCTGACGTTCCACATCCTGATCAACGTCGGCATGGTGGTCGGGTTTATGCCGGTCACCGGGATTCCGTTGCCGCTGATGAGTTACGGCGGCTCTTCGGTCCTGTTTACGTTTCTGGCGCTGGGCATAGTTATGAATATCCGTATGCGCCGTTTCGTGAACTGACATAATGTACAATGCTGCCGCAGGCCAGCTACCGCCTGCAAAAAGGTTTGGACCCACGCCGGTTGCAAACTTGCAGTTTTCCCCGAGAGGGATGCAAGGCAAGGTGATGGGCCGCACGAAAAAGATTTAGAAGGCCCTCGCGCAAAGGGGGCAATTTTCCGGCCACACGGATGGTGAGGGCCGGGCAGGTTTGGAGCGGACGGCGCCCCGGGGCGGGTAACGGCCCCTTCGTCAGGAGGTGGAGACGGAGTTAGCTACTCTGTGCTCCCCCGGCGAGAGAGCGGTCACACCCCGTGAGGCCCGTTGCAGCAGGTGCGAACGATTCCGAAGCTCTTCCAACGGAGTGTCGCAGTTGTCCACCATGGTGGACGGCGCCGTGCTATGTTTCGATGCGACTGGTATGCGCATTCACCCGGGACCAGCCCGGGCCGATGCGCAAGCGGTGGCATTGCGCTCGATTGCTTGCCCGTCTTCTTCCCCGAGTAGCCGGTGAACCCTGTGGCCGTCACGCGGCCCAGGCACCGGAGACAGCATGATCAGAGAAATGTACGTTTCTTCCGCCCCCCACGAAACCAAAGTGGCCCTGGTGGAAGACGATCAATTAGCCGAACTATTTTTCGAACTGGAAAACGAGTACACCCTGGCCGGATCCATATACAAAGGCCGGGTAACCCGGGTATTGCCGGGTATGCAATCGGCCTTCGTGGATATCGGTCTGGAACGGGATGCCTTCCTTTACGTTTCGGACTTTCTCGAAGTACCCGAGGATGAAGAAGACGAATTCGGAGAAATCGCGGTAAGCCGTCCGGAAACGTTTGTTACCAACCGCCCGCTGCAGGAGCAGCCCCGTTTTGAAGTAAGAGCGGAAGCCGCGGCGCCGGCCGCCGAACCGGCGGAAGCCGATTCCGGACAGGAGTTCAGCGTCGAGGAGGAAACCGGCGAGGAATTCTCCGAAGCGGAGTCTTCCGCGGAAGGCCGGCCGGACGAGCAGCAGGGTGGATTCCGCGGCAATCGCCGCCGCCGCCGCACGCGCCGGGGCCGGGGTTTTCCGGATGCGAAATTTGCCCGTCCCGCCGCGCACGACGAGCAGGAACCTGCCGAGCAGCCGGGGTACGAAGCAGTTCCGCCAGCGCCCAGGCCGGTCGAGCGGAGCGGTTATGCTCCGGCGCCGATCCTGCTTCCGGGCGAATCGATTTCCAAGTATCAGAAACGCGAGGAGCAGTCCGCCGCGGCTGAGGGACATACCGGGGAGGTGGCGGAAGCCCCCGCGGCCGAAGTGACGCCGGTTTCCCGCGAAACGCAGCCGGCGGAGGTGGAGCCGCGCCACGAGCGCGAATCCCGTTCCAGCTTTGACGATTATCAGCCGCGCTCGCGCATATTGCTGCCGGGCGAATCGATTGCCAAGTACCAGCCGAAAGCGGAGCCCAGTCCCTCGGCAGAGCCGGAAGCCGAGCCGTCGCCAACGCCGCCTTCCAGTGTCGAAGCTTCGGAAGTGGCGGAGGCGGCGGCGGAGCCAGAGCATCCGGCGCCGGTCGAAGAGCCGCGAGCAGCCGCTTTTAGCGGATATCAACCGCGCTCGGCCATTGTTCTTCCGGGCGAATCGATTGCGAAATATAATTCCCGGCCGGAGCCGGAGTTGACGGCGGAGCCCGAAGCGGCTGAGTTGCCCGCGCCTGCTCCCAGTGCCGAAGTGATGGAGGCGGCGATTGCCGCCCCCGCGCCGGTCGAAGAGATGCAGGCAGCGGCGGTGGAACCTGATCTGGCGGAAGATCGGCCAGAAAGCCGGGCCTCGTACCGCGAGCGCGAGCTCAAGCCGGCGTATGTGCGTACCGAGCGGGCTGCCGTGTTGCCGGGTGAGTCCATTGCCAAGTACCAGGCGAAGACCGAGGAGCTTTCCCTGCAGCAGGCGGTGCATGCGGCGGAGGATGAAGAGCGGCTGGTACAGAAAGCCGCCACCTTCGTCATCGAGAGCGAGCCGTGGAGCGAGTCGCTGGAGAGGGAAGTATCGCAACTCCAGCCCGCTCCCGACCTGCCGGTGGAGAAAATCCCCGAGCACCAGGACATCATTGCCTGGAGCGAACGTCACGAAACGACGGCTTCCGCCGAAACTCCGGTGAAAGCCGGCGGAGAGAGGACCTCGCCGCAGTGGGACAAGTTTGAGCAGATGAACGTGGCTGCCGCTTTCGGCGGAGATGCCCTGGAAAGCGAAGAGCAGGAATACGAGTTTGAGGAGAGCACCACGGAATCCGGATCGCCGGCCAGGCTGACGGAAACGGATTCGTTTGTGGCGCCGGGAACATCGGTGCATGCCCCCGCGCGCGACGAGCACGTTTTCGGCAGCGGCATGGTCGAGCACGAGGAAATTGAAGGCGACGAAGCCGACATCCATCCTCCCAGCGACGAGGAAAGCGACTCCGACTATATCGAACTGGTGGAGGAATCCTTTGAATCCCACGGCGGCGGATTCTCCGGCCGCGCCGGGGCCGATGCGCGCCGCTTGCCGAAACCGGGCGAGCGGGTAAAGGGGCAGGCGTGGGGTGATTCCCGCGACGGAGCCGCGGATGCGGAAAACGGCGGAGAACTGACCGAAGCGGTCGAGGAAACCGACATCGATCGGGCCACCTTATCGGCTGCCTACGAGGGCGAAGAGGGTGGCGACTTCGACGAGGATCTTTCCTTCGAAGAGGAAGAGCTGGTCGAGGGAGAAGAAGCGGAGTTGCCGGAAGAACAACAGGAAGAAGCCATGGCCGGTGGTCAGGCGGAAGTACGCGCTCCGGGCAATGCCCCGGGTTATCAGCGTCCGGCGCGTCCTTTCGATCGCCGCCGCGGCCGCCGTGGCGGTCCCGGTTCCGGTCCGCGCCGCGTCATCCGGCGTCATGAACAGCCGCGGCAAAACGTTCAGATCAGCGATTTGCTCAAGGAAGGCCAGGAAGTGCTGGTCCAGATTGCCAAGGAACCCATTGGCAAGAAGGGCGCGAGGATTACCAGCCACATCGCCCTGCCCGGCCGTTTCCTGGTGTACATGCCGACGGTGAATCACGTGGGCGTGTCGCGTAAGATTGCCAGCGACGAAGAGCGCCAACGGCTCAAGCGGATCATGATCAGCGAGCGCGAAGGCGGTCACGGCGGTTTCATCGTGCGCACGGCCGCTGCCGGTATCGGCGAAGACGAACTGCGCGCCGATATCCGCTTCCTGAAGAACCTGTGGGCCCAGATCAAGCACCGGGCCGAAACCGACAAGGCTCCGGCGCTGATTTACCACGATCTGAACCTGGTGGAGCGGACTTTGCGCGACCTGGTTACCAGCGATTTTTCGCAGGTCTGGGTCGATAACGAACTGGAATATGAGCGCGTTCTGAACTTTGCCAATCGCTTCCAGCCGTCGCTGGTGCGGCGGGTGAAGTTGTACACCAAGGAGACGCCGCTGTTTGAACAGTTCGGCATTCAGGAGGAGATCAATAAGGCGCTCAAGCCGAAGGTGTGGCTGAAGAGCGGCGGCTACATCGTGATCAACCAGACCGAGGCGCTGGTGGCCATCGACGTGAACACCGGCAAGTACGTCGGCAAAACCGCGCGCCTGGAAGACACCATCGTCAAGACCAACGTCGATGCCATCAAGGAGATTGTGCGCCAGGTGCGATTGCGCGATCTGGGCGGCATCATTGTGGTCGATTTCATCGACATGGACGAGCGCCGCAACCGCCAGAAGGTGATGCAGGCGCTGGAAGAGGCCTTGCGGTATGACCGCTCGCCTTCCAAGGTGCTGGCGTTCAACGATTTTGGCTTGGTGGCGATCACCCGTAAGCGGGTGAAGCAGTCGCTGGAGCGTACGCTGGGCTCGCCTTGCCCGTATTGCGGCGGCGGCGGCTACGTCAAGTCGGTAACTACGGTGTGCAACGAGATCTTTACCGAATTGCGCAAGATGCGGCGGCAACTGGCGGAGTCCGACACGGTGAATCTCCGCGTGAATACCGAGGTCGCCAAAGCTCTCAAGACCAGCGGCGGACGCCGGTTGCAGGAGTGCGAGGAATTGACCGGCCGCACCATTCTGGTGAAAGCCGATCCCTTGCTCCATCAGGAACAGTTCGACATTCACTAAAGGAATGACGGATCAAAAGCCGGCGGCGCCCCCAGGGGCATCGCCGGCTTTTGGCGTTTTGGCCGGGAATTCGGGGCGCGTCGGTTGTGCGGCCACCCGCGCCTTGAAATCATCATCGTATTGGCCGGAGGTAAACCCCATGTACGTCATTACTGGAGCTAGTGGCAATACCGGCAGTATCGTGGCCCAGCGTCTGCTGGACAGCGGCAAACAGGTTCGCGTCATCGGGCGCAGCGCCGATCGCTTGCGCTCCTTCGCCGAGCGAGGCGCTGAGGCGGTGATCACCGAATTGACCGATACCCCCCGGCTCGCACGCGCCTTCCGGGGAGCGGAGGCGGTTTACGCGATGATTCCGCCCGGTGTGGCGGTTCCGGACGTCTATGCCTACGACGAACGTGTCACCACCTCGCTGGCTTCGGCGC
>Ga0326727_10019136_pt1 | contig 13831 bp, 12 predicted proteins | sample MB2enrmetagenome_FD_207643 | JGI IMG/M metagenome (GOLD analysis project Ga0326727, IMG submission 207643) | Lab enriched peat soil microbial communities from McLean, Ithaca, NY, United States - MB29MY | ecosystem: Environmental > Terrestrial > Soil > Wetlands > Peat | place: USA: New York... | reverse complement strand
CCCTCTGTCAAACCTTTTCCATCATCCCAGACCGGTTACAACTCTAGTCGACTCCCTCTCAATCCCGAAACTCGTTCCGGATCAGCGGCCTGCCACCCAACCGCAAGGCACCTTACGGAACCGCTGGTGGGGCAGCGGCCGGAATTCCTGAACTTAACGCCTTAAACTAAAAATGGAAATCGCCGTCCAAAACATGGGACCCGGCGGTGGTGCAGCGGTCACGCGCCCGTCAGGACATGGCATCGGACTGCTGACTGGGAAAGTGACGATTACAATTCAGATCTTTGCGGCGGTGCTGTTCAGTGTCCGTGTTGCAGGATCGTGTACGGTCATCGCACCTACGCTCAAGCAACCAGTGAAACATGCCGATGCTGTATTCAGAGGGACAATTAGCGAGTACCGCGATACTGGACAGGGTTACAAAATTGCAGTCTTTCAAGTAAGCCGTGTCTGGAAGGGGAGAGTCGGGCAAATCGTCGAAATGTCCACTGATCCGGGCTATCGGAATTGTACCTGCGCAGTATACTCCGACAAACTTTTAGATGTTGGAAGTGATGAAATCGTATTTGCGAGCAGGGTCAAAGGACAAAGTTATCTTACTAATTATTGGTGCGGAACAACATCAGCCAAGTCTTATCCGGACCTTCTTCACAAGCTTGGACCTGGAAAGCCTCCACGAGAAATTCGATAAAGGCTAAACTCGACTGAATCGTCACGAGGCCAGCAGTCCCGGCTCTTTGGCTACCGGCGCAGGCTTCTTGCGGGGGCGTAGCATGTCCAGCAACCGGGTTTTGGAGACCGCTTGGGTTCGCCGCCGTTTCGGATTGCTCCGGCAAGCGCACGAAATCCTGCTCCCAGTTCTGAGGCCGGGCTCACGTGCTTCCCCGAAGTGAGCGCTTTGTGAACTCCCAGATAGTCGTTGGGGAAGGTCATGTATACCGGAACGCCCAGAACTTTTTCGATCTCGGAGACGGGTATCAGACTGCGGCGTTGCGCCCGGTTGAGCAGGACGCGGACTCGCGATTCGAGATCGAGACCGCGCAGGAACTGTAATTTCTCCCGCGCCAGGTGCAGGCTCGGCACCTCCGGCGTACAAACCAGGAAGATTTCCTTGGCTTCGTGCAGCAGTTCCACCGAGAATTTCTCCAGAATCCCAGAGAGGTCCAAACAGATAGCCTTGTAGCGCCGGCGCACGAACTCCATCAAATACCCGATTTGGCGCGCGTCAATCCGCAAGCCTGGGGCCAGTTTGCCCGCCGGCAGAACGTCCAGCTCGCCAAGACTCGTCACCAGCTTCGGCCACAGCGTCTCGTCCATTTGATGCGCGTTTTCCACTGCCGCGACGATCGAATGCGTTGCGTCCAACTGCAGCATGAAGGCAACCATCCCGCAATTCAAATCGAAGTCCGCTAGGAGCGTCTTTGTGCCGGGAAGTTGCGCCAGCATGATCGCGGTATTCAATGCGATGGTCGAGCAGCCCACGCCCGGTTTGGAAGGCAGGAACGCCAGCACCCGATCCGTTGATTCGATCGTCGGCGGCTTACGTTCCAGGATTCCCGCTACCCGTCCGACCATCTCCTCGACCGTTTCCGGTTCGAACGGCAGCCCCAGGAATTCGCGAATCCCCGCGCGCATGGTCTCCATCAGAGTGTCGGGCTGGATCGACCGGCCGACGGCCACGATTTGCGTTCCTGGCGCCTGTGCCTCGATACTGGCAGCCACCGCCAGTGCCTGGCGGAGCGCTCCCATGCCCAGGAACACGATTTCCGGCGCTGTAGCCCGCAAGAAGCGCGCCAGATCGATCTCGCCAGGGTAGTTGTCAAGCGTTCGTAGGATTCCCAAACGCCGATTATCTTGCAGCGCGTCCTGGAGTTCCGCGCTCAGTTCCTGGTCCGGACAGATGATGACGCCTCTTAACATGAAGTACCCGTTTCTAGGGTAAATGCGGTACCCCGGAATGAACAATTGGTCGAAACGCTTAGACGAGACCGGGGTTTTGCGTCCGTCGTTCCACAAACGTGTCCCGCCAGACACGCCATCAGATCTCTATATTCAACTAAATCAATAACTTAAACCTGGTTTTTTGCTTGCTTTTCCACATGGCGTGAGACACGGAGGACAAAGGAAAATGCGGCACAATCGGGAGACAATCTGCAATCTAAGGTCACTAATCGCTATCGCGTTGATGGCTGCGGCGGAAGGGCTTTGCCAGGAGCGCCGCATCGTCGTGAGCATTCCCGATCGGAAACTGGCACTCATCGAAGACGGACAGGTGGTGAAGGTCTATTCCACCGCTGTGGGGGCACCGTCCAGCCCGACGCCTTCCGGAACCTACACGATCGTCGAGCGCATTCCCAACCCAACGTGGTATGGGCCGGGGAAAGTAGTTGGCCCGGGCAAAGGCAATCCGGTGGGTACGCGCTGGATGGGATTGAGCCGCAAAGGCTATGGCATTCATGGAACCAATAAGCCCGGCTCGATTGGCCACAACGCTTCTCACGGATGTGTCCGGATGCGCAACCGCGATGTTGAGGACCTTTTCGCCAGGGTTGCCGTGGGCGATGTGGTGGAATTGCACGGCGAACGGGATGCCGAAGTCACGCGGATCTTCGGCACCAGTGAGATGGCAGCGAACACGATGACGGCGGGAGCCGCCCAGTAGAGAGGAGTTATGGAAAACCTGACGAATACCTTGGTGCTCGGAGCAGTAGTTGCGGCGGCGTTCCCCATCGCCTTCCTCGCGGCGCGCCTTTGCCTGAGTGTTCTGATTCGCGCGCTACGGAGCTGAAAGTTGGCCGTGTGCTATGATGGCGCACGAACCACATGGTGGGCGCCCGCCCCAGATTCCTTCTCCCGACTATTCTCCTTTCGATGGCCGTGACCGGATGGGGCCAGAGTTTCGAGGAACCCTCCCACGCGCTGGCCCAGAAAATTGCCGGGATTCTGAAAAATCGAGAGCCTATCTCTCTTATTTTCAGCGCTCCAAGCCCCGAAGCAGCCGCCGCCCTGGACCGCGAATTGCGCGTTCTGGGAATCAACACAACCGCCCAGGGAGGTATCGCCGTTACCGTCACGCTATCGGAGAATTTCCGCGGTTTCGTCTGGGTGGCTCAAATCCGCGGTGAGGTCGTGATCGAGGAGCGGCCCAAACCGCCGGAAGTGGCGGCTACTGTTTCGCTTGTGATTGAAAAGAAAAAGCTTCTAGAACAGGAATCGTGCATTTTGGACGTTGCGCCACTGGGTCACGGCCGGCTCGTTTTGGATGCTGAATCGGTCTCCATTTACGAAAACTCCGAGCGTAAGATGAGCATCCGTTTGCCGATTTCGCGGCCCTTGCCGCGCGATCTGCGGGGGCGGCTGTTCGTTCAAGGCGATGTGTATCAGGCGTATTTGCCGGGGCTTACCTGCAATGGGAACACTGCGAACGGGTTAAGCATCAGTTGCCGGGATGAGGGACTGTGGCCGCTCGGTCCGAACGCACGCGGCATGTCGATCCCTACGCGAAATTTTTTTGAGAATTTTGTTCTACCCGACGGGATGCAGAAGAGGATGCCGCCTTTCTTCACGGCGGTCTATTTGCCGGATCACGGCCGCGCTGACTGGGTGTTCGCCGCGACCGACGGGCGTACACAACTCTATAATGCGGCCTTCGAGACGGGCCCGACCTGGAACGGTTGGGGCAGCGATTTAGTGGCCATTGGGAGCGAATGCGGCTCGCGGACGCTGCTTCTCGCGACCGGAACCGGGGACGACACCGCGCCCGATTTTGTGCAAGCGTTCGAACTCACCGACAGCGCCCCGCACCCCGTAGGAGACCCGGTCTCGTTTTCCGGCCCGGTCACCGCGCTGTGGGCGGCGAGCGAGCGTGGAGCGGCACTCGCGGTTTCCCGCGATCTGAAGAGCGGCCGATATGCGGCATTTCGCCTGGCGATTCCTTGCAGCCGCTAGCCTGACCATTCTCGCCGCAGCGGTGGTGGCGGAAGTGCGTCCGCGCTATGGCGGCACGCTCGTGATCGAGCTGCACGACTCGCTGACGCTGACCGACCCTGCGGATTGGCCGGTTCGGCTCGTGCCGCTAGTCTACGATTGCCTGGTGCGCCTCGACGAGCACGGCGAGCCGCAACCGGAGTTGGCGATTTCTTGGCAGCACGACGCCGCAAACAAACACTGGGAGTTCCGCCTACGTCCGCACGCGGCGTTTCATGACGGGACACCGGTGACGGCGGCGGCCGTCGTAGCGAGTCTCACGAACTGGAAGAATGCAACGGCATCGGGCGAGAGCGTAGTCATTTTCGAGAGTGACGTTCCCGCGCCCGATCTTCCCGAGCGGCTTGCCGGTCCGCACGCTGCAATTTTGCTGCGGGGAGCGGATGGAGTTTCGGTGGGCACGGGGCCGTTTCGCATTACCGAATGGCAGACTGGGAAGCGCGCATTGCTCAGCGCATTCGAAAGTTACTGGGGAGGGCGGCCCTTTGTGGATTTTGTCGAGGTGCTGATGGGCCGTGGGTACCGTGATCAATCGATCGATCTGGAACTAGGCAAGGCGGACCTGGTCGAGTTGCCGGTCGGCACCGCGCGCCGTGCCACGCAACAACCGGTGCGAACGTGGACTTCGGCGCCATCGGAACTGATGGCTCTGGTGTTCGAGCGAGGCCGAGTGGCGACGGATGATGCACGCGTGCGGGAGGCCATCGCTCTTTCCATTAACCGTACGGCCATCCAGAACGTGCTGCTTGAAAGGCAAGGCGAATCCACGGCGGCCGTTTTGCCCGCCTGGCTGAGCGGCTGGGCATTTCTGTTTCCGGCTGCGCGCAACGTCGATCGCGCGCACCAACTAACCTCTGCCTTGCCAAAAGCCGGGCCCCGCCTCTCTCTCGCCTACGATCCCGCCGATCCCCTGGCGCGCCCTATCGCCGAGCGAATCGCGCTCGATGCACGCGAGTCTGGGGTTGTGCTTCAGGCTGTACCAGCCGTTCATGGTGACGTGCGGCTGGCACGATACCGGTTGCGGTCGCTCGATGCGTCTCAGGTACTGGCGGATGTGGCCGCCTGGCTGGGCGCGGAGCCCGCGCCTTCTGCCGTTACACCGGAGGCGATCTATTCTACGGAGCGCAAGCTGCTGGAAGATTTTCGCGTGGTGCCGTTGTTTCATTTGCCCGAGATCTACGGCCTGAGTTCGCGCACCAAGAACTGGGATCCGCAATCCTGGGGTGACTGGCGGCTCGGCGACGTCTGGCTCGAAGCGAGGAAGCCATGACGTTTCGCACGCGGCTGCTGGTGGTGTTCGCGGTGACGATCGTTACCGCGGTGGCCGTGGTGGTGTGGCTGGTGTCGAGTTCCACGCAACGGACGTTTGAGCAGTTAGACAGGGAACGCACGGCGGCGCTGGTGCAGCAGTTCCAGAAGGAATTCGAACGCCGCGGTGAAGAGGTGGCCCGCGCGGCGGAGCGTGTGGCGAACGCCGATGCCGCGCTGCGTATCGCCATCGACGTCAATCGCCCAGATCCCGACCTCTCGCTGCACGTCAACGACGCTGCTTCCCTCGCGGAGACGCAAGGTCTCGACTTCCTGGAGCTGGTGGCGGGTGACGGCACGATCGTTTCCTCTGCGCAGTGGCCAGCCCGATTCGGATATAAGGAAGCCTGGCTCACCGAACCCGTGGACTGGCCGGCGCAGGCGGCGTTTCTGAAGCGCGAAGATCTGCCGGATGAAGCCGTACTGGCCCTGGAAGCGGTGCGCGTGGTGACCGTGAGAGATAGCCGCCTGTTCGTGGTGGCTGGCCGGCGGCTCGATTCAGCGTTTCTCGCGTCTCTGGTGCTGCCGTCCGGAATGCGCGCGCTGCTCTATCGCAATCTCGAACCGGTGTTTTCCGCGCAGGCGCTGGCGGGTGTGGCGGCTAACGAGGCGGAGCGGCTCGCACCGCTCATCGAACGGGTCAGGCGCGATAATCGCGAGGCGAGCGATGAGATTCGCTGGACCTCGGATGCATCGAGCGCTGAGACTTTTCACGCCACGCCGCTGCGCGGGCGTGACGGCCGGCCGCTTGGAGTACTGCTAATTGGCAGCTCGCGCCGGCAGGTGGCGAGACTGGTCAGCTCAATTCGCAAGGCTGGGTTGTATGTCGGCGGCGTCGGCACGCTTCTGGCGCTTCTGCTTGCGGCGTGGGCCACGGCGCGGGTGACGCGCCCGGTGAAGCTGCTGGCGGCTGGAGCGGGAGAGGTGGCGCGCGGGAACTGGCAGGCGCGCGTCGAGATCGATTCCAGTGACGAGATCGGAGATCTGGCGAGGGCGTTCAACCAGATGACGGGTGAACTTTCCGATCAGCGTGAGCGCCTGGTGCAGGCCGAGCGTGTGGCGGCGTGGCGCGAACTGGCGCGGCGGCTAGCCCACGAGCTCAAGAATCCGCTGTTTCCACTCCAGATCACGGTGGAGAATCTGGAGCGCGCCAAGCGCGAGCATCCCGGCCAGTTTGAAGAGGTTTTTCGCGAGAGCACGGCCACGCTCCTGGCAGAGCTGGCCAATCTCAAAGCGATCATCGGGCGGTTCAGCGATTTTGCCAAGATGCCCACCCCGCAGTTCGAACCGGTGCAACTGAACGACTTGGTTCGCGCCGTCTTAAAGCTGTTCGACGCGCAGCTCACCGCCGCGGGTAATATTCGTCCGGAGGTGCATCTTGACGCGAATCTTTCTTCGATCGAAGCCGACCCCGAGCAGCTCAAGCGCGCGCTGCAAAACCTAGTGCTGAATGCCATGGACGCCATGCCGAACGGAGGAACGTTGCGCCTCAACACGCGGCAGTACAATAGCACGGTGATTCTCGAAGTGGCCGATACGGGCCAGGGTCTGACGAAGGAAGAATGCGACCGGCTGTTCACGCCCTACTACACGACCAAACATCACGGCACGGGTTTGGGTCTGGCGATTGTGCAATCGGTGGTAAGCGACCACGGCGGGACGATTTCGGTTGAGAGCCAGCCCGGCCGCGGCGCCACATTCCGCATCGAGCTTCCCTTGACCCAAGCAGCGCGCGCCGCCCGAGCGTGATATGGCGCACCTGCTGATTGTCGACGACGACGCGAATACGCTGGCTTCGCTCGCCCGCGCTTTTCGGCTGGCTGGCCACGAAGCTACGGTTTGCGACAGTGCGGCGCGAGCGCTTGACCTGGTGAAATCGCAGGCGTTCGATCTGATCTTTTCCGACGTGGTGATGCCCACGAAGGACGGCCTGGCGTTGCTCGAGGATTTCAAGTCGCTGGGACTTGCGACGCCGGTGATTATGATTTCCGGGCAGGCGAACGTCGAGATGGCGGTGCGTGCGACGCGCCTGGGCGCGGTGGACTTCCTCGAGAAACCGCTCTCTACAGACAAGCTACTGCTGACCGTCGAAAACGTGCTGAAGCTCAAGCGGCTGGAGGAAGAGAACCGGCAGCTCCGCCAGCGCGTGGGCAAGCACGAGATCATTTGGAAAAGCGAGCCGATGCGCCGCGTGATGGCGCAGGTGGAGCGTGTGGCGGCGAGTGAGACACGCGTTTGCATCTTTGGCGAGACCGGCACTGGGAAGGAGCTGATCGCGCGTACGCTGCATGCGCGCAGCCCACGAGCGCACGGGCCGTTCGTGACGCTGAATTGTGCAGCCGTGCCCGCGGAGCTGATCGAATCGGAGCTCTTCGGCCACGAAAAAGGTGCGTTCACGGGCGCGGCAACGCGTCACACGGGAAAGTTCGAACAGGCGCAGAACGGGACGCTGTTTCTCGATGAGATAGGCGATATGCCACCAGTGATGCAGACCAAGCTGCTGCGCGTGCTCGAAGAGAGCGAGATCGAGCGCGTCGGCGGGGATCGTCCGGTGGCAGTGAATGTGCGGGTGGTTGTCGCGACGCATCGAAATCTAGAGGAACTGGTGAAGAAGGGCACATTCCGCCAGGATCTCTATCACCGGATTTTTGTCTTTCCGATTCTGCTGCCACCGCTGCGCGAGCGCCTCGACGACATCCCCGTGCTGGTGGAACATTTCGCGCGCCAGATCGCCGACCAGAACGGCTGGAAACCACAGACCTTCACACCCGAGGCGATGGCTGCGCTGCGCGATTACTCGTGGCCGGGCAACGTGCGCGAGCTGCGCAACATCGTGGAGCGTCTGTTGCTGCTTTCTGGCGAGCAGGTGGATAGGGCGACGGTGGAAGCCACGCTGCCGCAGCAGACGGCGAATGCGGCCGCCCCGATCGCTCCGGCGACCGGTACCCTGGCCGAACGCGTCGACGGTTTTGAGCGCGACGTGCTGCTGGCCGAACTCAAGCGGCACAGTTACCGCATGACGGAAATCGCCAAAGCGCTGGGACTCGAACGGAGCCATTTGTATAAGAAATGCCAGGCTTTAGGGATCGACTTGCAGGCCGTGAAGAAGGGGGAAGTGAATGAGGGGTCTTGACAGAGGGCGGGACTTGGGGTACTATTTGACTAGTCAGACTGGTTAGGTGAGACTGACGAGGGAGAGGTTATGGACACGGCGGTCAAGAAAGCCAAAGTTGCGATCGAACCGTGGCAGCTTCAGGCGGCGAAAGCCCGTTTCAGCGAAGTGTTCCGGCTGACGCGGTCGCAGGGTCCGCAGTGGGTCACGCGCGGGGGGAAAGAGGCCGTGGTGGTTGTGGCGGCCGAGGAGTTCGAGCGGCTGACCCGGCGGAAAAAGCAAAGTGGAAGCCTGGTGGAGTTCTTCGCGAAATCGCCGTTGGCGGGCGTGGAGCTTGATCTCGAACGTAAACCGGATTTCGGCCGTACCGTTGACCTGTGAGCGGTTTTCTCCTCGACACGAACGTCATTTCCGAGCTCGTCAAACCGCGGCCTGAACCCGCGGTGGTTCGCTGGGTCGAGGAGAGCGACGAGAATCTCCTGTATCTCAGCGTTCTCACGCTGGGTGAAATTCGAAAGGGTGTCGCCGCGTTGCCGCAGTCGGCGCGCCGGGTGGAGCTCGAAGCCTGGCTGGAGTCCGACTTGCGGCTGCGTTTCTCGAAGAGAATTCTCGCTATCGATGAGGACATTGCCGACCGTTGGGGAGTCCTTGCGGGACAGGCTCAAAAGGACGGCCGTGGGTTACCCGTGATCGATGGCCTGCTTGCGGCAACCGCGATCCACCACAACTTAACTCTGGTGACGCGCAATACCAGCGACATCGCAGCGACCGGTGCTCTGTTTTTCAATCCGTGGGAAGGCTGAGCCGGGCTCCGGTTACGTCATCGCCAGGATCTTGTCGAATGCGTCCGACACCTTGCGCAGCTTGTCGGGATCGTTCGGGTCGTGACCGATTTCGGGCGACATAAACCCGCGATAGCCGGCCTTTACGAATGCCGCCATGACTTCCTTCCAATCCACGTCGCCCTCGAGTAAGTCAACGAAGCGCCCCTGCTCGTAGCGGGCGGAGAGCTTGTAGTCCTTCAAGTGAACGCGGTGGATGCGCGGGCCGAGCGTCAGGATCCAATCCTGCGGGTAGCCATACTGCATGACATTACCCACGTCGAAGTGCGATTGCAGCCAAGGGCTGTGAAACTGGTCCACGAACGTGCGCATTTCGAGCGGACTCAGCAGAAACTTGTTCCACACGTTTTCCGGCGTCAGGCAAACTTTGGCCTCCTGGGCCCACGGAATTGCCTTGGGAAGCTCGGCGCTCACGCGGTTCCAGGTGTCTTCGGAGCCAAACAGAAATTTCGGCCCGTCGCCGAGGCGGCAAAGATAGAGCAGCAATGCGCCGCAGTTGAGATGTGTTGCGAACCCGATGGCCTGCTTCAGGCCTTCGAGACTCCGCGCGCGCACCGCCGGATCGGGGCTGTTGATGGGGTTGGTACGAAACGCGCCGCCCACCCACATGCTGGCGATCTGGATGCCAGCCTTGTGCGCCGCGTCGCCGAGGCGCTTCACCTCATCGGTGCTGAGCGATGGTGAGACCTCGTCGCCGAAGCGCAGTTCAATGGCCTCGAAGCCGGCATTTTTTGCCTGGCGGAACTTCTCTTCAATGGGCATTTGCCCCGGAAAAATGATGGAGCAGATACTCTTGATGAAGCGCGGAGACTGGGGCTGGGCCGGGGTCGCCGCGGCCGCACCCAATGCGAGAAAGGATCTTCGATTCACGTACCCAGTGTAACGCCTGTCTTCATCCTGCAGGATGCCCTCTGCTACATTGTCTTTTGCTCACGCCATCCAAGGAGGGCCTCCGGCCAGCCGGCTGTGCGTTGGTGCTTTTCGCGCTCAACGTGTACATCGTGCGCGAGCTGTTTACGGTCGAGTACACGCGTTTCATGGGATCGATCGCAGGTGCGTACGTCAGCCTCACCCGCCAGCTTGCCGAAAACTGGGACCTGAGCTGGTGGCCGCTGTGGTACGCCGGCATTCCGTATCAGCACACCTACCCGCCGCTGCTGCACTGGATCACCGCGTGGTTCACGGTCATGACGCATGTTTCTCCCGCGCATGCCTATCACTTCGCGACCGCGTTCTTTTATTGTGCCGGCCCGGTCACCCTGTTCTGGATGGCCTACCGGCTATCCGCGCGCGTATGGTCCAGCTTTGCAGGCGCCTTGATGTATTCTCTGTTCTCTCCATCAGTGCTTCTCGTGGAGTCTGCCCGCCAGGGTGTGGGCAGCGTGTTTCATCCGCGCCGGTTGCAGACCCTGGTTATGCTGGGCGAAGGACCGCACGTCGCGAGCATGGCCCTGCTGCCGGTAGCGATCGTGCTGGTGGATCTTGCACTCCGGCGCAGGCGCCCCGTGTTCCACGTTTTGGCGGCGATGGGGATGGCGTCGGTAGTACTGACGAACTGGCTGGGCGCCTTCGCGCTGGCGATGGCAGTCCTGTCGTACATCCTGTCGAGAGAACGCAAAGAGCGGAGTAGAGGCGCCTTGCAATGCGCCGGTCTGGCAGCTCTGGCGTACGCTTTTGCGGCGCGATGGATCCCACCATCGACGCTGGCCACAATCCGCACCAACGCACAGCGTATCGGCGGCGATTTTCAAATGACCACCGGGCACTTGAAGTATGCAGCGCTCCTCGCGATCGCGGTCCTCCTTGCGTGGCCCTGGCTGGAGAAGCGGAAACTCGCGGCGCATCTGCGATTCTTCCTGGGATTCGCGTTCTTCATGAGCTCGATCACGCTGCTATACGCGTGGTGGCAGGTTCCACTCGTGCCGCAGCCCGACCGTTATCACCTCGAAATGGAGATGGCGTTGGCGCTACTCGCTGCGTTTGCGCTCGCGATCCCGCTCGGGCGTCTATCGCCAATCCCGCGCGTGCTCGTCATTCTGAGTTTTGCCCTCCTCTGCTATTCGCAAATTAAGCCGTATCACCATTACGCACGCGATCTGGCAAGCGCTATCGATGTACGAGACACGAGCGAATATAAAGTTGCCTATTGGATCGATCACCATATGAACGGCCGCCGCGTTTTCGTGCCGGGGTCGGAATACTTCTGGCTGAACGCGTTCACCGACACGCCGCAGCTGTCAGGCGGTTTTGACCAGGGCGTAACGAATCCGCTGCTGCCCGCGCTTCAGTACCAGTTATTTTCGGGTGAAGGCGCTGCGCAAGAAGGCGAGCTCGCTACGCTCTGGCTCAGGGCATTTGGTGTGCACGCCGTGGCCGTGAGCGGCCCGCGGAGCACCGAGGTTTACAAACCTTACCGCAACTGGCTGAAGTTCGAAGGCTTACTCCCGGTTTTGTGGCGCGACGGCGACGACATCATTTATCGGGTCCTGCCCGATTCTTTCTCTCTTGCGCACGCGATTCGCCCTGACGGCCGGCTGACTCGTGGGCCCACCAGCATCCTCGACGTGGAGTTCGCGCGGGCTTACGTCGCTTCGCTGGAAGATCGCGAACAGCCTCCCGCCGAAATGAACTGGACCAACCGCCACCACGCCGTGATCACGGCCCACCTCCAGAGCGGCCAGCTTCTCCTGGTTCAGGTAACCTACCATCCTGCCTGGCACGCGCTCGTCAACGGCGCCACTCGGCGCGTGACCAGAGATCCCATCGGCCTCACGCTGATTGAACCGGAGTGCGCCGGCAGGTGCACCGTGGATCTCGATTATGGTTACGACGCAGAACGACTCATTACCACTCTAATCAGTTGGACAGCGCTCATCGGTGCGCTGGCGTGGATCGTCGTTCCCATCGCCCGGATGCGATATTGGAGTCATGAGCCTGTCCCTCGGCGTTGACGAATTGCTCGGCGATAACCTTTCTAGTAGTGCGCCGGAATGACACTCGCGCCAGCCTTCACCCAAGCGAGCCGTGCCCGGAACATCGAGCGATTGCGCGGCGAGACATTCGACGTTCTCATCATAGGCGGCGGCATTAACGGCGCCGGCATCGCGCGCGATCTTGCCATGCGGGGTGCGAAGGTTGCGCTGGTTGAGCAGCGCCACTTCGCTTCCGGCACGAGCGGTAAGAACTCGCAGCTCATTCACGGCGGCTTGCGTTATCTGAAACTGCTCCAATTTCATCTGGTGCGTGAATCACTGCATGAGCGCGCCACGCTGCTGCGGCTGGCTCCGCATCTGGTGAAGCCGCAGCCATTTCTGATGCCGATGTACGGATGGCCCGCGCGCCTCTTCTACGGCACCGGCCTCGCCATGTACGATTGGCTGGCCGGGCGCGACAACGTCAGCCCCCATCGCGTGCTACCCTTCGCGGAGGTTGCGAAGCTCGAACCCGATCTGGCGCTTGAAGGCTTGACGCACGGTGCGATCTTTTACGATTGTCAGGTTCAGTCCGCGCGATTTGTGATCGAAAACATTTGGGAGGCAGCGCGGCTCGGTGCGGCGATCGTCAATTACGCCCAGGCCAAGCGCGAGCGCGGCAGCGCCGTCGTCACTGACACGCTCTCCGGCGCGGCTTTCCCCGTTCGCGCCGACAACCTCGTCGACGCAACCGGCGCCTGGGAGCCCGGCCTGCGCCTGGTGCGCGGCTCGCACATCGTTATTCCCCGCGTCAACGCGAGCGAGAACGCCGTCGCCTATTTTGAAGAATCCGGGCGCATCATTTTCGTGATCCCCTGGGGCAGCGCGCGGCAGTTGTCACTCGTTGGCACGACGGATGTTGACCACACGAACGGCCCGGATAGCGTCCACATCTCCGCCGAAGAAACGGAGTATCTGTTGCGGATCGTGCGCCGGCTTTTTCCCGCGGCGCGTGACGCCGAGCCCATCGCGGCCTTCAGCTCGTTGCGGCCTCTGGTGCCGGCTCCCGGTTCCCCGACCACAGCCAGCCGCGAGCACCGCATCTGGAAAGCGGACGATGGCGTCGTTCACGTGGCCGGGGGCAAGTACACCACGTATCGCGCGATGAGTGCGGAAGCGGCGGATCTGATCTCGCGCGTGGAATCGAAAACCGCTTCGACGCCGCTGGGCGGCAACACCAGTGAGCGCATCACTGAGCTGCTTGCTTCAGCCGATGCATGGGCTACGCAGCACGCACTCACGCCCCAGGAAGTCACGCATGTCATCCAAAACTACGGCGTGCAAGCGCCGGCTGTGCTCGCTGCGCTTCCCGAAACCGCGCCCGCTGGTCTGACGCGCCTGGAATGTGCGCAGATTGCTTTCGCCGTAAACCACGAGATGGCGCAGAACTTGGCCGATGTGATGTTCGTCTCGACTTATTGGGGCTACGAACGCAAGTGGGCCAGCGAGAATCTCGCGCCATTCGAGCAGGAGATCGCCCGCCTGCGCACGGACCTCTAGTGGGGCGGGCGCCCATAAGCGCTAAGATAACGATTGCTTAAGCAGCTCAAATTCGTTAAGCTTAGGCATGCCGGTCATGGACGAGGATTGGAGTGTTCTACTGAGCTTGC
>Ga0326727_10019135_pt1 | contig 13832 bp, 6 predicted proteins | sample MB2enrmetagenome_FD_207643 | JGI IMG/M metagenome (GOLD analysis project Ga0326727, IMG submission 207643) | Lab enriched peat soil microbial communities from McLean, Ithaca, NY, United States - MB29MY | ecosystem: Environmental > Terrestrial > Soil > Wetlands > Peat | place: USA: New York... | reverse complement strand
TCCATCCGGGTTCTCCTTGAAGTGTGCTTGGCGGCTCACCTCTCGGAGTTTCCTGGATGGACTCCTGTAAATGTCAAACTGCTACTGCCACCCCGGCAGAGCCGGGGGATCTCCCGTTACATTAGACTCCCGTGACCAACCTGAATCAGATCGCTCTGTTGCGATTGGGGCGTAGATTGAGACTTCTTTGACGTCATCGCGTTTTTCTCTCTTTACTCGTTCATTCTACTGGTTGCATCCATCAGATTCCCATGGCAAATCCTTGGGCGATGGACGGCGTCGGGTTGATTTCGAGTGCTGAGGTCTTGGAGACGTCGGCGCTGAGTTGCGGGCTGAGCTTGGCTATGTCGTTAGTAAAGAGGGTGGCCTCGTGGCTGGCGCGGGAGATGGAGACATAACCGAAGCGGGAGTTGAGCAGGTCCGGGTGGACGTTGGTGTCGGCATTGACGAGAACGCGCTCGGCAGAGAGGCCCTGGGAACTGTGGCTGGTGACGGCGTAGCCGTGGTCGAAATGGCGGTGTTCCTGGGCGTTGAATTCGATCTGTCGCCCGCCGTCAAGGCGGGCTGAAATGCGGCCGTCCGGCGCGATGGACTCGATGGCGGCAAGGTCGCGGTTGGCGACGCCGAGCGACTTGTCCGGCGCGGTGAACTGGATGCGATCGCCAACCGAAAACTCGCGGTCGATCTCGCGGTAGACGCTGACGCCGGTCAGGCGGCGCGGGGCGTAGGTGGCCTGCTCGCCTGTGCCTTTTTCGACGGCGAGCAGGTTGGCGGTGGGGTTGATTCCGACAACTGCTCCATAGGTTCCGGCTTCGATTCCTGTGCTCTTACTTCCACGCGAGTTGCGTACCACGTCATTGATCTCGTAGTGGCTGGCCCAGGAGCGTTCGGCGCCGGTCATGTCCTGGCGCTGAACGAGTACCCGGAAGGTGTGGTCCTCCGGGGCAAGGGTTCCGTTGGTCTTCAATTCCTGGCGGACGGCGACGTTCAACTCGCGGCGGGAAGCGTTGTCGGGCGAGACAATCAGGGTCTTTTCGGGCGACTCGACGTAGCTTTTGGCAATGGCGCGGATGCGATCTTCCGCGCCGGGGATTTCCTTCACGCGGCTCTGTTGCTGGAGCGATTCAAGGGCGGCGGAGACCTGTCCTCTGGCCAGCAACTCGACGGCGGATTTCAGCGCCGGGTCTTTCTGGCGAACTATTTCATCGAGCTTGGCGGTGCGCATTCCGGTCTCCTGCAACTGCTCAAATGGCCGGCCCGCTTCGACGCCCTGATGCTGGCGCGTGTCACCGATCAGGAGAACGCGGTCGTAGGGTCCGAGCCGTGAGAGAAACTCGCGCATCTGATTGGTGCTTGCCAAGCTCGATTCATCGACAAAGTAGAATTGCCGTTGCTCCTGAGCGGCGGGGTTTGGCGAACGGGCAAGAAACCCTTGCAGGGTTCCGGCTTCGACGCCGGCATCATTCAACTGGCGCGCCGCGTGCGAGGTTGGGGCGAAACCTTCGACCTGATAGCCCTGCGATTCGGCGGCGCCGCGGACGACGGACAGCGTGGTTGTCTTGCCCGCGCCGGCGAATCCCTGAATGCCCTGGATGCGGTCGGGTGAACTGAGCACATCTTCAATCACGCCCTGCTGGGCGCGGTTAAGATGCGGATGTTGGTCGGCCACAGTGACGGCCTGCTGGCGCGTCAGAACCGGCTCGACCTGGTTGTGCCCCTCGTGTACACGGCGGACGATTTCGCGCTCGGCTTCGATGGTCTTTGCGGTGGTGAACTGGCGCGCCGGCTGGCTACGCGAACGCTCGACAATCTGGAATTCCCCGGACGCAAGACGGGCATCGAGATTTCCCAGCACCTGGGCATAAGTGACCTCACCCATGCCGCGGCGGAGGCCATCGCGGATCAGCGCCCGCTCATCGACGACGGCCTCCCGCTCGAAGTTCTTGTCACGGGAAAACGTGAGAGATTCCCGGACGCGGTCTATCGAGTTGACCGGCTTCTCCTGATGCTTAAGCCGTTCGTGCGCGGCGCGGACGACGGCCTCGGCCTGATGCCCGAAGTCGGCGGCGAGCTTGCGATGCGCGGCCATGACTTCGCCGGGCGAATAGATCTCGTCCCTTGAGTCGCTGCGGTTGATCCTCATGTGTGTTGTCGCGGCTTTGCATGGTTGCTCCGAATGCTTCTGTGCAGTTGATCCCTGTGGTAAATGGAGGTTCCTTACAAGGAACGCGAGTTCCATAAGGTCCAGTGAATGAGGACGTTCGCAACAAGGAACCAAAGTTCCTTGCCAGTACCCTTTCAGGGGTGGAGTGTCGAGATAAACCCGGTGCGAAGCACCGCGCTCTTACATCTCGCCGTATTCAAGCACCCGAGCCTCCCACGTACTGACGACTTCGGGGGCCTGCCAAGCGCGCCGAAACAGATTCCGAATCGATTGCCAGTTCTCCACAGGAAAGTCAAAGGTGATTCCATTCTCACGCGCATGAAAGGACACACCCCGTTCTTCGTTCTCCAGGATCGCGGTGTGCGCGTAGAAATAGTAGCCCTTCCATTGGTAAAGGTCCTGGCTCAAATCAAGCTCTTCCAGCATCCTTCGGAACTCCGCAATCCTCGGATATCCGCACACCGGATAGCGCGGGGAAAGTGGTCCGGGAAACTGCAAACGAGGGGAGAATTCATTCCCCTCTTCGCGCACCAAATCGAGACGGTATCCGCCTTCTTCCAGGGACGGCAACGCCGGCTGGACCGCCATCTCAAAATCTTCGTCGTCTGTCTCCGCAAGCGCCTTTTCCCGCAGGGGCTTACGGTGGAAGGAATAGTGGCCTCGCGCGCATACCCGCCACAGGGCCGGCCAGTGGGGCCACAGCGCATCGTTCAGCTTCTCGATATTCGAGAACTTCTCCTCATCAAGCAGGGTGTAGAGATTGCGAACTGCGAGGATCGGTCTCCGTCGCTTTTGGGCCGGGTTTCTGAGCATCTGAATGGTGCGCGTCACGATCCGGCGAACGTCGTCGCTTCCAACATCCCTTGCCTCCTTTCCTTCGACCTGCCTGTCCCATGGGAGAGTCCGCAGGTAAACAAGATCGAGCGGAGACTTCTTCGATCTTCGAGCGATGGCGTAGGCCGCAAGGAATGCCTCAAGGATTTCGGCCAGCGACTGGTAGGAAAGCTGGCCCTGTTCGGTGCTCGCGAAAGACTCCGCTCCCTGCGTGCAGTAGTAGGCCACCATAGTCCATTCGGCCAGCGAAAGTGGCAGCCGCGCCTCTGCCTTCCTGCGAATTCTAAGGAGGGAATCCGTCGGCTCGGTGAGCAGATTTACCAACTCCAGACGGTCGTCTCTGGCTGATTCAAGGAGCTGCTTTGCTGCTTCCGATATCGAGACGTTCGCGCCGGTCTTAAGGGCCATGATCTCCTTCAGCATTTCGAGCCGGGAACGAAGCTCCTCGGAGATGCGAATGGAGATTACCGGCTGTTGGTGCGAAGCTCTCTTAGTCATGAGGTTCCTCTGCTTGCCGTTACTGTCGCAGCAATTGTAACGATACACATTACCTTTAGGTCAGTTTACGCGTATTGTCAAGTATAGAACGATAATGAGGTGCATATGCGTCTTTCTCCCCCTCCACAGCACCGTCTCCTCCGTACCAGGCAAGCCGCAGAATACCTCTGCATGAGCGAGTGGAAGCTCCGGCGGTTGATTCAGGACGGTTTTCTGCCCTACCTGCACGGCGGCGAAGGCGCGCCGTTTCTGATTGACATCCGGGATCTCGACGAATACGTCGAGCGAAACAAACACTACGACACGCCGGACGATCTGGGCCTGCGGCCAATGACTTTCCCTGCCTTCGCAACCCCCTCCGGCATGAAAGGAGAAACCGGTCATGTCCCGTCCACGCGGAACCGGAAGCCTGTATCAGCAGAAAGACAGTGCGGTGTGGTGGATCAAGTACGACCGCAACGGAAGATCGTTTCGAGAGTCTACTCGAACGACAGACAAGAGGAAGGCAAGTCGCTTCCTGGCCCATCGTTTGGCGGAGATCAATACAGGTTCATTCGTCGGGCCTGTCCACGAACGAATCACCTTGGGCAAACTGGCCGACGACCTCTTCGGCGACTATCGCATCAATGGCCGCAAGACGACGGATGATGTTCTGACACGATGGAAACTGCATCTGGAACCCTTCTTTGGGTTGCGCCGGGTGTCCGAGGTCACAACCGATCTGGTTGCCAAGTATGTGGACCAACGCCAGATTGAGAACGCCGAGAATGCCACGATCAATCGAGAGATGGCAGCGCTGAAGCGCATGTTCCGCATTGGCATGTACTCGACTCCTCCAAAGGAACTCCGGCTTCCCAGGTTTCCGAAGCTCACGGAGGACAACGTCCGCAAAGGCTTCCTGGAAGACGTCCAATACGAAAAGCTTGCCGGGTTTTGCCCCGATGTCTGGTTCCGCACTCTCGTCGAGATGGGCCGAACGTACGGCTGGCGCATCAGCGAGCTGATAAACCTCAGGGTGCAGCAAGTGGATGTTGAGGCTCGCACGATCCGCCTTGAGCCTGGCACAACGAAGAACAAAGACGGGCGCGAAGTAACCATGACCAAGGCCGTACATGACCTATTGGCGCAGTGCGTGGCAGGAAAATCAGCGGACGATGCAGTATTCACCCGGTCGGATGGCAAGCCTGTACGGGATTTTCGGGATTCCTGGGCAAGAGCGACTGGAGCCGCCGGCGTTCCCGGCCTGCTCTTCCATGATCTGCGCCGTACTGCCGCTCGAAACCTGCGCCGCCCCGGCATTGCTGAGGGCGTCATTATGAAGATCGGAGGCTGGCGAACACGCAGCGTCTTTGAACGCTGTGCCATCGTCTCGCAAACGGACATTGCCGATGCTCTGAAGAAACTCGAAGCCAGCTAAGTGCTCCCTGAGTATTCAGGCACTGAGATTTGGCAACAGCCGAGGATTCCTCCTGGCGACGTCAGCGTTTTCGGGGACGCATCCAGTGATTCGGTCGCGCCCGAAGGTCGGCAAACGCGCGTTACCGGGTCCTCAGCCGCTACTGGCAGGGAGTTTTGGGAGATGCTGGCAGCTCCCGAGGTGCGGTTTGCTTTTCGAAGCGGAACCCAGATCTGTCATCCGGGCCAGGATTTGTCTTCGGCTCTGACGGTACTCCCGCTGCCGGTCGCGATGGTCTGCCCGGCTTTCTTGGCTCTGCCGTTGGCGGCGGCCGGCACAAAGTCGCTGTGATCGAAGAACAGACTCACCAGAATTAGCCATCCTCGTGGCCAGATCGTCTTCCTGCTGCTGCTTTGGCAACTGTGGCATTTGGCGCTAGAATAGTGCCCGAACAGCACCCCACTGTTGGCGGAGTACGATAATGAAGCCGTGCGTGTGGCTGAGGCCTTTCTTCTTTGTTTCATTGGCAATTGTGCCGTTCTTACTTTCCTCCTGCGGCGGAAAACCGGCATCCAAGTACACCATCGGCGGCACGGTTTCGGGACTTTCCGGCAGCGGCCTGGTATTGCAGGACAACGGCGGGGACAATCTGCCGGTCAGCGCCAACGGCAGTTTCACCTTCGCCACTGCGGTTGCCAGCGGCGCCGCTTACAGTGTCACCGTCCTCACCCAGCCCTCCAGCCCGGCGCAAGTCTGCACGGTGGCCAACGGCAGTGGAAAAGCAACCGCCAACGTGACCAATGTACAGATCGCTTGCACCACGGAAACGTACACCATCGGCGGCACCGTGTCAGGCCTTTCCGGCGCGGGCCTTGTCCTCGAGGACAACGGCGCCGACAAACTGCCCATCGCAGTTAACGGCAGTTTTACCTTCCCCACCGCTCTAGACAGCGGCGCGGCCTACAACGTCACGGTTCTCACCCAGCCCTCCGGCCCGGCGCAGGTTTGTACGGTCTCGAACGGCACCGGAACCGCCAACGCCAACGTCACCAACGTTCAGATCGCCTGCACCACGACTACCTACACCATCGGCGGCAACGTTTCCGGGCTCTCCGGCAGCGGCCTGGTGTTGCAGGACAACGGCGGCGACAATCTGCCGGTCAGCGCCAACGGCGGCTTCACCTTCCCCACAGCTCTTGACAGCGGAGCAGCTTACAACGTCACGGTTCTCACCCAGCCCTCCAGCCCGGCGCAGGTCTGCACAGTGGCCAACGGCACCGGAACTGCCACCGCCAAGGTCACCAATGTCCAGATCGCCTGCGTCACGACTACCTACACTATCGGCGGCAACGTTTCCGGGCTCTCCGGCAGCGGGCTGGTGTTGCAGGACAACGGCAGCGACAACCTGCCGGTCAGCGCCAACGGCGGCTTCACCTTCCCCACTGCTCTTGACAGCGGAGCGGCGTACAACGTCACCGTTTTCACCCAGCCTTCCAGCCCGGCGCAGCTCTGCACGGTCTCGAATGGCAGCGGAAATGCCAGCGCCAATGTCATCAATGTCCAGGTCGCCTGCGTCACCACCAACAGCCAGACGGTGGGACCGGCGGGCGGCACCTTCACTTTTGCCAACGGCGCGGTTACCTTAACCTTCCCCGCCGGCGCGCTGCCTGCCAACACCGTCGTCACCGTCACAAGCTCCACTGCGGCCTCCGGCTCACCGATCATGATCGGCTCTTCGGCCTATACCTTCGCCCCCGAGGGCATCTTCTTCGCCGCTCCGGTCTACGTCACCATCGCCTACGATCCCACCGCCATCCCCAGCGGCGTGGCCGAGTCCTCCCTGCGCGTCGCCAAGCTGAGCAGCGGCGCCTGGGATGGGCTGGTCGTCTCCTCCGTTGACACTTCGGCCCACACCGCCACCGGCCTGCTCACCGGCTTCAGCACCTACGCCGTGGGCGACGCGCCCCTCACGCCCTTTGCGCCCCCGGCCATTCCCGCCACACCCGACCCCAGCGGCTTCGCCAACGTGTATATCGTCCCGGCCGTGACCGGCGACGCCACCCAGATCAACACTGAAAACACCGGCCCCGACCTCATTGCCCAGTACGGCGGCACCGGCAACGTCACCGAGGTTGCCAGCGTTGGCGCTGGCAGCAGTTGGCTGCTCCAGGTTTGCGGCGGAACAACCTGCACTCAAAACACATCCATTGGCAGCGGAAACACCATTTCCTACCAATTCGCCACCGGCAGCGGCCCGGCCACGCAATTAGCTTCGGGAGGTACATCCGGCAACGCGACCTTTATTCAGGCAGGTGGGCTTGGTTATAACACCTTTACCGTTAACGATGGCGACAACTTAGGGACTGCCCATGTTGAGATCTATGGCGGTCCCGCGGGCAACGCTATCAGCGCCGATGGCACACAGGGCAACGACCTCATCGCCATCTACGGCGGGGCGGGCGACGACGCCATCACCTACAACATGTCGGCCGGCAACGATACGGTGATCGTGAACGGCGGCGGCGGGACCAATACCCTGGTTGTCAATAACGATGGAGCGACGAACTACACCATCAAAGACAGCAGCGGCGACGTGCTCTTCACCTCCGGCTCGGGCGGGACGACCATCTGGATCGCCAACATCGAGGGTATTCAAGTTCTTGACAAAAGCGGGAACCTGGTCTTTACCTGGGGAATCCCGCCTCTGGCTCCCGTCTCTCCCACCATCCCCAACTCCAGCGGCTATAACGTGATCAACGATCCGTCGGTCACCGGCGACGCCACGCAGATTGCAAATGGAACGGCCGCCAATGACCTCATCACCCAATACGGCGGAACCGGCAACGTAACCGAGATCGCCAGCGGCGGGGGCGGCAACGACTGGATTCTCCAGCAGTGCGGCGGGACAAGCTGCAATGAGAATGCATCGGTCGGCGACGGAAACAGCACGGTCTACCAGTACGCCACCGGCAGTGGCCCAGCCATTCAAACCGCCACCGGAGGAACCACCAGCGCCCAGACCTTCATCCAGGTGGGAGGAATTGGTTTCAACAGGATGTCAGTGAGCGACGGGAGCAGCAGCGGGACGGCCAAAATTGAGATGTACGGCGGTCCCGCGGGCAACACGATGACTGCCACCGGCTCCCAAGGCAACGACGTCATCTCGATGTATGGCGGCGCGGGCAACGATTCGTTCACCTACGACATGACAGCCGGCAGCGATACGGTCATCGTTGACGGCGGCGGCGGGACGAACACCCTCATCGTCAACACTGACGGATATACCAGTTACACCATCCAGGACGGCAGCGGCAACGTCATCTACTCCTCCGGCTCGGGCGGCACTATGATCTCAGTGGCCAACATCCAGGGCATTGAGGTAATCGGTCCGAGCGGGAACCTGCTCTTCACCTCCGGAATCCCGCCGCTGGCTCCCGTCCTTCCCACACCGCCCTCGGCCAGCGGCTACAACGTGATCAACGACCCGTCGGTCACCGGCGACGCCACCCAGATTGCCATAGGCACCAGCGCCAACGACCTCATCACCCAGTATGGCGGCACGGGCACCGTAGCCGAGATGGCCAGCGGCGGCGGCGGAAACGACTGGATTCTCCAGCAATGCGGCGGAACAAGCTGCAACGAGAATGCATCGGTCGGCGACGGAAACAGCACGGTCTACCAGTACGTCACCGGCAGCGGTCCAGCTATTCAAACCGCCGTGGGTGGCACCAGCGGCAACCAGACCTTCATCCAGGTGGGAGGGCTGGGCGTCAACACAATGAGCGTGGACGCCAGTAACAACACAGGCACGGCCCAGATCGAGATGTACGGTGGTCCCGCGGGCAACACCATGACTGCCACCGGCTCCCAAGGCAACTACGTCATCTCGATGTATGGCGGCGCGGGCAACGATTCGTTCACCTACAACATGACAGGCGGAAGTGATACGGTCATCGTCGACGGCGGCGGCGGGGCCAACACTTTCATCGTCGACACCGAAGGCTGGACCAACTACACCATCCGGAATGGCAGCGGAAACGTCATCTACTCCTCCGGTTCGGGCGGCACCACCATCTCGGCGGCCAATATTCAGGGCATTGAGGTCCTCGATCAGAACGGGAATCTGATCTTCACGTCCGGAATCCCACCTATCGCTCCCGTCATCCCCACGGTTCCGCCGGCCAGCGGCTTCAGCAACGTAATGAACGACCCGCTGGTCACCGGCGACGTCACGCAGCAAGCCTTTGGCACCACCGCCAACGATCTCATCACCCAGTATGGCGGCACGGGCAACGTCAGCGAGCTCGCCAGCGGCGGCGGCGGCAACGACTGGATACTCCAGACATGCGGCGGTACAAGCTGCGCGGAGAATGCAGCCATCGGCGCCGGAAACAGCACCATCTACCAATTCGACACCGGCAGCGGCCCAGCCAGCATGACAGCGACCGGCGGAACTTCCGGCACTCAGACCTTCGTCCAAGTGGGCGGGCTTGGCTACAACACGTTGAGTGTGAACGATGAGAGCAACACCGGGACGGCTGTAATCGAGATGTATGGAGGCCCAGTGGGCAACACGATGCAGGCCACCGGCTCCCAGGGCAACGATGTCATCGACCTGTATGGGGGCGCGGGCAACGATGCGTTCACCTACGACCTGACTACGGGCAACGATGCGGTCCTCGTCAACGGCGGCGGAGGAACCAATACTCTTGTTGTCAACACCGAGGGCGCGACCAACTACACCATCCAGAACGCCGGCGGATCGGTGATCGTTTCCTCCGGCGCCAGCGGGACAACGATCTCGGTCGCCAACATTCAGGGCATCGAAGTCTTGGATCAAAATGGGAACCCGATCTTTGCCTGGGGAGTTCCGCCTCTGCCGCCGCCCATCCCCGCCATCCCTGACGCCAGCGGCTTCAGCAACGTAATCAACGACCCGGCGGTAACCGGCGACGCCGACCAGATTGCCTTTGGAACCACCGCCAACGACCTCATCACCCAGTACGGCGGCACGGGTACAGTCATTGAGACGGCCGCCGGCGGCGGGGGCAACGACTGGGTTCTTCAGGAATGCGGCGGAACAAGCTGTACTGAAACCGCGAACATGGGCGACGGGAACAGCACGGTCTATCAATACGCCACCGGCAGCGGTCCGGCGATACAAACCGTTACAAACGGGACTAGCGGCGCCATGACTTCCATTCAGGTAGGCGGGCAGGGAGCCAATCAAATGCAGGTGAATGCCTCAACGGGCACAGGGGGGACGGCCCAGATCCAGCAATACGGCGGCCCCGCGGGCAATACGTTGAGTGCCGAGGGCACCAACGGCAACGACTCCATCGCCATGTACGGCGGCGCGGGCGTCGATGCATTCACCTACGACATTACAGGCGGCAACGACACGGTCATCGTCAACGGCGGCGGTGGAACGGCCGACACCCTCACCGTCAACAACATGGGGAACGTCAATTACACCCTTCAGGACGGCGCCGGCAAGGTCATCTTTGCCTCCGGCACGGGCGGGACCACCATCACCGTCCTCAACGTGGTTAAGATCACCGTCCTCAACCAGCAGGGTAACACCATCTTCACCACGCCATAGCGCATGGGGAAGATGCGCGCCAGAAGGTGCAAACAGACAAGCGGCATATCCTGCGTCCCGGTGGCGGAAGCGGCGATCTGCCCTGGCTGGCTGTCGTTGGATGCTCCGCGGAGCTATGGATGTGCTCTTGACCGGATTCGCCTGGCCCCTGCCGGAGCCCCGGATGGGACGCGCAGTTGCAGATCGGCGATCAACCGTCAGATGCGCTCATGGAGCCGGTCTGCCGACTTCCAGGTTCCCTCTGCTTCGCCGGCAGCTCAGACAGTGCTTCTCCTTTGAGATTGAGCTGAGCAGCATACGGATAAGTTTTTCAACTTTGGGCATAGAAAAAGACATCCGAAGATGCCTGCATTTCGCAACTTGTTGATTTTATGGTGCCGGGAGGGGGGGTCGAACCCCCATGACCGCAAGGGTCGGCGGATTTTGAGTCCTATTTATTACTCTGAGAACTGCCTTGCACGGCCTTGCACCGAGTCGAACAAGTCACTATACGAGAACAAGATAGACTCGTTTTCCACATTGCACCCTACGGCACCAAAATGCACAAAATCACAGTACAAAGTGGCACCAAGAGCGGCACCTGACTATGGGCGTAAGTGCTTTAGACGATTCCAATCACCTCCGCCAAATGTACTCGATCCGATCGATCCTCTCATGAGCTTGCACTTCAAGGCGAGGAGCAAAAAGGCTACCCTTCCCCTTCCACCAAATGAAGCAGCCCCCGCCCCAGATGTCCTGAAAACACGGAGTATGCGAGTTCCACCGCCGCAGGAACCAGATTTGGCCGTCTTCTTCCTTAGAACGCCGTCGGAATAGATCGGGACCCTTGGCAATACGTCGCGCATCCTCGATTTTCAACGCAAATTCACGGTACTCGGGATCATTGCTGAAGTCGTGGTCCATTCTCAACCCTGGCTAGTCGTGTGGACGCTTCAACGTCAACTTCTGTAGCTCTTCAGCCACGCGAAGCAGTGTCTCCATCGCGTGGCTAAAATCGCCTGCCACTTTGCGAAGAGCCTCTCTTGCCTCCTGCAAGCTTTGCTGGAGATCTCGAGATTGGCACCCGTATGTTGCGGCCTTGGGCACGACCTCGCAGACAAGGGCTGGTTCGGTTTCGCCCTTGAGAATGTACGTAAAGGCCCCGGCCTGCAAGGAGAGAACTGCGTTTTCAACCGCGCCTTTTCCAGCAAGGACAACAGACACGATGTCTGAATAATCCTTGGCAATCAACTCAACGAGCTTCAAGCCAGAATCTGAAGTCTCGATGTCCATATCGATTAGGCTAACATCCATTTTGGCTTTGTGTTCTCGTAAAGCATTTCTCGCGTCGGTTTCTGAGCAAGCGCACAGTACACTAAATCCTCGCTGCTCGAATAGCCTCTTCTGCGATTGAAGAAAATCGACGTCATCGTCAACAATCAGGATTCTGATAGGGCTCGGCATGGATTGATCGTACCTTTCGTTAGGCCATCTGTTTATACGGAACCAGGAGAGTGAACTTCGCTCCACTGGTGCATTGCGAGTGAAAGTAGACGGCGCCACCGATGGAGATTGCCACGTGGCGGCAAAAACTCAATCCGAATCCAAGGCCCTTCGTCTTGACGCTCTTGACTACTTGGAAGAGGCTTTCCTTGATTGCTGCCGGGATTCCTGGCCCATTGTCCTCAACATCGATGGCGAGGATGGACTCGGGGCGACTGGCCATCTCTGATTCTGCGGAGCTTGCCTCACGCAAAGTCAGAGCAATATGCGGACTTGGCATATCAGCCAAAGGGTCGGTGGCGTTGCCGAGAAGAACCTCAAGGCAGGCTCGTAAACCAGTCCTGTCTAGGCTGGCGGAATCGACCTTCCACAAACGCTCATCCAGCAATTCAATGTGCACTCCTCTTGAAGACTCCAACAGAAGCTCCTGAAAGAATGCGGAGAGATTGACCTTCTCGATGCGGGCCTTCCAAGGACTATTCAGTTTGAAATACTCCGAGCGGATTCGCCCGATCCGCTGGGCCTGGGCCTTAACTCGGCTAAGGCCGGTTTCCAAAGAGGACGCGTTCGCCCGACCTTCTTGCACCTCGTGAATCAGATACTCGAGTTCGTTGTTCAGCGTTCCGAGTGGGGTGTTAATGTTCTGAAGTATCAGTCCGATGGCGGATAGCCCGGTCAGCCATGCCGGGCGACAACGATGAAAGCCGAACCTTGTGAGGCGCTCCTATCCGAAAACGCGATGGTTTTCAACAGAGTTTTAGCCGGGGGTTAATCGTTTGGACGAGATTTCAACAATTCTGTAACGCGCCGTGCGCTGGGAAAGTGCGGGTGATAGGTGAAACCTATCACCTGATAAATGAAAAGTATTGGACAAGGCGAGCGATTCGCTGGAGGCTGAGATAAGCGCTGGACATCGCGCGGCGTCCGGGGTCGCGGCATGGTGGGACCCCGGCAAGAGCGAGTCCTGAAAGATCCCGCCGTGAGGTGAAAAATGTCAATCGCCACGAAGAGGAACGACTGTTTCCCACGCAGGCAACCCGCAAACATGACTGTCGGCAATGTTCCAGATGTTGAATCCACTGCTCGAACGCCGACGGTGTACTTTCAGAGTCTCATTGGACCAGAAGCCCCTACAGAACGGAAGCCGGTCATAACCGAACCGGTCATTCCGGAACCCCTTTTGGACACCGATCAAGCTGCCGCAATCATGAGAGTCCATCCCAAGACTTTGCAGAGATATGCTCGCGAAAGCATCGTGCGGGGATTTCAACTTGGCACGATGTGGCGATTTTCCGCGAGAGATATTGATCGGTGGATCTCTGAACGCATGGCAAGCTGAGATTCTGTTCGACCTCTGCCGCGCGTAGCGGTAAGCTAATGAAAGCCATCCGTTACGCCTTCACAAGGAGTCTTTATGTCAAGGCGAACGCGATATCAGCAAGGAAGCGTGCAACGTGAAAACCGGCAGAATGGGCCGGACGTTTGGATTTTCCGGTGGCGAGAGACTGGACCAGATGGAAGCAGCAAACAGCGAAAGGCCATCGTAGGAACGGTCGAAAGGCTCACTACGGAAGCGGCAGCCCTCAAAGCAGCTTACGCATTGCGCATTGACGCCAACCAACAGACCCCGCTGACGGAGGGCGGGCCGAGTACTATTGCGGAGCTGATCGCTCATTACCGGCTCAAAGAGCTCGTTGGTGAGAATCAGGGACGCAGAGCGTTTTCGACGCGACGGCGGATTCAAGGTGCAAGTGCAACAGGAGTGATTTTAGCTGACCAGTGTTGAACGAAGTCGAAAGCTCCTTCAGGGAGGAACAGTTCCGCGGGGGCTTTCCATCCCAGAGTCTTTCTTGGTC
>Ga0326727_10019134_pt1 | contig 13832 bp, 15 predicted proteins | sample MB2enrmetagenome_FD_207643 | JGI IMG/M metagenome (GOLD analysis project Ga0326727, IMG submission 207643) | Lab enriched peat soil microbial communities from McLean, Ithaca, NY, United States - MB29MY | ecosystem: Environmental > Terrestrial > Soil > Wetlands > Peat | place: USA: New York... | reverse complement strand
CCGGCCTGGCCGTCACAATTCTTGACACCGAGGAGATGCTGCCCTGCGCCGGCCAGGGCGCGCTCGGCCTGGAGATTCGGGAGAGGGACGAACGCATGGCCGGGATTTGCCGGCGGTTGAACCATTACGAAACCTTCCAATGCGTGACCGCCGAACGGGCATTGCTGCGCGCCCTGGGTGGCGGCTGCCAGACACCGATCGGCGCCTGCGCGTCGGTTGAAGGCGGAGAACTTTGCCTGCGGGCGGTGTCTTTCCTGACAGGCAAACCCCGCCGGGCGGCGGCACGGGCGCCATTGGATGAAGCGCCGGCCCTGGGCGAACGGGTGGCCGCGCAGTTGTCATGAATTTCATCAAAGCCACGCGCAACTATGAAAAATGGCTGGGCAGCCATCTGCGGCTGGTTCCGGCGGATCTGGCGCTGAAGCATGATTATATGGCGGATTCGTTTTTCGCCTTCTTCCGGGGAACGTTTTATCGCTGGGCGCAATTGTGGCCGGAGGTGTGCGCGTCCCTGGCCAACGCCCCGGAGACTGTGGCAGTGGGAGATTTGCATGTGGACAATTTCGGCACATGGCGGGACTTGGAGGGCCGCCTGGTCTGGGGCATCAACGATTTCGATGAAGCCTTTCCCATGGCCTGCACGAATGACTTGACACGCCTGCTGGCCAGCGTCCAGATCGCCTGCCCGGAGGGGCATCTCAGGATCAATGCCAAAGCGGCGTCGGAGATCATTCTGGGAGGCTACCGCAAGGGGTTGCAAGCCGGCGGCAAACCGTTTGTGCTCGCCGAGGAACAAACGCCGCTGCGCGAAATGGCGCGGGATCGTTTGCGCGACCCGGAAAAATTCTGGCGGCATCTGGAAAAACAGCGCACGGTCAAATCGGTGCCGCGCAGCGCGCGCAAGGCATTGCTCTCCGCGCTGCCGGAGTCCGGGGGACAAGTGCGGTTTGCGCATCGGGTGGCCGGCGTCGGCAGTCTGGGGCACGAACGATACATTGCCATCGCGCTGCATGACGGAGGACGAATTGCGCGCGAAGCCAAGTCCCGCGCGCCTTCGGCCTGTGTCTGGGCGGGTCAACGCGGCAAAAAAGATTACTACCGGCGCTTGAACGAAAAGGCCGTGCGCTGCCGTGACCCGTTCCTGACGTTGACGGATGAATGGGTGGTGCGGCGGCTGTCGCCGGACTGTTGCCGCCTCGAATTGGCGGATTTGCCAGAACGCTGCAACGAGAAGGATCTTCTGCTGGCCATGGGCTGGGAAACCGCCAACATCCACCTCGCCAGCCGCAATTCTTCCGCCATCCTGAAATTCCTGGGGAAAATCCGGGCAGCCTCCTTCAATCAATGCGCCGCGGACATGGTGAGGGCGCTCCGCAAAGATTGGAAACGCTGGCAATCATGGCACAAACCACATCGCTCCTCGCGTTGCTAACCGGGCGGCAACAAGATTTCTATCCGGTCTGTTCTTCAAAGCGATCCACTTGAAAGCGCTGCAACATCACCGGTTCGTCCGGCCCGATCCATCCTTTCTTTCGGGCCAGGCCCAACTGCTGCCCGCCGGTCTTGATCTCCGCGATGCCCGGCAGCAGCAGGCCGCGGCGACCGTCCTCAGTGGAAACGATCACGCCGTAGCGCGCGGGATCAAGTTCGCCGGCCGAAGAAATCTTTTCCATCGAGTGAAGCACGCTCACGTCGAAACGCAGCTTGGGAAGCTCATGGGCTTCCACCGGTGGAAAGCGCGAGTCCTGAAACGCCGCCAGGCGCGCGCTGCGCCAGGTTTCAGCAACGATGCTGGCGCAGGCGGGATGGATCGTCCCGGCGCAACCGCGCAACATTCCGTCCCCCCCGTGCAGGGTCACAAAAACCCCGCGTTGCGCGCTGAGATATTGACCGGTGGCCGCCGGCGGAAGCTCGGAACTGCCGCGCAGCGCCGCCGTTACGGATTGGCGGGCCAGACCGGGCAGGATCGCGCCTTCGCGGTTGGCGGCGTTGGCTGCAGCCGGCTGCGGATCGGCCGGGTTCGATTTTTCCGCGAACAGGATCGCAACGCCGTAGCCAACGCCGAACGGTCCTTCGTAATTGAGAACCTTGTGCCCGGTGGACTTCCAATCCACGGCCGCAGCCGCGATCAAAGTGGAATCCACCGCGTCTTCCGCCGCCAGTTCCCGCAGTCCAGGATCGATGTTGGCAATCTTGTGGTAATCGCCTTTGCGGATGAGATCAATGAAGGTTTCATCGAATTGATGAGCCTGAGGATGAAAACCACACGGGGCGTTCGGCGTCAGACGATGACTCATGTCCCCACTGGCGACGACGGCCATGCGGCGATGTGAGGCGCGGGCGGCGGCAGCGATGGCTTCCCCCAGTTCACCCAGCCCGCCACCCTCCGGATAATTCAGACTGAGAACGATGGTGGGTCCGGCCCAGCGGGCCCCGGCAAGAAACCAAAGCGGCACCAGCGCGCCATGGTCGAGGGTTCGGTCGTGAATCATCCAGGTTGCCAGATCGCGGTTCCCGGCCTCGGTGACGATCGCGCGGGCCACCTGCGTGTCGTTGGGAAGGCTCACCTGTGCGCCAGAAGCCTTAAACTGGGCAAACGAGCCTTGGAGCCTTTCCCCGGCCCAGACGCCGAAGGCTCGCGCCTGGCGCGGCGAGTGCGGCGAAATCAACACCAGCGTCTCCGGCCGAAAACTCATCACGCACGCCGCCGCCTCGCGCATCGCCTGGCAACTGGCCTGCGCCGCGCCGCCTCTTTCGCCGCCGACTTCAGGCACGAGGATGGGCGCGTGCGGCATCAATACGGCGCACACCACCGCCGCCGTCTGATTTTCCCGCGACGGCCCCGCTGACTTCCCGACGACCGGCCTGGATGAGATGTTTTTTGTCATAAAACCCTCCGAATGCCCTTCGCGCCATGCGCCGGATGTTCGTTGCTTTTATTTCCTTTGATATGTTCCCATCAACTGTCCTTCGGCCAGGACGTGGCCCTCCATCGCCTTGAGCAAATCCTTTTTCGTGAGGCCGGGCTTGAGATCCGGCTTCGTGTCCAGCGCATACAGTTTGAAAAAGTAGCGGTGCGGCTTGCCGGGGGGCGGACACGGCCCGCCGTAGCCGATGCGGTTGTAATCGTTCACACCCTGCCTGGCGCCATTGGCCAGCTCCGGGGATTTCGGCACATCTTCGGAAAGGCCGGCGGTGGCCGGCGGCAAGTCGTAAATCACCCAATGCACCCATGTGCCCATCGGCGCGTCGGGATCGTCGCAAATCAGCGCGAGGCTTTTGGCGGCGGGCGGCACGCCCGACCATTGCAAGGCGGGCGAAAGGTCCTGGTCATCGAACGCATGCCGCCGGGGAATCGGCTGGCCGTCGGCAAAGGCGGTGGTGGTGAGGTGAAGTTTCATGGTGGCTCCGTTGTTTGGGGGGGGTTCCGCATTGCAGGCCATGATGAACCCGGCCAGCAACGCCGCGGCGAAAAGTATTTTGGCTCGCACGCTCATCACAGGACTTTACTCCCGCGCACGCGATTGCAAAGTGAAATTTTTTCATCTGGAAGCATCCAGCATTTCGCGCACTTTGCGGGCAAGGGTTGCCGGCGTGTAAGGTTTGGGCAGGAACTCGACTCCTGGCTCAAGCACTCCGTGATGCGCGACGGTGTCGTCCGTGTACCCCGACGTGAAGAGGATTTTGAGATCGGGATACGTTGATTTCAGCCACTCCGCCATCATTTTGCCTCCCATTAGCGGCATGATGACATCGGTAATCACCAAACGAATCGGGGAACCTTCATGCTTCCCCGCCACATGCAACGCGTGCCGGCCGTTGGAGGCCCTCAGCACTTCATAGCCTTGGGCTTCCAATACATCGCAAGCGAGATGCCTCACGTTTGGCTCATCTTCCACGACCAGCAAGGTTTCCGTCCCGCGCGGCGCCGGCCCGGTCTGGATCGGTCTGGCCGCGACATCCAGCGGCTGCTCGACTCGCGGAAAATAAATCTTGAAGGTCGTGCCTTTGCCAACCTCACTGTAAACGCCGATGTGACCGCCGGATTGTTGGACGACGGTGCGGCAGGTCGCCAGTCCCAATCCAGTGCCTTTGCCCTTGGGCTTCGTCGTGAAAAACGCCTCAAACAATCGCGCTTTCACTTCGTCGGTCATGCCGGTGCCCGTGTCACTGACACTGAGCATGACGTAGTCGCCGGGAATTGCGTCGGGGTGTGTCCGCGCGTAGTTTTCATCGAGCGTGACATCGCTTGTTGCGATGGAGAGCTTGCCGCCGTTGGGCATGGCGTCGCGGGCATTGACGACCAGATTCATCAGCACTTGCCCGACATAGCCGGAGTCGGCCTTGATGCGTCCGATTTGTTTTCCGGGAACAACCGTCAATTCGATGTTCTCGTCAATGAGCCACTGCAGCATTTTGTCCAGGTCTTTCACCACGTCATTGAGGTCCAGGACAACAGGTTGCACCGCCTGTTTTCGGCTGAAGATCAGGAGTTGCCGTGTCACCCCGACCGCGTGCTCGGCCGCCGACCGAATCGTCTCAAGATTACTCCTGAGCGCATTGTCAGGCCCGAGTCTCTCCATCGTCAACTCGCTGTAACCCATGATGACCGCGAGGATGTTATTAAAGTCATGGGCCACCCCGCCGGCGAGATGGCCGACCACTTCCATTTTTTGCGCTTCGATAAACTGCGCCTCCATCTGCCGGCATTCGGCCCGTTCTTCGACTTCCTGCATGGCGCGGCGCACTGCCAGAACGAGCCGGGCGGGCCGTTCTTTCAGCACATAGTCCGTCGCGCCGCTCTTGAGCGCATCAATGGCCCGTTTCTCGCCCAGCATACCGGACACAAAGATCCAAGGGAGGGTCGGCCATTTGGCGCGCGCGATTTTCAATGCAGACAACCCGTCAAACGCGGGCAGCGAACAATCCGAGAGGATCAGGTCAACGCCGCCGTGTTCGAGCGCCGCCACATAATCGTTGCGGTTTTGCACGCGGGTGATCGCACAAGTGATGCCCCCGATTTCCAGGGTGGATTGAACGAGCGCGGCATCGTTTGGATCATCCTCCAGATGCAGGATGTGGAGCGGGGATTTCATAACCGTTTAACCTGAATCCCCGGCGGCGGGCATCCGCGTCTCGATCCTGGCCAGCCGTTCTTCGATCTTGAGGAAGGGGTCCGGGAGGTGCTCTTGCTGATGTCGGCTGAAAGCGGGATGATTGACCCACCAATCCACGCCGATCTCCCTGGCCTTGTCCACGGAACAGACCAGCAACCGAATCTGGATGGTCAACAGCTCGATGTCCACGATCTTCACCTTGATGTCGCCGGCGATGACAATGCCTTTATCCAATATCCGTTCGAGCAGGTCGGCCAACGTGGCGCCACTGGTGGAATGTCCGATGTGTCGTTGCGGAGTCATGGTATTCAGAGCAGTTTGCCCAGCGGGCCAAGGTCGAGGTTCAGGTCTTCTTCCGGCAGGCCGAAATCATTTCGCAGCCGCTCAATCTCCCGGGCTTGGTTCATGAGCGTCACCCCGAGCCGCTCAATCTGGGCCGGGGCGAGCGCGCCTCCTTCAATGCGCCGGAGGGCTTGGCGTTTGAGCAGTTCGTGCAGGACTTTCATCAAGGTCAAAACCAATTGTCCCAGCCCATTCTTTTCCCGGTTGGAATCGGCGCCGGCGGCGATGGGAGGCCGCGTTGCTGTCTGGCTGGCTGGGATTTCCTCTCCAGGCATGGGTCTCGGGCCGCCGCGCGAATCCGGGCCAGGTTGCGGACCGGCGTTTGCCGGAGCGAGTTCCCGGCCACTTTCGATTGAAGTGACGACCAGTTGAAGCCCCAGGTAAATCAGGTCCACGTCGGCCACCGACAACGTCACTTCGCCGAGCGCCACGACGCCGGTGTTGAGGACGCGATCCAACGCTTCGCACAAGGAAATGTGCCGCGTCCGCTGGGGACAGAAATCACGCATAAATCAATTTTTTTGCGGCTGGGGCGGCATAGAGCAATCTGCCGAGTTGGCCCAAACGCGCCAAACCGCGAGGATCGCCATGCCGATATACCACGACTTGCGCCGCGGCGGGGAACGCCCGCCGGAATTTTTGTTCGATGACCGACTCCCGACACCGCAGCGCGGAGCACAAACGGCAGTCGCCGGGCGGGGTGGCCAGATTAAGGAAAAGCAACGGGGCGTTGACCTGCATCCGCTGGCAGGCCGCCATCAGGTCTTTGGTTTCTTCAAAGGCCATGTCCGTGAGGATGGCCACGCCGTAGAGGGCGCACTGGGCCGGATCAGCCAGCAGCGCGCGCAGGCGTTTGAGGGCTTTGGACATTTCCACCAGCCGTTGCGACACCTTGGGCAGGCGAAAAATCTGTTTGTATTTGAGGAACAGGCCAAAAAAGACCTTCAACCAGCCGTCAACCAACTCCGGCATTTCCAGAAGCCGGATCAGATGCCCGGTCGGCGCGGAGTCGAGCACCAGGGTGCGGTAATGGTTTTGATCGCACAGATCCATCACCCGCGTCAGGGCCATGATCTCGTCCAGCCCCGGCGGTGACAGGTCCACGATTCGTTCCATCGCTTCCCGGTCAAAGGCAAGGTCCATCTGAGGCAAAAGCGAGCGGAGGAAAGAGCGCAACTCCTCGCTGTAAAGTTGCTTCAGGGCGCGGAATTCGGCTTGGGCGTCAATCTCCACCGCGCTCAAGCCCAGACAAATCCGCCGGGGCGTGGGGCCGACCGGCACTCCCAGACAGTTGGCCAGCGAGTGGGCGGGGTCGGTGGAAAACAGCAGCACCTCGCCGGAAGGCGAGTCGCGGGCCAAACGCACACTGGTGGCGCAGGCCAGGGTGGTCTTGCCCACGCCGCCTTTGCCGGCAAAGAGCAACAGCGATTTCCCGCCGGGCGGGCGGGCCGCCGTTGCCACCGGCGGACGGTTCGGGGGAATCGGCGCTTGAGGACAAACCAGCCTCTTGGTCAGGGGCGTCAATCCTCCCCAAAACGCCTTGAGGCCCTCGGCTCCGCAAACTTCTTTCGGATACAGGGGCACACCCCACCATGTGTAGGAAGACAAATCGGGGCTGCTGAATATCTCACTTAAGACGCGGCTTTGTTGGACGCGTCCGTTAGCGCAGACGGGACATTCATTTTCTGGAAACAGCCGGTTGACCACAATGTCGTTCACCGGCACCTGCGCGCGTTTCAATTCAGCCAGCAGGGAGAGGGTCTCGCACAGGCTCATCTCTTCGGCCAGCATCACGGGCACAAACTGGCTGCGCCCGGAATCCCGGAGCAAGGCTTCCATCTGATTGACCGAGCCGGCCAAGCCTTCCAGAAAAGCATCAATCTCGTCGCGATTCACCGCGCCGTTGAATAGCTTTCTCATATACCGGTGTTTGGCCAGCAAGGCGTCCAAAGCTCCGAGCCAATCGTGGAGCAACGCGGGCATGGCCAGCAATCGGAGCGTGTGGCCGGTGGGGGCGGTATCCACCACGATGGTTTGGAAACGCCGGGCGGCGACCCAGCCGGCAATTTCCAACGAAGCCATCAGTTCGTCCAGCCCCGGCAGGGAAAGGTCCAAAAAGCGGCTGATGTCGTCGTGGTCGAGAAAGGTTCCCCGGGAGGCAATCGCGTGGAGCTTGGGACCGTGCCGGCCTTTGAAGGCAGCCAGGCATTCCTGGGCGTCCAGTTCGGTGACCTGCAGGTTGGGCGGCGGCATCAACCCGGCCAGACTGTCCATCACCGAGTGGGCCGGATCCGTCGATGCCAGAAGAAAGGCTGTTCCGGGAGAGTCTCTGGCCAGTTGCAGCGCAGCCGCCGTGGCGCAAGAGGTTTTTCCCACTCCCCCCTTGCCGCCGAAGAGGAGGAGTTTAAGCCCTTGATCTGCCAGGAAGGATGGTGCCGGCGCACTCATCTGGATTGGATCCGGTCCAGCCGGTCGAGCAACACCTTCTCGCGGGCGCTAAATTCCGCCTCGGTAAGCCGGCCTGTGTCCAGCATCATGTAAAGCTCGCTCAAGTCCGCGGTAATGCGCTCCGGTTCCGCCGCTTGTTCCTGCTGGATGGCGTGATGCACCTGGCGGGCCGCCCAGAGGGTGGCGTAGATGGGAGAGAACAGGAGTTTGTCCAGGAGCAGCATGGGGCATCCGCTTCACGTTCGGCCGTTGACTTTGAGGTCCATCTCCACGAAATTATGCGGTGCCCACGGTCCGTTCAGATCAAAGGCGTAGTTGTTGTCAAAGAGCCTGGCGGCTTGGAAAACCGTCTCTTCCAGTTGCTTTTGGTCGTTTCGTCCGACCAGACAATTGAGATTGGCCAGCTCGTTGACATTGCGGAGCGCCGAAAACTTGATTTCGGCGCAGCAGGGCGCGAGCGCCTCCTCCAGCTTTTCAGAATGGGCTTCGCGGTCATCGTTGAGGATGCGGTCGAACAGTTGCCCCAGTTCGATCTTGTCCTCCTGGCGGGGTTCGCGCTGGGTTCCCAGCAAACGGTCGCGGGCGGCGCGCAATTCCGGGTGAATATCAACGAAATACTCGAAAATATTGGGCACATCCCACTTCACGTGCAAGCCCATCTCGACCTTGCCGTCCACGCGCTCCAGTTGTTCCAAAAAGACCTCCTGGTTGAGGGAAAGCATCTCCCGAACCGCTTTAACATCGTCGGCAATGGTGCCGAAGGCCATCGGCAAGACGGTGCTCTCCAGCATCAGCCGCTCGAGGACTTCCTTGTGGGCCGCCAGATGGGCGCGTTCCGGGCGGAGTTTTTGGCGGGCGCAATCACTGACCACCGCCGCCACGCGGCCATTGCGGACACTATAGACGGCGCCGCCGTCAATGCCCGCGACATCGAAGGTGCGGTCCTTCCCAAGGGCCGCGATGGCATACAGATATTCTCCGCCCTTGAGCGGGCCGGATTCGGAAATCGTGTTCATGGCTCTGGCTCCGTGGCGATACTGTCAATACTGGAATTTGAACCCGCCGGCATTGCCCGCCGCCGCGCCATCCCGGATTGGCCGGGAGGATTTGATCGGCCGCCGGACGGGCCGTCCGGCCCCTTCCCTGCCCAGGCGCTGCAACAGGGCCGCCTTTTCCGATTCCACCGCCTGCAGGCGGGCGTCGATGTTGTTCAACCGGAGCGCCAGGTTTTTGCGTTCCGTTTCGCGCCGGAATTTTTCCATCTCCAGGGCGGTGATCGCCATGTAGGCCTTGTAAGGGACGATCACCTGGTCCGGGGTGCCGGAACGGGTGCGGATGTCTTTGACGCCGCGAATTATTCGTTGTGGAGGAGGCATTCGCCGTCTCCTTTCTTGGTGGTCTGGCGGAGGCGCGGACCGGGGGAAATGGGCGGGATGGAGACCGTCGTGGCGCGCAGACCGCCGAGCAAGGCCTCCTCGACTTTCTGGGGCATGACGGAGCGGCCGTCACGAGTGACCTTGGCCGTTTCCGAACTGAGAATGTCGCGGCAGACCCATTGGAAGATGGAATCCTCCGGTTGGGCATGCACGCCGCGCAACGTCAGCACGCGGGCGATGGCGATGCAGGCGCGGATGGTCGGCCGGCTGTTGCTCACGCCGACGCGCCGGAGTTTGCGCACCAGATCCACGATGATTTCGGCATCGGCTTGGCCGATGCCGGAGCGGGCAGTGGTGATCTGAATCTCCGTTTCCCGGTCGTAGTGTTCCAGTTGAATGGTGATCAAGCGGTCCATTAAAGCGTCCTGGGTTTTATGGACCCCCGCGTACTCTTCGGGATTGGAGGTGAAAATGGCGCGGAATTCCGGATGCACCTGCAGGTAGCCGCCGCCGGAGCGGCGCAGCTTGGGCAGGTTCAGGATGCGTTCGGAGAAAATGCTCAAAAAGGGATTGTTGGCTTCAGGCCGCGAGCGGTTGAATTCGTCGTAGATCAGCGTGTCCCCGTCCTGGCAGGCGGTGGTGAGCCGGTTTTCCAGCCAGAGGGACTTCATCTCCTCCTCGGTTTTGACAACCGAATGGATGTAGTTGTCAATGACCTTGTGCCTGCGGTAGCCGCTGTCCTGGCCGACGAGGTCCGAACTGCCGAAGTCATCGTCCCCGTGGATCAGCGACACGGGCCGGCCCAGTTGGGCGGCCACATGAAACGCCACCGTGGTCTTGCCCGTGCCGGCGGCGCCGGCGAAATGGATGGGATAGCCCGCCTGCAAATAGGTCAGCGCCCGCCGGGCGATCTGCTCCACAAAGGGCGTCGTCACAAATCCATTGCTGGGTTCGGGCAAAAAGGTGTCGGGGGCGGTTTCCACCCTTTCTCTTCCGGGCTTTTTGTAGTTACGGACATTCATGCGCAAACGCGAGTGTCTTCATTGTGGTCCAGGGCCGGGCCTGCTGTTCAGAACGGCCTCAATGACCGGGAGTCCCCCCATTCCCTCTGGTGCGGTGTCAACACACACAACCCACACACACCCCAAAAAGCCCGATCATCAAGGCCAAACTGTCCTGAGAAACGGTGGCGGCGGTCTGGTCCTACCGTTTCTTCTTTCTGGCTTTGGGCGCCAGCCGCGGCCCGGCGCTGGCGCCATGCCAGGCCCGATGGGCGCCCGCAAGGTCATCCCGGAATTCATTCTGCAAGTTGGCGACGTTTTGCCGCAGATCGGTCACCGCATCCTTGACGCGGCCCACAAAGCCGCCCAGTTCAGCTTTGGTTTGTTTGGCCATCTCGGATCGCGCCTCTCCGAAGCCGCCCAGCATCTGGCCGACCGCGGCCTGCGTTTCCGCGCGGGTTTCCGCGAGGTTGCTCATCATATCCGCGCGGCTGTCCCGCCACGCGGCGATCTCGCCGCACAACCGCGTCATGTCATTGATTAAATTATTTGTCATAGACAAACCTTTCCTGTTTCGAGGATTCCTGGTTGCACTGTCGGGCCGGGCGGAGAATGGAATCAATTCCCCGCCCGACGCTTTGCGCCTCCGCCCTGTTTTAGGCCGGGGCTGCCGCGGTCGCCGTCAAGCCGATCGCCTCGGCATACTTCAAGTATGTCTCAACGGAGGCGATGACAACGCGGGCTTCAATGGAAACCAGTTCGATGCCGACCAGTGAAACCTTGGCCCAAACATCAATGACGATGCCCTTGTCAAGAATTCGATCCACCACTTCCGCGAGACTCGATGAGTCTGTTGCTTTTGTAACTTTTGCCATATTCGTTTTTGTTTTTAATGTTTCACTCACTCAAGAACCTTTCAGAACATCTGGAAGCGTTCCCGCCGACAAGCGAAGCAGGAGTGATGCCATGGCCGGGGGAGGGGCCGCCGCCGGATGCCTGCCGTTTCATTCACCGGGGTTTGCGCCGGTTTTTTGGATTCAGCAACGGCCCGCCGGCGGCTTTTAGGGAATTTGTTCCCCGGCCCGCGCTCCCTACTTGCGGGGCGATCCCTCCTCACCGCGCGCCACGGACTGCTCGATGACGCGGAAGATTTCTTCGTGCAGGAAAGGTTTGTTGATACAGGCGCAAATCAGTCCTTCGTCCCGGATCAGGGCCACTGCCGCCTCATTCATGGGAAAGTAGCCGGAGAGGATCACGATGCGCAGGAAGGGGTCCAACTGGCGCAAACGCCTGGCCAATTCCAGGCCGTTCATATCCGGCAGGGTGACATCCAGGAACACGAGTTGGAACCGGTGAGTCTTCATCAACTCCAGGGCCGCCTGGGCGGTCTGGGCTTTCTGACAAGGCAGCCCTTTGGAGGTCAAAAGATACTCCAAGGCCCAGCACACGCCCGACTCGTCATCCACAATGAGGTATTCACCGTTCATTGCCCCGGTTCAGGCATCAATCCCGGACTCAGGCCCAATCGCACCGTGAAGACGCTGCCTTTTCCCGGCTCGCTGTCCACCTCAATGGTGCCGTCGTGCTGTTTGACAATGGCATAGCAAAGCGGCAGGCCCAAGCCGGTGCCTCTTCTGCCGTCGGACTTCGAGTAGAACGGATCGAAGATGTTGTCCAAGTCCGCTCCAGCAATGCCGTGCCCGGTGTCGGCCACCCGGACGCTGATCTGGTGGAGGGCTGTCTCGACGACCACCCTGAGCTGGCCCCCGGTGGGCATGGCGCGGATGGCGTTCAAGAACAGGTTCATGAACACCTGCTGGAGCAGGTGAGCGTCCCCATTCACAAACGCGGGTGTGCCGGGCAGTTGCGCCCTTACGTTGACATTTTGAATCTTGGCCTGGTCGGCCACCAACGCCAGCGTTTCTTTCAGGACGGTCAGCAGGTCCAACTTGACCCGATCACCCCGCTCGGAAGGCCGCGTGAATTTCAAGAGGTGATCAATGATGCCGGAGGCCCGTTGCATTCCCTGTTGCATCTTTTGGGCGCACTCGCGGCGAAACTCCGGCGTGATTTCCTCCTCCATCAGAAACTGGGCGGCAGAGGAACAGATGGCCAGGGGATTGCGCAACTCATGGGCGATGCCCCCGGCCATCACCCCCAGGGCGGCCAGCTTTTGGGCCTGCAGCAATTGCGCTTCGAGTTTGAAGCTTTCGGTCAGGTTCCGCCCGACCGCCACAATGCCGATGGTTTCGCCCTGATCGTCCATTATTGGTGAACAAAACCAGGAAACGGGAACCTCTTTGGCGCTTTTCGTGACCAAATTCCATTCCGGCCGTTGCGGGGTTTTCTCCGCTTTCGGTTCGGAAAACAACCGGCGCGCACCGGCCTGATGCTCCGGGGCGCAAAACTCCCAAAAGCACTTCCCTTCCACTTCCTGCGGGGTGTAGCCCGAAATCTGCTCGGCGGATTGGTTCCAACTGAGAATCCGGCCCCCGGTGTCGGTCGAAAGAATGATTTCGCTGGTGCTCTCCACCACGGTCCTCAGGTGGCGCTCCATCCGCCTGATGTCCTCGCTCAAACGCTCCCGTTCCGTCACGTCCTCCATCACCAGGATGGCAAACTCCACATTGTCCCGGTCCGGCAAGGGGAGGACCCGGTAGTAGTAAATCCGCATCAGTCCGCCCGGCGCGCGGTAGGTGATTCTTTCGCCGGTGGTTGGCTGGTGGGTGTCAAAAACGCTTTGAATGCGCCGAACAATCTCCGTGTGATCCAAAATCGCGGGCGGAAAGACTTCCGGCAATCGCCGATCCAGCGTCTCTTCCCTCGTGCGCCGGCTCCTTTCCAGGAAATTGCGGTTCGCCAGGGTGATCCGCAAATCCCGCCCGACCAGCAACACCGACGAAGGAATCGCATTCAACAGCATCTCGTAAAGGCTGTCATCCCTCTTGGCATCCGCATGCTCTCCGCTCATGGTTCTACTCCTCCACTATGGCCCCTTCCGACGCCGCCTCCGCTTCCAGGACCGGACAGAAACTGTAGGGGGGCCAGGGACCAGACACCTCGAAGGCCAGGCCGCCAGGATTTTGTTCCGCGTTCGCGCGCTCGATCCGGCCGCGAAAATCCGCCACCGCCGCCGTGGGCAACAGCAACGCCCAATTGAGCACCCACTCCCGCGCCGCTTCCGGGGTTTCGCGCGCCAAAATTCCGCGCGGGACAATTTCAGAAGCCAGCGGATTCAACTGGTTCAAGAGGTCGTCGCACGCCTCCGCGAGCCGGACGTCCAATGCCTGCCTGGCCTGAATCCGCGCGCTTTGTTCCTGCAGGTAGGTCACACCGGGCGACGAGCCTGACGGGCATGGCTCCTCTGACCGCCGGCGAGCCAGCCACTCCGCCTCCGCGCGCGCCTGGTCCAGGAAGCCCTTCACCGCCCATTCTTCCTGGCCGCCCACCCGCTCCAGAAACCGGGCAATGGCGGCTTCATGTTTCCGTATAAAACTTTCCAGGCTTGCCATCGAGGAAAAGAGCGTCCCGAACCGCGCCGGCAACAC
>Ga0326727_10019131_pt1 | contig 13834 bp, 11 predicted proteins | sample MB2enrmetagenome_FD_207643 | JGI IMG/M metagenome (GOLD analysis project Ga0326727, IMG submission 207643) | Lab enriched peat soil microbial communities from McLean, Ithaca, NY, United States - MB29MY | ecosystem: Environmental > Terrestrial > Soil > Wetlands > Peat | place: USA: New York... | reverse complement strand
AATTGGGTTCCCCCCCCGGTTCCTCTCCTCCCATTCTCTTCCAAGGAGTAATGTGTGCTGACGGCTAACGACATCCGGCGAATGTTTTTGGAATTTTTCGCCGCCAACGACCATTTCGTGGAAAAAAGCTCCCCGCTCATCCCGCAGGGAGATCCGACGCTTCTGTTCACCAACGCCGGCATGGTCCAGTTTAAAAAGGTGTTTTTGGGTCAGGATAAGCGCCCTTACAGCCGCGCCGCCACCTCCCAGAAATGCCTGCGCGTCGGCGGCAAGCACAACGATTTGGAAAACGTCGGCCGCACCGCCCGCCACCACACCTTCTTCGAGATGCTCGGCAACTTCTCCTTTGGCGACTATTTCAAGGAAGAGGCCATCCGGCTGGCCTGGACGTTTCTGACCGAAAATCTGAAATTGCCCAAGGACAAGCTCTACGCCACGGTCTACCGCGACGACGACGACGCTTTCGATCTGTGGCGAAAGGTGGCCGGACTGCCGGAAGAGCGCATCTACCGCCTGGGCGAAAAGGACAATTTCTGGTCCATGGGCGACACCGGCCCCTGCGGCCCGTGCTCCGAGATACTGGTGGACCAGGGCGAGGAAATGAGCTGCGGCCCGGACTGCGGCATCGGCAAATGCGACTGCGACCGCTACCTCGAAGTCTGGAACCTGGTTTTCATGCAATACGACCAGATCGCGCCGGACAAGCGCGTTCCCCTGCCGCGCCCGAGCATCGACACCGGCATGGGCCTGGAGCGCATCACCGCGGTCTGCCAGGGCGTGCACTCCAACTTCGACATCGACCTCTTCCAGGAGATCATCGCAGCCGCCGCATCCCTCGCCGGAGTCAAATACCGCGCGGACCACGACACCGACACGGCGCTGCGGGTCATCGCCGACCATTCCCGCGCCGCCGCCTTCCTGATCGCCGACGGCGTCCTGCCCGGCAACGAAGGCCGCAGCTACGTCCTGCGCCGGCTCATCCGGCGCGCCTTCCGCTTCGGCCGCCTGATCGGCCTCAAAGACCCGTTTTTGTGCCGCACCACCGACAAGGTGGTGGACACCATGGGCCAGGCCTTCCCGGAAATCGTCGCCGGACGCGAATTCATGGTCCGGGTGGTGCGCGAGGAGGAAGAACGCTTCAGCGACACCCTGGGCAAGGGCCTGGAGATCCTCGAAGAGGAAATCGCCCGCCTGGGTGCAACCGGCGACAAGACCATCGGCGGTGAGTTCGCCTTCAAACTCTACGACACGTACGGCTTTCCCCTGGACATCATCGACGACGTGGCCGGCAAGCAGGGCTTCACCGTGGACGAGCCCGGCTTCCGCGAGTGCATGAAAGAGCAGAAGCAGCGGGCGAAAAAAGCCTGGAAGGGATCGGGCGAAATCGATCCGGCCGGACTGTTCGCCAAGCTGCTGGAAACCGGCCTGCGCTCGACGTTTGTGGGCTACGACGCCACCGCCGCTTCAAGCCGGGTGGTGCTGTTGCTTGGCGAGGACGGAACGCCGCGCGATCGGCTGGTCCAGGGCGAGGGCGGCTACGCCGTGTTCGAGGCCACCCCGTTCTACGGCGAATCCGGCGGCCAGGCCGGAGACAACGGCACCGCCGAAACCATGACCGGCAACGCCGACGTGCTGGAAACCAATAAACCCGGCCCCGAACTGACCCTGCACCACCTGTTCGTGAACGAGGGCGAAATACTGCCCGGCCAGGAAGTGAGCCTCGAAGTGGACCGGGAGACGCGCGCCGCCACCGCCCGCAACCACACCTGCACCCATCTGCTCCAGGCCGCCCTGCGCAAGGTCCTGGGCGCGCACGTCAAACAGTCCGGCTCGCTCGTCGCCCCGGACAGGCTGCGCTTCGACTTCACCCATATCGCCGCGCTCACACCCGACGAAATCATGCGCATCGAGGAAGAGGTCAACCGGGCCATCCTGGACGACGCCCCGGTGATCACCAAAGCCATGTCCCAGGCCGAAGCCATTGCCCAAGGCGCCATGGCCCTGTTCGGCGAAAAATACGGCGACACCGTCCGGGTCGTCGAGGTGCCGGGCGTGTCCATGGAACTGTGCGGCGGCACCCATCTTTCCGCCACCGGCCAAGCCGGCAGCTTCCTGATCGAAGCCGAAACCGGCGTGGCCGCCGGCGTGCGGCGCATCGAAGCGGCCACCGGCTTTAACGTGATCCACCGCGTCCAGGCGCAACGAAGCGAACTGCGCGAAGCCCAAGACATCCTCAAGGCCGCGCCCGGCGGCCTGGCCGAGAAGATCGCCGGGTTGCTGGCCCAGATCAAGGCCCAGGCCAAGGAACAAGACGCCCTGCGAGCCAAACTGGCCTCCGGCGGCGGCAAAAGCCTCCTGGATAACCTCGAGGACGTGGGCGGAATCAAACTGCTCGCCGCCCGCATCGACGGCGCCGACGTCAAGGCGCTGCGCGATGCCATGGACGACCTGCGCTCGAAGATTCCCTCCGGCGTGATCTGCCTGGCCGCCGCAACGGCGGATGGCAAAGTGTCGCTCATCGTCGCGGTAAGCAAAGACCTGCACGGCCGCTTCACCGCGCCACCCATGATCAAAGACGCGGCCACCAAGATCGGCGGCAGCGGCGGCGGCAGGCCGGACTTGGCTCAGGCTGGCGGCGTAAACCCGAACGGCATCGAAGACGCTTTCACCAGAATTAAAGCTTTTATATATGAAGCAAGCGGTGGCGTTAAAACAGGAAGCTCCGCTGAGACCGAATTTTCTAGCTCCACAAATAAGAATAAAAAAGGTTAATTCTTGTAAAATAGTTGAAGACTCTTGGGGAACAATTGTCCCCCCAGACCCCAGATTCCGCCAAACAAAGAGGGCGATTGGTGAATCGCCCCAACACCAACCGGGTTGCCTCGGTCTCGAACATTATTTCCTTGCGGGAGACACCTCCGTTTCAGGGGGCCGGGGGGATAATCCCCCCGCGGGATAGGGAACCAGGGAGAAGGGCGGAGCCCTTCTCCCTGGGCGACTTTCCGGATGACAGGGATCGGCTAACCGGTTAGATTATTCGGCATATGCGCCAGGCAAGTCCCAACGCTCCCGAGAATCCCAGCGACAAGTGGTGGTTGGACGTTGCCACCGTGGGACCGCTCGGCAATCTGCCCTGGGCTCCGGGCACCTGGTGTTCTCTCGCGGCGGCCCTCTTCACGCCGCTTCTGTTCGAGCCTCTTCCCCTGATCACCCGGCTGATTCTCCTGGTCGTGCTGTTTTTTCTCGGCAGCCACGCAAGCGGCCGGGCCGAGGACATCCTGGGCGAAAAGGATCCTGGCCGGGCGGTCGTGGACGAGCTCTTCGGACAATGGCTGACTTTTCTGCCTTTCGCCACGCTCCCCATCGTCGATCTGCTGGTTGGATTTATTCTGTTTCGCCTTTTCGACATCTTTAAGCCCCCGCCGATCCGGGCTTCCGAAAATTGGCTACCCGGCGGCTATGGGGTCATGATCGACGACGGCCTGGCCGCTGTCTACGCCATGATCGGCTTGTGGCTGTGGCGCACGTATTTTCCAATGGTCATGTAACGGCCGCTTTTTGCCGCCGTCCGCTTTCCGGTTGCGAAAGAGTGTGTTAGAGGGAAATCAAGGAGCCCATCATGCCCCAAGATGACGCCGCCAGTCCCTCGACCCGCGAGCCCCAAGCCGACAGCGGGCCGTCCTGCTCGCCGGCGGACATGTCCCGGCTGGCCGCAATCCAGCAGCGCCTGCTCAAGAAGCTGGGCGACTACCAAGTCTACAATTTCACCACCGAACAAAGCTACGCCTTAAACATCTTCTTCGACCTGGCCCAGGAATTTCCCGACGTCGAGGACTTTTACGCGGTTAGCGTCCTGATCCCCAAGACGCTTTTCGGGCTGGACTGCAATCTCCATGTCCTGCACGGCGCCGAAGGCGAACTGTTGCGCCGCTCGTCCTCCTGCATGCCGTCTTCGGTCGTCCCGACCAAAGACGCCTTTTTCCCCCAGGAGCCGGTCCACCACGAGGGCCGCTATTTCCTGCCCATCAAGGGTAACAGTGAACTTATTTCGCAACTGCCCTTCTCCCCGCCCGGCGGCAACATCGGCATCCTGGAGATATTCCCGGCCGACGACCTCACCGACCACGACAAGCTTTTTTTCTCGCGCTACGCCAACCGCATCGGTTTCCAACTCCATAACCGTTTCATCGCGCACAAGAACCTCGAACACATCGCCTTCATCCAATCCCTGGTCAGCGACATCGGGCACAACGTCATCGTGCCCAACATGTATTTCAAGCTTTTCTACCGCCGCCTCGAAGCCCGCATCAAACTGCTCAAGAGCGTGCAGATGGAAATCACCGGCCAGATCGAAGCCTGCCGGGGGGTATGCGACGCAGCCATCCCGGCCTTGGAGCGCATCTTCAAAGAGACGTCGTACATCTTCAACGCCCTGATGGAGCAGTACAAGGAAATCGACAGCCACTACATGAACACCTCCCTGTTCCTGGAGACGCTGCTGCGGCGCTCCCACTTCGAGGCCGGGAGGTATGTCCTGGAAAAACGGCCTTGCAACTTCAAAAGCCAGGTCATCGACCCTCAGGTGCAGCGCTTCCGTCCTCGCTTCGAGGAACGCGGCATCGAAATCGACACCACCCTGGGCGGGGTGCCGGACCGGGAAATTGAAGCCGTGGCCGACATCGGGCTGATCAGCCAAGTCTACGCCAACCTCTTCTCCAACGCCGTGAAATACGCCCAGCAGGCAATCGACGACACGGGCCGGCCGCGCAAGTTTTTGTCCTATGGCTGGGAAGTGCTCAAGGAATATTTCGGACCGGGACGCGACGGTCTGAAGTTCAACGTTTTCAATACCGGCCCGCAAATCCCGCCGGAAGAAGCGGCGAAACTCTTCGCCGAGGGTTTCCGGGGCTCCAACGCCAAGGGCGAATACGGCACCGGTCACGGACTGTACTTCATCAGGGAAGTGGTCAAAATGCACGGCGGCGTGGCCGGTTACGAACCCACCCCGATAGGAAACAATTTCTACTTCATCCTGCCCCGGGACAATACGCCCGTGGCCCTGAGCGAAACCGCCCGGAGTTAGCCCCCGCCAGGGAGAAGGGCGGAGCCATTCTCCCTGGCCCCTCATCCCGCCGGGGTGGATGATCCCCCCGGACCCCCTCGATAATCTTGTGTTGATTCCACCACCCCCGCCGTGACCGCATCGTCGTTTTGGGCCCGGACTTGCGAACCGGCGGCCGCGGCGGTACATACCGGCAAGAAGCCATGTAAGGAGGCGGCCATGAAGACCAAGCTCGGCGGCGTCAACGCCTTGTACCCATCGCTTACCGTCATTGTCGGCACCGTGGTGGAGGGCCGGCCCAACTTCATCACCGTGGCCCATGTGGGCATCATGAACCACGGCACGCCCCAGTACATCTCCATGGGCATGGGCAAGCCCCATTATTCCAACCGGGGCATCAAGGAAAACGGCGTGTTCAGCGTCAACCTGCCGCCCGAGTCCCTGGTGGTCGAAACCGATTACGTGGGCATGGTCACGGGCAAGAACGTGGACAAGTCCGGAGTGTTCGAGCTCTTTTACGGAGAAATGCCGGCCGCGCCCATGATCAAAGCCTGCCCGGTGAACATGGAGTGCCGGCTGGAGCGCATCGTGGATTTCCCCACCCACGAGGTGTTCGTGGGCGAAATCGTTGAGACCCACGCCGACGAGGCGGTCCTCAAAGCGGGCAAGATCGACGTGACCAAGGTCAGACCGCTGCTCTTCGACATGGCCAGCGTGAAATATTACGGCCTCGGCCCGGAGATCGCCCCGTGCTGGAATATCGGCAAGTCCATGAAGAAAAAATAAGCCGAGCTATCAACGATTGCCAATTTGATATAACGTTTTTGGGACGGGGGGCCGGGGGCAATACATTCTTTCCCGGTCAAAAAAGGAGCAGGCCATGAAAAAATCTCTCGGAGCCACGACCATTCTCGCGCCCACGCCGGCTTGGGTGATCGGCACCTTCGACGCCGGCGGCAAGGCCGACGCCGCCACCATCGCCTGGGGCGGGATCTGCTGTTCCAAGCCGCCTTGCGTGGCCATATCGCTGCGCGCGGCGACCATGACCCACGGCAACATCATGGCCAGGCGGGCGTTCACCGTGAACATTCCGTCCGAGGACCATCTCCGGCAGGCGGATTACTTTGGGATCGTTTCCGGCCGCGACGTGGATAAATTCGCAGCCACTGGGCTGACCGCGGTGAAAAGCGATCTCGTGGACGCGCCGTACATCGCCGAGTTTCCCATGGTGGTCGAGTGCGCGGTGCTGCATGTGGTCGAGATCGGCCTGCACACGCAGTTCATCGGCGAGATCAAGGACATCAAGGCCGACGAAGCGGCGCTGACCGAGGGCTGCTTGGATATCGCCAAGCTCAAGCCGGTCGTGTTCGCCCCGTCCGGCCGGGCGTACCACGGCTTGACCGGGCCCATCGGTCCGGCCTTCAACGTGGGCCGGTGCTATGTCGCCGAGAAATCCTAGCCAGGGGGATGGCCATGCCGGAGGCGAAGCCTGAAATGCGCCTGGAGCGCGACAGCATGGGGGAGATCGAGGTCCCGGCCGACCGCTACTACGGGGCGCAGACCGAACGCTCGGTGATCCATTTCTCCATCGGCCGCGACCTGATGCCCATCGAGGTGATCCACGCCCTGGCGCTGCTCAAGCAGGCCGCCGCGCTGGCCAACCTCGAACTCGGCGTCCTCGACCAAGCCAAGGCGGACCTGATCGTCAGAGCCGCCGAGGAGATCGCCTCGGGTGCGCTCGACGATCATTTTCCGCTGCATGTCTGGATGACCGGCAGCGGCACCCAGTCCAACATGAACGTCAACGAGGTCATCGCCAACCGGGCGGCCGTGCTTGTCGGAGGAGTCCTGGGAGACACGCCCCCGGTCCACCCCAACGACCACGTCAACATGTCGCAGTCTTCCAACGACACCTTTCCCACGGCCATGCATATGGCCGCGATCCGGGAAACGACCGGCCGGGCCATCCCGATGCTGGCCAAGATGCGCGACGCCCTGGCGGCCAAGGCCAAGGACTGGGCGGGGATCGCCAAGACCGGCCGGACGCACATGATGGACGCCGTGCCGCTGACCCTGGGGCAGGAGTTTTCCGGCTACGCCGCCATGCTGGACGACGGCTTGGACCGGCTGGGGACGGCATTGCCCAAGGTGTTCGAACTGACCATCGGCGGCACGGCCGTGGGCACCGGAATCAACACGCACAAAGGCTTCGCCGAGGCGGCCGTGCGTCACATCGCGCGCCTCACCGGGCTGCCCTTCACCTGCGCGCCCAACAAATTCGCCACCCAGGGGGCGCACGACGCCATGGTGGCGCTGTCCGCCACGCTCAAAACCGTGGCCGTGTCGCTGTATAAGATCGCCAATGATATCCGGCTGCTCGCGTCCGGGCCGCGTTGCGGCATTCAGGAGCTCATCCTGCCTGCCAACGAGCCGGGTTCCTCGATCATGCCCGGCAAGGTCAATCCGACCCAGTGCGAGGCCATGGCCATGGTCGCGGTCCAGGTCATGGGCCTGGACGCGGCGGTGTCCTTCGCCGGGGCCGGCGGCATACTCGAGATGAACGTGTACAAGCCGTTGATCACCCACAACGTGTTGACATCGATCCGGCTGATCGCCGACACCTGCGGCAATTTCACCGACTTTTGCCTGGACGGCATGCAACCCAACCTGCCGCAGATTAAGGCGGCGCTCGGGCGCTCGCTGATGCTGGTCACGGCGCTGTCGCCGCTTATCGGCTACGACAAGGCCGCCCAGGTCGCCCACAAGGCCACAAAGGACAACGCGACGCTCAAGCAGGCGGCCCTGGCGCTTGGGTATGTGAGCGAGGAAGATTTCGACCGCCTGGTCGACCCGGTCGAGATGGCCAATCCCGACGTCTAGCCGGAGCGGCCCGACCGGCAAGGCCGAAAACCCGGGCGACGGCTGTTGCATCGGCCTAGAACAAAAAGACGACGGCGATTTCCAAGCACATTTGCAGACCCACGACCAAAACGCCCAGCAAGAGCGTTCCGGCCAACGACTCCCCGGCCTTGTTCAAGAGATGGGTGAGCATGGCGACCTCCCTTTTTCCACGACCGCCTAGCAAAGCATGGGCGACTCCTTGTTTCATGATTGTCCATTGCCATGCCGAGATGGCGGAAGAGTGGCGTCCGGAAGAAGTTTCGGCTGAAGAAAAATCGTGTGTTTCGGCGGCAGATTATCGTCTGACGGACCGCCTGGCGGGCGCGGCGGCCCGGGGCAGGGGAAGGTTGAGGGCTTGGCGCCGGGACGGGCGGCCTATTCCACGCAAAGCCGCGCGAGGACGGCGAGAACGCCGAACAAAAACCATCCGGTCATCGATCCGCCGGTCGTGTGCAGTATCCGCTTGAGCATGATTCGCCTCCTTGTTTTGCAAGGCTGTTGCCTTGGCGATGTGGCGAATCCGTGTCGGCGGGAAGACATTTTCTCTGTTTGCCGCAGCGGGTAAAATGATCGCGGTCGGGAAAAGCAAGTAGGCTAAATTGCAAAAAACTGGCAAGTAGGAGGGCGGCACCTGCGCCCTTCGACTCCCCAAACGACGCGCCCACAACTCGCTTTTTTCTGGATCATTGGGCGCGGCCGGGCTACCCCGGCCGCGTCCATCCCCGGCTAACGGGACAGCGCCCGGGGCCCCTTGAAGGTGATTTCCGCCTGGACCGTGGCCTGGTCCAGGGGCGTTATCCGCACCTCGACCGGTTGCTTGAAAAACTCGGCCGCGCCTTTGATGATGCCCTCAAAGTACTCCCCGTAGCCGCGCTTGGAGTGGTAGGTCATGACCAGCTTGTCGCCCTTGTCCTCATAGGTGAACTTCGGCGGCTGGACGCCCGGAAAGTCCTTGGTCAACTGGGCGTGGGTGTCGTTCATGGTCAGGAAGAATTCCCGTAAATCCTTGGTCTTGAAATAGCGGCGGTACATCTTGTGGAACTGCGGCACGGTGAACCGGCCCAGGCCGACAAGGATGTCGCGAGCCGTTTTCCCGGTTTTTTCCTGGACAAACTCGGCCATCTGCCGCAGCGCCTGGTCGGGATAGCTTGATCCCGGCATGAAGGTCGGCTTGCCCATGGCCTCCTGCATGGCGGCGAAAACCCCCTGCCCGAATTCCTGGCGGATGTATTCCTGCATGAGCTTGGGCAGAACCCCTTTGATCTCTCCGGCCGAGGCCCGGAGCATGGAGGCGTCTTCGCCCGAATCGGCGAACTGCCGCGACAAGGTCAAGAGTTCCAGGGAGAGTTGGGCCAGATCCCGGGTGGCCTGGGCGGTTTGGCTGGCCTCGTCTTCGGCTTCGGAAGCGACCTTGGCGATATCCTCGATGCTGCGGTTGATCTCTTCGGCGGCGGCCGACTGCTCCTCGGCGGCGGTGGCGATTTGCGTCACCTTGCCGGTCATATCCTGGATGCGGTTTATGATCTGGCCCAAGGCCTCGCCGGCCAAGCCGGTGGACTCGGTGCTCGCCTGGACCTGCTTTTCCGTTTCGCTCATCGAGGCCACGGCCTGGCGCGATCCGTCCTGGATTTGCCGGATCGAATTCTCGACCTCCTTGGTCGCGGTCATGGTCTTCTCGGCGAGCTTTCTGACCTCGTCGGCGACCACGGCGAAGCCGCGTCCGGCTTCTCCGGCCCGGGCGGCCTCGATGGCCGCGTTCAAGGCCAGGAGGTTGGTCTGGTCGGCGATGTCGTTGATGACTCCGATGATGCGTCCGATCTCGGCGGCTTGGGCGTCGAGCGTCGAGAGCACCTGGCCGAGTTTGGCCGAGGACTGCGCAACCTGGTTGATGCCCGAGACCACGTCGCCCACCTGATGCGAACCGGTTTCGGCGGCGGCGTTGGCGTTGGTGGCGGCATCGGAGGTGCTGGCCGCGTTCTTGGCCACTTCCATGACCGTGGCGGTCATCTCTTCCATGGCCGTGGCCACTGTTTCGGATTGCTGCTTCTGCCGCATCGCGCCCCTGGCCTGCTCGTCGGCCGTGGCCGAAAGCTCTTCCGAGGCCGAGGCCACGCGTTGGGCCAGTTCGTTGATGTTCTCTCCGAGCGCCTTCATTTTCGCCTGCGATTGCTCGATCTGGATTTGCTGCTCCTTGGTCGCCGTCATGTCGACCAGCGAAGTCACCGCGCCGATGACCTCTCCCGCGACGGTCCGGATGCAATCCGAGTACACCATCAGAAAAATGGTCCGGCCGTCCCACAAGGTGAGTTCTTTTTCCGCGGTGAAAAGCTTTTTCTCGCGCAGCACGTTATCCGTGACGCTTACGCCCTCGCGGCCGTAAAAGACCCAGCTGACGGTCTTGCCCACAACATCCTGGCTGGAGCGTTTGACCAGGGTCATCAGCGACTTGCTGGCGTGGGTGATGACGCCGTCCGGGCCGCACATCAAAAACGGCGTGCCCACGGCCTGGACCGCCCCCCGGTAGAATTCGCGCCGTTGCATATTGAAGCTGACGACTCGGGAAGCCAGTTCGCCCAGCGGGCCGAATTTTGTCCAGCTTGCGACGATGTCGTAGAGAAATTCCCGGTTGCGTTTGTCGAGCACGCCGAGATCGGCGGTCAGGGCGGCCAGCGGGGCCTCAATGCCCCGGCCGGCGATCGCGGCGGCGGCCAGGGCGAGGCACATGAGTCCCGCCGTGACATACACGTTCCCGATGAAATACGCAGCCGCGATCAATGCCGCAACAAAGACGCCGAGTGAAATGATTTTTACGCCGACGTTCAGAGAAATGGGCTTGCCTTCCATGCGCTGCTCCAAATCAAAGGGTTAGGGCCAAAAAGACGGTGGTGGCCGGATAAACGGCGCTCTCGCGAAGCCTGCGGCTTCGCCGCGCGGTGGCCTGACGCCCGTGCGATCAATTAAGAATTGGGAAAAATACGACGCTATAAAAACTAGCGTTTTCTCAAACGGCCGTAAAGAGATTATACCAAAGTTGACATAAAAAGGGGGGACGTCGCGAAAGCCCGTTGGCCGCCGTGAAGCTGCCAGGGCAAGACTCATGCGGTCTGCCGCGGTTTGTCCTCGCGCCGGATGCGGCAGCGGACCTTGTGAAGGGCGCCGGCCTGGGGGTCATTCCCCCAAATACGCGGCCACGACCTGGGGGTTTTTCTGGATTTCCGAAGGCGTGCCGGTGGCGATGACCGCTCCGAAATTGAGCACCGCGATATGGTCGCTTAGGTCCATGACCAATTCCATGTCGTGCTCGATCAGGGCCACGCTCACGCCGAGATCGTCCCTGATCCTGCGGATGAGCCCGCCGAGCTCTCTTGTCTCGCGGATGTTCATGCCCGCCGCCGGCTCGTCCAGCAGCAGCAAGTCCGGCTCCAGGGCCAGCGCCCGGGCAAGCTCCAGAAGCCTCTGGCTGCCGTAGGGCAACTGCGCCGCCGGCAGGTCCGCCGTACCCGAGAGGCCCACGAAGGCGAGCAGGTCCATGGCCTTGGCCCGCGCCGCCGACTCGCCGCAAGCAAAGCGCGGCGTGCGCAGCAGGCTGTCCAACACCGAATAGCGGATCAGCCGGTGCGCGCCGGTCAGCACGTTCTCCAGCGCCGTCATGTTGCTGAAGATCTCCAGATTCTGGAAAGTCCTGGCCACTCCGGCCCGGGGGCGCTTCCAGGCCGGCAGGCGCGTGACGTCCCGGCCGGCGAGCGTAATTTTGCCCGCGCGCGGCGCGACCATGCCGGTGATGGCGTTGATCAGCGTGGTCTTGCCCGCCCCATTGGGGCCGATGATGGCCGTGACCGAGCCCCGTCGCACGGTCAGGTCCGCTTCGCACAGGGCCAAAACCCCGCCGAAAGCCACGGTCAAGCCCGAGATCGCCAAAATGTTTTCAGGCGCGCTTGGCATGACGGGCTACCCGGCGCGAAAAGGTTCCACGAAGCTTGGCCACGCCGCCGGCCAGGCCGCCCGGCAGGTAGATCATGCACAAGACGAGCAAGAGCCCGTAGACCAGGATGTCGATGTTCTCCAGGGCGCGCAGGAATTCCGGCAGCGAGGTCAAAAACGCCGCCCCGGCCACCGCCCCCCAGATACTGGCCATGCCGCCGAGGACCACCATGGTGATCAGTTGCACGGAAAAATTAAATCCGAACGAGGCCGGGGCGATAAATCCCAGGTAATGCGCGTAGAGCACCCCGGCCACGGCCGCGTACACCGCCGAAAGGATGAAGATGAAGAGCTTGTAGCGCGCGATGTGCACGCCCATGGCCGAGGCCGCGCCCTCGCTGGTGTGGATGGCCCGCAGCGCCCGGCCGGTGCGCGAGGCGATCAGGTTGCGCGAGAGGACCACGGCGAGCGTGAGCACCCCGGCGCACAAGTAGTAGTAGGACAGATCCGAGGCGAACGCGTAGCCGCAAAGCGAGAGCCTGGGCACGCCGACGAAACCCGACGGCCCGCCTGTCAGCCAGGTGGTCTCGTTGAAGACGATCTGCACGATGACCCCGAAACCCAAGGTGGCCATGGCCAGGTAATGGCCGTGGAGCTTGAGCGCGGGCACGCCGATCAGAGCCGCGACCAAAGCGGCGAGACAGACCCCGGCCAGGATGCCGACCCAGATCGGGGCGCCGTAGGTCGTGGTCAGGATGGCGCTGGTGTATGCCCCGATGCCGAAAAAAGCGGCGTGGCCGAGCGAAATCTGCCCGGCGTAGCCGAGCAGCAAATTCAGGCCCAGCACGATCAGGGCGTTGATCGCGCACATGGTCATGACGCTTATGTAGTACGAATTAGATAAGACCAGCGGCGCGGCGGCGGCCGAGACGAAGAACAGGACCGGCCCCAGGGACCTGGGCAGCGCGCGCCGCATCAGACCCTCTCGGCGCTTTTGCGGCCGAACAGGCCCGACGGTTTGGCAAAGAGCAAGGCGAGCAGGATGACGAAGGCGATCGCATCCTTATAGGCCGAGGAAAGATAGCCCGCGCCGAAGGATTCGAGCACGCCCAGGATCAGGCCCCCGGCCGCGGCCCCGAAGGGATTGCCGAGACCGCCCAGGACGGCCGAGGCGAACCCCTTGAGCCCGAGCATGATGCCCACGTCGTAGGAGGTCATGGTCAAGGGCGCGAGAATCGCCCCGCCCACGGCCCCGGTTGCCGCCGACAGGGCGAAAGACAACATGGCCATGCGCTCGACGCTGATGCCGACCAGGTAGGCGGCCTTGCGCTCATAGGCGCAGGCCAGCATGCCCTTGCCGTGGATGGACCGGCTGAAGAAGAGTTTGAGCATAAGCAAAATGAGCACCGTGATGCCGAGCACCCACAGGCTCTGGGGCATCAGCGACGCCCCGAACACCGGCAACGGCGTGGCCCCGGAGAAATTGGGGAGCCGAAGCGTATCCTTGCCCCAGGCCAGCATGGCCAGGCCGCGCAGGCAGATGGACACGCCGATGGTCACGATGACCAAATTGATGGCCGTGGCCTGGCGCACCGGCCGGATGGCCAAGCGCTCAACGAGCGTGCCCACGGCCGTGGCCGCGGCCACGGCCAGGACCACGGAAGCGGCCAAGCCGAGCCCGGCCTGGTGCAGCATCACGCTCATCATGCCGCCCAGCATCACGAACTCGCCCTGGGCAAAGTTGATGACCCCGGTGGTATTGAAGATCATGGTGAAGCCGAGCGCGGTCAGCCCATAGGTGCTGCCCACGGTCAGCCCGGAAATGACATATTGCAACAAACCGCCGAACATCGTGAAGGTGACGCCCCTGATATTGGAATCTATTTCAAAAGTAAGCTTGGGAGGAGAGAATCCGGGGAGAAACCCCTTTTGTGGACAAAAGGGGTTTCT
>Ga0326727_10019130_pt1 | contig 13835 bp, 8 predicted proteins | sample MB2enrmetagenome_FD_207643 | JGI IMG/M metagenome (GOLD analysis project Ga0326727, IMG submission 207643) | Lab enriched peat soil microbial communities from McLean, Ithaca, NY, United States - MB29MY | ecosystem: Environmental > Terrestrial > Soil > Wetlands > Peat | place: USA: New York... | reverse complement strand
GCTGGAGATCAGCGATGAAAAGTTCCTCGACGAAGACTACGACGTGGCCGTCGGCGATGGCGCGATTGTTCTCACCAGCTGGAGCGACGGACACACCCACCTCTATCTCTATGGCTACAACCCGTCCAGTCCGCAGGCCGCGGACGCCAAGCTCGAGAAGCAACTTACCCAGGGCGATTTTGAAGTGGGCGACATCTACGCCGTCGACCCTGCGCGCAAGGTCGTTACGTACGCATCGAACGAAGGCAATCCGCTGGAGCAGCAGATCTGGGAGGTCAATTTCAACGGCGAGCGCAAAGCGTTGAGCACCGGCGCCGGATTTCACGACGCCACCTTCGCGCCCGGCGGCAAGACCTTTACCGACAAGTACTCCTCGCGGGCTACCACGCCGGTAATCCGGCTTTGCCATGAGCAGGAAGGCCCTGCAGCTTCAGCCGAGAATTGCCGCGTGTTCTGGGAGACGCATGCGCTCGACCCTTACCAGGTGAAATTGCCGCAGCAGCTTGAGGTCAAAGCCCACGATGGAACCACGCTCTACGCCACGCTGTTGATGCCCTCCGGCTCGTCCAATCCCGCCACCGTTCCGCTTATCGTCAATCCCTACGGCGGACCTCACGCCCAGGAAGTTGTGAACCAGTGGCACGATAACCTACTCTTCGACAATGTGCTCGCACAGCACGGCTTTGCTGTACTCCGCGCCGATAATCGCGGCATGGGCTTCCGCAGCCGCGCTTTCGCGCAGGCGGCCTACCGCAACTTCGGTCCGGTGCAGCTTGAAGATCAGTTGACCGTGGTCGATGCGGCGCTCGACCAGGTTCCGCAGCTCGATCCGCGGCGTCTGGGCTGGTGGGGCTGGAGCTGGGGCGGCACCTTCACGCTTTACGCAATGACGCACTCCAACCGCTTCCGCACCGGCGTCTCCGTGGCGCCCGTCACTGACTGGCGAAACTACGACTCCATTTACACCGAGCGCTATCTCGGCACGCCCGCTGATGATGCGGACGGCTACCGCGACTTTTCCGTGGTCAACTCAGCGGCGCAGTTGAAAGGGCGGCTGCTCATCGCGCATGGTACCGGCGACGACAATGTGCATATGGAAAACACCGTGCAGTTTGTACAGAAGCTCATTGAGGCCGGCGATCCGTACGACCTGCAAATCTATCCTCGCAAGACGCACTCCATCAGTGGAGCTGACGTGCGCACCAGTCTCTACAACCGGATTCTGGCGCAATTTGAGATGTATCTGAAGCCGGAGCCACCGGCTGCTGGCGGCAATTAACGTCTAGCTTCCGTGGTGATGGAAAAGGTCGTCTTTGTCGGGGCTATCGCACTTGGTGCACTCCAGGCAGCACACCAGCAGCACCGCTACGCCCACCGTGACCAGCACGGCGAGAACGCTTCCGTTCGCCGTAAGCCAATGCGTGATGGTCTGCATCCTTGGTCACCGTTCCCGGGGCGATCCGGCCCTTTGCGGAGCTTTCAGCTGTTCAACCCTATGATCGGCTGACTCAATTAGACGATACTCGCCCTCCTAAGATTATCTCAAGCAGCATATTCTGTGTCCCAGTAACCAAAGGCACGGGATTTTTCTTGCAAATAAGAGAAGAAAAGGCGAAAATTGTGCGCAGATGGCAACCGTGCCCAATCCGGGCCTTTCTCCCGCTCCCGAGGAGTGGCCTGAAGAGCTTGTGAATCTGGGCCGTGCAGCGGAGAGCCCCGGGCGCAAGCCGGCAGAAGCTGCAGCTGCAGAATCCCCTCAGGATTCGTTGCTCAACTGGCTCTTCGTCGACCTCAACTCCTACTTCGCCTCGTGTGAGCAGGAGGCGCGGCCGGAGCTGCGCGGCCGTCCTGTGGGCGTGGTGCCCATGATGGCCGACACCACCTGCTGCATTGCGGCCAGCTACGAAGCCAAGGCCTTTGGCGTGCGCACCGGAACCATCGTCGCCGACGCCAAACGCCTCTGCCCCGACATCGTTCTCGTCGAGGCGCGCCACGAGCTTTACACCGATTTCCACCATCGCATCGTCGAAGCCGTGGAAAGCTGCGTGCCCGTCACCGCCGTCTGCTCCATCGACGAAATGGCCTGCCGCCTCATCGGCCGCGAGCGGCACTTGCGTGCGGCTCTCGACCTTGGCATGAAGGTGAAGCGGACAATCCGCGAGCGCGTCGGCCCCATGCTTCGCAGCTCCGTGGGCCTGGCCACCAATCGCTACCTCGCCAAAATCGCCAGCGACATGGAAAAACCCGACGGTCTTGTGGCCCTCCCCCTCGACATTCTTCCTGAAGCGCTGCGCCAGCTCACCCTCCGCGATCTGCCCGGCATCGGCGCGCGCACGGAGAAGCGGCTGAACGAAAAAGGCCTCCACACCATGGACCAGTTGCTCGCGCTCGATTGCGAGCAGGCCGGCGAAATCTGGGGATCGGTGTGGGGACAGCGGCTTTGGCACTGGCTGCGCGGTGAAGACTTCGAGATGGCCGAACTCGAACATCAAAAATCCATCAGCCACTCGCACGTGCTCGCGCCGGAGATGCGCACCCCGGAAAAGGCCTGGGCCGTGGCGCACAAGCTGCTCCACAAAGCCGCCATGCGCCTGCGTGCGCAGGGACTGTGGGCCAGCAACATCGGCCTTGCCATTGGATTCGCCGTGCCGCGCTCGCAAAACACGCCTGTCTCGCGCTTCGGCGTGCCTGCGCGCGGCTGGCGCAGCGAGCTCAAGCTCCACGAGTGCCAGGACAATCGGACGCTCATCGCTGCTCTGCGCCGCCTGTGGGACTCGCAACCCACGGGCGAGCAGTACCAGCACCCGTATTTCATCGGCGTGCAGCTCAACAACCTCATCCCCGACCGCCTGCACACCCTCGCGCTCTTCGACGGCCTCGAAGAAGAGCAGAGCCGCACCCGCCTGCTCGCAACGATGGACCAGCTCAACGACAAATACGGCATGAGCACGCTCGCCCCCGCCGCCATGCTCACCGCGTACAAAGCCGCGCCCACGCGCATCGCCTTCCACAGCATTCCGGATTTGTTTTAAGAGCAGGGAACAAGGAACCGAGGCAGCAAGAAGATAGCGGGGTGCCCCATCCTTTCCGCAGCTTCATCGCGGAAAGGGTGGGAAACCACAATCGCTCATTTGCCTGCGTTCATCGTCAGCGCCTTCGCATTCAATTTCCCGATGCGCCCGTGCGGCCCCACAACGAACGGCAGAGACAACGCATTCCATTCGCGGTCAGCGTCCGGCGATTCATGCATCGCCGGATCGGGATGCAGCGCGCGCCAGTTCTTCCCATCGTCCGTCGAAATGTCCGTCCCATTCGGACCCACCGTGATCCAGGTCTTGCTCGCCGCGTCGTAAGCCACAGCGGAGCGGTAGCCGTGGGGCGGAGTTTGTGCGGCAAGCCACGTCTTGCCGCCATCCCGCGTGTAGCTTGCAGTACGGTAGCGATCACTCGGGATAAGAAAATTCCCTCCTACGACGACCCATCTGTAGTCATCTCGGACGCTGATCGAGAAAGCCCCTGAAGACGAGGACATGCTTTGTAGGGACACCCGGAAAGATCTAAAACTTTCATCGTCTTGCATCAGAAAGACGCGCACTTCTTTTGCACCACCAGTGACGAAGCCAATTGCAAACGCTTCTTCAACGAGGAGAGACGAGTTGCTTGCGGCAAACGCAGCTTCATTTGTGAGAGCCTCGAGACCGGGGACATTTGACTTCGTCCAAGTCGCCCCTTTGTCCGAGGTCTCCCAAAATGAGAACCGTCCGTTCACCGGGTCGCCGAGAACAAAACCATCGCTGTCGTAACGGTTGAGCATCACCGCATCCCAAAACCCATCCTTGTCCGGATTCGTGAACACCAGCTTCCACGTGTGGCACCCATCCGTCGTCTTATACAGCCGCGACAAATCCCCCTTCCCGCTCGACATCACAATCGCCGTGTTCGCATCGAACGCCTGCACGCCGCGAAAGTCCAAATGCTCGGCGCCCGGCGGAACAGCGCACGCCTGCCACAGATACCCGCCGTCTTCCGTGCGCAGCACCGTCCCGTTCGTGCCCGAGGCCCACGCCACGCCTCCGCCCACGTTGTCGATGCCGCGCAGATCCGCCGTCGTGCCTGAGCTCTCCATCTCCCACTGCGCGCGGACGGCACCACAAACAGCAAAAATGAGGAATGCGATCAAGAACGCTTGCCGGCTCATACCGAACAGTGTAGGCCCGAAGGCAGGGGTCAGGGTCGGGCTTCAGGGGTCAGGATCGGAACGGCGCGCCGCCTATGCGAGCGCCGTGGCGTCTCACGGCGTCCGCGTCATCAACTCCACAAACATCCTCTAGGGGGCGCTGATTGGAACACGGAAACTGAGTCAGGGCGTCGTCTCACAAGTTCCACTTTTGTTCCCTGAAGAAATCGAGCATCCGAATACATGGGATGCCTAATGCTTTGCAAACGTCAGGAATACGCGGCACATCGAGCTTTCCTGTTGGGTTTTCTCCGGTTATTACCGAGTGCCCGCCGACCATCGCAACTGCAATTACGAAAGGATCGCCTCCCGATCTACCTTTCTTGCTGTCGACCAAGCGCGGGAACCGCGCCATGAGATTAATCACCTCTGCTTCGATTGTCGTGCTGAACGGAATTATCATTCCCGGCCGAGCCTTAATCCACGCGCAAGCATCATCGTCCTTCTTTTCCAGCTCCCTTACGACCTCCTCGGAAGCAAATAGCAGGCCGTTCATTATTGCGCTGTCGAGCCGTCCCCAAATTGTCGGGAATACGTCGATTGGATAATGCCGTATCCATGCATCGAGAAAGCCGCTCGTGTCCAGGCTATAGCTCATCGTTCTAGCCGCCGAACCCTGCATAGTCCTGTTGGATCTCTGCTATGTGCTTAGCGCGAATTTGCAGATAGTCTGAAAAATCGCTGACGGTGATTCGTTCTCGATTGAAGTTCTCTACAACCAAGCTCACAAACATTGGACCTGCGCTAAGGAGCGCCAGCTGATGCGGTGGAACAAAGCCGCCATCCTTCTGAACTCGACGTTCCTGTTCCGCTCGATATTCTTGGCGAAATCTCGCCCGGCGCGCGTCGCAAAACGCCTGCGTTGTAAGCCCAAGAGTCCTTAATCTTATAAGAGCGGACTCTCTGCTGCCGCCGAAAGTTTGGGAAAGCGAACGCAGCTCCTGATCGGTCCAATCCGCCCGGCCCCTGGCGTGCTTTAAGACTACTTCTGACCGCAACAATGCTTCTTGGGGGAAGATAGTGGCGCCCGCCACTTGATTGCAGAAAGTCTCCACGGTAGCGGATTCGCCTCGGCCACGTTCATCAAAATCGCATATCCCAGCTGCGTTTAGAAGAATGTGCGCCGTTTCGTGCAGCAGTGTGAATATCCTAGCTCTTGGAGAGTCTTTGATGTTCGCAACTGCGACCGGCATTGGCTTGATTCCAATGGAGAAGCCGCGCGCCTCTTCTATCGGCACTCCAGTCATTTCGAACGTCAGTATGCCAGTCTGCTCAATTTGCCGACGCCAATGCTGGAATACTTTGTCCTGCCATTGGCTTTGTATCTCAACTGTGATGTTTAAAAAGTCTCGTACGCGCCGGGCGGCCTCTTCAATCCCTTGATCCAACCGAATGGTTGGGAAGATATCCTTGGGGCGCTCATCCAGTTGCCCGAGCAACTCGATCGCCCACTCCCTTCGGTCGTAGCCCTTTCGTATCTCGAGAGCCAGATCGGGCGAAATGGATGTGGCACTACCTCCCGGGTGTCTCCGGAAGTCGTGCATCGCTTCGAAATCCCTAGGGGGCGCTTGCAGATAAAACGCCGCTACCGGTCTCTTGTAGGCAGCACCCACCTTTCTTAACTGCGCGAAAGTCGGCTTCAGCGTTCCGGCTTCCCATTCTGCAAGCTTCTTTTCAGAGACCCCAATTCGCCTCGCCGCTTCCTCAACCGACAAACCCATCGATGTTCTGGCCCACGCCAGAACCGACGGAGTCGGATTCGCCTCAACTCTTGGCATCGGCAATGATTCTAACCCCAAAATGTAAGCGCAAGCACCTTTTACCCACTCTTGCAATGCAACTAGGCACATCGCTGGTATATGGCCGACTCCCGTCAGGACCGGAGCCTGTGGCGTCGTATGCCCTAGTTCGTCCGCGTCATCAACTCCACAAACATCCTTTGGAAGCGCGGCAAATCCAGATCGAGCTGCGCGTGAACCTGCCGCACGCCGTTCGTGGGCTTCAGATTCTCCGGCCAGGTGAGCGTATCGCCGTAGCTGGGACCGTGGCTCAGGTCCACATCCATGTACACCACCTGCTCCCTGGTGATGATCGAAGGGTCAAGCCACGCGCACGCTTCCAGTTCGTCCCACATGTAGTAGCGCTGCTGGCTCCATGCCGTGATGTACCTGGCCGCCGGCGCCTGCGACTTCGCGATCGCGTCCACCATGGCCTGCGTGAAGGGCGCCTTGACAGAAATATCAACCGTGGTGGCGTCGATGCGCGGCCAGTCGGCGCGCAACACCATGTGCGCCGCCTCAGGATCGAACCAGAAATTGAACTCGTGGCGCGGGTCGGTGGCAAATTCGGGATCGGAAGTCTCGGGCCGGATGCTGGCGCCCATGACGACAATGCCCTTGGTCAGCGGCGCAAACTCCGGATCGAGCGCGACCGCGAGAGCGATATTCGTCAGCGGCCCCGCGGCGTAAATCGTCACCTGATGCGGATGCGCGTGCACCTGGCGGATGAGGAAGTGCGCGGCGTCCTCGTCGATCGGCTTCGTGGTGGGCATGCCCTCGGGCATCGGCGGAATCTCGTACGGGCTATGCGATTCGAGATGCGCCGGCGGCATTCCGGTTCCAGTTTCGGTCAAATTCGTCGCGCCGCGGCCCCACGCGCCCAGCCACGTCACTTTTCCGTCCAGCGCCGACTCCAGCCGTGTCTCTTCCTGGCTGCGGACCAGCGGAAACACCGCGCCGCGCGCCACGGGCACATCCGTGTGGCCGGTCAGCTCCAGCATGCGCAGAGTATGCAGCGTCTCTTCGTCGCGCCACGCGTCGCCCGTCACGATAGTGATGCCCAGCACCTGCACATCGGGCGCCTGCAGCAGCGCCAGCATCGCCATCTGGTCCGATCCTCCGGGGCCGGAGCCATCCTGGTCGATCAGCACCAGCCGCTTTTGCGCCGGCAACAACGCAGCGCAACTCGCCAGCAACAGAATTGCAAGTTGTCTTCTCATAGATGGGTAGTGTGGCATAGCGGTTCGCGCGATTGCCTGGCGCTCGTTACTGACCACTGATCACTGACAACTGACCACTGTATTACCTGCGCCCAAAGTCTCTCGGCCTGAACCGTGGCTTGACCTGCGGCGCCACCGGCAAATCGGTTTTACCCTCGGGATAGATCACCAGAAAGCGGTCGGTCCCTTCGCCCACACTGGCGGTCTCCACGCCCTTCAGGCCCCGGCACGCCATATGCAGCATGCGCCGCTCGCGGCTGTTCATGGGCGGAAAACTGTAGGGCATCCCCGACTGCCGCACCTTCTCCGCGGCGGTTTCCGCAGCCAGTTGCAGCTCCTGGGCGCGGAGGGCCTTGAAGTTTGCGGCGTCAAAACTCACCAGGTGGTGCTCGTGATGATCCAGCCGCAGCATCTGCGCCGCCAGGGTTTCCAAAGCCCTCAGCAGCTCGCCGTTGTGCTGGATAACAAGCGGAACATCCGGGCCGGCCAGCTCCACGTTGATGATTTGGCGCGCTTCGCCGCTTTGCGTATCGCGCTCGCCTTCACTCGCCGAGATGCGGTACTTCAGGCGCATTCCGCCCAGCTTGTTCAGAGTGTTCAAAAATCCGGCAATTCTCTGTGCAGCCTGTTGCAGGTCTTCAATGGGCATAACAGACAAGTATCGCAGAGCCGGGCCGATGGCGCGAGGCAATCCACTGAAAATGCCCGCCATGGCCGCTGGACGCGGTGCAGTTTTGGTTCTCTTCGGCCGCTATGTCGCTTTCGTCATCACCCGCCGGCTGGAGGTCAAGCCGCAGCATCTTGTTTAAGGCAGAACCCGGTTTCGGATTGTATGCTTTTGGGTGTGATCACTTGGAGCGAGTTCCGCATCGGAAAAACGCGCCGGATCGCCCTTTCGTCCTGGCGAATGATCTTGCTTCTGCTACAGGCTGCCGCGCTCGTGGCGTACGGCCAGACGCAGAGTGAAGTTGTCGCAGCCCCCCCCGCCGTCAATCCTCCGAAGGTGATCACACTCGATGATGCCATCCGGTTGGCGCAGGCAAGCGAGCCTTCCTATGCCGCCGCCGCTGCCGCAAATCGCAACGCGGGGCTGGACAAGTCGATTGCCCGCTCCGGCCTGTTGCCCAATGTGACCTATTTCAACCAGGGACTCTACACCGAGCCGAACGGCGCGCACGGTCAGGTGGGGCAACTGTCGGATACCGCGGATTTACCCAAGTTCATTGCCAACAATGGCGTGCGGGAGTATTTCAGCCAGGCCATTGTGAACGAGACCGTGGGCTTGGGGCCGGTAGCGGCAGCGCGCCATGCCGACGCGGCAGCCGCCATGGCCAGCGCAGAGCAGGAGATCGCTCGGCGCGGGCTGGTCGTTGCAGTCACGAGCTTGTTCTTCAGCTCCCTGGCCGCGGAACATAAGCTGGCAGTGGCCGAGCAGGCGCGCCAGGAGGCCGCTGACTTTACCCGGCTCACGACCGAGCGGGAGCAGGCGCGAGAGGTCGCACACGCCGACGTTGTCAAGGCGCAACTCGTGGAGCAGCAGCGAAACCGCGACGCGGAGGACGCGCAGTTGGCTGCTGAGAAATTGCGGCTTGAATTGGGCGTGCTTTTGTTCAGCGATCCGCGCACACCCTACACGCTGAGTGCGCCCGAGGCAGAAGCGCAGCTTGCGTCAAAGGAAGAAGTGGAGCAAGCTGCGGCCAAAAACAATCCGGAACTGAAGAGCGCTCTGGCTAGCCTGGCCATGAATAACGCCGACGTGCAGTCGGCGTGGGGCGCGTTGCTGCCCAATATCGGGATGAACGTAACATACGGAATCGATGCGCCGCAGTTCGCGGCCAACGGCCCCAGCGGCGTGCGCAACCTCGGCTACTCGGCCAGCCTCACTGTGAACATTCCGGTTTGGGACTGGTGGGCGAGCGAGAACAAGGTGAAGCAGAGCGAGATTCGTCGCGACGTTGCAAAGGTCGCGTTGAGCAACACGCAGAGGCGGCTCATCGCACAACTGGATGAGGCCTACTCCGAAGCCCAGGCAGCACATGACCAGTTGAATTCGCTCGATATGAGCGTGGCCGCCGCCGCCGAGAGCTTGCGCCTCACCAAACTGCGCTACGCGAGTGGCGAGGCCACGGTGCTGGAGGTCGTTGACTCTGAGACCACGTACGTTGGCACGGAGGACGCGCGCGAAGATGGGCGCGTGCGCTATGAGACGGCGCGAGCGGAATTGCAAGCCATCACGGGGACGATGTGAGAAGAACAGGGACCGAGGGAACTAGGGAACAGTGGTTAGTGATCTGAGATCGGAAAACAGTGAACCGTGTGAAGAGCGAAACGATGAACGCGAAGACAATTCGAGGGTTGCGCGCGATGTTGCTGGCTGCGCTGGTTCTGCTGGCTCTCTTGCCGGGCTGCAAAAAGGATGTAACACCGCCCATCGTGGTGACGGTGCAAGCCGAGCACCCGGAGCAGGGGCCGATCTCGGAACAAATCAATGCCGATGCCATTCTGGCGCCCGTGGCCCAGGCCGCGATCGCGCCCAAGATCAGCGCTCCCATCAAGAAATTTTATGTGGAGCGCGGGCAGCGGGTGCACGCCGGCGAGCTGTTGGCAACGCTTGAGAATAGCGATCTTGTGGCAGCCGCGATGGACAACAAGGGATCGCTTGAAGCGGCCGAGGCGACCTATGACACCTCCACCAAAGCGCAGGTGCCGGAAGATACGCTCAAGGCGGAGTCGGACCTGGCCCAGGCCAAGGCCAACCTCGATCTCAACAAGAGCATTGTGAACAGCCGCAAGCAGTTATTCGCGGAGGGCGCGATTCCGGGCCGCGATCTCGACACGGCTGAGGCCGCGCTGGTGCAGGCGCAGGCCGCCTACGACGCGGCCGCCAGGCATCTTGAATCGGTACGCAGCGTGAGCCGCGAGTCAGCCCTCAAAGCCGCGCAGGGGCAACTCACTTCGGCTGAAGGCAAATACAAAGGCGCTCAGGCGCAGGTCGACTATTCCGAAATTCGCAGCCCCATCAATGGCGTGGTAACCGATCGGCCCCTGTTCGCCGGTGAAACCGCCCCCGCTGGTACGCCGCTGATCATCGTGATGGACACTTCCGTGCTCCTGGCCAAAACCCATCTCGCCGCGAGTCTGGCGCAGCAGATGAAGCTGGGTGATGCGGTTGCCGTGCATGTGCCGGGAATCGCAGACCCCGTGACGGCGAAGGTTTCCATGATCAGTCCAGCGCTCGACGCCGGAAGCACCACCGTTGAGGTGTGGCTGAAGATCGATAACAAGGCCGGCAAGCTCAAGGCGGGAACCCCGGTGAAAGTCACCATCAGCGGCAAAAGCGTTGCTCAGGCATGGAAGGTGCCCGATTCCGCGATTGTGACGGCGGAAGACGGCACAAAATCCGTGATGGTCGTGGGCAGCGACGGGGCGGCGCATCGCAAGCCCGTCACTCTGGGCATCGATGACGGCACTGACGTTCAGATCCTGAGCGGCGTAGCGCCCGGTGACCTGGTGATCACGGGCGGCGCCTACGCGTTGGACGAAGGCACGAAGGTGCAGGTGGGTCCGGCAGCGGGTGGCGGAGGGGGTTCCGACTGATGCCCGGCGAAGCGCCAATCGATCTCCCGGGCGACACACGAAAGCCCTTTTGGTTGGTTCGGTCCACGCGCACCATCTTCTTTTTCGCCGTCATGCTTACCTTGGCCGGCGTCTATCTGTCGTTCAAGGTCCCCATCTCCGTTTTCCCTGAGACCAATTTTCCGCGCGTGGTGATCGGCGTCGACAACGGCGTGATGCCGGTCGAGCAGATGGAAGTCACCGTGACCCGGCCCATTGAGGACGCGGTGAACACCGTGCCGGGCTTACTCACGGTGCGATCCACCACCAGCCGCGGCTCGGCCGAAGTGAGCCTATTCTTCGACTGGACCGTCGACATGGTGCAGTCTCTGCAACTGGTGGATGCGGCGCTGGCCAAGGCGGCGCAGAGCCTGCCGTCGACGGTGCGTATCACCACCAACCGGCTCACCTTCGCCACCTTCCCCATTCTCGGCTACAGTCTCACTTCCGATACCGTTCCCCAGACCCAGTTGTGGGAGATCGCCACCTACGACTTGAAGCCGCCGCTGAACCGCGTGGCCGGCGTGAGCACGGTGACGGTGCAGGGCGGCCAAGTGCCGGAGTTTCACGTGGTGCCCAACCTGGCGTTGCTCCAGGCCTCGAGCGTCACCATCACAGACCTTGTCAACGCCATTCAGGCATCGAACATCGTGGAGTCGCCCGGCCTCTACGAAGCCAATCATCAGCTGATCCTGGGCCTTGTGGGAGCGCAGGTGCACGACGCCGCCGGGTTGCGGCAACTGGTGATCAAAACCACTCCCGCCGGCGCGCCTGTGCGTGTGGCCGATGTCGCCACGGTGCAGCAATCCACCATGCCCGTCTACACCACGGTCACTGCCAACGGGAAAAATGCGGTGCTGCTCAACATCGCGCGCCAACCCTCCTCAAATACCGTGGCGGTTGCCGATGCGGTCGCTGCCCAGATCGCGCAACTGCAACCCAAGCTGCCGCCCCATGTAAAACTTCAGGTCTTTTACGATCAGTCGCAACTCGTGCGCGACTCCATCTCCAGCGTGCGCGACGCCATTTGCATCGGCCTGGTGCTGGCCTGCGTGATTCTTTTCCTCTTCTTGCGCGACTGGACCTCGTCGTTGATCGCCGGGCTCGTCATTCCGGTAACGGTCGCCGTCACCATTGCGGCCCTGTGGCTCATCGGCGAGAGCTTCAATCTCATGACTCTCGGCGGCATGGCAGCGGCCATCGGCCTGGTCATTGACGACGCCATTGTCGTGGTTGAAAACATCTTCCTGCATCGCGATGCAGGCGAGCATCGCGCGGAAGCGGTGCGCAAGGCGCTCAAGGAGATCACGACGCCGCTCATCGGATCCACCATCACCCCTGTGGTCGTCTTTTTGCCGCTGGTCGCGGTCAGCGGCGTCACCGGCATCTTTTTCCGCGCCCTGGCCATTACCATGACCGCGGCCTTGCTCACCTCGCTCGCCCTGGCGCTCACCTGGACGCCGGGCCTGAGTTATGTGCTGATGCGCGAGCGCGGACCCGAAGGCAAAAGCCATCCCGCTCCAGATGATTCCGACGACGCCAGCGACAGCTCTTCGCCGCCGCTGCACGATCACGCCGCCGGCCGCATGCTCGAGCGCGTTCTGCACATTCACGCCCGAGTCTTAGAGTGGGCCCTCGCCAAACCGTTGTGGGTCGGCGGCATCTGCATTTTGCTGGCGCTCGCCACATGGGGCGGCTATCAGTTACTGGGCTCCGACCTGCTGCCGGAGATGGACGAGGGTGGCTTCATCCTCGACTACATCATGCCTGCGGGAAGTTCTTTGAGTGAGACCAATCGCGTCCTGGAACACGTCGAACGCATTCTCGAGGCCACGCCGGAAGTCGAAATCATTTCGCGCCGCACCGGCCTGCAGATGGGGCTGGCCGCTGTGACCGAAGCCAATACCGGCGATTTCACCGTCAAGCTCAAGTCCAGCCGCAGCCGCTCCATCGACGACGTGATGGAAGACGTCCGTCAGCAGATCAAGTCCACTGAGCCGGAGCTCGATGTCGAATTCACCCAGGTTCTGCAGGACATGATCGGCGACCTGTCGAATGCCCCGGAGCCGATCCAGATCAAAATCTTTTCCAGCGATACCAATCTCCTCGCGCAGCTGGGGCCCCGCGTAGGGGACGCCATCGGCAAGATTCCCGGGGTTGTCGATGTCGAAAACGGAATCGATAACACCATCAGCGGCCCGGCCACGAACTTCGATGTCGATCCGCAAGTGGCCGCCCGCTTCGGCTTTACGCCGAGCGAAGTTTCCCTCGACGCTACGGCGATTCTCGACGGCATCGCTACCACCAATCCGCTCATCGCTAACGGCCGCCCCTACACCATCCGCGTGCGTCTGGATCAGGAGCACCGCAGCTCGCTAAACGCGATTGAGGACACGGTCTTCAACAGCTCTTCTGGTCACACGGCCAGTCTCGGCTCGCTGGCTGCCGTCGAACAGTTGCCGCCACAGAACGAAATTCTGCGCGAAAACCTGCAGCAGATGATCACCGTCACCGGCCGCCTGGAGGGGTCCGATTTAGGCACCGCAATGGAGCGCGTCCAGCAAACCGTTGCCGGCCTTCACCTGCCCCCATCGGTGCGCGTGGACTACGGGGGCACCTATCAGGAACAGCAACAATCCTTCCGCGATCTTTTGCAAGTGCTGGTGCTTGCTCTGGCGCTGGTCTTCGGCATTCTCCTCGCCGAGTTCCGCAACTTCCCCGCGCCTATCGCTATTCTCGTCTCGTCCGTACTCTCGATTTCCGGCGTCATTCTGGCGCTGCTCATCACGCACACCACATTCAACGTGGCATCGTTCATGGGACTCATCATGGTGATTGGCATCGTGGCCAAGAACGGAATTTTACTGCTCGACGCCGACGAGCGCTTCCGCGCCCACGGCGCTTCAGCCCGCGAAGCCATGCTGTGGGCGGCGCAACGGCGCCTGCGGCCTATTGTGATGACTGCGCTCGCCGCAATCTGCGGCA
>Ga0326727_10019129_pt1 | contig 13837 bp, 9 predicted proteins | sample MB2enrmetagenome_FD_207643 | JGI IMG/M metagenome (GOLD analysis project Ga0326727, IMG submission 207643) | Lab enriched peat soil microbial communities from McLean, Ithaca, NY, United States - MB29MY | ecosystem: Environmental > Terrestrial > Soil > Wetlands > Peat | place: USA: New York... | reverse complement strand
GTTTTCATGCGCACCTCCTTGTGGGCGGTAACCGGTCCGCGGGGGAGCCCGTCCGCCTCTGCATTAAAGGTTAAGACGGAAGGGGGGGTGAGCGCAAGGGTCCGCGGCTCATTGACAAGGCTGTCCTGCCGGAGCATATTGAAGGGATGAGCGGGAGGAACCGATAGATGACCCTCGATCTGATCGCGCCTTTGGTCTTCGGCCTCGCAGGTAGCGGCCACTGTCTCGGCATGTGCGGTCCTCTCGTCCTCGCCTACTCACTCCATCTTCGTCCTGGTGCGGCCCCGGGGTCATTCTCCGTGTGGTCGGGGAGCACCCTCCATCACCTCGCCTTCCACGCCGGCCGCCTTCTCACGTACGGCTTCCTCGGCGCCCTCGCCGCCGCCGCAACCCGCACGGCCGACGTCCACCGGTTCTTCGCAGGGCTCAGGGGCGCGGTGGCCCTGGGCGGAGGAGCACTCATGGTGCTCTTCGGCCTCGGTCTTCTCGGCGTCATGGGGAGCCGGCTTCCTGGGCCGCCGAGGCTGGCGGGAGGAGCCTTGACCACGAGGTTCTTGCCTCGCCTCTTCTCGTCGAAAGCCCTTTCCGCGAGGCTCGCCCTGGGGCTGGCCTCGGGGTTCCTCCCGTGCATGCTCTCTCTCGCCATGATCGTCAAGGCAGCGACCACGGGCAGTCCGGTGCTCGGATTTTTGACCATGCTTTCCTTTGGTCTCGGCACCCTGCCCGTGCTTTTCTCCACCGGCCTTTCAGCATCGGTCCTCTCCTTCAGGGTGCGCCTCCTCGGGGAGCGCCTCGCCGGGGCCATGGTGATCGTCATGGGGGTGATCGTCATCCTGAAGGCGCACCTCATACCTTGAACCCGCAAGGGGGGCATGGGAGCAGGGCTGGGTGGGGTGATGGGGGAAGCTTCGTTCCCCGTCGCTCGCGTTCTAGGACCTAGAGTCCTGACGGTCGGCCTTCGTAAGGGCCTTTCGTACCGCGTCAAGGAGCTCCGATTGGGTGAAGGGTTTCTCCACGATGCGGCTCACGAGGCGGGGCATGTCATCGGGCATGGGCTCGCCCGCGTAATTGGCGACGAGGATCGTGGAGAGGGCGGGGTTGATCTCGAGCGCCTTTCTGACGAACTCGGGGCCTGACATGGAAGGCATGGTGAGATCGGTAATGAGGAGGGTGATCTCTTTGGCATGCTCTCTGTAGTGGCGCAGGGCCTCTGCGGGGTCGGTGAAAGCGACGTGCGCGCACCCGTGGATGCCCACCAGCTCCGAAATCATCTCGGTGATGATTTCCTGGTCGTCCACGATAAGCACCACATCTCTTTCCGTGCAGGGCGAATCGGCCATGACAATTTATAGCACGGATCGCCGGAAATGGGAAGGGGATAGATAGGGCAAGCGCATTCCGAAACTGTCTACCGCGCGGCCGCGCGGCAGGGGGCGTCTATGCCCTCGTCGGCTCGAAATCCAATTTTATGGCGAGGAACTTGAGCAGGTCCCGAAGGGCGAGAATACCGACAAGCTTCCCGTGGTCCACGACCATGAGGCGGCTGCTGCCTACCCTGTTCATCTTCTCCAGGGCCAGCGTGGCATCGGCGCCCGGTTCTATGGTGTTGCCCTCAGCGCAGGTGTCGGCTATCTCCTTTACGGTGTGGCTGCTCCATTCGTCCCGGGGGATATGCTTGAGCCGGTTTAAGGTGACCACGCCCATGAGCCTGCCCCTGTCGACCACGGGAAACATCTTGTAATGGTAACGGTAGATGTAGTCGTCCACGAGCTGCGACAGGGTGACGGACGGGCTGACCGTGACGAGTTCCGCTTTCATGAAGCGTCCCACGTGCTCGCCCTGCAGGACCTGTCTGACCAGCAGGTGGCGGTACGACATCTGCGACGCGTTTCGGAGGAACAAGCCTATGAGGAACCACCATATGCCGCTCGTGATGCTGCCGGTCACGAAAAGGACTATCCCCATGAATATCATGCCGGCGCCGAAGCCGGCCCCTATCTGTGACGCGACCCGCGTAGCCCATCGGATATCGCCTTTCCTCTGCCAGAGGATCGACCTGAGCACCCGTCCGCCGTCAAGGGGAAAGGCGGGCAAGAGGTTGAAGATACCGAGGAGACCGTTGATCCAGGCCAGATAGAAGAGGACCCCCTCGACCGGTAGCGGAAGAAAGTCGCGGGTTGCCAGCGCGACCACGTAGAAGATACCGGCGAGGACGAAGCTGGAGATCGGGCCGGCGATTGCCATGGAGAACTCGACACCGGGGCCCTTGGGCTCATCCTCCATCTCCGACACGCCCCCGAAGATAAAGAGCGTGATGCCCTTCATGGCGAGACCCTGGCGGCGGGCCACGAGGGAGTGCCAGAATTCATGGAAGACTATCGACACGAAGAGGCCGAGCGCACCCGCAACCCCCATCCACCAGTACGTGCTCTTGGGCAATCCCTTATAGTAGGAGGGAAAGAGGCCCACGGCGAGGGACCAGACTATGAGGACCGCTATGATGAGCCAGCTCACGTCGATGCGCACCGTGAAGCCGAAGAGCCTGAAGAGCTTTATCTGTCGTCCGAACATCTTCCCCCCTCCGGATGGGCCTGAGAGGGCCGAAGGCGCATCCTGGCCTCTCGGTCTCTCGATCCCTCGTAAGTATATATAATGCCCGCCCGAAGAAAAGAAAAGACGCTGCCCGACCCGTGGACCGAAGAGCGGTACGGGTGAGTCTCCTCCAAAATTATTTTTTGCAATGCGATCTTTGCCTCCATGTGACAATTTTCTCTTGTTCGTCTCAAAAGGCACGGTTTGGAAGGAGGCGGCGGCAGCCACCCAGGATCAGGCTCGATGTCGTATCATAGATGACATTTTCCCTGAAGACCTTGAGCAGTGCCGAATAAAAAAAATCTAGTATAATTAAGTGTTGAGCAATGTGCTAGGTAGTGTGTGAAATAAGACACTACAGTCTCAGGTGACGTGCCGCATCCCCTGGTGTCATCTCTGGTCCATTGCCACTTTATTCACTTATTCAGGCCACATGAGGCTATGCAAGGGTTCCTGCATCCGATAATTTCCTTGACATAAAAACCCATATCTACTATGTATGTATGATGATGTTGCCCGTAATAAAATGTGAGATGAGAAATATTTGCGTACGAAGAGGCATGCAAAAAGGGTCGGCGCCCGCGCGATCAAGGGCAGCGGGCAGTGGCCCCCCCTTGCGCACTACCGGTGGGAGAATAGACGACGAACCGGGGTTCTGACCCGGGAGAAGAGGAGAGAAAGGGCATGTCGGAAAGCATGGAAGCCATCCTCAACAGGCACGAGCGGGGGCGTGATGCCCTCATACCGATCCTCCAGGACGTGCAGAGGGAACTGGGCTATATTTCGAGGGAATCGGTGGCAGCCGTCTCCCGGTATCTGAGGATCTCCGAGAACGAGATCTTCGGGGTCTCCTCCTTCTACGCCCAATTCAGGTTTACCGCGCCGGGCCGCCATTCGGTGAAGGTCTGTCTGGGAACGGCCTGCCATGTGAGGGGGGGCGGCACCGTGCTCGGCACACTGGAGAACGGGTTTGGCATCTCCTGCGGCGAGACGACCCCGGACAGGCGCTATGACCTGGAGCGCGTTGCCTGCCTCGGGTGCTGCGCCCTGTCCCCGGTGGTGCAGATCGATGGCAAGATCTTCAGCAAGATCACCATAAACAAATTGACGGAGCTCCTCAAGTACTATGAATAGGCTGAGAAAGAGCATCGAATCGGCGAAGCAGAAATGGGAAGCCCTGCAGACGAGCAGGGAGCCGGTCATCTATATTGGGGCTGCTTCGTGCGGAAAGGCCGCGGGCGCCGTCCAGCTCATCGCTCAGACCGAGCGCTTCCTCGAGGAAAATAACGTGGCGGCACAGATCGTCCAGGTCGGCTGCATAGGCCCCTGCTACCTCGAGCCCCTCGTCGACGTGCGCCTCCCCGGTGCGCCGCGGGTGAGCTACAACAACGTCACCCCGAAGTCGCTCACGGGGATTCTCCAGTCCACCCTTGTGGAGGGTAATGCGGCGGCGAAGGGCGCCATCGGCCATTTCGGGAAGAATTCACTGAACGGCCTGCCCCGTTTTTTCGAGCTGCCCATGCTCAAGCCCCAGGTGAGGGTGGTCCTCCGGAACTGCGGCCTCATCGACCCGGACCAGATCGACCACTACCTCGCTGCCGATGGGTATCAGGGTTTTCTGAAGGCCCTCCAGACGACGCCGGAGCAGGTGATCGCCACGGTGCGGCAGGCGGGCCTGCGGGGCCGGGGTGGGGCCGGTTTCCCGACCTTCAAGAAGTGGAGCTTCTGCAGGAGCGCGCCGGGTGAGCAGAAGTACCTGATCTGCAACGCCGACGAGGGTGACCCCGGTGCATTCATGAACAGGTCCCTCATCGAATCGGACCCCCATGCGGTGCTCGAAGGCATGCTCATCGCGGGCTATGCCATTGGCGCGAGCAAGGGCATCATCTACATCCGGGCGGAGTATCCCCTCGCCATAGAGCGGCTGAAGAATGCCCTCGGGCAGATGCGGGAATGCGGCCTTCTCGGCACGCGCATCCTCGGCTCGGACTTCACCTTCGATATCAAAATCAAGGAGGGGGCAGGCGCGTTCGTTTGCGGTGAGGAGACGGCGCTCATCGGATCGATCGAGGGAAAACGGGGCATGCCGAGGTCCCGTCCGCCCTTTCCAGCGATTTCCGGCCTTTTCGGCTGCCCCACCATCATCAACAACGTGGAGACCCTGGGCACCCTTCCCAATATTTTCAGAAACGGCGTCGAGTGGTACACGCGGTTCGGAAAAGAAGGAAACAGGGGGACCAAGACATTTTCCCTGGTCGGGAAGGTGCGAAGGCCGGGCCTGATCGAGGTCCAGCTCGGCACCACGCTGCGGGAGATCATCTACGATATCGGGGGAGGGCTCCAGAAGCCCTTCAAGGCCATCCAGACGGGAGGCCCTTCGGGGGGATGCCTTTCCGAGGAGTTTCTCGACCTCGCCGTCGACTATGAGTCTCTCGCCGCCGCGGGCTCCATCATGGGCTCCGGAGGGCTCATCGTCATGGACGAGGACACGTGCATCGTTGACCTCGCCAAGTATTTCCTCGATTTTACCCAGAAGGAGTCGTGCGGCAAATGCACCCCCTGCCGGGTGGGGACGAGGCACATGGTCGAGGTGCTCGAGAGGATCAGCCAGGGCGAGGGGAGCGCCGAGGACCTGCTCGTCCTGCGGACCCTCGGGGATACCATCAGAAAAGGGGCGCTCTGCGGTCTCGGCCAAACCGCACCCAACCCGGTGCTCACCACGCTGCGCTATTTCAGGAACGAATACCTGGAGCACATAAAGGACCACGTCTGCCGCGCGGTGGTCTGCAAGGACCTGATCGAATACCGGGTGCTTCAGGAAAAGTGCACGGGCTGCCAGTCGTGCGTCAAGGCCTGCCCCACGGGGGCGATATCGGGACCAAGGGCGGAGCCGCACAACCTCGACACGTCGAAGTGTATAAAATGCCGGTCCTGTTACGAAACATGCCGCTTCGAGGCCATTGCCGGCGACGCGATCGTGATCCGCAGCGCGGGGAAAACGTCATGACCAAGGAAAAGACCTTTTCCGTCACCATAGACAACCGGAAAGTGGACGTATTGCCCGGGCTCACCATACTGGAGGCCGCGAGGAAGCACGCCATCTATATCCCGTCCCTCTGCGCCCGGGAGCACCTGCCTTCCTACGGTGCGTGTCGTCTGTGCATCGTCGAGGTGGACGGGCTGCGCGGCTTTCTCACTTCCTGCACCACCCCCGTGGAGGAAGGGATGGTCATCCGGACCGATTCGGCTGAGATCAGGACGCTGAGGCAGGAGATATTGAAGCTCCTGCTCAGCGAGCACCCGGGCAGCTGCCTGTTCTGCGGAGAGAAGGCGGAGTGCGTCCGGTTTCAGGGCACCATCAGAAAGGTGGGGGTGACGACGGGCTGCCGGTTCTGTCCGAATGACGAGCGGTGCGAGCTCCAGCAGATCACCGAGAAAGTGGGGCTCACGGAGATATCCTACCCGGTCCGGTACCGCAACTTCCCCGTAGAAAATGAGGAGCCTTTCTACGACCGCGACTACAACCTGTGCGTCCTCTGCGGCCGCTGCGTCCGCATATGCAACACGGTCCGCATGAACGGGACGCTCAGCTTCAAGCAGCGCGGCAAGCTGACCACCATCGGTCCTGCCTTCGATCGCTCCCACATCGAGGGAGGGTGCGAATTCTGCGGCGCCTGCGTGAGCGTCTGCCCCACGGGGACCTTGATTGCGAAGACCAGCAAGTGGTACGGCCCGCCCGACGGGGAGACGGGAACTACCTGCCCGTACTGTTCCATCGGCTGCCGTCTCATGGTCCAGGTGAAGCATGGCCAGGTCATCGACGTGCTGCCCGACTACGCGTCCCCGGTGGACGAAGGCCTCCTGTGCGTGAAGGGGCGCTTCGGCGTGCCCGAAGTCGTCACGAGCGCGCTGCGCCCCACGGAGCCCCGGCAGCTCACGCCCGGCGGGTACGAGGTCATCTCATGGGACCGGGCAATCGACGCGGCCCGGGAAAGGCTCTCCGCCGCCGGCCCCGAAGGGTTTCTCATGCTCCTCTCGCCCCAGCTGTCGAACGAGGACTTCTTCGCTGCCCAGCAGTTTGCCCGTAAGGTGATGAAGGGTGACCATATGGCCTCACCCCTGACCGGCATGCTCGGGAGCGCCCTGCCGTCATTTTTAGAGCTCGCCTGCGCCTCGGACGCTTTCGATGCCCTCGACGGGGCAGGGGTCATCATCGCCCTCGGCTTTGATTCCCGGTACGGCTATTCTCCGCTGGGGGTGCGGGTAAAGAGGGCCGTCGAGAGGGGTGCGACGCTCGTCACCCTCGGCGACCTCGACACCAATCTGGACATCGCAGCCGATGGGGTCTTTAAGATCGATTCGTCTCTTTGGCCTTCGTTCCTGCGAGTGCTCCTCTCCCCCGGAGAAGAGCGACGAAAGGGCGCCGGACCGAAGGCCGATGAAGGCCTGTCCGCGCTCTTCCCGTCGTGCGGGGATGCCCTTGAGCACACCCGGAAAGCCCTCGCGCGGGCGCCCGAACACGTGATCATCGTGGGGCCTGAGGTGCTCCGGTCGCCTTCGAGGGAGGAGGTCCTCAGCATCCTCGTTGCCGGCCGCCATGGCCGCGGCAGGAAGACCATCGTGGCCCATCCCTACACGAATCTCTCGGGCATGGTTGCCATGGGCGCCTTGCCGGGGATAAAGCCGGGGGAGGCACTGGCCAGAGGCACTGCCGGGGGTCCGGCCGTGCGGGTGACGCCCATAGACCTGGAGAGACACCGGGAAGTGGTCTACATTATAGGGGAAGCGTGCCCTTCCCGCCTGCCCCCGCACGATTACCTCATCTACCAGAACGGCCTGCCGGCCCACGCAGCTTTGCGGCCCGACCTCGTGCTCCCGTCGGCCCTCTCCATGGAATCGCCGGGCACCATGATCACCGTGGAGGGAAGGCTCTCCCGTCTGGCAGGGGTGGTGGAGCCCCCGGGCCAGGCGAAACCGGACTGGTGGATAATCGGGGGGATTGCGGAGCGCATGGGCAAGCATCGGATGGGGTACGAGACAATCGAAGGGGTGCAGGGGGAAATCAGAAAGTATATCAGGGGTTTTCCGGAGATACGGGAGAGGATCGCCTTTACGGCCTTTGCCCGGGAGGACGGGGGGCCGAAGCAGGGGGTCTCCCCGAGCAGCCGCTCGCGAGGGGACGGCGGAGAATCGTTGTTTCTTCTCTACTGCAAGGCCGAGCTGGAGACCTACAGGGGTATGCCGCTCCCGCAAATCGTGCCCGGGATGGGGCGGATCGGAAACAGGGGCTGCCTCATGATCAATACGGACGATGCGGCGCGGCTGGGTCTGGCCGAGAACGGCCTCGTCCACGTCGGCTCCGACGGTGTGGCCCTGCAGTTCCCCGTCAGGGTATCCACCGCAATAGTCGCCGGCACCGTCCATCTCATCGCAGGGGGGGAGTCCCCCTTCCTTGCCAACCCCTGTCAGGTCCGGCTGAGGAGGGATGATGAATAGAATAACCGATCGCAGGATGGTGGTGCCCAACCTTCACCTCCTCACCGTTGAGGCGCCGGAGATAGCCCGCAAGGTGAGGCCGGGCCAGTTCGTGATCGTGAGGCCCCATGACGAGGGGGAGAGGATCCCCCTGTCCGTCGCTGACTGGGACGCGGCCAACGGCACCCTCTCCCTCGTCTTCATGGAGGTGGGGGCGTCCACGGGCGCCCTGGCCCGACTGAAGGCCGGGGACAGCCTTCCCACCTGCGTGGGGCCCCTCGGCAATGCAACGGAGATCGCCAATTTCGGCACTGTCCTCTGCGTGGCCGGCTGCTACGGCATCGGGAGCATCTTTCCCGTGTGCAGGGAGTTGAAAAAGGCGGGAAATCGGGTGATCACCGTCGTGGAGGCGCGGAGCTCCTATCTCATCTACTGGCTGAAGGAGCTTGCCGGGGTCTCGTCCCAGATCATCACCGTCACGAGGGACGGAAGCCTCGGGGCCAAAGGACATGTGGGCGTCCTCGCCGATCTTCTTAAAGGGGAGCCGAAGGTGCCCGACCGGGTGATCGTGAACGGCTGCACCTTCCTGATGGCGCGCACGTCGGAGGCGACCAGGGGCCTCGGCATACCGACCGTGGTCAATCTCAACCCGATTATGATCGACGGCACGGGCATGTGCGGGGTCTGCCGCGTCACGGTTGCCGGCCGCACCCGCTTCGCCTGTGTCGACGGTCCTGAATTCAGCGGCCACGAGATCGACTGGAAGGAGTTCCTGGCGCGCAGGAAGGCCTACATGGACGAAGAAGCGCTCTTCACGAGGGGGAGCGCCCCGGCCCGGCCGGTCCACACAGAGGGGAAATGCCATTCATGAATCCCGAAGAGCCGAGAAAAGAAGAGCCGACGAAGAAGCTTGACCTGAACCGCCATGAGATGCCGAAGCAGCCGCCCGAGGTGAGGCGCCGGAACTTCAATGAGGTGGCCCTAGGGTATACGGCCGACCTCGCCCTCGACGAGGCGAAAAGGTGCATGCAGTGCAAGAAGCCGAGGTGCGTGACCGGCTGCCCCGTGGAGATCGACATACCCGGCTTCATCTCCTATGTGGTCAAAGGCGATTTCAAAGGGGGCATCAAGAAGCTCAAGGAGAAGAATTGCCTGCCGGCGGTGAGCGGCCGCGTCTGCCCGCAGGAGGCGCAGTGCGAATCGAAGTGCATCCTGAAGAACAAGAACGGCGAGATAGCCATCGGGAGGATCGAGCGCTTTCTCGCCGACTGGGAAGCCGGCCAGGGAGAGGTCGATATCCCGCCCCGGGCAAAGCCGACCCACAAGAAGGTGGCGGTGGTGGGCTCCGGTCCCGCAGGCATCACGGTCGCGGGCGATTTGGTCCTCCTCGGCCATGAGGTGACCATCTTCGAGGCCCTCCACAAGGCGGGCGGGGTGCTCACGTACGGCATCCCCGAATTCAGGCTGCCCAAGAGCGTGGTGGCGCGGGAGGTCGACTATGTGAGGCGGCTGGGCGTCAACGTGGTGACCGACTTCGTCGTGGGCAGGACCAGGTCCGTGGAGGAGCTCCTCGAGGAGTACGATGCCCTCTTCATCGGCACCGGTGCGGGGCTGCCCTGGTTCATGAACATCGCGGGCGAGAACCTGAACGGCGTCTATTCCGCCAACGAGTACCTCACCCGGATGAACCTGATGCACGGGTATCTCTTCCCCGGCTCTGCCACGCCCATAAAGAAGCACGCCAGGGTCGCGGTGGTGGGCGGGGGAAATGTGGCCATGGATTCGGCGAGGACCGCCCTCAGGATGGGCGCCGACGAGGTCTACATCGTCTACCGGAGGTCCCACGCGGAGCTGCCCGCCCGACTCGAAGAGAGTGAGAACGCGGAAGAAGAGGGCGTCGTCTTCAAGGTGCTCACCCTGCCCACGCGCTACCTGGGTGATGAGAACGGCTGGGTGAGGGAGATGGAATGCCTTCGCATGGAGCTGGGAGAGCCCGATGCCTCGGGCAGAAGGGCGCCGGTCGAGGTGAAGGGCTCCGACTTCCGCGTGCCCGTCGACGCCGTGGTCTGCGCCATAGGGAACAGCCCCAACCCGCTGATCCCCTCGACGGTATCGGGGCTCGAGGTGACCAAGCGGGGGACCCTCGTGGCCGACCCTGAGACGGGGAAGACCACGAGGGATCGCATATGGGCCGGCGGCGACATAGTCACGGGGGCCGCCACCGTGATCCTCGCCATGGGCGCGGGCCGGAAGGCAGCGCGGGCCATCCACGCCTTCCTTTCCTAAATCCTTCCCCGCCTCCCTTTCCCTTTTGCCCCTGTTTCCTTGCCTTGGTGAGAGTTTGCTGGCGGCCAACGGCATGGAGCGGAACGCCCATGACCCGCAAGCGGGTGCCCCGCGGTCTGCTGCGCCTCGTGAGCTACTACGTATGCATATACGTCTCCGCTCAACGAGGCTCACAGCCCATCCACATCTGAACGTTCCACGACCATGCCGTCGTCCACTCAGGCCGTGATTCGAGAGCCCTGAGCTGATAATCCCGGCATTCATCGGAGCGGCAGCGCCATTGGTGCCTTTCAGGCGAGATTTACCGCCCACTCGTGCAAGGATAGAAGGGCGTTCGTGGGCGGCCAAGGCAAGATTGCAGGGCAAATCCCGAGCGTCTTCTCCCGACTAATGACTTCTGACTAATGACTCATGACTCCGCCGAAGGGCGGCTCCTGACTCCTCTCTTTTTCTCTCATACCAATGGTAAATGAAGCTTTAATGTTCATCTTAATGAACATAGTGGCATGATATAAGGCACTCTAGCAGCTTCCTAGAATCTCGCGTGCTAGTATGATGAACAAAAATATCTAAAGAAGGCAAAAAAGGCTTGACTAGCGTTATGCCAAATGATATATAATGCCATCCGTTATGCCATAGCGAATATAGCGAAGCTCATCACGGAAGATATTCTGCTCGGATTACGCGCGGATGGGGCATGATCGCCGCCGCTTCCAGGCGGTGGTCAGAACGAATAAATAGGGAGGAAGGGAACGTGAGAGACAAAACGTGGTTTCGGTTGATTTCAGCAGTGCTCATCCTCGGCATGGTGTTCGGAGGGACCGGCTTCTCGTGGGCCGGTGATTCGAACCCGCCCCCCGCAACGACAGGGGCTGCGCCCGATGCACAGACCGTCGTGGCCCAGGCGGCAGGGACGGCACAGGCAACGCCGGCAGGGGCCGGAACGCCGGCACAGCCACAAACCGCACCACCCGCAACGCCGCCCGCAGCAACCACCGCCCCGGCCACGACGAGCGTGCCCACGACGGAAGTGACGGTATCGGCGCCGAAGCCCAAGGAAGGCAGCGCGGCAGCCGTGACAGGGAACGGGTTTGTCGAGCGTAAGCAGAATGAGACGGCCACGGTGGACACGGTGACCAAAGAAGCCATAACTCTGGTCGGTGGTCCTGGCCAGACAAACATGTTGAAGGCCCTCGATCTGCTGCCGTCCGTGAACTTTGAAAGCTCCGATCCTTACGGTTTTGTCTTCTCACCCATCTCAATGCGGATAAGGGGACAGCAGGCCATCAGCCTGGGCACCATGATCGAAGGGATACCCGTCTGGGCGATCCAGCAGCCGGGACCGCGTCTGGACACGTTCGACCTGGAGAATTTCGAATCGATAACGCTCTACCGCGGCGCCTCGCCATCCGACAAGGGGCTCGGCGGAATGAACACGGCCGGGGCCCTCGATGTGAGCATACTCAAGCCCTCGAGCACTTTCGATGCGACGATCAAGCAGACCTTCGGCTCCTTTGATCTCTCACGAACCTATGCCCGCATCGATTCCGGAATCCTCCCCACGGGCACCGCGTTCTTCATCTCCGGGTCGACCACCTCGGCCGACAAATGGAAAGGCGAGGGGGATGCCCCCGAGTACCGCGACCACCTTTCCTTCGGCCTGACACAAATCCTTTCTCCTTTCGTCAAAGCCGAGCTCTACGCCGATTACAATAACCAGAACCTCTATTCCTATAGGTCGCTCACGTACGCCCAGGCCAAGGACCTCTCCTTTTACGACAGGTTTGACTACAATTGGGCGCTCACCGGTAATGCCAAGCAAGACGTCTACTACTACGGTTACAATTACACTCAGCAGAAAGATTTCAACACGATGGGCACCCTCTCGATAACGCCCACGGAAACGACGAGCATTACGTTCAAGCCTTACTACTGGTACGAAGATAAGCCGGCATGGGCGGGGGTAACGTCGATACCGGGGATAGGTAACACGAATGGAGCCGACGACTGGGAAAACAAGTTTAACCGTTACGGCGCCGTCACCGAGTATAAGACCCTGCTCTACGGCAGTACCGTGAAGGTCGGCTACTGGTACGAAAGCTTTGATTTGACTACCATCGACAATTACTATACCTTGCAAAACGGGAACCTCGTCTATAATCGGACACTCAATCCAACCCCCGATGGAAGGGGGACCATCAACAGTCCTTACGTAAGGGTGCAAAGGGATTTCTTTAAGGATCTCCACATTGATGCAGGGTTACGTTATATGGACATGCTAACGCCGGGCGAGACCGCCAAGTTGTCATATACCGGGCCCAATCCCAATCTCAATTACAACAGCATATCGCACCAAGAGTGGCTTCCCTATTTCGGGGCGAGCTATTCGCTCAATCCCCAGACGAGTATCTACGGCAACTACGGGCGCAACTACGCCTTTCCCCAGAGCTGGCCGAACCTGCTCTCCAACTACATCGCCTCTCAATCGGCTTACACCAAAGCTGGCGAGACTATACAGTACCTCGCGGATCAAATTAAGATGGGGACATCCGACAACTACGAGCTGGGTGTCCGCTACAACAACAAGCGGTTTTCCATCGTCACGGATGTTTTCAGTTCCGCCTACCAGCACAAGCTGTTCAGCGTTTATGACCCCACCTCCGGCCAGAGCACCGCGCAATCCGTCGGAGACGAAAAGGTCTACGGGGCCGAGTTGGAGGTGGGCCTCAACGTTATCGATAACCTGAAGGCCTTCGGCTCCCTTTCCTACAATAAGTCCGAAATCGAGTCGTATATCGCCACAAGCGCGACGACGTTTGTCAATGCCAACGGAAAAGAGGCGCCCGACACCCCGCCGATTCTTGCCAAGATGGGCGCCACCTACAGTCTTTACGGCGTGAACATAACCCCCATCGCCAGGTATGTGGATGCGCGCTACGGCGATGTGTTGAACATGCAAAGGGTCTCGCCGTACTGGGTCGAGGACCTTTATGTGAACTATAGATTGCCGCCGTTCTATAAATCATTTGTCGACCTGAAGGAAGTCAACGTGGGGTTAGCCGTTCTTAATGTCCTGAACGAGAGGTATATCTCGGCGATCACCGCCTTTGATTACTCTCAGAGCGGCTCGTACATGGTCGGCGCCCCGAGGGCATTCTCGATAACCCTTATGGGAAGATTTTAAGGGGGCAGGATTGCAGAGGGGATAACGATAAGTGAGGTTTGGATAGTGAGAACCGTCACGGCGGATGCACGCGAACGAGGAGAGAGTCATCATCTCTTTACCGCATTGGTGCGCACCTTCAGCCTTTCGGTACTATTCCTCGTTGTTTTCGGGCCATGGGGTGTCGCACAGAGCCCGCAGTCGGTCCGGAAGGCTGGAGAGATACGGTACGTGACCGACATGGCCGGCAGGAAGGTCGCGCTTCCGAAGCAGGTGGAACGCATTGTCACCCTCGGTCCGGTTCCGGTGCTCAACAGCTTT
>Ga0326727_10019128_pt1 | contig 13838 bp, 9 predicted proteins | sample MB2enrmetagenome_FD_207643 | JGI IMG/M metagenome (GOLD analysis project Ga0326727, IMG submission 207643) | Lab enriched peat soil microbial communities from McLean, Ithaca, NY, United States - MB29MY | ecosystem: Environmental > Terrestrial > Soil > Wetlands > Peat | place: USA: New York... | reverse complement strand
CGTGCGGCAGCGGAGTTTCGCAACGTTCCAGGAATACGCCGACACGATCGACGCGAGAAGCCGCGAATTGAACACGCTGCGCGGCATGTTCGAATTCAAAGAAGGCAAGCCGATTCCCATTGAGGATGTCGAGCCGGCGAGCGAAATCGTAAAGCGTTTCGCTACGGGCGCGATGTCGTTCGGGTCCATTTCGAAAGAAGCCCACGAGACGCTGGCCATCGCCATGAACCGCATCGGCGGGCGCTCCAATACCGGCGAGGGCGGGGAAGACGAAGCGCGCTATACGCCCGACGCCAACGGCGATTCGCGGCGCAGTTCCATCAAGCAGGTTGCGTCCGGCAGGTTCGGCGTGACCGCGCATTATCTGGTGAACGCGGACGATCTGCAGATTAAGATGGCGCAGGGTGCGAAGCCAGGAGAAGGCGGCCAGTTGCCCGGTCACAAGGTGGATGAGGTAATTGCGCGTGTGCGCCATTCGGTGCCGGGCGTGGGGTTGATTTCGCCGCCGCCGCATCACGACATTTATTCCATCGAAGATCTGGCGCAATTGATTTACGATCTGAAGAACGTGAATCCACAGGCGCGTATTTCGGTGAAATTGGTGGCCGAAGTGGGCGTGGGAACGGTGGCGGCCGGTGTCGCGAAGGCGCACGCGGACGTAGTTCTGATCAGCGGACACGACGGCGGCACGGGCGCTTCGCCGCTGACGTCGCTCAAGCACGCGGGCGCGCCCTGGGAACTGGGTCTGGCGGAAACCCAGCAGGTTCTGGTGATGAACGATCTGCGCAGCCGCATCTGCGTGCAGACCGACGGCAAGCTGGCCACTGGCCGCGATGTTGCGATTGCGGCCCTGCTGGGCGCCGAAGAGTTCGGCTTCTCGACATTACCTTTGGTGGCGATGGGGTGCATCATGATGCGCAAGTGCCATCTGAATACCTGCCCGGTGGGGATTGCCACGCAGGATCCGGTGCTGCGCGCCAGGTTCACGGGACAGCCCGAGGACGTGATCAGCTTCTTCTTTTTTGTAGCCGAACAATTGCGCGCCATCATGGCCCAGCTCGGATTCCGCAAGGTCGACGATATGGTGGGGCACGTGGAGATGCTCGATACGCGGGCGGCCATCGAGCACTGGAAGGCGCGCGGCATCGATCTGTCGGAGATTCTCTACAACCCGCCGGCGCCCTCGCGCGTGGCGCGCCACTGCACCACCAAACAGGATCACGGCCTCGACGAAGCGCTCGATTACAAGCTGATCGACCACGCCCGGGAAGCCATCGACAACCTGACCCCGATCGAATTCAAATTGCCGATCCGCAACGTGCATCGCACGGTGGGCGCCATGCTTTCGGGCGAGATCGCGCGCAAACACGGTTCGGCCGGGCTGCCCGACGGCACTATTAAATTCCAGTTCACCGGCACGGCCGGACAGAGCTTCGGGGCTTTCCTCGCCAAAGGCGTATCGCTCGAACTCGAAGGCGATGCCAACGATTACGTGGGCAAAGGCCTCTCCGGAGGCAGGCTGGTGGTTTATCCGCCGAAGAATTCCACCTTCGTGCCGGAGGAGAATATTTTGATCGGCAACGTGGTGCTTTACGGCGCCACCAGCGGCGAGGCGTTCTTTAACGGCATGGCGGGGGAACGCTTCGCGGTGCGCAACTCCGGCGCGAGCGCGGTGGTGGAGGGCCTGGGCGATCACGGCTGCGAATACATGACGAATGGCCTGGTGATCGTGCTCGGTAAGGTGGGCCGGAACTTTGCCGCCGGAATGTCGGGCGGGATTGCTTTCGTGCTGGACGAATCGGGGCAGTTCGTCAGCTTCCGCTGCAACAAGGCGTCGGTGGATCTGGAGCAGGTTTTCGATCCCGAAGATCAGCATTTACTCCGGTCATGGATCAATCGCCACTTCGAGGCGACCGACAGTCCTCGAGCCAAGTGGGTGCTGGAGAATTGGGGCGCGATGCTGCCCAAGTTCGTCAAGGTTTACCCGCATGAGTTTAAGCGCGTGATGAAGAAGAAGGCACAGAGCGAGACGATTACGCACCGTATCCCGGTGGTTGGGGCGAGGCAGGTGGCCCATGGGTAAGGTAACGGGTTTTCTCGAATACACGCGCGAGATACCGGAGCGGCGTCCACCGGACGACCGCATCAACGACTGGCTCGAAATCTATCAGCCATTTCCTGAAGATCGCATTCGCCAACAAGGCGCGCGCTGCATGGATTGCGGTGTGCCCTTCTGCCATACCGGCTGCCCGGTGACCAACATCATTCCGGACTGGAACGATCTGGTGTGGCGCGGCCGCTGGCATGAAGCCATCCGCGTGCTGCATTCGACCAACAACTTCCCGGAATTTACCGGTCGGATCTGTCCGGCGCCGTGCGAGGCGGCCTGCGTGCTCGGCATCAGTGAGCCCGCGGTGACGATCAAGAACATCGAAAAGACCATCGTCGATCGCGCGTGGTCGGAGGGCTGGATTGTTCCCGAGCCGCCCCTATTCAGGACGGGAAAGCGCGTCGCGGTAGTTGGGTCGGGTCCAGCGGGGCTCGCCGCGGCGCAGCAATTAACGCGCGCCGGACATTGGGTCACGGTATTTGAAAAGAGCGACCGGATCGGAGGGCTGCTGCGCTACGGCATCCCCAATTTCAAGATGGAAAAGCATCTGATCGACCGGCGTATAGCGCAAATGCAGGCGGAGGGCGTGATCTTCACCCCCAATGCCCATATCGGTGTGAATATTCCGGTGAGCGATCTGCAGCGTGAGTTTGCGGCGATTCTGCTGGCGGGCGGCGCCGAACAACCGCGCGATCTGAAGATTCCCGGCCGCGAACTGAAGGGCATCCACTTCGCCATGGAGTTCTTGCCGCAATCGAATAAGGTTTGCGAGGGCGATACGGTGGCGGATCAGATTCTGGCTACCGGCAAGCGCGTGGTGATTATCGGCGGCGGCGACACCGGCGCGGATTGTCTGGGCACTTCGCACCGGCAGCACGCGAGCCACGTCACGCAGTTCGAACTGCTGCCGAAACCCCCCGACACGCGCGCGCCGCATACGCCGTGGCCGCTGTGGCCGATGCAGTTGCGCATGGAGAGTTCGCATGAAGAGGGCGGTCTGCGCGACTGGAGCGTATCGACGGTACGCTTCAGCGGCGACGAGCACGGCAATGTGAAGAAGCTGCATGGAGTGCGGGTGGGCCCGCCTCCGAAGTTCGAAGCGATGCCGGGGTCCGAGTTCGAGCTGGATGTAGATCTAGTGCTGCTGGCGATGGGATTCACGGGTCCGGTGCGCGGCGGGATGATCGAGGATCTGGGCGTGGCGCTCGACAATCGCGGCAACGTGGCGACCAATGCGAACTATATGTCGTCGGTTCCCGGAGTCTTCGCGGCGGGCGATACGCGGCGCGGGCAGTCGTTAGTGGTATGGGCGATCAACGAAGGGCGTCAGGCGGCGCGTGGGGTCGACGAATATCTTATGGGCGCTTCCCGCTTGCCGGCGTGATTCGGGGGCGACAGAACACAACTCGTAACACATCGAACGAGAGAAAAATACCTGAAATATAAGGTCCGAATTCAGGCACAAGTACAGGCTGAACGCCCAGAGAGCGACCAGTATTGAGACTGCGGTCCTCTTCTGCGGTTCCATTTCGCCGCACTCGGCAAGTATTCGGGACAGGTCAACTGTGTCGGAGCCGGCGATTTTGCGCATGAATACGGCAGCGGGCACCGCCAGAAGCAAAACTGGGTATGTCACGAAATCGATCAGGTGTGAAACCGCCATCGCAGTATGAGGACCACCACTGCCTGCGCAGCAAAGCCGATAAAATACGCTTTCAGGTATAGCTGGGAAGTGCGAACCTTTAGTCCCCAGCCAGCCGCGACGGCTATCAGTGCCTGACGCCAAAACCATCCTCGCGATTTGCCGCGCTGAAATTCCTCCAGCAGATCTCCTGCCAGCGGCGAATTCCGCTCGATGAGCCAGGCTGCGATGGCGGGAGGGCGACGAAGGTTCATGCGACCCTCGGCCCCGAATCGGGATGACGGAACACCACGCCCAACAGGTCGGCAAGGACAAGGGGCGTCTCGAACAGAGCCATCAAATCCAGGCTGCCAGTTGTAAAGATCAGGTACATCGAGAATGTGTCGAAGGCTGCCAGGCTCGCGATTGCAGTCCGTTTCCGCGATGCCATCTCGCAGCCACCAGCGAGCAGCCGCTGCAGGTTCGTTTTGATAGATCCGGCAACCCTGTTCTTCAACACGAGAACAGTCAGCCTGAGTATTACGACGAACAGAAGCGACCAGTGTGAGGACAGCAGCGCCGGTCGGAGTTGCCGGACAGCAAGCACAACGGCAACTTGTGCCGCAAAGCCGATAAGGTACGACTTCAGGTATAGCCGGGAAACTCGGACGTTCCGCTCACACCCAGCCGCAACAGCGATCAGGGCCTGACGCCAAAACCATCCCCGCGATTTGCCACGCTGAAATTCCTCCAGCAGATCTCCGGCAAGCGGCGAATTCCGCTCGATCAGCCAGGCTGCGATTCTGGGTGGACGCCGCAGCTTCATGCCAGGCCTTCCTTCAATTGCGGCAGGCCGCGCCAAAGGCTGACCAATGCCCGCTGCGTTTCGCGCACCTCCCGCAGCCCGTGATCGGTCACGCGGAAATAGCGTTTCGCGCGGCCGCCGCGCTCCGCGGTCGGATCGCCTAATCGCGATGTGACCAGTCCCTTATCTTCGAGCCGATCAAGAGCCGCGTAAACACTGCCGAGCGCCACTTCGCGTCCACAGCGTTCTTCGATTTCGTGCGAGATCGGCATCCCGTAGGCCTCCTCGCCCAGATGCATGAGAGCCAGAAGAATCATGAGCTCGAATTCGCTAAGGTAACCTTTCCGTGTCATATCTTCACTGTCAATGAAGATATCACAACATGCGCTGGCCCGCGCCCTTGGCGTCGTATCCACCCAGGCTCTCGAGCTCGCGGCGGAAGCCGGAGCGGCTAAGGGTGTCGAGCAGGGTTTGAATCCCCGGCAGATCCAGATGCTGCCGGCGTATCGCCAGGTCGTAGCGCTCGCTCACCAAAGGAATGAAGCCCAGACCGAAGATGCGCGCGGCGGCCCGCGTGGCGATGCAGCAATCGACCGCGCCCGATTGCACCTGCCAGGCGGCGGGCAAATGGCCGGGGGCCGTCACGTCGTAACCCTTGACCTTGCGCCCTTCGATCCCGAGGCGCTTGAGATGCGAATCGAGGAGCATTCGGCTGCCCGCGCCTTTCTCGCGGTTCACGATGGTCACGTCCGGCCGAGCGAGGTCTTCAACGTCTCGAATGCCTTTGGGATTGCTGCGAGCCGTGAGTATCCCTTCCTCCCAGATGGCAAACGTAATCACCGCGACGGATTTTTTGGGGAAGAGGCGACCGATTTCAGGGATATTCGACTCTCCGCTGGCCTCGTCCTTCAGGTGCGTTCCAGCCACGTGGACGCAGCCATCGTGTAACAGCGCCAGAGCCTGCGAACTGTTGCGATGGGCCAGCACCAGTTCCACGCCGGAAGCCTGCACATGGCGCGCGAGGACGGAGATGCCGGGGTCGCATCCGGCGACGAGGATCCGGCCGCGGAACTCGCTGTCGGGACGGAACACCTGAACTTTTGTCTTCCCCGCGCCCGCCATTCTCGATGCGGCGTCGTCGGACACCACGGCGTCGCTGGCTGGAAAGTACCAGGGTAATGCGGAGGGAGCGGCGGCCATCAGCTTCTTGTCGACCGGGCAAAGCTGCACCGGCTGTCCGGCTCGCGGCGTTTCGGATCCGGGCAGAAGGGTGGCCTGTTCGGAACGAAGATCGGGAGGCGGCGTGGCTTCGGACAGGCGGAACAGTTGCTCAACGTCGGTATCGAGGGCGCGCGCCAGGCGGAGCGCAACGGTCGTGTTGGGGACATAGCTGCCCGCTTCGATGGCGTAAATGGTTTGCCGGGTAATGCCCGCCATTCCGGCCAGTTCGATGGCCGAGAAACCCCGTTGCCGCCGAATCTCACCCAGCTTGTTCTCGATTTCAGGCATCGTCATCTATGATGATATATCCTGAGAAAGCGGACGATGTCATTTATACGCGACACCATGAAGTGCCTGATCACTTTATGCCTGGTGGCGGCCTTGCCGGCTGGGGCTGCGCAGAATGAAGTGATCGTGGCGGCGGCGGCGAATCTCACCGACGTTTTTCAGGCGCTGGGTCCAACGTTTGAGGCGGCCACGGGAATCCATCCGGTCTTCAGTTTCGGGGCCACCGCGCAACTGGCGCAGCAGATTGAAAATGCCGCCCCGTACGATGTTTTCGCCGCCGCCGACGAGGAGCACGTCGAGCAACTGGATCGGAAGGGCTTGCTGGTTCCGCACAGCCGCGCCGTCTATGCGATCGGCATTCTGGCGTTGTGGATTCCCCCGCAAAGCAAAGCCAATGTGAGCCGGGTGGAGGATTTGAACTCTGCCGGTATACGGGTTATCGCCGCCGCCAAGCCAGAGCTGGCGCCTTATGGCCAGGCTACGGTCGAGACTCTGCAGGGCGCCGGAATCTGGGAGCAGGTGAAGGCCAGGATCGTCTATGGCAACAGCATCAGCATGGCGAAGCAGTATGGGACATCGGGCAATGCGGATGCGGTATTCACCGCATATTCCCTGGTGCTGAACGAGGCAGGGAAGGTGATTCAGGTCAACGAAAGCCTGCACCGGCCCATCGCGCAGGCGCTGGGCATTCTGGCCAATTCGAAAAACCAGTCATCCGCCCGCCTGTTTGTAAACTTCCTGCTCACGGGAAAAGGCCGCGATGTGCTGGCCAGATCCGGTTACCGCACCCCCTCGAAGCCGTAGGCTGACATTTATTTCGCTAACGAAAGAAACTCTTGCGCTTGCAATGGGTTTGAGTTCACCGTATACATTGTGGGGCGGTGTTGGTGTATCGGGGAAAACCGCCGGAGGGTGAGCTATTGATGAAGATTCGATTGGGGATATCCGTCGCGGCGTGTCTGCTCGGCGTCTCTATTTATGGCCTGACACCGTCTTTTTCGCAAGAAACGACGCAAGCGGCGATAAACGCGGATTCGGTCAGCCACGCCGAGTGCAGCTATTTCGGGGCGGATCGCGAGCGATTTGTTCCGCGCAACCGACAAACGGAATCCGTACAGGGCCGTTTGACCCGCGATTTTGTGGCGGCGAGTACCGCGAGCACCGGGGTAACAGCGCGTCAAAAGCCGTTTACCGGCGCGCCTGCAGGCCACGCCAATCTGATCGATCAATACATCTGGGCCGATCTGCAGGCCAACAGCATTACGCCTGCAGGACTAACCACCGACTATGAATTCATCCGCCGTGTCACGCTGGATCTGACCGGACGGATTCCCACGCCGGCTCGCGTGAACCAGTTCGCGGCCGACCGGGATCCGAATAAGCGCGCCAATCTGATTGATGAACTGCTGGCCAAACCCGAGTGGGTCGACAAGTGGACCATGTATTTCGGCGATCTTTATAAGAACACTGCGTCGAATACCCAAGTGGCGATTCATCCCGAAGGGCGCAATGCGTTTTATAAATATCTGCACGATTCTCTGGCGGCCAACAAACCTTACAATCAGATGGCCACGGAGATCATCGCGGCCCAAGGCACCAACAGCTTCGACCAGACCAACGGGCAAGTCAATTACTATCCTCTGGGCATCGTGGGCGGCGGACCGGTGCAGGATATTTTCGATAACCAGACCGCTAATGTGGCGGATCAGTTTCTCGGCCTCGCGCACGTAAACTGCCTGCTCTGCCACAATGGCGCCGGCCACCTGACAGCCTTAAGTCTGTGGGGCGGCCAGACCACGCGCGTACAGGCCTGGGGGCTCTCGGCCTTCGTGGCGCACACGTGGACGCACTCCATCGCCACGCCCAAGAATCCGACTACGAACGCCACCTACAACTACTACTCGCTCGACAAATACACCACCGATTATGCTCTGAACACCACTACCGGTAATCGGCCGCCGCGGCAGCCCATCGGGGTTCTGAAGACTATAACGCCAACCTACTTATTCGGCGGACAGACGCCGGCTAATGGGGAGGATTACCGGACTGCGCTGGCTCGTCTGGTCACCGGCGATCCGCAATTCGCACGGGCCGCGGTTAACTTCATGTGGGCGGAATTCTTCGGCATGGGCATTGTAGATCCGCCCGATCAGTTCGATCCTCTGCGGCTGGACCCGAATAACCCTCCGCCGGCGCCCTGGACGCTACAGCCTTCGAACGCGAAATTGCTGAATGCTTTGGCGCAGGAGTTTATCCAGAGCGGCTACAACGTTCAGGCGCTCATGCGGCTGATCGCCAATTCGGATACTTACCAGCTGGCGTCCGACTACAACGGCACGTGGAATCCCGCCTGGGAGACCTATTTTGCCCGCAAGTTCGTGCGCCGGCTGTGGAGTGAGGAAATCCACGATTCGATAGTGACCGCGATCAATACGCTGCCGAGCTACACGGTCCCGGGGTTTACCAACGATTCGACCGTGTATGAGGTTGTGTCCCCCGGGTTCGGCAAGATCAGTTATGCCATGCAGGCGCCCGACGTGGTCAGCATGCCGGATGGCGGCGCCGTGAGCACGTTTCTGGATAATTTCCTGCGCGGCAACCGCGACGACCAGCCGCGCAAGAGCGAAGGCTCCATCCTGCAGGCGCTGGGTCTGATGAACGACAACTTCGTCGAGAGCCGGATACATGCCACGGGCAGCGGGGCCACGGCTTCATTTCTGATGGATCTGCTGTCGCTCAGCAATGCCCAGCTGGTAGACACCCTCTATCTCGACGTTTTGTCGCGTTACCCCACGACAGCCGAGCAGAACCTGGCGCTGCAGGAGCTTGCCAACGGCGGCGCGACCGCGCGCAAAACCAATGCGGAAGATCTTCTCTGGACGCTCTTCAACAAAGTCGATTTCGTCTTTAACTACTAGGGGGATCTGCCATGAACGGACAAGAAAAATTCGATAAATTAATCCGTAAGTATCCGCACCCGGTGGCCAGTTTCTCCGCGCGTCCGCATTTGACACGCAGGCGCTTCTTCAATCTGGCAGGCACGGGCGTTACGGTGGGCTGGCTGGCTTCGAAGCTGCCCGCCAGCACGGTCATCACCACGACGCCGGTCACGATGCTGAACAAGGCGAAGAATGTAATCTACATCCTGCTGGCAGGCGCACCGAGCCATACCGACACTTTCGATTTGAAAGTGGTCCCGGGGACGACGCCATCTACGTTCAATCCCGAAACGGTCAATGGCATCGCTTTTCCGGCTGGGCTGATGCCGAAACTGGGCGCCATGATGGACCAGTTTTCCATCGTCCGGTCCATGCAGGCGTGGGCGCTGGTGCACACTCTGGCGCAGACCTGGACACAGATCGGGCGCAATCCGGCAGGAGTGCTGGGTAACGTTTCACCTAATATCGGCAGCGTGGTGGCGATCGAGAAAGAACCCGAGCGAACGGCCGGCCAGGTGTTTCCCACGTTTCTGGCGCTTAATTCGCCAAGCGCCGCGGGCCCCGGGTACTTTCCCGCTTCCTATGCGCCTTTCAAAGTGGTCCCTTCGACCAGCGGGCTGGCCGACACCACCAATGCCGACGGGCAAACCCGCTTCAATCAACGTTGGGCCTTCTTGCACCAACTCGACGGGCCACTGCGCGTCAATTCACCGGACGGGCAGCCGATGGACGACTACGATCAGTTCTACACCGCCGCCAATGGCATGATGTACAACTCCGTGGTCACCAACGCGTTCAAGTTTTCCGCCGCCGATTCCACCAATTACGGTTCAACCTCGTTCGGCAATGCCTGCGTTCTCGCCAGGCAGGTTTTGGCCGCGAATCAGGGCACACGCTATATCGAGATCACCTTGGGCGGCTGGGACATGCATGTCAATATCTACGCCAACAACCAGTTGCCGACACTGGCCAAAACGCTCGACAATGGCCTGTCGCAGTTGCTGATCGATCTGAGGGCGAACGGCTTACTGAACGATACGCTCATCGTGATGGCGGGCGAATTCGGCCGCACGGTCGGCGCATTGACTGGGGCCGCAGGGCGCGACCATCTTCAGCAGCAATTCGCGTTCTTCGCCGGAGCCGGCGTGACGGGCGGCAAGGCCATCGGCGCTACCGACCCGACGGGCGCAACCACCACCGATTTTGGGTGGTCGCGCGACCGTATCATCAAACCCGAGGACATTGAGGCCACCATTTATTCGGCGATGGGCATCAATTGGACTACCGTTCGGTATGACGATCCACTGGGTCGGGGTTTTTACTATGTGCCCAATTCGGACCAGGATATATACGGACCGATCAATGAATTGTGGCAGTGAGGGTTTTCAGGGCAGGGTGGGAATGGTGTATAGTTGATGCTGTGGAGGCCAACAGGCTCGTGACCTGTCAGCCTCCCCGGATCAGCTAGAGATCGATATCGATCTTCAGTTTCGTCCGGCGCTTCCTGACTAAAATCAGGATTAGGAACAGCATCCAGAGGCTCATTCCTGATCCCCCTTTCTACTCCGGTAGATTTGCAGACCCCGCCCCTTAGCGGGGTTTTGCATTTATGGAGTCCTGATTAACTCCATGCAAACCACGACTCTGCAAAATCCGATAGCAGAATCCGAATGGTAGCCTGATTCGCCTCCGAGACGATATATGGCTGTCGCCTCACTCGGTGCTAAGTTAATTTCCACCTGTGCGGCGGCCAGTAGCGAGGAAGGCTTACCCGACAGTTGCAGGTTCCAGTTGGCGGACCCGCTCCCGGAACAACGCGAGGCCCCGCAGATGCCGTTCGGAAAGTTCATATTCGATGTGGCGCGTGAGGTAATCGCGGGCCAACCCCTGGGGGAATCCTTGTTCGGCAGCCTGCCGGACAATTTCGTCCATATGGCCTTTTCCCCATTGGTACGACGCAGAAAATGCCGCTTTAGCCTCAGCGGTCAGCGCTTCGCGGTGGCCGGCCCACACCGCGAAGACCATGGGCAACCCGGTCCAGGCGCGCCACTCTTCCCCCAGATCCAGCGTGCGGTACGGGAGTGCCGCCGGATCGAGGCGAAGCGCCGGATCGCCGATGATTAACGCCGCATCGCCTTCCGCCAGCATCTCGTCGAGGTGCGGGGAGTGTGGCCTGACATCGAGGGACGGGCAACCGAATCGCTCCGCCAGCAGAATACGTGCCAGTGCGACTGAGGTTTTGGAACCGGCATCCGCCGCCAACGTCCGAATCTCTTTGTACGGGCACTTTGAGATTAAAAGTATGCTCCGAACCGGGCCGTCGCAGGCAATGCCCAGTTCCGGCAGGAAATCGAGCCGTAGCCGGTCGAGTTCGGCGCAGGGCACCAGCCCGATGTCGGCATCGCCGCGTTCCAGAGCGGCTGCACAGTGCGCCGGAAGGTCGAAGCGGAAATTGAAGACACCCTTTTGTGGGCCATGAAGAAATCCCCAGACCAGAGGCCACGTGTTCAGGTAGCTGACGGCGGAAACAAGCATCTTCCAGTCTATAGGACTGGTACCCCGGCAAAGCCAATGTGCCGCAGAGAACGGTTGCCGCGACCCCGACGTGCTATTTTGCTGGAAGGTGCCGGTCACCGTCCGATTCGGTTTTTGTCTTCATGAGAAATGCTCTCGCCTTCATTGTTTTCTACGTTTTAGTCGCGTTTCAAGGGATTGGCCAGATTACTCTGGATCCCTCGCCATCCCGCGTTATCGGTCAGGATTCCATTCAGATATCGAATGTTCATCCGAATCTGGTCGAGGGCCGGGAGTTTTTCGCTCCCTTGGGAATTGCGCTCGACACAAGTGCCAATCCGCCGCACCTCTACGTGACGGATACGGGCAACAATCGGATCCTCGGCTTCAGCAATGCATCGAGCTTCGCTAATGGCCAGAAGGCCGATATCGTAGTGGGTCAACCGGATTTTGCCACGACGTTCGCTGAGGGGACCAAGTCCACCAGCACCAGCGCCACTACCGGGCTTGATGCTCCGGTCGGCATCGCAGTCGACAACGCAGGCAATCTCTATGTCGTCGACAGCGGAAACAACCGTATCCTTCGCTACGCGACGCCGTTTGCCCAGACAGGAAGCCCGGTCCCCAATCTGGTGATCGGACAGCCGGACTTCACCACCAGCGCCGCTAATCAGGGAGGGATCTCCGCGTCTACTCTTTCGTTTTCAGCTTCCGGCAGTCCTCTTCAGGCGTATCTCACTTTCGATTCTTCGGGTAATTTATGGGTCTGCGACGCGGGGAATAACCGGGTGCTCCGGTTCAACGCAAAGGTGCTTGGCGCCCAAGCCGCTTCCGGTCCGGCGGCGGACATCGTTCTTGGCCAATTCGGCTTTGGCGCCAACAGCTTCAGCCCATCGGGCAACGCCGCGACCTCCTTGTCGGCTGTCAATACACCGACGGGTATCGCCTTCGACTCCTTCGGCAATCTCTTTGTTTCTGAGTCTGTCAACGGGCAGCCGGGCCGCATCCTTGTATACACTCCACCTTTTGTTTTGGGACAGTATGCAACGCGGCTGCTGGGCGTGGATAATTCGTCGCCCGCGCCCCCGCCTGTCAACCAGTTCCAAATCGGCGCAGGGTCGGGCGACCTGTTCGCGGTGGGAAGCCAGATCGGAATTGCCGACTCGTCCAACCATCGGCTGTTAATTTTTCCCGCCGCCGGGCCCTCGTTTTCGGGATGGACTTCAAACACCCTCTATCAAGCCGCCACCGTGGTCGTCGGGCAGCCCGATTTCAACAGTGGAAGCGGCAATCAGGGCCAGCCGCTGGCGGGGCCGGCTACCCTTTCCGGTCCCGCCTCGGCAGTCTATTCCGGTACCGAGTTATTCGTTACGGACACCCTCAATAGCCGGGTCGTCGTCTTACCCGGAAACGGAACCGGGTTCGCCTCCGCCACGCGTGTTCTCGGGCAGGACGCGCTCACGCTGAATACCGAGAATCTGATCGAGGGGCGCGAGTTCAATTTCACTGCCAACAGTTCAAACAACGCTGACAGCGGGATTGCCATCGATCTCAATTCCAATCCGCCCCATCTGTATGTCGCCGATACGTATAACAACAGAATCCTCGGCTACAACGACCTCCGCAACATCCAGCCTGGCGCCAAAGCAGACATCGTGATCGGCCAGCCGGATTTCCAGCATTCGCTCGTGAACTACCCCACCGGGAGCGCCACCGGGCTTAGTCAGTCGAGCCTCTCTGCACCGACGGGTCTGCTGGTCGATTCCAGCGGAAATCTCTATGTGGCCGACACTGGAAACGGCAGGGTCCTGCGTTTTCCATCGCCCTTCGCGAACTACACGCGAGGTGTCATGGAGCGGGCCGATCTGGTACTGGGCCAGCTTGATTTCACCAGTACCATCACCGACCCCACCGCGCAGACCATGGCGGCGCCCTATGGACTGGCGATGACTTTGTTCCCTGGACTGCTGGTCTCCGACGTGGCGCACAGCCGCGTCCTTTTTTTTCAAGGCACATCGCAGAGTTTCACCAACGGACAACCCGCCAGCCTGGTTTTCGGCCAGAAGGACTTCACCTCGTTCGGCACCGGATCCGGCAACGATCAGATGAATGCGCCGCACCATATCGCCACCGATTCTGACGATCGCCTTTATGTGGCCGACACAGGCAACCGCCGTGTGATGATCTTCAACCACGCCCCATCGGCGGGAACCGATCCGCAGTCCGCGGTGAACCTGACTACCAACCTCTCCAGTCCGCGCGGTGTCTTTGTCGATGCATCGAGCGGTGACTTGTGGGTTACGGATATCGCCGAAAATGCGGCCATTCGTTATCCCGCCT
>Ga0326727_10019127_pt1 | contig 13838 bp, 14 predicted proteins | sample MB2enrmetagenome_FD_207643 | JGI IMG/M metagenome (GOLD analysis project Ga0326727, IMG submission 207643) | Lab enriched peat soil microbial communities from McLean, Ithaca, NY, United States - MB29MY | ecosystem: Environmental > Terrestrial > Soil > Wetlands > Peat | place: USA: New York... | reverse complement strand
CCACGCGTTGCGCCTTGCGGCTGAGGATGCTGCGGGTTTGACTTGTCTTCGATGCGCGTTCTGATTGTACGGCTCGATCACCTGGGCGACATGCTGCTGACGACGCCGCTGGTGCGCGCTTCCGTCAAGGCGGGGCATGAAACGCATGTGCTGGTGCGCGGGAATTGTGCGGCGCCGTTTGCGGGGAATGCGGCGGTGACGACGCACATTCTGGAGGAGGTTGCGCCGGGATTTCCGAAAAACTGGTGGCGGCTGGGCGGCTGGATACGGCGGGGGAAGTTCGACATCCTGCTGCTGCCGTATGCGAAGCCGAAGGAGTTGCTGCTGGCATCGGCGATGAGCGGCGCGCGGCGGCGGATCGCGATGTGGGGGGGGGTGCTGGGGAGGCTGACGTTGCATGAGTGTCTGCGCTCGGGGATGCGGGAGGGGGCACGGCATTTTTCCGAGATCCCGCTGGATTGTGCGCGAGCGGCGGGGTTCCCGATCGACGGACGGCGACTGGATTTTTTTCTGACGGGCGGGGAGATCGATGCGGCGCGGGCGGAATTCGATGCGCGGTTTCCGGGGTTGAAGATCGTAGGGATTCACCCGGGGTGCGCGGGGAATACGTGCAATCTGCCATCGACGGCGTTTGGAGAGCTTGCGGGGATGTTGCTCCGGGCGCCGGATATTGCGGTGGTCGGGAGCGGGATACCGGCGGAGAGGAAGCTATTCGAGGCGTGGCCGGAGGGCGTGCTGGCGCATCCGCGTTTTTACAATGCGTGCGGGCAGTGGGACCTGCGGCAACTGGCTGCGCACGTCGCGAATTACACGACCATGGTCGTGCCGAGCACGGGTCCGCTGCATATCGCGGCGGCGTATTCGATTCCGACTGTCACGGCGTTTTGCCGGTACCCGCCGGTATCGGCGACGGTGTGGGGGAATCTGACGCCGGGGACGGTGGTGGTGTCGCCGCCGGCGGAGTTTTGCGAACGGAGACGGGCGGCGCATCCGTCGAGCAATTGCGACTTCGAAGGGCAGTTGCGCGTGGAGGAGCTGTATCGCGGGGTGATGCAGGTGCTCGCCCTTCGGGCTGGCGCGGCGCCGGGCGATCGGATTCATTGATTCTCTATGCCATCGCTCAACCTCGCCCCGTTGGAAGCCCGCATTCTTGGCTGCCTGCTCGAGAAGGAGCGGACGACGCCGGAGAGCTATCCGCTTTCGCTCAATGGCCTCGTCGCCGCTTGCAACCAGACGACGAATCGCGAGCCGGTCACGGCGTATGACGAGAAGACGGTTGAGGACGGCATTGTGGCGCTACGGGAGAAGAAGCTGGTCACGGTGGTTTTCGGCAGCGGGTCGCGGGTGCAGAAATACCGGCATAATCTGCCGGAGCATTTCGAGCTGGACCGGCCGGATATCGCGGTGATGTGTGTGCTTCTATTGCGCGGGCCGCAGACGGCGGGGGAACTGCGGTCGCGGACGGAAAGGCTGTTTCACTTTGCGAGCCTTGCAGAACTGGAGACGTGCCTGGAGGGGTTGGGGCGGGGTGATTCGCCGCTGGTGAAGCTGCTGCCGCAGCAACCGGGACAGAAGGAGCGCCGCTACGTGGAGCTCTTCTCGGCAGAGCCGGAGGGGGGCTGGCAGGTGTCGCAAATGGTGTCCCGCGAGGCGCCGACGCGAGCGGTGGTGGAGGATTCGCGACTGCAATCGCTGGAGACAGAGCTGGCGGCGCTCCGCGAAGAGGTGGCGACGCTGAAGTCGCAGTTCGGCGACTTCAAGAAGCAGTTCGAATAGAGGCTCCTAGGGAAAAATTTCGTCCAGGCGATGCGCGGCGAAATGATTGCCGCTGACGTGGAGGCGACCGGTCATGACGGCCCGGAAGCCGCTCAGTGATCCGACCGAGAGGCGGACCCAGTCCGCGCCGGAGCAGGTGAAAGTGACGTCCGGGCGCTGAATCGCGCCCTTTCCCATCGTGTACGCGCCATCCTTGACCTCGATCCACCATTTGCCGGATTGCGGTTCTCCGAAATTGAATTGGAAGCGGAGATGCTGGCTGCGCGCCCTGTCGGCGCGGAAGGAGTGGCCCATTTGGTCAAAGACTTCCTGGGGGCTTGTCGGGTCGGGCTCGTAAACGACGCCGGGTTCCGGAGCCGGGGTGCGCGCGCCTCGCGTGGAGGAGTGGGCGGAAAGGGAGGGCAGCAACAGGAAAAGCAAAAACCAACGGCGCATGCCGAAGGTTCGGATGCGATCGGTTTCCGATCAATCAGAAAGGCACCACGCTACGCCGCTGCCTTGGGTGAAGGGGGGTCGACGGGGAGATTGGAGATCGAGGAGCTTCCCGGTTCGGGGGACAAGCCTTCGGTGACGGACCATTTGTCGTATTCCTCCTGTGAAATGCCGTGGGAGATGCGGAGGCCGAAGCGGCGTTTCATGTATTCCTCGAGGGGAATCCATTTGTCGCCGTATTGTACGCGCTTGGACCATGCGCACATGGTGATCATGGAATAGAGTTTGCCGATCCGCATGGCGCAGAAGGCGACGCCGATGAGGAAGAGGACGTTGATCACGCCCAGGGCGATCATCAGGTCGCGGTGGAATGTGGCGCGGGCGCGGGCGGATTCCATTTCGCCGGAGATGTCGCGCGCCTCATTCTGGGCGAGGGCATCGAGCATTTTTTGCACGCGGGCGAGATCGGTATCGGCGGGGAGGACGGAGGCGGCTCCTCTCACCGCTGGGGCGACTTCGAGACCCTTGCCGATTTCGGAAAGTTTTGCATGGACGAATTCGCGAAGATCCTCGGCATGGGCGAGGTTGTTGGTGACTTCGTGATCGACGGAGACGAGGCGGTCCATGCTGGAGTCGACCTGGGAGCAGGCCATGCGGTAGGAGTCGAGGTAGGAGCTGTCGCCGGTGAGGAGATATTCGCGGCGGGATTCCAGGGTGCGGTCGATTGCCTTGGTGACCTCGTTAATCAGATGGACACGGCTTGTAGGGGGGACGGTGCCGCCATGCGAGATGAAGGAGTCAGCGAGCCGGTCCGTTACAACGGCCACGGCAAACATGCAAAGGATTGTAAACGCCGCGATCCCGATGAGGAGACGCATGGGCGTAAGTAAGGGCTGGCGCATCTGGAAGATAATTCTGGGCTGGATTCATCTGTGAAGCATGGGGAGTGCCATTGGATTCCGGAATAGGTGAACTACTGGTCCCGCACAAGAGATGCTCTAGTGCACTTATGGGCAGATATAGGGTAGAGATTCGGTGGGGCGAAGGCTGACAGTGCGCAGCTAATTCCCTCCGAGAGAGGATCAGGCGCGGGCCGATTTCCGCTTCGAAGCGGATTTGGCGGGCGGAGCTGGCTCCGCCGCGCAGGCGGGACAGAGGCCGTAGAGGGTCATCTCGTGATCCTCGACCACGAAACCGCCGGGGATGATGGTGCCCCTGGCGAGATGCAGGGGGCAGACTTCGAGGTCGTAGACGTTCCTGCAGCGGCGGCACTGGAAGTGATCGTGATGGCCCATGCCGGAGCGCTCGTAGCAGGTCTGGCCATCGGGGAGGATGACGGTCTTGATGCGCTGGGACTCAAGCAGGAGATTGAGGGTGCGGTAGACGGTGGCGATGCCGAGGCTACCGAGGGCACCCTGGGCGCGCTCGAGGATCTGATGGACGGAGATGGGGCCCTTCGCCTCGGAAATGGCGCCGAGAATGGCATCGCGCTGGCGGGTATGACGCTGGCCGAGAGGGGCAGGCACAGGGGCAAGGTAACGGCGCAAACCGGTGTCGCGCAAGGCAAAGAGGGAGAGCCGGATTGACCGGAGCACGGTCCTCCCGTAAATAGGGAGGCGGTGCGCAAGAAATGCAAAGCAGCGGGAAAATGGCTCATGGTGTTGAGCCTCTGTGCGGCGCTGGGGCTGCACTGGGCAGCGCTGCAATCGGTGGCGTGGGTGGGAATGCTCGTGAGCTATTCGCGGAGCGGCTCGGTGAGCGCGGCGATCGAGAAGACGTTTGACGGGCGGCATCCGTGCCCGCTGTGCAAGGCGATCGCGAAAGGGGAGCACGGGGGAAAAAGGCAGGACTTCCAGTTCGGACGCGGGATCGACATGGATTGCCTGAAACAAGCGGTGCTGCTGGTACCGCCAGTGCAGGATTTCAAATGGCCGGCATTCGCCGGGTACGCCGCTGGGTATTCACCTGAGCCCGGCGTGCCTCCGCCCCGAGCGGTGTAGGGAGCTTCCAACACCGACACGGGCTTTCGGCCCGAATTCACTCATCCGGCGGCCCTGGGCAGGGCCCGGCATTTGGGCGTTCTGCCGCCGGATTCACCGAACACGGCTCCGCCACGGCGTTACGACGCCATTCGGGGGCCAGCCAGCCCGCGTTTCGAACAAATCAAATACCAATCTTTTGCATGAAAAAAATAATGTTTTGCGCGTTCGTCACCGTCCTATGCGGCACGATCATCATTCCGCCGCGGAGTGCCGTGGCGCATGGGTTCGAGGGAGATTTTTTCTTTCCGCCCACACCGACCACGGACGATCCGTTCGCCGTGGATGAGCTGTCGTTTCCATCGGTCCAGGTCTTCAACGATCCAGCGGGCGATGGGAGTCCGAAGACGCGGGAGGTGGATATCGGAGCGGAATTCGATAAGGAGATATTTCCGAAATTCGCGCTGGGAATCGCCGGGACCTGGACGCAGCTCAATCCCAAGGAGGGGGAGACCGTCAACGGCTTCCAGAACTTCACCTTGAAGGCCAAGTATCAGCTTCTGGAGAATCCCGCCCACGAGTTTATCCTTTCCATCGGGGGAGAATGGGAGATGGGCGGGTCGGGGGGGCAAGCGATCGGGGCGGATTCCTTCAGCACGTTCACGCCGACCATTTACGTGGGCAAAGGGTTTGGCGACCTGCCGGACTCCGTGCCGTTCCTTAGGCCGCTGGGCATAACCGCGACGGTCGGCGAGGATCTGCCTACGGAGATTGCCAATCCGAACGCGCTCGAATGGGCGTTCGCGCTGGAGTACAGCCTGCCGTACCTGGAGCAGAATGTGAAGGACACGGGGCTGCCGCATCCGTTTCGCGACATGATCCCGCTCGTGGAGCTGGCGCTGCAAAGCCAGGAGAACCGGGACGGCGGGGCGACGACCGGCACGGTAAATCCAGGAGTGCTGTACGAGAGCAAGTATTTCCAGCTCGGCGCGGAAGCGGTCATCCCGATCAACGGGCACACCGGGCACAATGTGGGATTCATCGTGAGCGCGTACATCTTCATCGACGATCTCCTGCCGAAGCTCTTCGGGCATCCGCTCTTTGGCGGGCATGAGAGCGTTGCGGAACAAAGCGCGGGAGGTGCGAAATGAAAATGGTACTGCTAGCGCTCGCGTGGTGCATGGCGGCGGTATCCGGCGCGAGCGCGCATGCGTTTCTCGATCATTCGGACCCGAAGGTGGGGAGCACCGTACACGGCTCGCCTGGCGAGGTGAAAATCTGGTTCACGGAGCGGCTCATCCTGCCCTTCTGCAGCGTGAAGGTGCTGGATGCGGCGGGCAATGAAGTGGACAGGAAAGAGAAGCGGCTCGATCCCTCGGACGGGGCGCTGCTGATCGTCGAAGTTCCGCAGCTCAAGCCAGGCAAATACGCGGTCGTGTGGCGGGTGACGGCGGTGGATACGCATGTGACGAATGGCACGTTTGCGTTCGAAGTGAGCCCGTAGCCAGGCGATGAGCGAACTGCTGATCCTCTCGCGAGCCGTTCACATCGGCTCTTGCCTCGTGCTGCTGGCGATCTACGCGGTGCGTCTGCTCATCGAGCGGCCCGCTTTGGAGAGCGCCGGACAGGCGCGGGGACTCGCCGGCCTTTGTCTGGCGGGGGCGGCGGTATCGGGGTTCCTATGGTTCTGGGTGGCGGTTGCGGGGATGAGCGGTTCCGGCATGCTGGAATCGCTCTCCCCGCAACTCTTCCGGATGGTGATTGAGCAAACCCCGCCGGGGCATGTGTGGGCGTTTCGCGTGGGGGCGGGTGCGTTGCTCGCGGTGGTTCTTTGCTTCCCGCGAGGCGCGTGGCGGTGGAGGTTGGGAGGCGCGCTCGCGGCGGTAATCGTGGGCTCGCTGGCATGGCTGGGACATGCGGGCGCGGGCGAAGACGGACGACTCTCGTGGATGCTGGCTGGGGATATTTTGCATCTGCTGGCGGCGGGAGTGTGGCCGGCGGGGCTGGCGCCGTTTGCGCTATTGCTGAGGAGGCGAATCAAGGCGGGGGAATTGGTGGCGGCGCGCATTGCGGTGAGGCGATTTTCCGCGATGAGCCTTGCGACGGTGGCGGTGCTGGCTGCGTCAGGGGTGGTCAACGCGTGGTTTCTGGTGGGGAGTTTTCACGCGCTCGTGGAATCTGATTACGGCCGGCTGCTGGTCGCGAAGCTGGCGCTATTTTTCATCGCCCTGGCCTTTGGCGGCTGGAACCTGCTCGTGCATAAACCGCGCATCGAGACAACGACGGGCGCGCTGCATTCCATCGAGCGAAAGGTCTGGCTCGAAGCGGCGCTGGGCGCGCTGATAGTGGTGGTGGTGGCGATCATGGGAACGCTGCCACCGGGCGCTCATCCGTGACCTGATTAATAGCCGGAGTTATGCGCCATACCGGAGGCTTTCGGGGAAACAGGCAGTGGATGGGCCAGGCGGTACTCACGGCGGCAGTGCATGACTATGGCGCCGACGAGGAGGGAGAGGAGAATGGCGGCGACCATTGCCTGCTCCTGGCGGGTCAGGGTGAGGGACCGCGCGAAGGCGGTCAGCCAGCCGGAGAGAGGGGGGCCTTCTTGCCGCTTGCTCATTTGCAAGGAGCGTTCTAGTGCAAACCGGTGCGCTGCGCAATGATCGCCAAATGATGGAGCCATCCCCTTCCTATCGCGGACGGATCGCGCCGTCGCCGACCGGGTATCTGCACTTGGGGCACGCGATGACGTTCTGGACGGCGCAGGAGCGGGCGAGGGGAGGGAGGCTGATTTTGCGCGTGGAGGACCTGGACGCGGGGCGGTGCCGGCCGGAGTTTCGCGAGGCGATGGTGGAGGACCTGCGGTGGTTCGGCATTGAGTGGCAGGAGGGGCCGTATTATCAAAGCGAGCGCAATTTTTTGCCGGTGTGGCGGCGGCTGCGGGATGCTGGGCTGATCTATCCGTGCAATTGCTCGCGGCGCGACGTGCTTTCAGCGCTTTCCGCGCCGCATCCGGAGGAGGGGGATGAGCCAGTTTATCCCGGGACTTGCAGGCACCGGATCGGGGAGGCGCGCGGGATCGCGAGCCCGGAAGGGGTGAACTGGCGGTTTCGTGTGCCGGATGGGGAGGAGATTCGGTTCCGGGATGGGCGGGCGGGCGAGATGCGGGCGGTCGCGGGACAGGACTTCGGGGACTTTCTCGTGTGGCGAAAGGACAACATTCCTTCGTACCAACTGGCGGTGGTCGCGGACGACGCGACGATGGGGATCACGGAGGTGGTGCGGGGGGAGGATTTGATTCAATCGACCTTCCGGCAAATCCTGCTGTACCGGGCGCTCGGGCTTCCGGAGCCGGGGTGGTACCATTGCCCGCTGGTCCGGGACGCGGAGGGGAGGCGGCTTGCGAAACGGCACGAGTCGCTGAGCTTGAACGAGCTGCGGAAGGCGGGGGCGGACCCGGAGCGGTTGCGGCGGGAGCCGATTGAAAACTAACCGGTGGTTCGGAGGCCGCTGGCGATGGCGTTCACGGAGAGGAAGAGCTCGGGGAGCATGGCTTCGGCTTCGGGCTCGCGGCCTTCCTTGCGGGCGGCACGCCAGCGGCTGAGGAAACGGATTTGATCGTGGTGCAGGAGGCGGAGGGGTTCGGCGCGGAGTTGAAGCGTGCGCAGCATGCGCGGGCGGCGCTGGGCGGTGGGCTGGCCGCGCAGCTCCTGAAGCATGGCGCGGGTGCGGGTCCATTCCTCCCAGACCTGATTGAAGAGGCGGGTGCGGAGTTCCTCGTCCTCGACGAGATCTGCATAGGCGCGCATTAGGTCGAGATCGGTGCTGGCGATGCTCGATTCGACGTTGGTGAGCACATAATAGAGGAAGGGCGAGATTCTGACGTTGTCGCAGAGCAAGCGAAAGGCTTTGTCATTTTGATCGGCGAGGGCCTGGAGGCCGGAGCCGACCCCGTACCATCCGGGGACATAAAAGCGGGCCTGATTCCAACTGAACACCCATGGGATCGCGCGGAGATCGGCGAGGCTGGCCTGGCCGGTGCGGCGGGAAGGGCGGGAGCCGATGCGCGCGTGCTCAAGGGCGTCGATGGGCGTCGCCTGGCGGTAGAACTCGATGAAGCCGGGGGCTTCGAGGAGCTTGCGATAGGCGATCTGGCTGGCCTCGGCGAGTTCTGGGCAGAATTTTTTCAGGAGATCTTCGCCCTCGGCGTTGCTGGGAGGGCTGAGCGTAGCGGAGGTGACGCCGGCGGCGAGCAACTCCAGGTTATAGGTGGCGCTTGAAAGCGTGCCGTATTTTTGCGCGATACTTTCGCCCTGCTCGGTGAGGCGGATGTCGCCGCTCAAGGAGCCGGGAGGGAGGGCCTCGAGGAAGCGATTGGTCGGACCGGCGCCGCGGCTGACGGTGCCGCCGCGTCCATGGAAGAAGCGAACGATCATCCCGGCCTCATCGGCGACGGAGACGATCTGCGCCTGGCCCTCGTGGAGCGCCCATTGGCTGGCCATGATGCCGGCGTCCTTGTTGCTGTCGCTGTAGCCGACCATGACTTGCTGGATGAGCGGTTTTGCGCCGTTCTGCTGAAAGCGGAGACTGCTGCGGGTGGCGGGGTGATCGAGGAAGCCGCGCAGGACGCCGGGGGCGCGTTCGAGGTCGGATATGGTCTCGAAGAGAGGGACGATGGGGAGCATGCAAGTGAGGCCTTCCGGCAGGAGGCGCGTGAGGCCGGCCTCGCGGGCGAGCAGGTAGACGCAGAGGAGGTCCGAGCGGCGGCGGGTCATGCTGACCACGAGAGCGCCGATGCCTTCCGTCCCGTAGCGCTCTATGTGGCGCGCGAGGACGCGGAAACAGCCGAGGACGGCGTCGGCTTCCGGGCCGGCGGAGGCGTTTGCGTGGAGGAAAGGGCGGGGCGAACGGAGTTCGCGGTCGAGAAGGCTGAGGCGGTCGTTTTCCGGCCAATCGCCGAAATCCGCGCCATCGAAGCCGGCGGCGCAGAGGAGCTGTCCGATGGCCTTGTCGTGGTAGGCGCTATTCTGGCGGATATCGAGATCGGCGAGGTGAAAGCCGAATGCCTCCACGGCGCGCAGGACCGGGCGGACATCCTGCGCGGCGAGGCGGCCGGCGCCGATCCCGATCAAGGAATCGTGCAGGAGCTGGAGGTGGACGGCCAACTCGGCCGAATTCTTGTAAGTGCCGGGATCTTCGCGGAGCTGGGCGAGCTGATTAGACGCCATCTGGATGGGGAGCAACTCGATCATGAGGCCGACGAAATCGCGCCACGGCTCGTCGGAATGGGCGGGAAGGGTCGAGGGCGCCCGGCCGCCGAGGGCGGCGATCATTTTGTCGCGGGCGTCAATCATTGGCCCCGGAAGGGGCTGCATCCAGCCGGAGAGGGTGAGGGTGTCGGTGAGTTTTGTGAGCTGGCGATGGAGGACCGTGAGGGCGTTGACGCGGAGGCGCTCAAGGGTCTCCGCGGTGACCTCCGGTGTGACACCGGGGTGGCCGTCGCGGTCGCCGCCGACCCATGTACCGAAACAGATGCGCGGAGTGCGGCCGGGGAGATCGATCAAGGCGGGGTCGAAGCCGGCGGACTCCCACGCCGAGCGGAACCGGGTCTGGAGCCGGGGGAGGACGCTGGGGAAAACGTCGCGCAGGTAATAGAGGACATTGCGGCGCTCGTCGGAGATTTCGGGCTTGGTGAGGAGGATCTCGCCGGTGCGCCAGAGGCGCTCGAGGGCGGCGCGGGTATGCGCCAGGAGGCGGCGGGTATCGGTGGGCGTTTGCAAGGCGCGCTCGCGCTCCTGAATGAGCTGGTAAATCGCGCGATGCTGGTCGAGGACCGAGAGGCGCTTGGCCTCGGTGGGGTGTGCCGTCAGGACGGGCTCGACACGAATGGCGGGCAAGCGGCCGGCGATGTCCTCGCCGCTGAAACCGCGTTCGCGCAGGTGGGCGAGGGCCTCGCCCCAGAGGCCGGGCTCGGCGGTGACGCCGAGTTCGCCCTCGCGAAGCTGGCGCATCTGGGCGGCGGCATTTTCCTCCACGAGATTCAGGAGTTGGAAGGCGATCGAATAAACGAGGCCCAACTGGGGAGGCAGGCTATCGATCTGTTGGGGCAATTCCTTGCCGGTCCATGGGAGGAGCGCGGCGAGGTCTGCGTGGCCCAGGCTGGTGAGCACGTCGCCCAGGCTGCCGATGAGGAATTGGAGGTCGCGTTCGATCTTCTCAAAGCCGAGCGCGATATAATCTGATTTTACGAGTTCATCCTGTTGCATCTGTCTCCCCTGGTGCGGCGGTATTTCCGATGGCGGGGGGAGCTGGGATCACCGGGCGCCGGCGGCTGCGCCGCAGATCCCGGATGGCAAAAACCCAGAGCGTGACAAAGAGTGACTCAGCCACGGCGTCCAGCAGGTAAAGCAGAGGGATGCTACGTTCAATCACAAAAATGATGTCCGTGGCGGCGAGGGAGAGAGCGGTGATCAGGCCAACGGCGAAAACCTCGAACGCAACGTCGCGGCGGATGGCGGCGCTGAGCATGGAAAGACCGATGCCTGCGAGCAGCATGCCGGCCAGGGTGAGCAGCCAGCGTGAGGGGCCTTGATCGAGCATCTGGCCGGTAACGGTCTTGAACGAGGCGAAGCCGACTACGGGCCAAAGGCCGAGGACGAGACAAAAGAATCCCTGGGCGAATGCGGCGAAGATGGGGAGTTTGCGCGATGTGCGCGGCGTGCCGGGGGTGGCGGGCGCGGGTGCTGCGGATGCGCCGGGTGTGACCGGTGAGTTGGGCGTTGGATTGTTCGTTAGCATTTCATCAAATGCGGCGCGGGCGCGAGGATATCGCGGATACGGTCCATGACGATATCGACCGAAAGATCGCGCATGCACCGGTGGCTGTACGGGCATTGGCTGAGGCGGCGGAAATTGCAGGGGGAGCAGGGCAGGCTGAGGCGGACGACGGAGCCGGGCTGGCCATAGGGGCCGACGGTTACGGGATTGGTCGGACCGAAGATGCTGACGGCGGGCCGGCCGAGCGCCGCCGCGATGTGCATGGCGCCGGAGTCGTTTGTGACGACCACGGCGGCGCGGCGGATGAGGGCAATGGCATCGGCGAGGTTCGTCTTGCCAGTGAAATCGATGGAGCCGGGCGCGCGTGCCTGGATGGAACGGTTGAGAGCTTGCTCCGGCTGGGTGCCGATAAAGATGGGAGCGAAGCCGGACTCATTGAGGCGCCGGGCGACGCCGGCGAAGCCCTCGGAGGTCCAATGCTTGGTCTCCCACATCGTGCCAGGAATGAGGATCGCCAGGGGCTGGCCAGCGCTGGTGTTCGGAGCGAGGAGTGCGGAGATGTGCGCTTCCGCCTCCGGCGAGACGGGGAGATTGAATGTCGGCGGGGAGTCGTCGAAGCCGAGCAGCTTGCCGAGCCAGAGGTAGCGGTCGACGGCGTGGACTTCGAGCGTGGGAATCGGGATGCGGTGGGTGTAAGCGAGCCACGATCCCTCCCGCGCGCCGGCCCAGCCGCGTTGCGGGATATTCCCGAGCCGGATGCCCTGGAACCGGCTGGCCCCGCGGGCGACGGGGCGGTCGAACCCGATGCGGACCGGGGCGCCGCTGGCGAGCGCGAAAAGGGCGGAGCGGAGCTGGCCGTGCAAGTCGATGGCGAGGTCGTAACGCGTGGAGCGGATTTCGCGCACGAGGCGGAGGAGACCGGAGACAGCGCCCGCGCGGCGGCCTTCCTTCGCGAAATCGCGCCGGGCGAAGAGGAGGATATTGGAAACGGCCGAATGGCCGCGGACGATCGCGGCGTTCTCCGGTGTGAGCAGCCAGTCGATGCGGGCGTGCGGGTAACGCCGGCGGAGCTTCTCGAGCACCGGCAGCGTGTGGACCACGTCGCCCACCGCGGAGGGCTTGATGAGCATGATGCGCGAAAAATCCGCCTGAAGAATGTCGGAAGTGGCCAAGGAAGCTAAAAGCTAGCCGCCAGGCGGCTGGCGGGCAAGGTCGTAGCCCTGGGGGGCGGGCGGCTGCTACTGTCCGCTTGTTTTCTGGTCGGGACGGAGTTCCCGAACGTCGCGCGCGCCGTGGGCGGCTATGTCGAAATGGTAAACCCGGTAGTCGAACTCGCGCATCATTGGGAGGTACCAGATGTGCCAGCCCTTCGCGACGAGGAGGTCGAGTTGCGGCTTCGTGACGAGATAGAGGAATTTTGTGTCGCGCGGCGGGGCATCGGCGGTGAGTACGTCGATGGGCGGTTCCCAACTGCCGACGATGTAGGCGTTACTGCCGCTGACCGTGGTGGAGAAGTGGAGGAAGCCTTCGATTTGCGCGTTGGTCGAGAGGCGCTGGCGATGATCCTGGATGATGAGGCCGGCGGTCGGGCGCGCAGCGCTGATGGTGACGAACGGACTCGCGATCACCAACGCGCAACAAATTTGGAAGGCCCAACGGGGCGAAAGCCACCACGCGAGGAGGAGTGCGAATGGCGCAGCGGGGATGAGGTAGGCGGCTTCGTCGGGCAGGCAGAAGAAGGCAATGGAGTAGATGACGAGCATGCAAACCCAGGCGAGCAAATGGCGCGTTGAGAGGGCAGGGCGTGTCCGCGTGAAGAGGGCTGTTGCTAATGCGACGCAAAGGCCGATTACACCGAGCAGGCCCCATACCTCGAGGGTCATGCGGGCGACGATTTGCAGCGGGCCGGGGAATGCGTGCTCGGCGTAGAAATTGAAGAAATCGGTCCCGTAGCGGGCGTAGACGGGCAGGAAAGCCGCGACGACGATGAGCGCGGAAGTAACGCCGGTGATCAGGACGCGGCGAATGGCGACGCGATTCTCCGCGCCATCGATGAGGACCAACGCGAGGGGCAGCGCGGCGGCGCCGGAGGTGATTCGCACGCCCATTGCGAGGCCGAGGAGCACGCCTGTGAGGATCGGTTTTTTGCGCAGCGCGCACCACCAGCTCGCAAGGAGAAACGCGAGCGCCCATGGAAAATCCTTCGACGAGACGCTGTTGACATAGAGGACCGGAACGAATGCCAGCGCGAGCGCGGCCAGCCACCAATCGGCGACACCGTATTCGAAACAGATCAGCGCGAAGAAGAGCGCGGCGGCGGTGCAGAACACGGCGTCGAGGAGATTCAGCCCGAAAGGCCCGGTCTTCCAAAACCACGAGCAGACGTACTCCTGGACAGGATAGCCGGGGAATCGCGATGCTTCGTAAACGCCGGTCTCCGCGATGTGGCGCGCGGCGAGGGCGACGCGCCAGTTATCCGCGTGCTCGCCATAACCTGCGCCAAGAAACCACAGACGCGTGACGAACACCGCCACGCAGAGCAGCGCGAGGGCCGCCGGACGGGGAAGGGAGGGGAGGCGCATCGGAGCTTACTTTTCCCCCTGCCAGCGCTTTACCACGTCAATCAGCGGCACGGCACCGTCGATCCCTATCCGGTAGACCTCGATCACCACCGGCAAGTCCCCCATGAAATATTTTCCGAACCATGCGTCCTCCCGGAACGGCTGGTTGTTGTCCCGAACGCCATCGTTATCGCTGAGGTGGAGAGCGCCGATCCATGGGGCGAGTTCTTCAAAATATCTTTCGGGATCGATTCCGAGCGCGCCCGCCGTCACCTTGGCGTGGCCGACATCCAGGAGGAGCCCAACGTTGTTG
>Ga0326727_10019125_pt1 | contig 13841 bp, 8 predicted proteins | sample MB2enrmetagenome_FD_207643 | JGI IMG/M metagenome (GOLD analysis project Ga0326727, IMG submission 207643) | Lab enriched peat soil microbial communities from McLean, Ithaca, NY, United States - MB29MY | ecosystem: Environmental > Terrestrial > Soil > Wetlands > Peat | place: USA: New York... | reverse complement strand
CAGTTCTCGATCTGGATCTTTACCGCCGCATAGGTCTCCGTGCCCGACTCGGGATTGACGCGCTCCTCGTCCCGATAACCGATGACGTGCTGGCCCTCGACGATCCCCGGCCCATACTGGCCGCGCACCGCGTTCAGGATGGGGATAGGTGGAATCGCCCGCCACACCTTCACCTTCTCGCGGCGCACGGCATCGGCGTCAAAGCTGGAGGGCGGCTCCATGGCCACAAAGCTCAGCAGCTCCATCACGTGGTTCTGCACCACGTCGCGCAGCGCGCCCGCCTTCTCGTAGAACGGCCCGCGGCCCTCCACTCCCAGCGTCTCGGCCGCCGTAATCTGCACGTGATCGATGTAATTCCGGTTCCAAACCGGCTCGAAGATGCCGTTGGCAAAGCGGAAGACCAGGATGTTCTGCACCGTCTCCTTGCCCAGGTAATGGTCGATGCGGAAGACCTGGCTCTCATGGAAGACGGCGTTCACCTGGCGGTTCAGCTCGCGCGCCGAGTCCAGATCGTGGCCGAAGGGCTTCTCAATCACCACCGACACATGGCCTTGCTCCGGCTGCGCCATGCCCTGCGCGCCCAGGTTCTCGATGATCCCGGCAAAGAACTCCGGCGCCGTGGCCAGGTAAAAGAGCCGCTTGCCGCCGATGCCCCGCTCCCCGTCAATGCGCTCCAGCTCCGCCTTGAGCCCGGCGTAGTTTGAGGGATCGTCGAAGTTCAGCGGGAAGTAACTGATGCGCTCCACAAACTCACCCAGCCGGGGGTCGCCCGCCTCCGCGCCGCCAAACTCGACAATGCCCTCGCGCATGTCCGCCGCAAACTCATCGCCCAGCGGCCGCCGCGCCACGCCCACAATGGCAAACTGCTTGGGCAGCAGGTCCACCTGCCGCAAGTGGAAGAGCGCCGGCAAAAGCTTGCGCTTGGTCAGGTCGCCCGAGGCGCCAAAGATCACCAGAATCCCGGCTTCGGGAATCCTCTCGTTGCCGGCCGGAACCTGAGAAAGATCCTCGGGCCGAACGCTTGCCCGTATTGTGGTCATCCGCGACTCTCCTCCGGGCGCCTTTGCGCCGTTTCTGTACCGTGCGGACCCCGAACCAATTCCTCCGCCTCAGCCCCGCACTTCTTTGGATGCGCGCGCCGCGCGGCGGAATCAGGCGCTGAAAAAGGGGAATATCGGCCCAAAACCCGCAAGGCGGTTCACTGCTACCGTAGCAAATCTTCTAGCGCCGTGCTGAGGTCCGTCTTCTCGTCGCGGTACTTGACAATAACGGGGGCATAGAGCGCAAGGCCCCACTCCCGGCTCAACTCATGGCCCTTGCCGTTGGCGATGGCGCGCGAGCCGGGTACCACAACGGCGTTCTGCGGGATGATCAGGGGCAGGTCCGGCGTGGCGCGCAAGATTGTGCCATTAACGAGGTCGAAGACGGGCGTGCCTCGGGTCAGAGTGGTTCCGGCGGCAAGCACCGCGCCGCTGCGCACAATCGTTCCCTCGTAGACGCCGGAGTTGCCGCCCACCAGCACGTCGTCTTCAACCACAACGGGGCTGGCATTGATCGGCTCAAGGACGCCTCCGATCTGGGCCGCCGCGCTCAAGTGGACGCGCTTGCCGATTTGTGCGCAAGAACCGACCAGCGCATGGGAGTCCACCATGCTGCCCTCGTCCACCCAGGCGCCGGCATTGATGTACATCGGGGGCATGCAAACCACGCCGCGGGCCACATAGGCTCCGGCGCGGATGGAGGAGCCGCCGGGCACAACGCGAATGCCGTCGGCGGTGGTGAAATGACGGACGGGGTAGGTGTGCTTGTCAATAAAGGAGAGCCTGCCGGCGGCCGACTCCTCCAGGTTGCCGAGGCGAAAGCCAAGCAGGATGCCACGCTTGACCCAGGCGTTGACGCGCCATCCTGTGGGCGAGGCGGGATCGGGCGAGGCGGCGCGGAGTTCACCGCTTTCAAGAGCTGCGCGGAGAGCAAGAAAGGCCGCCATGGCGGCAGGATCCCCGATTGCCGAGGGCCCGGCGGCAAAGTGGCGCTCGATGGTGGCTTGCAGTTGGCTTAAAGTCATTGCATTCCGAGTTTATCAAGACAGGGATCAGGGAACGGTTGTCAGGGGTCAGTTTTCCTGATGCCCAGGCTGCCTGTTCAAGCGATCGGGCGGAAGGCTTTTCCGAGCCAGTAATGAAAGCGAACTGCGGCATAGAAAAAGCAACCAGGGAAGCGCTTGGGGGAGAACCGACGATTGAATTCTGACAACTGACCGCAGAGACCACGGGAGCCGGGAGTTGAGAATGCGGATGCATGAGGTGCAACTCCCGGCGGGGAGGGCTTGGGATAGAGTGTGCTTTCTGAGAATGCGGAACTCAGGTTGTGAGAGTGGTCAGCGGGCTCAGGCAGCGGTCTGGGAGGCTTGCCGGATTCTGGACCGGCCGCTCAAAGAGACGGGTTGCAATTTGAATGTGTTATTTCCGGCCGGAATCATCGACATGGGAATGGGGCTTCGATCCGGCCTGTTGTGAAAGTTCTTTGACTCCAGCCAGGCGCAGAGCCTGGGATCATGAATCTCGGGCTGATCCTGCCAAAAGTCAGGCTTCAGCCCACACTGAATCTGAAGATGATCCAGCTGCAACTCGATAACTGCAATGTGCCTCGGAAAATAGCGCCGCGCATTGGAAACGCCGACGTTCAATCCCGTCAGGCTGCGGCCCTTGGCTTGTGTTTTGACGACCATATTTGCCTGCCCTTCAACGTGAGATGAGGTCAGTCTAGGGAGCGAAGGCGTGAGAGAACCGTTTCCGGAGCAGGGAATCTAGAGTGGGGACTCCTCATTTGAAACGCACCGGGCGGTAGAACCAATTTGGGATGATGTTGCGCCCCTTTTGCAGCTTTGTCAAGACTCCGTTCGGTCATTTTCGCGTGAATTCCAGTATCTCGCTTCCATCGATGCGCGAACGCGGTGGAGGGGTCGCCGGAAGGGCGTTCTTCCGCGTCAATTCCTATGCGCGAGAAGCAGCAATCGGCGGAAATTGCCGCCGGTTTGCAAAGGGGCACAAGGTATCGATCGCCAAATTTGCGACTTCAGAAGCGGCATTCTGCACGTCAGACCTCGGAGCCGATAGCCTCCCGGAGGGCATCGGCCACCTCCTCCTGCTGGCGGGCAGTGATGCGATTGAAGAAGGGGAGAGCCAGCATGCGGGGTGCAATAGCCTCGGTGAGGGGCAGCGAGGCCGTACCGGCGCTGGGGCAGGCGCGCCATGCAGGCTGCAAATGGATAGGGGCAAAGTAACGTCCGGTCGCGATGCCGCGGCGGGCCAGGGCGGCCTGAACGCGGTCGCGGTCGACGTGCTCGGTAAGGCGAACCACGTAAACAAACCAACTGATGACGCGGCGGGACAGCGTGAGCGGCGGGAGTTCGAGGCCGGAGACGGGAATCGCCCTGAGCAGCGCGTCGTAGCGTTCGGCGGCGGCCCGGCGCAGCGCAAGGATCTCATCGATGCGGCTCAACTGCACCCGGCCGAGGGCGCAGGCGATCTCGGAGAGGCGGTAGTTGTAGCCCGGTTCGGCGTACTCGAGCCAATCGCCGGCAGACTGCTGGAGTTGCATCTGCTTTGGGCCCCGGCCCTGGTTGCGCAGGCGGCGCATGTGGGCGGCGTGGGTGGGGTCGCGGGCCAGCACGGCGCCGCCTTCGCCGGTAGTGAGTTGTTTATTGGGATAGAAGCCGAAGACGGCAAGGTCACCGAAGCTGCCCACGCGGCTGGTTTGCGGCGGGTCGCCGAATTCCGCGCCGATAGCCTCGCAGGCGTCCTCAACGAGAGCCAGGTGGCAGCGGCTGGCGATTGCCTGCAGCGCGTCCATCTCGGCGGGAATGCCGAAGGTGTGGACGGCAAGAATGGCACGGGTGCGGGGTGTGACGGCGCGCTCGACCGCGTCGGGATCGAGGTTGAGAGTCGCGCGGTCGATCTCCGCAAAGACCGGCGTGGCGCGAACTTGATGGACCGCGTTCGCCGCGGCGACAAAGGCGAAGGAAGGGACGATGACCTCGTCGCCCGCACCGATGCCCAGCGTAAGCAAAGCCAGGTGCAGGCCGGCTGTGCCGGAGCTGACGGCTACCGCTTGGGGAACTCCGTGGTACTGGGCCAGAGCCTTTTCAAAGACCGCCAGCTCGGGGCCTTGGCTGAGGTGCGGCGTGCGCAGGACCGCCGTAACTGCATCGATCTCGGCTTGGGTGATGTCGGGCGAGGAGAGCGGAATGACAGGGCGCTCGATTATCGAGGTCTCCCAAGTCTCAGAATCGAGACCTGGGGCACCGAGCTTGGATTCGTGGTCTCCCACCCTTGCGCCAGAAAGAAGGCGCAAGGATGGGGCACCCAGCTCATGGGGCAAATCCAGCTTATCGCTCATCGGTGTTCTCGGTCTGGTACGGCAGCGGCGTGGGCTGCTTGATGAGCATGCTCTCGAGCGGAACGGTGGTGAGGACGCGAGCGATGGTCTGCGCGGCGGTTCCGTCGCCATAGGGGTTTTCCATGCCGCGCAGGGCTTTTCGGAACTCCGGCTCGAGAGCCTGGTTGAGCGCGCTGAGAATTGCGGCGGCTTCAGCTGGCGCGTCCATCACGTTGCGGGCACGCTCGCGGCCCTGCTGGCGCAGACCCACGTTGACGGTGGGCAAGGCGTAGGAGGCGGCTTCCATGATGCCGGAAGACGAGTTGCCGATGAGCGCGTCCACCTGGCCCAGGAGGCTCCAGTAGGTAATGGGGTCGAGGTTGACGAAGATATGGGTGTGCGGGCGCCTGGCCGCCAGCGCCTTGGTGCGCTCAATGAGCGCGTAGCTCCCTGCGTCGGCGTTGGGATAGACGAAGAGAAGCTGGCCGGGGGTCTGGGCAAGCGCGAAGAAGAGCGAATCGGCTTCAACGGTTGTATCTCGGAGGATGGTAACCGGGTGATATGCGGCCAGAATGGTGGGCGACAGAAGCGTGAGACCTAGGCGGGCTTCGAGAGCGGGGCGGGCGAGGAGAGCGGAGCGGCGCAGGTGGTCGAGCGAGGGCGCGCCGGCGCGATGAACGCGCCAGGGCTCTTCGCCCATGGCGATTACCCGGCGGCGGGCGGTTGGAGTGGATGTGAAGTGGATGTGGGCCAGCTTGGTGAGGGCGTTGCGCACCTGGTCGTCGATCGCTCCCTGGCTGATCTCGCCGCCTTCAATGTGGGCGATGGGAATGCGCAAGGCCAGCGCAACCGATGCCGGCGCCAGCATCTCATAGCGGTCGGCGATCAGCAGCAGCAGATCGGGCCGCCATGCCGTGAGCGCGTCGGCCAGGCCGAGAATGGCCATGCCGATGGTCTTGGCCATGCCGGTATCGCTGTCGGAGCTGAGCAGGCACTCGATGCGCGCCTTGATCTCCAGGCCGGGGATGGCGTCGCGCTCGATCTCGTTGATGGTCGAGCCAAATTCGGGCGATAAGTGCGCGCCCAAGGCAAAGAGGCCCAGCTCCACCTCGGGGCGGGCGGCCAGCTCGCGCAGGGGCCAGTAGAGGTGGCTGTAATCGGCGCGCGAGGTGGTGATGACGCCAATCCGGCGCTTGCTGCTCTTCTTTTCGTCCATAGGGGTTTCGTTCACAGGGAACCGTTCTTGACGGACCGGAACACAGGAGAAGTATAAATTGGGAGGGGCTTCGGCTGGGCACCGGATCACCGCGCCCATCTTTGCGACGATGCGGCTGAACTGGCCGCTCGCATACACTGGTAAGGTTCGGCGGAATCGTGGGGCTGCGATGGCCGGCCGCCGTGGAGATGAAGTTGAGAACGAGGTTGACGAGAAACATTGGGCCGGTGGCCCTTGCTTTTTTTGCGGCGGTTGCGGCAGCAGCGGGGGCGCAGGCGCGCTTTGACGCCGATGCGGTGCGGACGAACAATCGCGGCGTGGCGCAGATGGGCCAGCAGTTTACCGAGCGCGCAGCCGACAGCTTTGCCGAGGCCATGAAGAAGGATCCAAAGCTCGCGCAGGCGGCCGTCAACGAAGGCATTGCGCTGCTGACGCTGCAAAAGCTGGACGAAGCCAAGAAGGCACTTCGTGCCGCCCTCGTTTTGGACGAGAGCAGTGCTCAAGCTTGGTACAACCTGGGCCTTGCCCAGCACGCGGGCAACGAGATGGAGCCGGCGCTCAAGAGCTTTCAGCAGGCGGTGAAGTTCGACCCCGCGGATGCGGATTCCTACTACTTTGAGGGCGTCTGCTACCAGGAACTGAAGGATTACGACACCGCGATCGCGATCTTTCAGAAGGCGCTGGAGATAGCGCCGCTTCACGCTTCGGCGGAGTTTGCCCTGGCGCGTGCGCTACAGCGGGCCGGCCGCACCGCGGAGGCGAAGGATCATTTCAAGCGCTTCCAGCACCTGACCAGCACCAAGATCGGAGCTCCGATCGGGCTGGCTTACGGCGAGCAGGGGCACTATTCGACGGTGACGCCGGTGGAGGAGCATGAGGCGGGCCGGAAGCCGATGATCCCGGTGAAACTGGTGGCGAGTTTCATGGCTTCCCAGGTCCGAAAGTCCGGACCTGGGGCGCCCATAGTCTCTGCTGGGAACGGCGAGAAGTGGACGACGACAGGCGGCGCCTGCATGATGGACGCGACCGGCTCGGGCGCCATGGACCTCGTGCTGATGCAGACCGGGCCGCAGGCTATTCGCGTGCTGCACAACAAGGGCGATGGCAGCTTTGAGGATTGGGACGCGGCGGAGGCGGGGCTGAAGGCGTCAGGCCATGCCGTGGCCTGCGCTGTGGGCGACTACGACGGGGATGGATTGAACGATCTGGCCGTTGCGCTGGACGATGCGGTGCTGCTGTTTCGCAACCTGGGCCACGGAAAGTTTCAGGACGTGACCGCGGAGGCTGGACTGAAGCCGATGAACCGGCCTACGGGAATTACGTTTATCGATTACGACCACGACGGGGATATGGATCTTTTTTTGACTGGTGCTCCTCTGAGAGAAGGAGGCACGCCGAACGTTTTGTGGCGGAATAACGGCAACAAGACCTTCACGGAATGGACCGAACCAACCGGATTGGGCGGCAGCGGGGCGACCGCATCGGCCATCCTTACCGATTTCAACAATGACCGCGCGGTAGACATCGCTGTGACCGGCGATGGGCCAGCGCCGTTGATTTACGTGAATCCGCGCGAGGGAAAGTACCCGACGCAACCGCTCTACTCGGGCGGCGAGCAATTCAGTAAGACACCTGGTCTTGAAGTCAGTACGCTGGCAGGCCGAGACGTGGTGAAGCTGCCGCCCTCGATGGGCATCGCCGTGCTCGACTACAACAAGGACGGCTGGATGGATATTGCCGTAACCCATGCCGGCGCGCCTGGGTTTACGCTGTGGCGGAATGTGGAGGGACCGAATCATATTGGGCGACAGTTTGAGCGAGTGGAATTGCCGATCCATGGACCTTCGCCGCTTGACCTGATGTCGCCAAAGCACGAACCTGCGACAAAAGAGGATGTGAAATATCGGCGGGAAGAGGTAATTCGCGGATGGGGAGTTACGGCTGTCGATATTGATAACGACGGCTGGATCGATCTTGCAGCGATTATCGAGACCAAAGCAGGACCGCAAGTGCGCGTCTTCCGCAATCGCGGCGACGGAACGTTCGAGGACGTGAGCCATGCGCTGGGGCTGGACAGCGTGAAGCTGACCGCGCCGCGCGGATTGATTGCCGCCGATGTGGCTGGTGACGGCGCGGCGGATTTGATTGTGACGCAGTTGAACGCGCCTCCGGTGCTGCTGCGCAATGTGGGCGCCAACAAGAATCATTTTGTGCGCCTCGACCTGAGCGGCTATGCCGATAACAAGACCGCGTTGGGCGTGAAGGTGGAGGTCTTCGCCGCCGGCCACTGGCAGAAGTGGGAGCTCGCCGGAGCTTCGGGCTACCAGACGCAGGCGCCGCCGCAGATTTTGGTTGGCTTGGGCGATGCGGAAGGCATCGACCTGCTGCGCATTCTGTGGCCCACCGGAGTGTTGCAGGATGAGATCGGCCTGCCCCACCAGCCGGTGATTGCCATGAAAGAAGCCGACCGCCGCGGGAGTTCTTGCCCGGTGCTTTTTGCGTGGGACGGGCATAAGTACAAGTTGGTAACGGATGTGATTGGCGCGGCGGTGGTGGGCCACTGGTTCACGCCTACGCGGCGGAATATCCCGAACCCCGGCGAGTGGATCAAGGTGGATGGAACGCAATTGGCGCCGGTGAACGGCAAACTGAGCCTGCGCTTCATGGAGCCGATGGAGGAGGTCAATTACATCGACCAATTGCGGCTGGTTGCGGTCGATCATCCGGAAAACGTCGAGGTCAATCCCGACGAGCGCTTCCTGGACGATCCGCCCTTTGCCTCGGGCCGCGTGGTGGCTACAGCGGGCGCGCGGCTGCCCCTGGGCGCGTGGGATGGCGAGGGCCGCGATGTGCTCGAACAGGTGAGCCGCCGCGATCACAAGTTCGCAAGCGGATTCACGGCGCTGCCTTACGATGGCTTTGCCAATCTGCATGCCCTCACGTTGGATTTGGGAGACGTCCAGCCAAGCGCTCAGCTTCGGCTGATGATGACGGGCTATGTGAACTACTTCAGCGCCACCTCGCTGTATGCGGCGTGGCAGGCGGGCGTGAAACCCATCTCGCCTTACGTTGAAGCGCAGATGCCTGACGGCGCTTGGCGGCGCATCGCCGGCGATGTGGGCTTTCCGGCGGGCCTGGAGCGCACCATTGTGGTGGATCTGAGCGGCAAGCTGCCCGAGGGAGCGCGGAAGATTCGATTGGTAACCAACCTGGAGATTTACTGGGATCAGGTGCTGATCGATAACAACGCCGAGGCAGAGGCGCGCACGGTGGAGGTTCCGCTCGCCACGGCCACGCTGCACTTCCGCGGCTACCCGAAGCAGACGGAAGGCGCAAGCCCCGGCGATTTGGACTATGACTACGACCGTGTGAGTTTGACAGGACCCTTCCAGCGGCAACGGGGAAGTTACACGCACATGGGCGACGTGACGGAGTTGGTGAAGAACATCGACGATCGCTTCGTAATCTTCGGCAGCGGCGAGGAGATTGCGGCGGAGTTCGACGCATCGAAGCTGCCCGCGCTGCCGGCGCATTGGAAGCGCGACTACTTCTTCTTTGCCAATGGATTTGTGAAGGACATGGATTGGTGGGACGCATCGCCGTTCACGGTGGCGCAGTTGCCGTTTCACGCGATGAGCGCCTATCCCTATCCCGAATCTGAGGAATACCCGCAGGACGCGCAGTCCCTGGACTATCAGTTGAACTGGAATGACCGATGGGATTCCGGCGAGCCGGCGCGGTCGTATCGCTTCGACTACAAGGCAATGCCATCGACGCCGCAAGACGATCTGGCGCCGGCGGTTGCCCCGGCGGCGCATCCATGAACGAGTTGGTGTTGGCTCCGGCGGTGCGGCAACTGGAGCTTCTGCGCTCTGGCGAGATTTCCGTGGTGGAGTTGGCCGAGGCGCATATCGCGCAGATCGAGCGATTGAATCCGCAGTTGAACGCGTTCGCGGACTTCGATGCGGAACGCGTCCGCGAGAGGGCGCGCAAGCACGACGCGTGGAAGGGGCAGCGCGCGCGTCGACCGTTGTTTGGATTGCCAGTCACCGTAAAGTCTTCCATTGCGACACGAGGATTGAAGTGCGAGATAGGCAGCCTGCTCCACGAGGGCGACGTGCCGCGCGAAGATGCACAAGTGGTCGCGCGGTTGCGCGCGGCGGGGGCGTTGATTCTGGGCGTCACCAACTGCCCGGAGTTTCTGATGGCGTACGAGACCGCGAATCTTTTGCACGGGCGCACGCGGAACCCGTGGGATCTGGAGCGGTCGCCGGGCGGATCGAGCGGCGGAGAGTCGGCGGCCATTGCGGCGGGGCTTTCGGCAGCGGGACTGGGCAGCGACAGTGGCGGATCGGTGCGCGTGCCGGCGCACTTCACGGGGATTTGTTCGCTCAAGCCCACGCCGGGCCGCATTCCGGGCCGCGGACATCTTCCGCCGTGCGTGGGCCCCTTCGCGATTCTTGGCGCCATCGGTCCCATGGCGCGGACGATGGCCGACGTGGCGCTGCTCTTCCGCGCGCTGAGCGGCCAGGATCCGCTCGATCCGGTGAGTCCGCCGCTTGCGTTGCGCGAGCCTGGCTTAGCCGAGCTGCGCGAGAACACCATCGGCTTCTTCGAGGACGATGGGCTGGTTCCAGTTACGCCGGAGACTCGCGCGGCGGTGTGTGCGGCGGCGACGGCGCTCGAGGACGCCGGCTTTCGCGTGGAGCCCTTCAGACCGAGCACCATCGAGCCGCTGCGGCGGTTGTGGTGGAAGTTCTTTGTGCAGTGCGGAGCGATGTTTTACGCGCCCGCGATTCGCGGCAAAGAGCATCGGCTGAGCCCTATCTTCAACGAATTCCTTGGCTTTGCCGAGGGCGCGCCGCCGCTGACGGCTGTCGAGTTGCTGGACGCTTGGGCCGAGCTCGACCTGCTGCGCTCAAAGACCCTTGCCGAGATGAGCAAGTATCCGGTGCTCCTGTGCCCTGTTGCCAGCATTCCAGCCTTCCGCCACGGCGAGCGCGAGTGGATGGTCGAGGGCCAAACGGTGAAGTACCTTGACGCCGTGCGGTACACGCAGTGGTTCAACGCGCTGGCCGCTCCCGCAGCAGTGGTTCCCGTTGGCAACTCACCCGAGGGACTGCCGATCGGCGTGCAGATTGTAGCGCGTCCGCTCGAGGACGAGACCGCGCTGGGGGTTGCGGCGGTTGTGGATGCGGCCTTCGGCTACCGTTCCCCGCCGCTGGCGCGTACGTGAGGAATTGCTCTTGGTTTTTCCAGTGTAAACAGGGGTTTCCAGCGCTTGGGCAAGGCGCCGCCTCAACCTTTCGATGGATGCGTGGCACAGGCGATCGCGGTAGTCTGACGCTTCCGCTTCCCCAGAAACGGAGCGCACAGGGTGCGTGAAGATTGGCGCAAGCGATTTGCTGAAACTCCCGATTGCCTGAAGAGCGCGCGGCGCCGCCAGACCGTCGTGCCGGTGTTGGATCTCGAAATCGGCGGCGACGAGTTCATCACCATGGCTGGGCCCTGCTCAGTTGAAACGGAGTTTCAACTGATGGCCACCGCCAACCATGTGCGCCGCGCCGGAGCGCGCATTCTGCGAGGCGGCGCATTCAAGCCGCGCAGTTCCCCATACGCATTTCAAGGGTTGGGCCTGGAAGGCCTGAAGATACTGGCTCGCGCACGGGAAGAGAGCGGGTTGGCCATCGTGACCGAAGTCATGTCGGAAGACGACGTTCCCGTGGTGGCCGAGTATGCCGACATTTTGCAAATCGGTGCGCGCAATATGGAGAACTTCTCGCTGCTGGAAGCCGCGGCGCGTTCGGGGCGTCCGATACTGCTGAAGCGCGGCCTGGTGGCCACCATCGCCGACCTTCTGCGCTCGGCGCAGCTGATCCTGGATTGCGGCAACCCCAATGTGATCCTCTGCGAGCGCGGCATTCGCACCTTTGAAACGGCCACGCGCAACACCTTCGACGTGGGCGCAGTCGTGCTGCTCAAGCAGATTTCGCATCTGCCGGTGATTGCCGATCCTAGCCACGCGGCGGGCCATCGCGACCTGGTTCCTGCATTGGCGCGCGTTGCGGTTGCGGCCGGCGCCGATGGACTGCTGGTCGAGGTGCATCCCAACCCGGAGAAGGCGTGGAGCGACGGCGATCAGTCGCTAGACTTTGCCGAATTCGACGGTATGATGGCCGCGCTCGACCCGTATCTGTCGCTGCGAGAGCTTGAATTGGAGCGGCGGCGGCGCGGACTTTTGCTGCGCGAGCCGGCATGTGTGCGGCCCATGGAGGCCGTCGGATGAGGGTCCCGGCCAGAAGTCTGGCGACGGTCGCTTCGGTTGCCTTGCTGATTCCGGTTTACGGCTTTGCGCCCGATGCGGCCCATAGCATTGGCGCAACTATCGACGCGGATATCATCGTCACCGCGGCGCCGGTCTACGAGCCGCTGGCCGCGCTGCGCGGCGGGGAGCGCTTTCCCAAAGGCGCGCAGCTCATGCTGGTCCACCAGGGCAAGGCGGAGCCGCTGGTGCCGGGCTTTGCGGCCACAGCCGACGCCAATGTCTCCTTCGATGCCAAGACGGTGCTCTTCGCCGGCAAGCGAGCCGCGGGCGATCCCTGGCAGATTTGGGAGCTCAGGCTGGCCGACCATTCGCTGCGCAATCTGATCGCGGGCGAGGCCGATGCGATTCGTCCTTTCTATCTGCCCGCCGGCCAGTTGGTCTATGCGCGCCGAACGCCGCATGGTTTTCAGCTTGAGGCCGCGGGCAAGGCTGCTTCCTCGGCGCTTGCACCGATCGATGCGGATGCGGGAGCGACGGTGGTTCCACTGTCTTACCTGCCGGCCAGCGCCATCCCGGCCGATGTGCTGCTGGATGGGCGCATTCTCTTTGAAGCCGGCTTCCCGCTCGGCGTGGGTTCCACTCCTGAGCTGTTTCTGGTTTACTCCGACGGAAGCGGAGTGGAATCGTACCGCTGCGATCATGGCAGGGCGCGCTGGGGTGGAAAGCAGTTAGCCTCGGGCGATTTGGTCTTCACGCATGGAGTTGGGCTGGCAAAGTTCACTTCGCCTTTGGCGCAGGAGGAGCCCATCGCTGCGCCGCGCGGTGAGTATGCGGGCGCAATTGCCGAGACTGCCTCGGGCGACTGGCTGATGAGCCCGAGGGCAGCAGCCGGTGCGCATTACGCGCTCAAATTATGGAAGCCCGGCGCGGCAGCAATGCAAACGGTGCTGGCCCAGAGCGGCGAGGATCTGGTCGAGCCAGCACTGATTGCACCGCGCGCCAGGCCCAAGCATCATCCCACTGGGCTGCACGATTGGAGCTACGCCAACATGATGGCGCTCGATGCGCGGCAATCGCGCATGGGCGACCTCAAGTCAGCTCCGAAATCGGTGCGGCTGGAGATGCTGGACGGCGGACGCGCGGTGGTTACGGGCACGGCACCGGTCGAGGCGGACGGTTCCTTTCTTGTGAAGACGCCGGCAGACAAGCCCATCCGTTTTGCGCTGCTCGATGAAAAGGGCGCGGTGGTGCGCCAGGAGCATGGATGGTTCTGGATTCGCCGCGGCGAACAGCGCTATTGCGTGGGCTGTCATACAGGTCCGGAGCGCTCTTCAGAGAATCGTATGCCGGCGGTGTTGCAGCGCACCACAACGCCGGTCGATCTCTCTGGCGCGAATGCTGGTGGAGCAACGCCGCAGAAGCCCGCGGGAGGCAACTGAGATGAATTATCGCTTTCTTCTTTTATTTGGCGTTGTCTCCATGGCCGCCGCGCAAACCGCTCCCCCGCCTGCTGCTTCCTCTGTGCCGCAGGCGCCGCTGGCCGCACCGCAGGTGGGCGTCATTCGCTTTGAAGACGCAACCGACAAGGCGGGCATTGACTTTACGCACAGCTTCGGTTCGCGGCAGTTAGGTTCGCTGCTGGAGGGAACCGGCGCAGGCTGCATCTGGTTCGACTACACCAACTCCGGCCTGGAGTCTCTCTACGTGGTGAATGGACGGCCGCTCGACGACTCGATGCATCCGTATCCGTTGAAGGAGAAGCCGAATCCGCTTCCGCACAATCATCTTTATCGGAACGACGGCAACGGCCGCTTTACCGACGTGACGGACAAGGCCGGCCTCAATCCCGATATGTACTCGGTGGCCGTAACCGCGGCGGACTACGACAACGACGGTTATGAAGATTTGCTGGTCACCGGCTACGGCAAAGTGATTCTCTATCACAACGACGGCAACGGCCACTTTACCGACGTAACTGCAAAG
>Ga0326727_10019124_pt1 | contig 13843 bp, 16 predicted proteins | sample MB2enrmetagenome_FD_207643 | JGI IMG/M metagenome (GOLD analysis project Ga0326727, IMG submission 207643) | Lab enriched peat soil microbial communities from McLean, Ithaca, NY, United States - MB29MY | ecosystem: Environmental > Terrestrial > Soil > Wetlands > Peat | place: USA: New York... | reverse complement strand
AGGCGTTCTTTGAATAATTCAAGTTCTTTTAACCACAGGGTTCTGCCGTGGGGTGTATTAGGGTTGTGTGGTATCTCGATAACATGCATTGTTGTTTCTTCACCGAGCAGTTCGTACATTTTCTTTTTGCCGTCGCAGGTTGTTTCCCCAACCAACATGTCGGATAACTGAAAATATGGGCAGATGTGTCCTATTTTGAAGCCAAATGACGACTTAATGAGCGGGCAGAGATTCCGGGGAAGGATTGTTTCGGCGTCTGCAATTGGGAACTGTGCACCGCCGCATAACCCCACCATTACAGCGCCTGAGGCGTAAACGAGTTCTTCTGGTGCATATAGGCAGAAGGCGCCTACAATTTTGTTTCCTTGGGCTTTGAAGTTGACGAGGTCTGGAAGCCTTTTGAAGTGGCTTTCGGTGACCAGCGAGTCGAAGTAGGCCATTTTTTTGGGGCGATTCTTTTGGGGGGTCACTATTTCTTTAATGTATGAGCCTTGGGATTGGAGGAGTTTATTGTGTTTGTCAAGGTCAATCCCCAGAGTTTTCCAGAGTTCAATAATGTCGCTCATGCTTATTCACCCGGATGAATGCATGTTGATGAACAAAGAAGCTATTTAATATTTTAGTTTCAACTATTAAAAAAACTGATAACATCGAATGTACTCAAGAGATCAAGGGTTCAAAGCTTACGCCTTAGTAAAACAAAGAACTTTAGTGGCGCGCTAAAAACCGCAAAGAGCCAAACAGAGTCTTTGTTTCTTTAAAACTTTCAAGCAGCAACCACGATGTCTTCAATGGTTTAATAAATGAGAATCTAGGATAGGCTATTCTGTGGGTAATATGCGAAGAATAGGAATTGTCGCAAGTGGCTCGACTGTAATGGAAGCCGGGGTCATTCTTGCTGAAGGCGAAGAAAGAAACGTCAAAGCCGAAGACTTGGTGCTTGTTCACCTCAAAAACAGGAATACCTATTTTTATGGGCATCTTCTTTTTTCGGCCTCTATCACCATGATCATTCCAGCCCGGATGGCTTCGTTTCGGCTGGCGTAAAGCCCCGCAATTTCCTTGTCAAACTCATCCAGAAAATCCTTAGGGATGTGGACCAGAACCCTCTTTATGTTCTTTCCCATCGCTTCACTCTTCCTTTATTGCGAGTCGCCGCGACGAACAATGTTAGGTGTGTTTTTTTCATCCTTGTCCATGAGAGTGATGGCTTGCCGCATAAGATCCGTGAAGTCTCCTTTTTTCAGAGCGAACGAGTGGCGTCCAGCGTAGAACTCTTCCTGAACGATACCCAACTTGGCCAGCTTCTTGAGATGTTCGATACAGCGGTCGTTGTTGCATCCAACCTTCCTCGATACAGCTGATACGTTGAGGCTTCTATTCGCGAGAAACACCTGGAATATGCGAATACACACTTTGGAGCCGAGGCACTCGTGAAAGATTACGAGCTGCTCAGGTGTCACATTGAAAGTAGCCATCGGTTTCAGCATCCCTCCAATTTGAGAAGGGGGGCGCGGTACTAAAAGGACTTGTGCACGTTTCGGGTACGGGGAGGGTCCCCTGGGAGCTTTAGTGCTTATCTAACGGTTGCAGCGCATGTTTCAGGCTTTCTTTGAGTGCTCTGGCCAAGCGGTCTGGGGGAAACTCCATTCCCACGAGCGTCTCGTCTCCTTTCACGAGAAGGACATACCCGTGTGTTTCAAGATCTTTCAGGTAGGTTTGGATCGCAGGCTTGTCCTCAGCTTCTCTTTCGTACTCTTCGCAGGCGATGCGATACGCGGAATAGACGTCGTCGAGAGAGAGGTAAGGTTCAGTTGTTGCCTGCAGGGCGTTGATGACGCCTTCGAGGAGGAGTTGTTTGTGTAGCGAGAGTTCGCCCGGGTAGTAAGCACCGTCAGTCCCCTTAGGGATAAGGGCATGGGCTCTTCTCACGTGCTCAGCTTTTACGGTTTTGGAGTGATCCATTTCGGCTTGGCCACCCGCTTCTAGGAGGAGTTCCAGGGCGTAGCGGACGCCTCCGTAACCCACTGAAGTTCGCGCTATAAAATCGGTAACGTCTTCAGAAACAGCGCCGGGCCGGAAAGCTTCCTCAGCCCTGTAGCCGACTATGTCCCTGACTTCGGGCAGACCATACACGCCGAGGTGCACGGCAGAAACGCGACCCAAAGTATCCAGCGTCGCCTTGTCCAGCTTAGCAATCCAATCCAAGCTTCTGGAAACGTAGATCAGGCTGATCCTGCAAGCCGCTTCAGGATAGAGTTCGTGCACTCGCGGAAGCATGTAGAGGATGCTTGGGTCACGCCCCTCGCTAATGTACGTATCCACTTCGTCCAAGGTTAGAACAAGCCTGTAGTCCTCCCGGCTAAGGCTCTTCGCAATGATAGCCAACATTTCTTCAGGGCTCAGGCCGGATCTGGAAGACTCCACAAACGAAACCTGATCCATAAGCTTAGTCATAACGTGATAGGGCTTCGGAGTGTAAGCCAAGTTAATGTGGACGTACTTGAGCTTCTTCCTGACCTTCAAGGCTTCTTCCTCCATGTAGTGGCCGAGCCTCCTGCACAGTACTGTCTTGCCGCTGCCGATGCTTCCGTAGACGTGGACCTTGACATTCACATCCTCACGAAGGACTGGATCAAAATAATTCTTAAGCTCGTTTAGCTCGCGCTCCCTGTGAGGCAACCTAGTAGGCGTATAGTCGTGGAGCAGAACCCTTCTATTCTTGAAGACGCTAAGCGGAGACAAACTCTTCACCAAAAGTGAATATGGAAATGGTGGTTATAAAAGCGCACACTTACCTTCGCATGCCAGAGTTTTCACAATGCAGAACAAGAAAAGCGACACGCTTTTCCGTGCGTAAAGTGGTATACTCGATAGAGTCCTCCATGTAGGATACGTGCTTATCAGATAGAATAGACTACATGTAGGATAACAATCTTGAGCAGGGGAAGGATATGAACAATACAAGCGAAACTGTCGACGTCCATGCAAATTCAGAAAAAACACGCAATAGAAAGGCTGTCTTTTCAGAGACAGAGGTAAAACTTCAGGAAGAGTTTCAAACGCTCATAGGAAAACTTGGAGTTCAAAATCTTAAGCTTATTTGGACGCCGGACTCGGATAAGAGTGTGTCTGGCGAAGTTAGAAACGGCGTCGTCTATGTCTACGAGGAGGAAGAAGGAAAAGCCCTGGAAACTCTGAAGCATGAACTGGTAGACTACCTCGTAACTTCCAGGATTGTCAAGCCTCTCGTTGAGCTCGTTAACCTGCTGATCAAATCAAGAGAATCCGACATCTACCGGGAAAAAGAGACGATCGTTGATGCGCTCTCCAAAACACTTGTTTAGTAGTTAAGTTAAAGCCCTGTGCTCAGTCACTTCTTTATCAGTATCTTTCCGCTCGGCAGAACTGTTTGAATATCCCAGCCGTCACTGAGGTAATGCTCCAACTCGTCCTCGTTCACGAGCTTCTTCGGGTCGTCGGTGGCTTTAGGCTTGAAGGTTTCTATCTTCATCGGCTGCACGCCGAGCTCCCCGCATAGAATCTTTGAGTAAGCTTCTTCTTCGTTTGAGCCTTTCTCTCTTATCTTGGCAACCTTCGCGTCCATGTCTTCAATGCCGAGTTTCTGTACTATGTATTTTCTCACGTTGGGCTTGGCTAGGTCTAGCACGCCGCTCTCAACCATGGTTCTTATCGCGGTCAACTCAGGATCCTCATTTCTGCTTGAAGGCCTCGTCGAAAGGTATTCCTCGCAGTTTTTGAACGACCCTCTCATGTCCTCGATTAAGCTCTCGGGCAGCCTGCCCTTGTTTGTGGTGTATCTGGCTTCTATATCGCCCTTGTGCCCCATGAAGAACTGCCGGTAAGCGTGGCTTGTCTTTCCATGGCTTTCGGCGACCAGAAGCTGAGTGTCAAAGTACGCCCTTAAAACGTAGGGTCGCCACTTGAACCTGGGCCTCATGGCTTCCCGGATTTCTCTGGTAACGTTAGTTGTAGCGATAAATTTTGAGCCCCTGTTGTTGAGGCTCTTACCCATCTTCTCGTAGCCAGGAGCCACGGCTATTATCGGCGAATCATCCGTGAGCTGCTCGCCCAGTGCAAGTCTCTTTTCCAGATAGGCCTGAACGTAATCGCAGCCTTCGCTCGCAAGAAAGGTGAAGTACCTGTGTTTGGCCTTGCTCAGGCTGGCTCTGACGACAATCATCGCCGGAATCTTCGCGAAAAGCACGCGTCCCTCCTGTATTTTCATTTCAGGAATATCCTTAACCATTAGGCCGTCGATGCCCCTTTCGTTTCCCAGAACCTGAGGCCTCAAGCCCCCGAAGGCAATGAAAGCTATCGAAGACTTGGCTCTCTCGTTTGCATAGCAGAGAATGGTTCTGAGCTCGTCAGGCGTAGGAACCCTCTCGTCTTCTATGCTTGGCGTGGCGTTGCGATTGCCGATCTTTATCCTTCTGATTAACCGTATCTCGTTGTATTCAAGCCAGCTTTTCACGGCTTTCAGGTAGTTCTCGACGTAGCCGGGCGATTTTCCCTCTTTAAGAAGCTTGCCAACGAAGTCTGAAAGCATGTCCTCAGCTGCGTGCCTGTCCCGCCTCGCCAAATCCACTAGAGCCTGCGGAGTCATGTTGTGGGCGTTCAAAAACCTGAAGAGGACCCTGGCTCTCTCTTTAGCCGTTCCCGTGCTTCCTCTGGCCAGGTTTTCGTGCCAGCGCCTGAAGTCAGGATCGTCAAGAAACTTGGTCCAGCGAGCAACCTTCACCCTGATCACCGTTGAAAGCAGAGGTGCCCCGGTATTTAAACAAATCCTTTATGCATAAAGTTTCATGTGGACCGGGCGGGATTTGAACCCGCGGCTTCCGCGTTGCGAACGCGGCGATCATACCGAGCTGATCTACCGGCCCAAACTGGCGCTTTTTGAAAAATAGCAATTTGACCGCATTTAGAGGTTTCGGTTGATTTATTCTTCGCCGTAGCCGTGTTCTATTCTGCCGTGTGTTTTGCGGTAGTTAGATTCGTGTTCTTCTTTGTGGTCGCCGAATCGACTTATGTGTTTTTGCAGGTCCGTCTCAGTCAAAAATAGGCAGGTGCAATGTGGGCATTTGAAGAAATGATTGTTGCTTCCCTCTTCCGTCATGCTTTTTTCCTCGTGTGCTACCCGTCAGTGTATGTTTAGGTATAGCTAAGCCTGAACTTACTAGTTTTGTGTATTTTAACAGTTCAAAGCTTGCTTTTCCCCATCGAATCTCTATTATGGTAGGCTAACTTAATAGTTTTGCCTGAGTGCTACCACTCAAATGCATTTTTTAGTCCCTTTAAAATAGCGGGGACAACCATTATTTTTTTGGTTAAACATTTTCAACCGTTTCTCAACTTCCACTTTAATGTCTAAGTCCCTTTCTTGAGTCAAAGCCTTAGACAAAAGCCTCTTGGCTAATGGAACACTGTCTTCGCCAAAGATCTTCCCAAATGTGGAATGCCTGTTAACTAAACCTTGAATTTGAGGTAACAGGCAAATAAAATTCAAGGGGTAATCCTTAGAAGTATCCGAATCTACAACCACAAAATGGATTTCTGTTTTCGGATTTTCAATCGCTCTACCAATTTCCCTTTTCAACAAATAAAGACGCGGTTTCATCCAGTTTACACCTTACAAGAAATCTGATCGCAATAAGTCAGTTTTACTTCTTTATCTTCTTGTTGACACTGTTACTGTCAAACCACAAGAATGCCCCCATTAATGCTTTATACAGAAATGTTAACCTGGACAAAACAAAAACCGAATTAAGACCCAAAAAACGCCTATTTTTGACAACACCGCATTTACCCTGTTTTATACAAACCTGGCAGTTTACGCTTACCAGGCTCTCGCCAAACGCGCGCTTTTCTTTGTTTCCACTGATCATTCAAACTTGTTCAAAAATAAAGAAACGTCTCCAACAGAAACACGCGATAAATTACTTCTGTGTAATACCGTGCGAGAACATTCAAAAACTGGGTATATTCAGGTAAAAGCCCAACTCTTGATTTAGAAAGGCTTCCGATCAAAGAAGAGAAATGACTGAAAGTCTCGACGTTTACGAAGCAAAAATAAACAAAGAAAAACCGCTAGAGTATGTTGCAAACTTAACGCCAAGAACAAATACGCTATTCCCAAGAAATATTGTAGCGAAGTAGAAAAAAAATTTACCCCCTAAAAAGGGAGTAATGTCTGGCGGAAAACAGCTAATCTATAAAAGGTAAGATAATGTCTGGTTTGAGTAACTGCTATCAATTGCGCGATTTCTAAAGCCTCATTTATTTAGCAAAACATTTCAAGTTATGTCGATGTGATCGCAAAACGTGCTGAGCGCTTCAGATTGTATTGGCGTGTATCTATGTTTTTTTAAGTATCACAGCAATGAGTCCAATTATCCCTCCAAGGATGACTAACAATCCGCCAAGTCCACCGCCTATAATTCCAACGATTATGAGTACAATCGCCCAAACGATAGTCGCTGCGCTTCTGGCGCCAATGATCGCTATGATGCCACAGATGATAGCAACAATTCCGAAGTAGGCAAAGCTAAACGATATAAACGGTCCAAAATAGCTGACAGCATATCCAACGAGTGACAACAACCCGAAGATTACCAGCAGTATTCCTTCAATTAAAGCTAAGTAGTAGGCTACTCGAGAAATTTCTGACATATACACATTCACCTCCCTCATCAACTATGTAAGGGACTTTTTTTTTAAATTCAGAACTCGGTTAATGATGCAATTCCAAACAATTCTGACATTATCATTTTAACGACGCCAAACATAAAAACTTAGCCCTGAGTTGAAGGGTACGGGTTGAAGGTTTATTGATACTCCCCGACTAAAGTATGGAGACTCCTGTTTCCTCAGCTAAAACTTGTTTCGACTGTGTGCGTAGAGAGCGAATAAGTTTGAATTCATTTGCTTGATTTTTTTTATAAGTTCTGATGATAAGCTTAAACCCATCAAGTCTTCCTCCCTCTATGCCTCCAGATTTTGAAGAGCTTGTGCACGCCATGAAACAGGGTGCACCGTCATAGTTTGTTACGCTCAATATCTTTAATAAATCGTAATACTTAATAAACTATTTAAAGTTACCCGATTATAGAAATAATTGGTCAAGCATGAAAAAAAGAATAGCGAGCTCAATCATGGAAAACGAGTTCCTCGTGGACCTAACATTTCATAACGTCCCCGCCCCTTTGTTTACCGAATTTACCGAGAAAATCGTGAAACCATACTTTAAGGGCAACGTGAACTCTGCCATTCAGGACCTAATACAAAAAGCCCTTGCAGAACAAGAATTTGTCCACTCTCACATAACACACATCCGAAATTGCGTGGATACTCAGGGGCGTCCAAAGTAGTTAGTTATTGTTTATAACTTAATTAAAGCGCACCTGAGGGCGCATCCGAAAATTTCCCGGAAAAATTTCTGGCTGAACCGATGCATTGTCCATTGCGAGGGCAAAGTTGTTTAGCGGCAGTTTAAGTCAAAAACAATCGACTCACTCATAATGGATGACATTTTGTGGTCTACGGCGCGTTTTGTGCTCTTTAGTCGATGGAGTATTTTTTGCTATAAGCATTGCTGCAATTACCGCATCCGTGTAGTCATCCATTTCGTTCTGAGGCCAAAAGTCAGCTGTTTCAAACAATCTTTCTCCTGACCGCAATGTTTCTTGTGTGAGAAACTCGATAAGCTTTGTAGCGTTATCTTGAGTGATCCCGCGAATTATTAATTGTCCCGTTTTCTTTCTTGTTTCGCCCATTTTTTTCACTTTCAAGATTGATTTTCGATGTTCCTTTGTACTTATTACTCACTTTAGTTTAAAAAATAGTACTATTACGTGCATCGCGAAAATTAAACCGCTCAGAAGTTTATTCGGCGCACGTTGCGCGGGGCAAAGGCTTTCCGGAAACATGCGGGTATATAGTAGATAAGTTTGAATTTGTTTATTTGATTTTTATGTGTTTTGATGATAAACTAAATTCAGGCAAGCTTTCTCTCTATGGGAGTAAATTTCTGGAAGCCTTGGTTGGCTGTTCGAGCTAATTTACGGTTGGCAGATATATTTCGCTGGCTGCTCTTAAAAGCTGCGCTGTCAAGAACTGTCTTAACCAATCAAGTGCTAAATTGCTTTCTGAGCAACCACTTGTTACCCTGTGTTCCGCTAAATGATTTTCTATAGCGCGGTCCATGGCTTTTACATCGGGCAACACTAAAATTTCGAAACCGCATGCACATCTGATAGTTCGCATGCCTTTTTTGTTAGAAACGAATTTGGTTTTGCGGTCTTGATCAAAAGCAAAGTTAATTTTTTGAATGCTTTTTTTGGCCATGACCTCTTATTCCTCAATTTATCAGATTGTTAAAGCTATACTTAGTCTGCGATGGATATAAAAAATTGTGATAGGCTTGGCACAATCACATGCTAATAATTCTTTTTATTTATGTAGTTTGCGATTCATTTTTGGCTGTAGACAAAAGTTTTATCAACAAAATGCTTGATCTCTTGAATTAAACAATCGCTAAGTAGCCTGACGATTAGTGGAATCAGTAGCGTCAAAATAGCAAAAGTTTATAAAAAAACATTCCGTTATTTGCAGTGGAAAGACCACCTGTGAAATTAGAGAATCATGAGGCACGGAAGATCAGACGGTCAAAACTGGAAAGGTACGTGGACATCCTCGATGTGTTGGTGCATAAGGGTCCATTGAAACTTACTCACATTATGTACAAATCTAACTTCAACAGCAACGTGCTCAAAGAGTATCTGGACTTTCTGATCAAACAAGGCTTAGTAGAAGAACGAACAGTCAAGAAGAGATACACATTTTTTGCAGTTACTCAACGAGGCATAAGTGTGCTGAGGCATTTCCAGGAGCTCACCCAAGAAATATATGTCACAGAAGAAACATAAAGCCAAACAAAGGCCCGTCGCAAAACGGGCGGCAATAGGATAAGTCAACCCATATTTTATTTTGTTGTATTTTATCTGCTCTGATGGTTAGATATTTTCTTGCAACCTTTCCCTCTAAACCCCAGATTTTGTAAGACCTTGGGCATGCCATTACGCATTGATACATTGCGTGGGCAACAAGTTAGAAAAAACGTTTGGGCGAATTTGTCTTGAGTCATTGTCATGGTGCACATTTTGGGCCTATGTGGGGCATCAATATAATCGAGGTTACTGTGCTCTTCACGCCTTTAATCTTCATGATTCTGTTTTTCAGGACGTCGCTTAAACCTTCGATATCCGATGCACATACAAGCGTAACTATATCAAATTCGCCTGTCACCTCAAAAAGTTCTTCCACCGCGTCTAACTTGGAAAGCTCTTCAATCACCTCATCGATGAGGGAAGCCTCTGCGAAAATGTTTACAAACGCATGTAATTCATGCATTCATATCACCGGCAACCATTAAAAAACTCTTCAAATTCACTATTGTACTTTTCTGTTTGTTGCCTTGATACATCGTACGCAATGATCGGGCAATGTCTGGCGCCGATAAGAATCCACAGACAAAAGTCGTTTGAACATTACTTGTTGTATTTTATTTGTTCTGATGATAAGCTTTTAGACGGCGAGCGCGGCCTATGGTTTACTTTAGAGAAAGAATGCCAAACAATGAAGTTAAATTTAGCGCTCTTGTTGCAGTGTACCTAGCCTTTCTCGAACGGTAGCAATGAGTTCTCTGGCGTTAACTGGCTTAACCAGGAAATCGTCGGCTCCATAATCTGCGGCTTTTTTTCCAACATCATCTGTGGAGAAGCCCGTAACAATGATTTTTATTGCTTTAGGGTTATTTGGAATTTTGAGGAGAAGTTCAGTTCCGTCCATGTCGGGGAGTTTGACGTCAACCAAATACACGCTGAACTTTGCTTTTTTTATTTTCTTGAGGGCGTCTTTGCCTGTCTCAGCGGTCTCAACTTTGTATCCTTCTTTTTCTAAAATGCTTCTAAAAACTCTCAAAACATTTGCGTCGTCATCTATTACAAGAATTTGATTTTTTTTCCAGCTCATTTGACTCCTCCAATCATGCGACCATAAATACGGAAAAGATTTTGGGTATGTTGGCTTTCCCGAACCACTTAGTACAGCGGCTTGATTATGTTTATCCATATGTAGACGAACATATCTTAGATATATATCATCGGACAGGAATTCGATCTTTTGAACAATTTTTTCTGAAATTCTTTTTCAGAATCTTTGCTAAGGCTAATGTACATTTAGGTATATCTTTTTGCCGTCAAGTTCGGATTCATGCCATTCTGCGTCAATTTCTTCTTTTCGGTTGCTGTGTAAGTAAACTTTTCTTGCTCTCACCAGCCCAGCCATCTCCTCGAGGTACTGCTCAAGCAAACCCCTGCTTTCCTCGTCTAGCTCAGCGATGTGGACGGACTCCAAAATCTCGGTTGGCATAAAACCCATTTCTTTGCGGAGCGCTTGGACGCGGCGTGCTAAATCGCGCATTATGCCTTCACCTAGCAAGTTTTCATCCCTTTGCCCGCTTACGAACACGGTGACGTTATCTTCTTGAGTTGAAACCCAGTTTTCGCCCCCAACGTACTCGGGAACCTGCGTCGCGTACTCAGCGGCCTTCACGTTTGTAAGCTCCAGAAACAGAGGCTCCAAATGCTTTAGAGCGTCTAAGGTTTTTTCTGGGGCAACTACGATTGCTTTGCTTAATGGCCATCGCCGCTTCAGTTTGCCCTGTTGCCTTGCCGCATAACCTATTGAAACTGTCTTAAGCAGAGTTTCGAATTGTTCTTCCAAGCTTTTATCTCGGAGTTTCCCGTTTGGTGTTGGCCAGGACGCCATGTTGACTGATTCTGGCAGGGCTGGTTCCAGCAGGCGGTAGACTTTTTGGTAAAGCGCCTCGCTCAGGTAGGGCGTGACGGGATTGAAAAGCAACGTGACAGTCTTCAATGTGTGGTAGAGTAGTGCATAGATGGTTTGCCGGCGCTCAAATGTTTCAGTGTCGTCAGTCCATAGCTCCTTGCGAATCATCGGAACGTAAAGCCTGCTGAGAGTTTCAATCACGAAGTCATCTAGAACTGCGACGGCAGCGTTGAATTCGCATTGCCCAAGCTTAGCCGTGTAATCTTCAATTTTCTCCTGCAATTTAGAGAGAAGCCATTGGTCGGCCGCTTGAAGCTTCCCTGCCTTGCAAGCCCACTCCAACGTGTATTTGCTGGGTGTGAATTCGTCGAAGGCTGCGTTTTGCAAAAAGAACCTGCTCAGATGGTACAGTGTTGAGAGTACTTGGTAGGGACGGCGCGTAAGTTCCTGCATGTCAAAATTCATGAAGTCAATCGATGAGCATTTTCGCATCATGTAGAACCGGCATAGATCAGCCGAATTCTTTTCCAATAGCTTGTTGGTTTCAACAACGTTGCCCAGACTTTTGCTCATTTTTCTGCCCTTCGCGTCCTGCGTGAGTCCCTGAAACAGAAAACACTTGTATGGCGCCTCCGCTTTCCCCGTCAATATGACGTATTCGAGGAGCAGGCTGTTTGCCCAGCCTCGGGTTTGGTCGATTCCTTCTGTTAAGAAATCCGTTGGCACAAACTTCCCGACTTCCTCGTCCGAGAAACGAGCGTAGGGTGAAGCACCGCTGTTGTGCCAAGTGTCTAAAACGAAATCTTCCCGATACATGGTTCCGCCGCATTTTCCGCATTTTAGAGTTATGCGGTCCACCCACGGCTTATGCAACTCAAAATTGTCCGGGATGGCTTCTTGTGCGTTGTCAAGTAGCTCTTTTTTGCTTGCGATTATGCGTTTTTCTTGGCATTTTTCGCATGCCCAGATCGGGAGGGGGCTTCCCCAGATGCGTTCCCGGCTGATGCACCAAGGTTTTCCCTCTTTTAGAAAGCCCAGGAAACGGTTTTTTGGTTCATCAAAGAAGTACTCTACTTTTTCCGCCGCTTCCAACACACGGCTGTTTATTTTGTCTGTGCGCAGGAAGTATTCTTTTCGTGCTAGCCAAACTAGTTTGTGGTGGCTGCGCCAGCAAGTGGGGTACTCATGCTTCACCATGGAGACTTTGACGAAGGCGTTTCGGTTGCGTAGCTCCTCAACGACTGGGAAATCTGCATCGCGAGCGAATATGCCTGCGAATTGCCCTGCGTCTTGGGTGAATTTTACTTCGTCGTCGAAAGGTGCATAGATTGGGACGCCTCTTCGTTGTGCCGCCCAGAAATCGTCTTCGCCGTTGCCAGGAGAAAGATGCACGACTCCTGTGGCTGTATTAACGTCAACGAAATCCTCGCCTATGACCTTGTGAACCAGGGGATGACGGGTTTCGTTTTCCGCCTGTTTGGGAATCATGTCTTTGAGGGGGTACTCGTAGGCGGTTCCCTCCAAGCTTTTGCCCGTCATGGAGTCGATGATTTTGTATTTGGTTATTTCAAGTTCCGCCATGACGGGTTCAACGCGTTGCTTAACCATTATCCAGACCTCTTCGCCTACTTTGACTTTGACGTATTCGGCGCTGGGTTGAACCGCGAGCATGGTGTCGGTTATTATGGTGAAGGGCATGGTTGTCCACACGAGGAAATACTCGTTTTTGTTGCCTGCCACTTTGAATTTGAAGTACAGTGACGGGTCCTCGACTTCTTTGTAGCTGCCTTCGTATCCGACTTCGGCGCTGCTTAGGCTGGTTTGGCACCCTGGGCAGTAGGCGACAACGTAGTGACCTTCTTCAAGAAGCCCTTGGTCCCATGCGCGTTTTAGGATTTGCCATTCCCGCTCGATGTAGCTGTCCTTGTAGGTCCAATACGCCTTCTCCTGGTTGATGAATACTCCAAGGTTCCAGTCAGCCTGTAGCCACATCGCGTGGTAACGCATGATGGCTTTCTTGCATTCTTCGATAAACCGTTCCATCCCGTATTTCTCGATGGATTCCCGCTTGTTCCGCACACCCAGAAGCTTCTCAACTTCCAACTCAACGGGTAAGCCTTGGCAGTCCCATCCAGCCCAAAACGGCGTGTAGTAGCCCTCCATGGTTTTCCATCGGTACCGAATATCCTTCATCACACGTCCGCGGGCGTGCCCAATGTGTGGGACGCCGTTCAGCGTCGGGGGGCCTTCAACGTAGCCCAACAATCCCTTAGCGTTCTTTTCCACAAGCTCAAGCTTCTCGCGGATTTGCTCCTTAAGCCAGAACTCGCGGATTTCCTTCTCCAAAGCAAGCGGAGCATAATTTGCAGGTAAACTTGACGAATCAGTTTCGGTTTCTTCGATGTCTGTCACGGCGTTCATCCCGTACCGCAAAATAAGTAAAAAGACTATATAAGGATAAAAGTTACCCCTCAGCTGATAGGAACAGTGGGTCTAAAGCCCATCACTTAAACATCAAACTCTCGTTATCGTAAATTTCTTCAAATTAAGGCACTATCCTTTACCCGCAATCTGGCCGATGGTATATTCGTTTTGTGCTTTGTCAAGACTTGTTTTCTAAATAGTTTACATCAACTACTTGGACAAAAACTAAGTGCAAACCGCTAACAGTAACATTGAGAATGGAGAAGGCTCAAACGGGGGCATAGCAATTTCTATGCCTTTCCTTTTTGTTTAGGCTTTGATATATACTCTATTTTGAAAACGGAGACAGAAACTAACTATCTCAAGGCAGCAAGTTTCTTATAATAAAACAAACAACCTAACGTCCAAGCAAAAATGGTGTGACATTAGAGGTTGCAAGCTTACAAACAAGACCAGAATATTTTTCCGTTTTCGAAGCCTTCTCCTTTCTCCTCGACTACGGATAACTGTTTGCAAGCCAACAAACGATGAAAATGTCCCGATTTAAGGC
>Ga0326727_10019122_pt1 | contig 13848 bp, 4 predicted proteins | sample MB2enrmetagenome_FD_207643 | JGI IMG/M metagenome (GOLD analysis project Ga0326727, IMG submission 207643) | Lab enriched peat soil microbial communities from McLean, Ithaca, NY, United States - MB29MY | ecosystem: Environmental > Terrestrial > Soil > Wetlands > Peat | place: USA: New York... | reverse complement strand
ACGAAAACAAGTTCCGCGAACTCGATCAGCAGTTCCGCCCCTCCGGCTTCAAGGCCATGATGGGCGCCGAAGCCATCAAGGAACTGCTCAAGCGCGTGCAGATCGACGAGCTGGGCATTGAACTGCGCGAGCGGATGAAGACGGAAACCTCCGCGCAGAAGAAGATCAAGTATGCCAAGCGGCTGAAGGTCGTCGAGGCCTTCCGCAAGAGCGACAACAAGCCGCAGTGGATGATTCTGGACGTGCTGCCCGTCATTCCTCCCGAGCTGCGCCCGCTGGTGCCGCTGGATGGCGGCCGCTTTGCCACCTCCGATCTGAACGACCTTTACCGCCGCGTCATCAACCGCAACAACCGGTTGAAGAAGCTGATGGACCTGCATGCGCCGGAAGTGATTGTGCGCAACGAAAAGCGCATGTTGCAGGAAGCCGTGGACGCGCTCTTCGACAACGGCCGCCGCGGCCGCGTGCTGCGTGGCGCCAACAACCGCCCGCTCAAGTCGCTCTCCGATACGCTCAAGGGCAAGCAGGGCCGCTTCCGGCAGAATTTGTTGGGCAAGCGCGTGGACTACTCGGGCCGTTCGGTCATCGTGGTCGGTCCCGACCTCAAGCTGCACCAGTGCGGCCTGCCCAAGAAGATGGCGCTCGAACTGTTCAAGCCCTTCATCTATCACCGCCTGGAGCAGACCGGCCATTGCACCACCATCAAGCAAGCCAAGGAAATGGTGGAGATGCAGGAGCCGGTGGTGTGGGACATCCTCGAGGAAGTCATCAAGGACCACCCGGTGCTGCTAAACCGCGCTCCCACCTTGCATCGTCTGGGCATTCAGGCTTTCGAGCCGGTGCTGGTCGAGGGCAAGGCCATCAAGATTCACCCCCTGGTCTGCACCGCCTTCAACGCCGACTTCGACGGCGACCAGATGGCCGTTCACATTCCGCTGTCGCCCGAGGCGCAGATTGAAGCCAGCGTGCTCATGCTGGCCTCGCACAACATTCTGTCGCCGGCCTCCGGCCAGCCCATCACCGTGCCCACCCAGGACATGGTTCTCGGCCTCTATTACCTCACCAAGGCCAAGAAGGGCGCCAAGGGCGAAGGACGCGTGTTTGCCAACACCGAAGAGATCCTGATGGCGCTGGAAGCCAAGGAAGTGGAGACGCTGTCTCCCATCCGGCTGCGCTACACGGGCAAGGTGCTGGATATGACCACGGCCTACGACGATCAGGACCTGACCCACACCGAGGCGGTGGACTTCAACAAGGAGTACATCTCCACCACGGTCGGCCGCGTGATCCTGAACGACTCGCTGCCCGCGGGCATGCCGTTTGTCAACGGCCTGCTGAAGAAGAAGGGCATCGGCCAACTGGTGAACTACTGCAACCAGAACCTCGGTCTCGAGGTGACGGTGGGCATGCTGGACAAGATCAAGGCGCTGGGCTTCAACTACGCCACGCGCTCCGGCCTGTCGGTCGGCCTGGACGACATGGTGATCCCGGCCAGCAAGTACACCACCGTGGACGAAGCTGACCGCAAGGTGATCGAGGTCCAGAAGCAGTACATGGACGGCGCCATCACCAACGGCGAGCGCTCCAACAAGGTGATTCAGATGTGGTCGGCGGTTACCGAGCAGGTGGCCGACGAGATGTTCGACAACATGAAGCGGGCGGACAACGAAGGCGCTTTCAACCCGATCTACATCATGGCCGACTCCGGCGCCCGCGGTTCCAAACAGCAGATTCGCCAGCTTAGCGGCATGCGCGGACTGATGGCCAAGCCCTCGGGCGAAGTCATCGAAACGCCCATCACCGCAAACTTCCGCGAAGGCCTGACGGTGTTGGAGTACTTCATTTCCACTCACGGCGCCCGCAAGGGATTGGCCGACACGGCGCTGAAGACGGCCGATTCCGGCTATCTGACCCGCCGCCTGGTGGACGTGGCCCAGGACGTGATCGTGACCGAGTACGACTGCGGCACGGTCGAGGGCATCTATGTGGGTTCGATCGTCGAGTCCGGCGAAATCATCGAGCCCTTGCGCGACCGCATCATCGGCCGCGTTTCACTGGAGCGCATCAAGGACTACGACGGCAACGTTGTGGTGGATGTGAACCAGGGCATCGATGAGGACATTGCCTCGGCCATTCAGGGCGCGGGTGCAGAGAAGGTGAAGATCCGCTCGGTGCTGACCTGCGAGTCGCGCCGCGGCGTCTGCGCTCTCTGCTACGGGCGCAACCTGGGTTCGGGCCGCATGGTGGAGTTGGGCGAGACCTGCGGCGTCATCGCCGCGCAGTCCATCGGCGAGCCGGGCACGCAGTTGACCATGCGTACCTTCCACGTCGGCGGCACGGCCAGCCGCGTCTCTGACAAGTCGCGCCTCGAAGCCAAGAACAACGGCACCGTGCGCTTCTTCAACCTGAACACCGTCGAAAGCAAGGACGGCACGCTGGTGGCCATGAACCGCTCCGGCTCGGTTGCCATTGTGGACGATCGCGGCCGTGAAAAGGAACGCTACCAGGTGGTTTACGGCGCGCGTCTGCGGGCCCGCGAAGGCGAAGCAGTCAAGCTGGGCCAGTTGCTGGCCGAGTGGGATCCCTACACCTACTCGATCCTGACCGAAATCGGCGGCACGGTGCAGTTCAAGGATCTCCAGGAAGGCATCACCCTCAACGAAGAAGTCGATGAAGTCACCGGCCTCTCGCGTTGGGTGGTGGCCGATGCACCCGACGAAAAGCGCCAGCCGACCTTCGTGGTCAAGAACGACAAGGCGCACAAGCGCTACCTGCTGCCGCGCGGCGCTCACTTGATGATCGAGGACGGCGACCAGGTGGGACCGGGCGACGTGCTGGCCAAGATTCCCAAGGAAAGCACCCGCACCAAGGACATCACCGGCGGTCTGCCGCGCGTGGTGGAGCTGTTCGAGGCGCGCAAGCCCCGCGAAACGGCCATCATCAGCGAGATCGACGGCGTGGTCCGCTTTGGCGAAGTGGCCAAGGGACAGCGCAAGATCTACGTGACCGCGGACAACGGCGACGAGAAGGAATACTCGGTGCCCCGCGGCATCCATGTGAACGTGCAGGAAGGCGAGCGTTTGAGCGCCGGCGACCCGCTGATGGATGGGCCGCTGAACCCGCACGACATTCTGGCTGTGCTGGGCGAAAAGGCGTTGCAGGCTTACCTGGTGAACGAAATCCAGGAAGTCTACCGTCTGCAGGGCGTGGCCATCTCCGATAAGCACATCGAGGTCATCGTGCGGCAGATGCTGCGCTGGGTCAGAATCGACGAAGTGGGCGACACCAACTTCCTGCTCGAACAGCAGGTTGACCGCTTCCGCTTCCGCGAAGAGAACGAGCGGGTACTCACCAATGGAGGCCGTCCGGCTATCGGGCGTCCGCTGCTGCTGGGCATCACCAAGGCCTCGCTCTCGACCGACAGCTTCATCTCCGCGGCCAGCTTCCAGGAGACCACCCGCGTGCTCACCGAGGCCAGCATCAACGGCGCAATCGACAACCTGCGCGGCCTGAAGGAGAACGTGATCGTCGGCCGCCTCATTCCTGCCGGCACCGGTCTCGAGTACTACCGCAACGTTCAGCTCTCTCCGGAGCTGGAGGAAGCGGCGGCCCGCGTGCAGCAGGAGGTTTCGGCAGAGATCGAAGCCGCCGAGCGCGAGCTGGAACTGATGCGCCAGGAAGGCGAAGCCGAGGAAATGGCCGCCGAATAGGGGCTATCCTCCAGAGCAGCTCTTTCCACGTCAACTCAAGAGGCCCGGCGCAAGCCGGGCCTCTTTTTTATGGCGCGCTGGCGAGGCCGGGATTCGCTGCCCCGCGGTATTTACCGTTTGCTGTGCTTGGCCGCGTACATGGCGGCGTCGGCGGCGCTCAGCACGCTGTCCCGGGTGGCGCCGTCTTCTGGATAGAGGGCGATCCCCACGCTGGCGGAGCCATGCAGCACGTGCCCCTCGAATTCGAACGGATCGTCGAAGCAGCGCTCCAGCCGCTGCGCAATCTCCTCGACTTCCGCGCGGTTGCGCACCACCGGGACCAGTGCGGCAAACTCGTCGCCGCCCAGCCGCGCCAGCAGATCGTGGGTGCGCAACTGCTGCTTCATGCGCCTGGCCGCTTCCTGCAGGTACAGGTCCCCGGCCTGGTGTCCGCAAAGATCGTTTACCTGTTTGAATTTGTCCAGGTCGATATAGATAAGTCCGAAGATTCCCGCCTGTTGCCGCGCTTCGTCAATCTGCGCGTCGAGGCGCGTCTCCAGCGAGAAGCGATTGAGGATGTCGGTGAGCAGGTCGAACTCCGAGCGGTGGCGCAGGTCGGAATAGAGGCGGCGGGTTTCAATGGCCAGCGTGGCCAGTTCGGCTCCCATCGAGAGGGCCTCCGCTTCGTCGGCGTCCGGTTTGGCGAGCGGATCGAGAGCGGCAAGAATCGTGCCCAGCGACGGCCCGGAGCGGGCGGGAATCTCTTCCTGAATGACCCGCAAAGCCGAGGGATTCTCCGGGCAGTTTCCCAGCCGTGCACCATCGGCAATCTGACACCAGCAGGGCGCGCCTTTCAGCTTGAGAGAGATCAATTGCATGATCTCTTCAAGAATCTCGGCCAGAGGGCGGGAGCCGTTAATGTCCTCCAGAATGCGGCTGCGCTGCCGTTCCAGAGCGGCCAGCGCGGCCGTGTGCCGCCGTATCCCGCGCTCAAGGGCCCAGCTTCTGAAGCTCAAACCGATTAGCCCCGTGAGCAGCAAGCCGACGATGAGGATGAGGTTGCGCACGTTGATCGGCGAAGGCCGGGCGACCACCGTAATGTCGGCGGGGCTGCGCATAAGAATGCTGAAGGGGACTTCGCGATCGAAAGGGTTGGAGTTCTCCAGGATGCAGATGCCGGTCACGCCGACCCTGGAGCCCAGCGGTATCTGCTTTTCGGGCGGCAGTTGCCGGTCGCCTGCCTCCGGATGGCGGAAAATGGCCGAGAACATCTGGCCGTCGGAGACCAGCACATACTCATCCTGCGAACTCTCCCGAACTTCCGACACCACCTGCCCTTCAATCCTGACCAGGTCGAAGACATTCCTGCTTGAGGTGAGCTGGCTCCAGGTGACGGGTCTGGGAGCGATGGGAGCGTAGACCGCGGTCTGCAGGACTTCGCCGCCGGCCAGGGCGAGAAAGCCGTCATGCACATCGGGGAAGCCGGAGACGTCGGCCTGGCTGCCGACGCGCAGCGGCTCCTCGATCGCCGTCATTACCCAAAGGCTCCTCGTGCCGTCCTGAAGAACCAGGGCAGAGCCCGGCTGGTAATAGGTGATGGTGCCGTGCACGCGGACTCTCTGGCTGAGAATATTCACATGATAGGCATTGAGAATATCGCCCATGGGAGAGACGGGCAGGCTCCACGGGCTCTTTTCGGAGCGTTTGAGGATTCTTACGTCAGAGAAGGAGGGAACAGCGAGCCCAACTCCGGTATGTTGCATCTTGCCATCGAACCTTGCCGTGGCGACCCCGGTGACTTCGACCTCGGCGTCCAGCAAGCCGGCAATAAGCTTCGGATCGCTGCTGTTGATGTAGGCGTCCATAATGCCGCCATCGGCCAGCAGCCGCATGTGCGTGGTCAGCCAATGGCCGCTCTTGACCATGTCGGCGCTGTACACCAGGGCGCGCACGGTAACCCGCATGCAATCGCGCTCCGAGCGGATCAGCTGGTCGAACGTAGCCGGTACGGGAGCGGGCAGGCTGCCATGCCCGATAACCGTAACCTCGTCGGCAACCACGATGGGGCGGAAGCTGTCCTGCGCCTTTCCCCGCACCAGGACGCGATCGCCGGGGTTCATCTTGAATTCTTCCTTGGCCCACACATAGATGGCCGCGCCGCCATCCTGCACAAACAAGGTGGTTTCACCCGCGCGCCGGTAGGTAACTGTGGCTTCAAACGCGACGGGCGGGTCCTTGCCGGCCTCGGCATGGGTAAGATCATGAATGGCGCGCAGGCTAGTCAGTGGAGCGGGCCCCGCTGCGCAGGCAGCCAAGGTCCATCCCACGAGGATGGCGAAGATGGAAACCAGCCTCTTCATGATAGAGAGAATCCTAGAGAACCCGTGCCGCCTTTTCCTGTTCCCTTTGATACTTTATCGACGGGGTTTGACCAATCAATCAATCCGGCGGCGAAAAGCCCGGCTTGAAGGACAGCGGAACCTCGCCCCAAGGCACACGGCCGGGTTTCATTCCATGCGCGAAGCGGGGACTTGACGCAGCGGCTTGGCATTCTTGGCCGCGTACATGGCTGCGTCGGCAGCGCTGAGCAGATCGTCCTTGCTGGCTCCATCCTCCGGGTAAAGCGCAACCCCCACGCTTGCCGAACCCTGCAAGATGAATCCCTGCACCGCGAACGGCTCGTCGAAACTGTGTTGCAGGCGCAGCGCAACTTCTTCGATCTCCGCGCGGCTGCGCGCCGCCGGGACCAGCGCGGCAAATTCGTCGCCCCCCAGCCGCGCCAGCATGTCGGCAGAGCGAAGCTGGCGCTTCATGCGCAGGGCGACCTCTTGCAGATACAGGTCGCCGGTCTGGTGCCCGTAGAGGTCGTTCACCTGCTTGAACCCATCCAGGTCGATGAAGATCAGCCCGAAAATGCCGGCAGTGTGGCGCGCGATTTCGATGAGGTTGTCCAGGTGCTTTTCAAGAGAGAAGCGGTTGTGAACATCGGTGAGCAGGTCGAACTCCGAGCGCCGCACGAGGTCGGAGTGGAGCTGCCGCGTCTCGATGGCCAGGGTGGCCAGGCGCGCCCCCAGCGAGAGCGCTTCGGTCTCATTGGCGCCGCAAGGCGCCCCTGGATCGATGCCGGCACAGAGCACGCCCAGCAGCGGCCCGGAACGGGCAAGGAGATCCTCGCGGAGAACCCTCAACTCCTGCGTCTTCAACGGGTAGCTGCCCAGCCGTGCCCCATCGGCGATCTCGCACCAGCAGAGCGCGCCCTCCAGCTTGAAAGCCACCAGTTCGGTAATCTCCTCGACGATTTCAGCCAGGGGCCGCGATCCGTTGATGTCCTCCAGAATCCGGCTGCGCTGCCGTTCCAGCAGAGTATTGCGCCGCTCCATCTCGGCCTCCGCCTCAATGCGGGCCGCCAGCGCCGCCGTTTGCAGGCGGATTGTGCGCTCCAGAGTCCAGCCTCTGGCGCCCACGGCAATCATCAACACAAGCAGCACGCTCACCAGCAGCGTGAGGTTGCGCACTGTGAGCCAGGAGGGATCGGCAATGACCGTAATGTCGTCGAAGGAGCGCAGCAGCAGATCGGAGGCCACCGGGCCTTTGAACGGATCGGAACTGTAGAACATGCTGATGCCGGTGACGCGCACCTGGGCGCCCACGGGAACCTGCTTCATGGCGGGAAGATGCACTCCGCCGGCGCCGTCCGGGTGGCGATAGACGGCAGAGAACAGGTGCCCATCCGCAACCAGAACCATCTCGTCCTTGGTGGTCTCCCGCACCAGCATCACCACCCGGCCTTCAATCGAGACCAGGTTGAAGGCGTTATCCCCCAATCCCAGCTCCCACCAGTCCACCGGCAGCGGAGGAATGGGCGACTGTTGCTCGGTATCCCGGATTTCGGCGTGAGTCAGGATCAGATAGCCGTCGCGGACATCGGGAAACCCGGTAGCCTCCGCCAGGTCGCCTACCCGCAAAGGCAGGTCGGTCATGGTCACGATCCACAGGCTCTTGGCGCCACTTTGAAGCACTGCGGCCGAACCGGGCTGATAGTAGGTGATGGTTCCCTTCACCCGGACTCTTTGGGTCAGGTCGCGCACATGATAGCTGCCCAGGACATTCTCCAGAGGAGTGAACTGGAGCGAGGCGGGGCTGGCTCCGGCAGGCTTCAGCACCTTCACATCGGCCAGGCTCTGCACGTCGAGCGTCGCTCCGGTCTGCTGCATCTTCTGGTCGAATTTGGCGGTGACCACTCCGGTGATCTCCACCTCGGAGTCCAGCAGATTCTTCAGCGCGCTGGCGTCGCTGCTGTCGACCGCGGCGTCAATGTACCCTCCGTCGGTCAGTAGCTGCAGGTAGATGTTGCGCTCATGCGCGCTCCAGACCATATCCGCTGCGCGGACCACGCCGCGCTGCGTAACCAGCAGGCAGTCGCGCTGCGCCCGGACCAACTGCTCATAGTTGGTGGGTACAGGTTTGGGCACAGAGCCATGATGAAGCAGGGTCACGCTCTCGGCTGCCACAATGGGGCGAAAGCTCTCCCGCGTCTCTCCCCGCACCAGCACGCGATCGCCGGGAACCAGATTCGCCCCCGCCTTGAAATCCACATAGATGGCCTGATCCTCATCCTGCACAAAGAGGTCGGTATCGAAATTGCGGTAGTAGGTGACCGTGGCCTCGAAGGCGGCCGGCAGCCTTTGGCTTGCCTGGGCGTTGCTGAGGGCGTGAACGGCGCGCAGCGTGGTGAGCGGCGCGGGCGCCGCCGCCCAGACAGCCGAGGCCAGGCCGAGAATCATCGCGAACGCCGGAAACAACCTTCTCATGGGGAAAACCCGTTTGCAGCAATGGCGGGACTCTTGCCCGCTCTCTTCTTTGCCGGCAGGACTGGCCGCATCCGTTTAATCCGGCGTGAACAAGCAGCCTACCACTCCGGATGCAGGACAAGGAACGAGGGAGATCACTTGTTGGTGTGCTTGGCGGTGTACATGGCCGCGTCGGCAAAGCTCAGCAGGGTGTCCTTGCTGGTCCCGTCCTCGGGATAGACGGCCGCGCCCACGCTTGCCGAACCATGCAGCAGGTTTCCCTCGATGGCAAAGGGCGCGTCCATGCAGCGTTCCAGCCGCTGGGCAATCTCTTCGACCTCCGCGCGGCTGCGCGCCATGGGAACCACGGCGGCAAATTCGTCGCCGCCCAGCCTGGCCAGCATGTCGGTGGGGCGCAACTGGCGTTTCATGCGCAGCGCCACTTCCTGTAGGTAGAGGTCGCCGACGTGGTGCCCGCAGGTATCGTTCACCAGCTTGAACTTGTCCAGGTCGATGTAGATCAGCCCGAAGATGCCGGCCTTTTCGCGGGCCTGCTGGATGAGGGCGTCAAGCTGCTTGTCCAGGGAGAAGCGATTGTTAATGTCGGTAAGCAGGTCGAACTCCGAGCGGTGGCGCAGATCGGCATAGAGGCGGCGTGTCTCGATGGCCAGCGTAGCCAGCCGCGCGCCCACGAAAAGGGCCTCGTTTTCATAGATGGCGGGTTCAGTGCCGGGGGCGAAGCCGGCAAACAGCGTTCCCAGCGGCGGACCGGAGCGAGCGGGGATATCCTCGCGCGCGACGCGCAGGGCGGCGCCGTCAGCAGGACAGTTCCCCAGCCGCGCACCGTCGGTGACTTCGCACCAGCAGGGAGTGCCATCGAGCCGGAACGAGACCATTTCCGTGATCTGCTCAAGAATCTCGGCCAGCGGCCTCGCCCCGTTGATGTCCTCGAGAATGCGGCTGCGCCGATGTTCGAGCAGTGCCTCGGCCTCGACGCGAGCAGCCATCGCGGCAGTTTGGCGGCGGATTTTGCGCTCCAGGGTCCAACCCCTGGCGCCTACGGAGACCAGAACCCCGAGCAGCAGGCAGACAAGCAGGATCAGGTTGCGAATGCTGAGCAAAGAGGGCTTGGCGACGACGGTGATGTCGTCCAGCGATCGGAGCAGGATGTTGAACGGCACCTGGGCGTCGAACGGATTGGAATTCTGCTGGGCGCAGATACCGGTGACGCTGACCCTGGAACCGAGCGGAATCAACTTGGGGGGCGGAAGCGGGAACATGCCAGCCACAACGGGGTGACGGAAGATGGCGGAGAAGGCCTGGCCATCGGCGGCCAGAACATACTCGTCCTGCGAGTTCTCACGAACCTCCATCACCACCTGGCCTTCAATGGAAACCAGATCGAAGATATGCTTGCTTGAAGCGAGCTGGCTCACGGTCGCCGGCTGCGGCGCGATTGGAGATTGCACCTGATTATCGCGAACACTGCCTTCGTTCAGGGTCAGGAAGCCGTCATGAACCTCGGGGAATCCAATCGCGTCTGCCTGGTCACCGATGCGCAGGGGGCTGATTGTCGAGGTCATGACCCACAGGCTTCGCGAACCGCTTTGCAGTACGATGGCCGAGTTGGGTTGATAGTAGGTAATCGTGCCGCTGACTCTGACTCTCTGGGTGAGATCGTTCACTTGCTCGTGGGTGAGAATCCTGTCCATGGGCGTGACTGGAAGAGACCAGGGAAACAGGGCGGCCGGCTTGAGGATCTTGACGCCGGCGAGCGATTGCACGTGAATCAGGATCCCCGTTTGCTGCATCTTGCCGTCGAAGACTCCTGAGGCTGTTCCAGTGATTTCCACTTCGGAATCCAACAGCTTGCTGATGGCGCTGGCGTCATTGGATTCAATGTTCACCTGGATGATTCCACCATCGATGAGCACGTTCAGCCTGGTGCTCAACACCATCGAACTTATCTTTAGATCCGCGGAGCGGACCACGCCATGCACGGTGACCAGTATGCAGTCATGGTCGGCGGCGATCAGCATGCCGTAGTTTGCCGGCATGGGGTGGGGCAGGGAGCCGTGGCGTAGCAGGGTGACGCTGCTGTCCGCGATATAGGGATGAAAACTGGGACGGGTGATTCCTTTAATCAGAACCCGGTCCCCTGGGACCAGTCTGGCATCGGCAGGGGCGTAGACATAGATGCCCACCCCATCGTCCTCGACAAAGAGCGTGTGTTCGTAGTCGCGGAAGTAAGACACCGTGGCTTCAAACGCGACCGGCAGGGACTGGCTGGCCTCTGCATTGCTGAGGCCATGAACGGCGCGCAGGGTGGTGAGCGGAGCCGGCGCCGCCGCCCAGACAGCCGAGGCCGATGCGAGGATGACGCCCAACGCAGCTATCCATGTCTTCATTGTGTGAATCCGGCTCAACCGGTGTTATGCCTCTCAGTCAGGTTACTATCGGCAAAACTCACCGTACTGTCACTTCGGCGTGAACAGGAAGGCTGGCCTCCAGATGCCGGGCGGGGACAGGCGGCAATCACTTGTTGGTGTGCTTGGCGGTGTACATGGCCGCGTCGGCAAAGCGCAGCAGGGTGTCCTTGCTGGTCCCGTCCTCGGGATAGACGGCCGCGCCCACGCTTGCCGAACCATGCAGCAGGTTCCCCTCGATGGCAAAGGGCGCGTCCATGCAGCGTTCCAGCCGCTGGGCAATCTCTTCGACCTCCGCGCGGCTGCGCGCCATGGGAACCACGGCGGCAAATTCGTCGCCGCCCAGCCTGGCCAGCATGTCGGTGGGGCGCAGTTGGTGCTTCATGCGCAGCGTCACTTCCTGTAGGTAGAGGTCGCCGACGTGGTGCCCGCAGGTATCGTTTACCAGCTTGAACTTGTCCAGGTCGATGTAGATCAGCCCGAAGATGCCGGCCTTTTCGCGGGCCTGCTGAATGAGCGCCTCAAGCTGCTTGTCCAGGGAGAAGCGATTGTTGATGTCGGTAAGCAGGTCGAACTCCGAGCGGTGGCGCAGATCGGCATAGAGGCGGCGTGTTTCGATGGCCAGCGTAGCCAGCCGCGCGCCCAGGAAAAGAGCCTCGCTTTCGTGGGCGGCGGGCACGGTGCCGGGGGCGAACCCGGCAACAATTGCGCCGAGAGGCGGGCCGGAGCGGGCCGGAATCTCCGCCCGCGCAATGCGCAGGGTGGCTGCTTCGGCGGGGCAATTTCCCAGCCGCGCTCCATCGGTGACGTCGCACCAGCAGGGAGCGTCATTGAGCCGGAAGGAGACCATATCGGTGATCTGCTCAAGAATCTCGGCCAGCGGCCTTGCCCCGTTGATGTCCTCCAGGATATGGCTGCGCCGCTGTTCGAGCAGAGCCATCTTCCGTTCCAGGGCAGCTTCCGCCTCCACGCGCGCAGAGATATCGGCGGTCTGGCGGCGCACTTTTCTGTTCAGGGTCCAACCCCAGGCGCCCACCGCAGCCACCACCAGCAGCAGAAGGCCGATGAGGCGGATGAGGTTGCCGATGTTCAGCCAGGAGGGCCGGGCGATTACCGCAATGTCGTCAAAGGAGCGCAACAGAACATCGAAGGGCACATCCTCGCCGGGGTTGAAAGGATTGGCGTCCACGATCATGCAGATGCCGGTAACCCGGACTATCGAGCCCAGCGGAATCTGCCTCATGGGCGGAAGATGGCCGTTTGAGGGCGGATGGCGGTAAATGGCGGTGAACAGTTGGCCATCGGAGGATAGAACGTACTCGTCCTGCGCGGCCTCCCGGACCTCGGTCACCACGCGTCCTTCAATCGAGACCAGATCGTATTGGTGCCCGTCCGGCCTGCTGGTGCTCCAGAAGGCCAGTTGCCGCCAGGTTGCCGGCTGTGGCGTGACGGGCGCGGGCACATGGCTGTCTTCGATCTCGCCATCGACCAGGTTCAGGAAGCGGTCGCGGGCATCGGGAAAACCGGTGGCGTCGGCCTCGTCGCCGATCAGCAAGGGATCGTGGGTATGGGTGGCAATCCACAGGCTCTTGGCCCCGTTCTGGAGCACCACCCCCGAGCCGGGTTGGTAATAGGTGATGACTCCATGGACGCGAACCCTGGCCGACAAATCATGCACATGGTAGTTGACCAGGACATCGCCCATGGGAGTGATCGGGAGAGACCAGGGGCTGGCGGTGGCGCGCTTGAGAATCTTGAGGTCCGCCAGGGAAGAGGCATAGAGGACGATCCCGGTCTTCTGCATCTTGTCGTCAAACTTGCCGGCGGCTACCCCGGTGATCTCGACCTCGGCGTCCAGCAGATTTTCGAGCGCGCTGGCATCCACGCTGTCCACATCCGCCTCAAGGTGCCCCCCGTCAATGGCCAACTGCAAACGGAGGCTGTGTATCGGGGCGTCGGAGCTCAAAACCATGTCTACGGCTCGAACCACTCCATCCACGGCAATCCGTTTGGAATCGTCGTCGGCGCGGATCAGCTCATCGAAGCCGGCGCGAATGGGAGGGGGCATGAAACCGTGATGGAGCAGGGTGATGCTTTTGGCCACCACCAGGGGCCGGAAGCTCTGCTGTGTGGTCCCTTTTATCAGTACGCGATCGCCGGCGGAGAGTTTGGCGCCATCGGTGGGCCGGACAAAGATGGCAACGTCGCCGTCCTGCACAAAGAGCAGGTTCTCATATCCGCGGAAGTAGGTTACCGTGGCTTCAAAGGCGACTGGCAGCGCCTGGCTGGCATCGGCATTGGTAAGGGCGTGAAGGGCGCGCACAGTGGTGAGCGGCGCGGGCTCCGCGGCCCAGGCAGTCAGAGCCCAGCCGAGAGCGATGACCGCTGCTGGAATCAGTCTCTTCATGGGAGCGAACCCGAACGTGCCGGCATGGTGCTGCATAGGCAGAAGAGCCTCTATCGGCAGCGCAAGCCCAATATTTGATCCTGGCATGAGGGGGCATCCAGAAGTCGGCGCGCAAGCGTACTCTGCTGAAAGCTTATCCTACTCTATTGGGGCTCTGGTCTAATAGCTCTTTTGGGGGACGCCGGACCGATTCTGCCAGACCTGCAAGGCCGGCGCGCCTTCGGCGCTGAACCGTTTGACCAGGGCGCTTCTGCGAGTGAAATGGATTCTTGCCACAGGGAGATTTTTGTATGACAAACGAGACACCCGCCACCGTCCCTTCCCCGGCCCACAGCGGCACGCAGGCTCTGCCCCCGCGCCCCATTCGCGTCATCGGCGTTCCGCTGGATATGGGCGCCAGCCGCCGCGGAGTGGACATGGGGCCCTCCGCAATGCGCGTGGCCGGACTGGAGGCGCAACTGGAGAAGCTGGGCCACGTGGTGACCGACGGCGGCAACATCCGCGTCGAGATTGCCGAGACCCAGACCTCGGGCAAC
>Ga0326727_10019118_pt1 | contig 13851 bp, 8 predicted proteins | sample MB2enrmetagenome_FD_207643 | JGI IMG/M metagenome (GOLD analysis project Ga0326727, IMG submission 207643) | Lab enriched peat soil microbial communities from McLean, Ithaca, NY, United States - MB29MY | ecosystem: Environmental > Terrestrial > Soil > Wetlands > Peat | place: USA: New York... | reverse complement strand
TGACGAGTGACAAGTGACGAGTGACGAGCCGGAAGAACAGTGACGAGTGACAAGTGACGAGTGACGAGCCGGAAGAACAGTGACGAGTGACAAGTGACGAGTGACGAGCCGGAAGGACAGTGACGAGTGACGAGCCGGAAGGACAGTGACGAGTGACAAGTGACGAGTGACGAGCAAGGTTTGACAAACCGCCGAGAGACAAGACCACATCAGGATCAGCGGCCAGCGCAGGACGCTCCTCCAGTTGCGGCGAAAGCGCGCGGCTACAAAGACTTGCTTGTCTGGAGGAAGGGGATTGACCTTGTCAAAGAGATTTATCGCATGACGAAGCCTTTTCCGGCGGAAGAACGATTTGGCCTGATATCACAGATGAGGCGGGCTGCTGTCTCCGTCCCTTCTAACATCGCGGAGGGCCAAGCACGGAGGACAACTGGAGAATTCGTTCAGTTTCTTTCCCAAGCGGAGGGCTCACTTGCGGAATTAGACACTCAGCTAATTCTGGCCGAGGAACTGGGGTATGCTAAAGCCACTCAGGTAGCGTCGGCAGCGGAACTGGTCTCCGAGTTGAGAAGGATGCTTAATGCTTTGAGGAGGACTCTTTTGAAGCAGTGACCGGCGACAAGAGGCGACTAACTACCAAGACCTGAAAGGCAGTGAGCTGTGCTTGGGTCGGCCCTTGTTCGTTGTTGTTTTTCCGGCTCGTCACTCGTCACCCGTTACTGTGTTTTCCTGCTCGTCACTCGTCACTTGTCACTCGTCACTTCTAGAGGAGGAGGAAGAATGCCAGAAGTCAACGTTGCACTGATCGGTCACCAATTCATGGGGCGCACGCATTCCAATGCTTACCGGCAGGTCAGCAGGTTTTTCCCCAGCAAGTTCACTCCGCGCATGAAGGTGCTCTGCGGAAAGGCCTGCACGGAGGAACTTGAAGCCACGGCACGGCAGTTGGGTTGGGAGGAGTCGGACTGCGACTGGCGCCGGGTTGTCGAACGCAAGGACATCGACATTGTCGACATCTCAACTCCCGGGTATCTGCACCATCCGATGGCCATCGCTGCCGCCCAGGCCGGCAAGCACGTGATTTGCGAGAAGCCGCTGGCCAATAACTTGGCCCAGGCCAAAGAGATGCTCGCCGCAGTGCAGAAAGCGGGTGTCATGCACATGGTGAACTTCAATTACCGCCGGATACCCGCGGTCTCATTCGCCAAGAGGCTTATCGAGGAGGACCGGCTGGGCCAGATCTATCACTATCACGGTGCTTACCTTCAGGACTGGATCATGGACCCGAACTTCCCCTTGGTCTGGCGCCTGGAAAAGAAATATGCGGGCAGCGGCGCCCTGGGAGACATCGGAGCACACGCCGCAGACCTGGCCCAAATGCTGATTGGATACATCACTTCAGTTACGGGCCAGATGACCACGTTCATTAAAGAGCGGCCCTTTCCTGGAACGGGCGAAGGGGCTTGGGGGGCCAAAGGCGCCGAAGGGAAAAAGGGCAAGGTCACCGTGGATGATGACACGAACTTCCTGGCCCGCTTCAAAAACGGCGCAGTGGGAGTATTCGAGTCGACACGCTTCGCCGGGGGCCGCCGGAATTTCAACACCTTCCAGATTTACGGTAGCAAAGGCAGCCTTGCGTTCAACCTGGAGCGGATGAACGAACTGGAGTTTTTCGATCGCACGGAGCCCAATCAGCAGCAGGCTTACAAGACGATCATGGTGACCGAGGCCAATCATCCATACGTCGGCAACTGGTGGCCGCCCGGACACATTATTGGTTACGAGCACACCTTCGTCCATGCTGTGCATGACTTCCTCGTAGCCCTCGAGACCGGCCGGCCGCCCCAGCCCGGATTCGACGAAGGCGTGAAGGTGCAAGCCGTCCTCGAGGCGGTAGAGCACTCGGCCAAGTCGGGGCAGTGGGAAAAGGTGAAAGTTTAGGATTCAGGAGTCAGGATTCGGGATTCAGGGAAAGACTGGGGGCTGGGTGCTAGGGACTGGGGGCTGGGGAAGAACAAACGGAACGCGGGAAGGTTGGTTTCCGCGTGGACGATTCACTCCAGTTCTCGGCAACTCTGAAGAGCGGTGCTTCCCTAGCCCCTAGTCCCTAGCGCGATTGGACTGAAACCTATGGCATACCTGATGGGAATTGATGTTGGAACCACCGGCACACGGGCGATCATTGTCCGCCCGGACGGTCATATTTTGGGAGCGGCCACGGGCGATCACCAGCCTATGAAAATGCTCAAGCCCGGCTGGGCAGAGCAGGAGCCCGAGGACTGGTGGCGTGCAACTTTGGTTGCGATCCGGGGTGCGCTCGAGCAGGCCCAACTCAAGGGCGCGGACATCGGCGCCGTGGGATTCTCAGGGCAGATGCACGGCGTGGTTTTGATGGACAGCACCCCGGCAGTCCTCCGGCCTGCTCTGATCTGGTGCGACCAGCGAAGCCAGGCGCAATGCGACTGGATCACGTCGACCGTTGGGGGGGAGCGATTGATCAAGCTGGTCTCCAATCCCGCCCTCACCGGCTTCAGCGCGCCCAAGCTGCTCTGGATACGAGATGAGGAGCCACGGGTCTTCGACCGCGCCGCTCACTTCCTGCTGCCGAAGGATTTTGTGCGCTTCCGTCTGACGGGCGAATTTGCCACCGACGTTTCCGACGCTTCGGGCACTTTGCTGTTTGATGTAACTAACCGCCGCTGGTCGAGGGAGATGCTGTCGGCGCTCGATCTGGACGCCAAACTCCTGCCCCGCGCCTACGAATCGGTTGAAATCACCGGACAGATCACTCGCGAAGCCGCCGTGCTCACCGGCCTGAGCGCCGGAACGCCTGTGGTAGGAGGCGCGGGCGACCAGGCGGCCAGCGCCGTGGGTAACGGAATCGTCGAGGCCGGCCTAACGTCCGCCACGCTGGGCACCTCCGGCGTGATATTCGCTTACACCGAAGCGCCCAAGCTCGACCCCAAGGGCCGCATCCATACCTTCTGCCACGCTGTTCCCGGCAAATGGCACGTGATGGGAGTCACGCAGGGCGCGGGGCTATCGCTGCGCTGGTTCCGCGATAATTTCGGAGCCTCGGAAAGCTGGTACGCCCGCCACACTGACGCCGACCCCTACGATCTTATCATCGATGAGGCAAGGAATATTCCGCCTGGAAGTGGAGGCCTGCTGTGGCTGCCGTACCTGATGGGTGAACGAACCCCTCACCTCGATGCCCAGGCGCGAGGCATGTGGTTCGGACTGACTGCCGCGCACACCCGCGCGCACCTCATTCGTTCCATCCTCGAGGGAGTGGCGTTCAGCCTGCGTGACTCGATTGAGATCTTCCGAGAATTGAAGATTCCTGTGGAGCAGATTCGCGGCTCGGGCGGCGGCTCGCGCAACTTCACCTGGCGGCAGATCCAGGCTGATATATTCGGCACGGAACTTGTGATCCTCCGGACTTCCGAAGGATCTGCATTTGGGGCAGCTTTGCTCGCCGGCGTCGCAGCAAAAACCTATTCCAGCGTCCCGGAGGCGGCGTGCGAGGCCATCCAGGTTAAAGAGAGCATGGCCCCCTTGGCGGAAAACGTCAAGGCTTACGACCGCTATTACCAGGTGTATCGAGCCCTCTACCCCGCCGTCCGGGATCTGGCGCATACGCTGGCCAATATCGAGTAGGGTTGTCGAATACCATCTGTACCTGTAGCTTGTCATCCTGAGCGAACCGAAGGATCCCCGCAGTCTGAAGGCAATCGCGGAAGGAGGGCAAAACTTGCCAGATCCTTCGCGTCGCTCAGGATGAGAGCGGTCCGATTCGGACAGGACATTACCATGAGAACCGATCGCGCACTACTTGCACTAATTTGCTTGTTCCCATTGTTTTCTCTGGGAGGCTTCGCCGTGGAGAATTATGCGGTCAAGAACGAAGTCGTGGAAGGCCACGCCACGTACCATCTGCTCGATTCCAAACTGAAAATGGACGTCGGCATAGTGCCGGACATCGGCAACTTTGCTTACCAGTTCAAGGTGGACGGAAAAGACGTGCTGATTCCGGTGGAGTCCTTTAGGGACTACCTCGAGAAGCACACCTTCGGCTGGGGAATTCCCTTTCTGGCGCCCTGGGCGAACCGGCTTGATCACGACGATTACTACTTTGAGGGCAAGAAGTATCTGCTGAATGATAGCCTGGGAAACATCATTCGTGATAATTTCAAGCAGCCCATGCACGGCCTGCTGGTTTTCGAGCCCCGTTGGGAAGTAGTGAAAACCGGGGCAACGGCCGCGGACGGTGCGTTCATGGTTTCGCGCCTGGAGTTCTACAAGTACCCCGATCTGATGGCGCAGTTTCCCTTCGCGCAGGTTTATGAGATGACCTACCGCTTGAAGGAGGGGAAACTCGAATGCACGACGCGAGTCACGAACGTCGGCAATTCCGACCTTCCCGTGCATTTTGCATTTCATCCCTACTTTCACCCGGACGGCCCGCGCCAGGAATGGAAGCTGACCATTGGCGCTCAGAAGCACTGGATTGTCTCCCGTCAACTGATTCCAACGGGCGAGACTGAGCCGACCGACAAGTTTCTGCCCGGCGTGACCAAGGGTATGGCGCTCGACAAGACCTTCATCGACGACGGCTTCTCCGCCTTTGACCGCGACTCAAAAGGCCTTGGCCACGTCGTCATTCACGGCAAGAGTCAAGAGATCGAGGTTCTGTACGACAAACAGTTCGACTACGCGATTGTCTACGCTCCTCTCAATAATGATCTGATTTGCGCGGAACCTCAGTTGGGCCCCACCGACGCCTTTAACCTCCAGCACGAAGGAAAGTTCAAGCACTTGATCGTCCTGGGGCCCGGAAAGACTTTTGAGGCGTCGTTCTGGATTGTGCCCATGGGGTTCTGATTCTAGACCCGCTGCGCTCTCCCACGGGGAGAGGGTGTCTCGCTTCGGCCCTTTCACCAGCCGAAGCGAGGCGGGTGAGGGGTCGTTTGCGGAGTTCGGCATCGCAGGCTGCTGGTTTGCGCGGCCATTAGAATTCAATTCGCCGGAGCAATGGCGAAGGGGGCACATCACCGATGCGAATGCTTGGCACGACAACCAGAACTCTAAGCATAAGTAACCCCTCACCCGTCCCGCGACGGCTGATGAAAACGCCGTCGCGGGCCACCCTCTCCCCAAGGGAGAGGGCGGACTCTCGTACAGTTCGAAGAATTCTCATTGGCTCCGCTTTCACTTTGCTGGCATCCCTTATCGCCCCGCTCGGAACGCAGCACACGCAGTCGGCGTCAAGTTTGTTGACTTTATTTTCAGCGAGGTTGGTCATGGCAGCGCAGACAGATTCCTTTTCCGCAAGATTAGAAAAGACTCAATTCAACGGCTGGAACGCTTATCGCCTGACGAATGGCATCATCTCCCTTTATGTCACGCCGGACATCGGTGGCCGCGCCATTCAGCTTGAGTTAGGCGGGAAGGGGCTCTTCTTCGTCAATAAGGAGTTGGCCGGCAAGGTCCTGCCTGCCGAACAGAACAACCTCAAATCCGGCTGGGCCAATTATGGCGGCGACAAAGTCTGGCCGGCGCCGGAAGGCTGGATGAACGACGAGCAGTGGCCCAGCATTCCGTATTACATTCTCGACGGCAGCAGATTTGCCTCGGAGGTGGTTACGGAGACGCCCGCCGAGGTCGCGGTCCGCGTGACCAGCCCCGCCGACCCGCGCAGTGGCGTGCAGTTTGTGCGGACGTATCACGTCTACGCGGGCACCACGCGCCTGAAGGTTGACCAGGTGATGCGTAACATCAGCCACCGGCAGATTCGATGGGGCATCTGGCACCTCATTCAGAACGACGCTGCCGATGCCCACGACCCCACAAAACCCAACCCGGACCTTTACATGTATCTTCCCCTCAACCCCCACAGCCAGTATCCCCAGGGCTACTACAATCCGTACGGCGACGCGCGACATCCCAGCTACCAACTGCAGCACGGTGGCCGAATGTTGCAGGTGCATTATCTCTATCGGGTGGGCAAGGCCGCCGCAGATACCGACCGTGGCTGGTACGCGGTGGTCAACGGACAGAAAAGCCTCGGCTTCGTCGAGAACTTTACACCCTTCCCGGAAAAGGAATACCCGGACGGGGCCGCCGTGGAAACCTGGAATAACGGTCCGGGCGTTATCTCTCGCGGCCCCTGGGATCAGACCCTTCCTGACGACCCGAGGCAGAATCCCTACATCCTGGAAACCGAGGTGCTTAGTCCCTACGCGGCCCTCAACCCGCGTGAGGAGTATTCCTTCCCGGTTTATTGGTCGCCCACCAGCGTCACGAACCCTGTGCGCAACGCCGTTTGGGCCGGCGCTATCTCCGAGCCGCTCACCGCAAAACTGGAAGGCGGCCAGGTTAGTCTGAAGGGTGTCTTTGGCGTCTTTGGTCCTGGCGGACTAGTCGCCGCCGTTTACAGCGTGATGGGAGAGGAATTGAATCAGGTGACGTTGCAATCCGTTGACCCCAGAGAGGTCGTTCGACTCGACAAGTCCATCCCGGCGCCCGCCGGCGCTTTCCGCGTGAGCGTCTTTGTGCAAGACGCGCAGGGAGAGAACTGTGGGTACCTCGGCAATGTGGTACTGAAGTAGGCAGATGGGCAGGTAGGCAGGTCGGCAGATGGGCAGATCGGCAGGTGGGCAGCTATTTAGTAGGAAGAATAGGTGGGTCGCCGAAAGTACGCCCACAACAGAAATCCGTCGAGACAGTCCCTTTGTTCTGCGACCTCCGAGACGGCTTGAAACCTTCGAGGGAAGTCCAACATTCGTCGACTGCCCACCTCCCCACCTGCCGATCTGCCCATGTGCCGACCTGCCCATCTGCCTGCCTGTTTTCTAGTACCGCCGTACTCTTGCCATCTCACCCCATTCAATAAACACTACTAACGAGGCGGCACCCGTGCCAAACGCTTGACTGCTATCGCCTGCGGAGGACCGCGGAGCTCAAAAGTGGGAGGTCCGCACTTCCAGGTTGGCAATCGGCGGTAGATTGGGGGGTCCACGTGCGGACTGCTATTGCCACACACCCGAAGGCCGTTTGTTTTCCACCGACGACAGTACATTCGCAAGGGAAAGAGTGGTCGAGAAGCTGTGCCGGTGAACGGACGAGCGCCGGAAGGAATAGCAGTTTGTCAAGCGGCGGTCGAGTTTTGGAGGGGAAAACTGCCAGGTAATGACGTTACTCTGGCAGGCCTCAACCCGCGGGTCCTTACGCGTCGAGTGGATGGTGGTGGCGGTGAGGTCAGTTCTTGCCGCCATCGCCATCCCGCGGGTCTCAGGAGCGTCGTCTACCCGGCTTGAGAAGCCACCTAGTACCCACGTACCGTTGTCATTTCAGCCCATTGGATCAATGCTGATAGCTAGAAGGCGGCCGGGGGAAACGCTTGACGGCCAACGGCTGCAGAGTTACGCGGATCTCGAAAGCCGGAGGTGCGCGCTTTCAGATTTGCAATGAGCGAAGACTCGCAGGTTCTCCGTGTGCGTGGATATCGACAAATCGCCAAATGCTCTCTGTTGCAGACGTAGCCTCGTGCAATGGCGGCGGAAACCGCGCTCCGGAGGCCAGGGCGTCGGCCCATCAGGCCTGGCGCGGAAAGTTAGCCTGCCATGGGAGGCGGGCTTTACGCTAGTCGAACTCGCGTTCACGCTGGCCATTATCTGCATTGTCGTGGTGGTGGTCTTTGAGGCGTACGCCAACGCTTACCCTGCCTTCCGGGCGACCTCTTCGGTGCAACTCTTGCAGTCCGAGTTGCGCCAGGCCCGCGAGGTATCGATCGACCAGCGGCGAAGCGTCCAGGTCACATTTAAAGGGACAGCGGAACTTGTTGCTGTAGTTCAGGGAATCAACGGAGGCTCTAACACCCAGATCTACGATTACTTTCTTCCGGAAGGGTTGAAGTACGTGCTGCTCTCCGGAGTTCCGGACACGCCCGACAGCTACGGAAACTCGTATGCCGTCAACTATAACTGCCCCAGCAACACTCTCCCCTGCACCATTACCTTCCAGAGCGACGGATCCGTGCTGGACGGCGGTGGCGCTTACAACAACGGTTCCATCTTCATTGGCATCACTGGTCAGGCCCAGACGGCGCGCGCGGTGACAATTCTCAGCGCCACTGGAAGAATCAAAGACTGGTCCTACAACGGAAGCGCGTGGCATTAGGGTGGAGTTTATGGACTCAGTGAACTCGATCCCGTCTGACGAGCGTGGCTTCACCCTGCTCGAAGTGTTGATTGCCTTGGCGGTGCTCGTGGTCGGCCTGATGTCACTTGCCTATGGAATTGGGATCGGGCTGGCCGTCACGCAGATGTCCACCATGGATACCATTGCGCGCGAAAAAGCCCGGGAAGCGATGGAGGACGTCTTCACGGCGCGCGATACTTCCACGATCAGTTTCACCCAGATTTGCAATATCCCTACGGGAAGCAATCCCAATAATTGTCTTTTTGTGAACGGCTACACGCCCATGTATACCGCAGATACCAGCGGGCTTGTGAACACCAACGCCGCAGCAACACAAGGGGTGCTTGAGACCTATGTGACGCCCGGGCCCGATGGGATCCTGGGTACCGCGGATGACGTTACTTACAATCTCACCGGTTTCCAGCGCTCCATTCAGGTGACTTCCGTCAGCTCGAGCGATGGTTATACCGTGCTGGCGCAAGTTACGGTCACGATCCTTTACAACCCCCTGCCTTGGCTGTCGCGGACCGTTACCATGGTCACGGTGATGTCTCCCTATGTCTGAACGAATTCACAGTCCGTCCGGGCCGCATTCTGCCGCAGGGTTCAGCCTCGTCGAGTTGCTGACCGCCATGGCGCTATCGCTGCTGATGTTTGCCATGACTTTTGTCCTGGTTCAGCAGCTCGATAACACCGCCGATGTGGTGGGCAGCATGAGCGACGTCAACGAGAATTTGCGCGCCGCCGTGAATATGGTGTCGCGTGATCTCTCCCAGGCCGGGGAGAATATCCCTTTGGGTGGCATTCCCCTCCCCTACGGTGGCACGGCGTCCGCGATCAAACGGCCCTACCCCTCGACGTCGACGTTTCCTACTCCTCTCTCCGGAAGCGCCCTATACATGCCCGTGCTGATTGCCGGCAACGGCCTGGGGCCGTCGCAAGGCAGCGGAAGCACTGCGATCTCGACGGACGTGGTCAGCATGATCGGGGTAAACCAAAGCTCGAGCTTCAACCAGACGGTCGTGACTACAGCGTCCCCAAACCAGCCCACCTTTTCCGCGACCTCGGCCACCATCACCGTCTCCACGACGGCGGCCGGCTCCGTCTCGCCCGGGCAGTTGGTCATGCTGAGGAATGCCAATTCCAGTTGCTTGCTGGCGGTCTCCTCGGTGAATACCACCACCGGCGTCATCACCTTTACGCATGGAGACACCACCAACGACCTCATGGGCGTCAACCAATTCCCGACCGTGTCGGGGACCACAGGCGCCATCACTTCGGGCCCGACCAGTGGAACAATCCTCCAGCTTGAAACAGCGACGCTGAACAGTGGTAAGACGACGTATGCCTGGCCTACGACTCTGACGGCCTATCCCATCTCGATGATGACCTACTATATGGATAGTTCCACTCCCGAGAGAAATCTTGACAAGCTGACTTCCATGGGCACGAATGCGTGTGCGGCGGTCTCCTGTACGAACGTGGTGGCCTTAGGCATCGACGTCATGCAAGTTTTTTACAGCCTTTCGCCCCCCGCGACGCTGAACGGCGTAACGTCAGACCCCACGGAGAATCCCTGGCCAACCACCACCGATACCACCAATACCCCCAACGATATTCGTAAGGTGGTCTTGAACATAGTGGGCGAAACCAATCACAAGAACTTCGCGAATAGTCAGTGGTACAGCAAAGAGATCAGGAATGCGGTGACGATTCAGAACTTGGACTTCTACAACAAGTACAATCTCAACTCCAACATGACGCAGAACTGAGGGATCCAGGAGAGGAAGCATGAAAAGCCATGGAGTTCGGGAATCGGGAGCCGCGCTTATTGTCGCCATGCTCTTGATGCTGGTGTTCACCATCATGCTGATCGGGTTTTACTTTGTCACCAGCGGCGAGCAGAGGGTCGCCTGGAGCAGCCGGGATAACGGGGTGACTTATTACTGGGCCGTCGCCGGGCTCGAACAGATGAGTAATCTGATTGCCGACTATTTTGCCCACACCGCATCTCCCACACCGGCCACAATCTCCACCTGGGTGACCACCTCTTCTAATTTCCAGACCTACCCTACCACCATCAGCACCTCCGGCCTTCCTCTAGTAACCGCCACCTACACGCTCTATTGTGCGGCGCCCCCCACTCCGGGCCCGTGCAGCGATACGACCATGGTGATGTCCCTCTGCTCTACGGTGGGCAGTACGCTGGGAACTTGCACCGGAACCATCGGAGGAAACGGCCCGCTTGCCGGCCTGGAGGGCCTCATCGCTCCCTTCCAACTCACCGTGGTCGCCGATGGCCCCAGCAACACGGAAGTCAAGCTGACCCGGACGGTGCAGGAAGTCGCCGTGCCCATCTTCGAGTTTGGCATCTTCTCCGACAGCGACCTCTCGTTTCACGCCGGCGCCGACTTCAATTTTGGCGGCCGCGTTCACACCAATGGCAACTTGTTTCTGGCGGAAGATGGCGGCGCCACGCTGAACCTCAACGACCACGTCACCGCCGCTAAGGCAATTATTCGGGAGCAGCTTGTCAATGGCTACACGATGGCGACTTACCCAAACGTTTGTTCCGCTTACACGAACTCCTACTGTAGTTACGTCAACGTGTTGACCACCGCGAACGGCTGCCCGGCGGGGACGGACGGGACTCAATCGGGAAATTGCCTGACCTTGACGCAAAACCAAGGCAGCGTCGAGAACGGGCCCGGAAGCACGGTGAACCCCAACTGGAAGACGCTTTCGGTGAGCACGTATAACGGCTTCATTCAGGATGGGACGACGGGAGCGAAGGTGCTCAACCTGGCTATAGCGCTCCCTGGCATCAACTCTAAGCCCATCTCCATGATTGAGCGCCCCGCCGTCGGCGAATCGACGACCAGCGCGCTCGGGATGGCGCGTTTCTACAATCTGGCCAGTCTGCGCATCTTGTTATCCGACACCCCATCCGACATCATGAACCTGCCAGGTATTGACACCACGGAACAACCCTACCCGCTTGCCGAAGCGGGAAGTTCGGGTACTTCTTACGCGATTCAGCGCAATAATACCATCCCTGCTACTTACTGCCCCAGCGGGGGCCCCTGCACTCTCCCGGTTCCCACGCCTTGCACTCCGCCCATGGCTGAGTCGGTCGGCTACACCATCGACAACAACTACATGACGACGATAGGAACAACGCTGCTGGGCGGCTACATCAAGATTGAAATGAACCTGCAATCCTCCCCAGGCACCTGGAAAGATGTGACCGAGGAAATTCTGGCGCAGGGCATCTCGCGCGATATGGCCGCGGGGGCGTTGGATACGATGCCCGCGCCGACGCTGGCCGCCAACACTTCGGGCGGGACGCTGCCTAAGGGAAACACTTATTACTACTTGGTCACCGCCGTGAACCCGACCGCCTGGGGTGAGAGCGCGGGCACGGAGGCCCACGTCACAACCAGTTCGGGTTATGGTAGCACCAACACCAACAGCATCAACGTCAGTTGGCAAGCCGTATCCGGCGCCAGCGGATACCACATCTACCGCGGCACGAGCGCCGGAGGAGAGGGCGGGTACATCAACATCGCCAATGGCATGACATCGGGCTATACGGATACAGGGTCAGTCGCGTTGACCTCAGGATCGCCTCCCGGGCCCTGCACAAATACTTCCATCATTCACCTGGAGGAAGCTGCGCCTGGCGTCAGCTTGTGCACGGCGGCCGTGGGCAACGCGCCTGTACCGGCATCATGCCCAGCCTGGTACGCAGGGGCCTTGGGTGCTGCCTCAACGTCTTCGAGTTTTGTGCCCATCAACTTGTACGATGCGAGAGAGGGAGAGGTGCGAGATTCTCAAGCCAGCACCAACACCACCTCGTCACTCAACGGAATCATGAACCTGCTGGAAGTTGACATGGGCAATCTTCAGCAATGGTTCGCCGGCATCATTGGAACCAGCGGCCAGTACGCCTTCAACGGCCCCGACGCCCTCAACAACTCCGGATATATCTTTTATACTTCGGACCGGAGAATGAACTGCATGGATGGGAAATACGAACTTGAGGGCACCTGCACATCCAATGCGGTTACGAATGGAGTGCCCACGGCCGGCGAATCCGCTCAATTTGGGAATGAGGACATCATCAACCCTGCCAGCACGGCAGGTACTCCCAACGGCCAGTTGGACACTGGGGAGGATGTGAACGGCAACGGGGTGTTGGATACCTATGGTGCGTATGCGCATCCCATCGCCGCCGGCTCGACCACCATCAGCCCCACCGGCACCACTCCCAGTGGGACCTGGTCATCCATCATAAGCTCCGTATCTGCTGACAATCCTGCTTTCGTGCGCCTCACGCCCACACAGGCGCAAGATAACAGCGTGGTCATCTTCCGGCGCGCCCTGCGCCTGGTGAATGGCACGCTGGGCAACCTGCCGCCCTTGTCTGCCGCCAACCCTGCGACCGGGTCGTCGTGCTCCGGCGGCACGGCGGGCGGATTCACCGTGGTCTCCGAGAACCCGATCTATGTCCAGGGGGATTACAACGCCACTAGCTTGCCCACAAGTGCGCCCGGCGGATTCAATGACGCGTTCCCTTTGTGTCACGTGCCCGCATCGGTGATGGGTGACGCTGTGACGCTGCTTTCGAATGCATGGCAGCCGGGCGCTCAGTCAGGATATACATCCGGGGACTACAACGACTTTGCCAATCCGGACAATCCCAACTGCCCCAGCCAACGTTGTGCAACCACCAGCTACTACCGCATGGCGGTGATGGCCGGAAAGACCATCCCCTTCCCGGCTTACAGCGGCACCACCGCCCTGCTGAGCTGGGGAGCTCTGGACACCGGAACGGACGGCGGAGTCCACAACTTTCTCCGTTACATCGAGGACTGGAGCAATAGCGGCGTGAGTGTGAATTATGATGGCTCTCTCGCCAGCTTTTATTTCTCGCAGCAGGCCACCGGAATCTATAAGTGCTGCAATAATGTGTACAACGCCCCTGGTGCCCGCAACTACACCTTTGACACCGATTTCCAGAATATTGAAAAACTGCCGCCTGGCGTGCCGCGCTTTACCGACGTCAACGCGCTCTCCTACTACCAATCCATCCTGCCTACCCAGTAGCCAGGTTTCAGGTGTCGGGTGCCAGGTGTCAGGTGCCCGGCACTTGGCACCCCACGTGTGAAATCCGAAACCAGCTTTTCCCCTCACACCTGAAACCCGGCGCCTGAAACCTATTTACTCCGCTGCAAATTCCCCGCATCATATCCAGTCGTCAACTGCCGTCCTTTTCGCTTTTGACTGTCGACTGTCAACTGTCGACTGTCAACTCTTCGGAGGCTCATTGTCGAATACAGGCTCAAGCGCGCATCCTTCACGAGCCGGCCTCGTGCTCGCCTTCGCCGCCGTTTACCTGATCTGGGGGTCTACCTTCCTGGCGATTCGCTACGCGGTGGAAACCATCCCTCCCTTCTTCATGGCGAGCTGCCGTTTTCTGACCGCCGGCGCCTTGCTGTACCTGTGGACGCGCGCGGGCGGCGCCGCCCGGCCTTCCCGCCGTGAGTGGGCAGGCACGGCCCTTATAGGGTTCCTGCTCCTCGTCAGCGGCAACGGAGGATTGTGCTGGTCGGAACAGCGCGTGCCTTCGGGCCTCGCGGCTTTGCT
>Ga0326727_10019117_pt1 | contig 13853 bp, 10 predicted proteins | sample MB2enrmetagenome_FD_207643 | JGI IMG/M metagenome (GOLD analysis project Ga0326727, IMG submission 207643) | Lab enriched peat soil microbial communities from McLean, Ithaca, NY, United States - MB29MY | ecosystem: Environmental > Terrestrial > Soil > Wetlands > Peat | place: USA: New York... | reverse complement strand
GCATTTTTTTATTTGAATTGGTACATTATATTGCTATTTATCAATCAATTAAATAAGAATATCATGCCAAATTTAATTTTCCGACCACTCATAATTGCAAATCCGACGGGACAGGTTTATCCGAGACTTCGTATTCTCAGTTTAAGAAGCCTCTAACGAGTACCGCCTCCCAACGCTCTATACAGATTCACTCCGTAACTGAGTTGTTCTAATTTGTCATTCACTCGATTAAGTTGAGCAGCAAGCAAATCTCTTTGTGCCGAAAGCACCTCAGTGTAGTTGGCTTCACCGGCTTTTAGCAACTCCTGCGTGTAATCAACAGATTTGATCAATGAATTGATCTGATTGTCCCTGTTTCCATTTTTATTTAATGAGCAGCGATACCCAAACAGAATGTCGGAAACTTCCTGTCCTGCACTCAAAACGGTGCTTTGGAATGTAAGTAAAGCCTCTTCCTGTTGTGCCTTAGCAATCTTCAGGTTTCCTTTAAGCTGATTTTGTGCAAATATCGGTTGGGTTAATCCGGCAACAATATTGGCTGCAATATTAGCAGGCTTAAAGAAATCGGAAAACTCTCCGGAAGCAAATCCTAACGAAGCGGAGCTGATGGTCAACGAGGGGTAAAAATTAGCCTTGGCTATATCCACAGTAGAATATGCAGCACGAAGAGCCAATTCTGCCTGTTTCACATCCGGCCGTCTTGAAAGCATTTGAGCCGGGACTCCGCCCAAAAGATGAGCAGAAACTGTCTGTTCATGAATGGTCGATCTGTCAACCAATCCCGGTTTACGTCCGATTAATATGCACAATGCATTCTCTTGCTGACGAATCTGTTTCTCAAGGTCGGGAATTGACAATTGTGTGCTGTATAGTAAAGCTTTACTCTGTTCGACAGCTGCCGCGCTTTGTTGTCCGGCTGTCATCAAACTCTGTATTGTTTCGGCGCTCTTTTGCAATGAAATTACCGTTTCTTTTGTAATTTTCAGTTGCTCATCGTATGTCATCAATGTGTAGTAAGCATTTGCAATATTGGCAATCAGTGTGGTTTGTACCAGATTTTTGTTTTCTTCACTGTTCAGATAGCTGGCGTATTTCACTTTGGCCTGACTGTTGAGTTTACCCCACAAATCGATCTCCCATGAAGCAGAAAAACCAAGCTCATTAACATTGCTTATGTTACTATAATAGCCAAGTACATGGGTGCCCTTGGAACCGGAACTAATTTGGGTATAATTGACCTGAGCGCCGATGTTGACAGAAGGGAGGTTTGCCGCTTTGGCCATCATCAGATTGGCTTCGGCTTCTTCAATACGTTTTAGGGCTATGCGTAAATCGTAATTATTCTGCAACCCTTCAGTGATAAGCTGTTGAAGTTTCGGATCGGCAAAATACTGTTTCCATGGGATATTTGCAATTGTAATAGTGTCAGTCGCATTTACGACTGTATCCCTTACTAATCCCTTGGTATCGGGAGATGGTACTTCACTCAGATTCTTATAGGATCGGCACGAGTAAACTCCCATTACCAAAACTGCCGCGAAAAGAATCAGTGTTTTGTATTTATTGAATCGATTCATACTATGAATTTCTGTTTTATGTTTCAATTGACAGAATCCGATAACGGATTCTGTCAATTGAATGGTTGATTAAATCTCGCTATCGTCAATCGTCACAATTTTATGTTTGCTAAGACGCTCTTGAAGAGTTTGGAAAATAATGAAGAGTATAGGTATTACAAAGATTCCTATTGCAGTTCCTATAAACATACCTCCAATGGCGCTGAAGCCGATGGATTTATTACCCACAGCACCGGCACCGGTAGCAAAAACCAAAGGCATCAAGCCAAAGATCATGGCAAACGAGGTCATCAGGATAGGTCGCAAACGAGCCATTGCACCGCTGATTGCAGCTTTCGTGATGCTCATTCCTTTCTGACGACGTTGGAGTGCATATTCCACAATCAGAATCGCATTCTTGGACAACAATCCGATAAGCATAATAAGCGAAATCTGTACGTAGATATTATTGACAATACCTGTTCCGCTCATCATTGCACCAAAGATAAATATGAACACACCTGCAAGTCCTATCGGCAATGAGAGAATAACTGCTAACGGAAGTATATAACTTTCATATAGAGCTGATAACAATAGAAAAACAAACACAAGACTCAAAACAAACACGATAATGGTCTGGTTACTACTGTTTACCTCTTCACGCGTCATCCCGGAGAAATCATAACCATAGCCATCAGGCAATGGTGTCTCTCGAACAGCCTTTATAACGTCCCCTGAAGTAAATCCCTTCTGATAATTGGGAATAATAGTAACTGACATTGAAGAGAAAAGATTGAACCGGTAGAGCGTCTGTGCTCCGGTCACATCTTTCACGGTGAGGAATTCGGTTATCGGAACCATTGTTCCGTTAGATGTTTTCACGCAGAGTCCATTTAAGTCTTCCAGTTTCGTACGGTATTGAGGTGCAGCTTGAACAATTACACGGTATTGTTTTCCATAAGCGTTGAAATTGGATACATACATACTTCCTACGTATGTTTGCAGAGTCGACATCACATCGCTGAGTGTCAAACCGGCATCCTTTATTTTCGCTACATTTGCTTCTATCATCTTTTGTGGAAAACGTGGATCAAATGTGGTCATTGCCATCATCACTTCCGGCCGCTTCTGGAGTTTAGCCAGAAATTCATTGGTTATGCTAAAGAATTTATTGACATCGCCACCTGTCTTATCCTGCATTTCAAGTTGAACCCCGTTACTAAGACCAAATCCCTGAAGAGTTGGCACTCCGAAAAACATAAACGTGGCGTCGGTTGTTGCTGCGGTATTTTGCTTCAGCGCGCCTGCCACATCGTTAGTAGTAATTTCGCGATCTTTCCATGGGTCCATTTTGATGATCACCGAGCCGTAGGAGCTACCTCCACCCCCCATAAAGCTGTAACCGGTCAGGCTGGTCACACTTTTGACATGGGGAATGGCTTCGGCCTTTTTTACCACACTTTTTACCACGCTATCGGTTCTTTCGTAAGAAGATCCAGGTGAAAGACTTACTGACCCCATTACCGTACCACTATCTTCCTGTGGTACAAATCCGGTTGGCATTATTTTCATCAATCCAAAGAAGATTACAGCAAAAACCAATACGACAGCCACGCTAATCCATCTATGATTTTTCTTCGAAAGGAAATAAAGCGAACGTTTGTACTTCTGAGTTGCTGCGACAAATCCGATATTAAAGTAATAAGAGAATTTCTTGATCAGATTTTTATTGGCAACCTCAGAATGATCATCTGCTTTTAGAAATAAGGCACATAATGCAGGGCTTAACGTCAACGCATTTAAGGCTGAGATCAAAATAGCCATTGCCAGCGTCAAACCGAACTGTTTGAAAAATACCCCACTGGTTCCACCGAGAAAGCTAACCGGAATAAACACCGCCGACATCACCAGAGTGATAGAAACAATGGCTGGCGCAATTTCGCTCATTGCCTTTGTGGCTGCAACTTTAGGATCTTTTTCACCGGCATCCAGTTTGGCATGTATGGCTTCCACCACAACAATAGCGTCGTCCACCACAATACCGATTGCCAAGACGAGGGCAAACAGGGTGAGCAGATTGATAGAGAAACCAAAGACCAAAAGGAAGAAAAACGTTCCGATAATGGCTACAGGTACAGCTGCCGCTGGAATTAATGTTGCCCTGAAATTTTCCAGAAATAGCAAAACAACCAGGAACACCAATACAAAAGCTTCCAACAAAGTATGGATTACCTTATCTATCGATGCATTCAAAAATTCGCTGGCATCCATTTCGTATTCATAAGTAATGCCGGGAGGGAACTCCTTGGACACTTTATTCATTTCCACTTTTACCTTTTTAATAATATCCTGTGCATTCGATCCTGCAACCTGACTGATACCAAGAAGAATGCAAGGGCGGTTCCCATTCATGGTTTTGAAGTTGTAATCCTGTACGCCCAGCTCAATAGTTGCAATATCTTTCAGTCGCAAAGTTTGCGCATTTTGAGACCGGACAATGATATTACCAAACTCTTCAGCATTTTTTAAATGGCCTGTAAATCGCAGAGCATATTGAAATGACTGATTTCCCTGTGCACCAAGCTGACCGGGAGCCGCTTCAATATTCTGATCCTGCAGAGCTGCATTTACCTCGTCTGTTGTAAGATTATACGCTTTCATCACATCGGGCTTCAGCCAGATACGCATCGAATAATCCTGTGTACCGAACGAACCGGCAGAGCCGACACCTTCAATACGTTTGATTTGAGGTAGAATGTTGATATTGGCATAATTCTGAAGAAACTTTGCATCATAATCGGGATTAGTCGATTTGATCATAATCATCATAATATTGCTGCTCTGTTGCTTCTGTACCACCACGCCGTTATTGGTTACTTCCGCCGGAAGTAAAGCAGCAGCCTGTGACACTCTGTTCTGAACGTTTACAGCCGCCATATCCGGATCTGTGCCTTGTTTAAAATACACAGTTATATTGGCCGAACCTCCATTTGTTGCCGAAGAGGTCATGTAGGTCATTCCCTGTACCCCGTTGATTTGCTCTTCAAGAGGAACGATAACACTGTTCAACACGGCATCGGCATTGGCACCACTATAGTTAGTACTAACGCGGACTGTTGGAGGTGCAATATTCGGATATTGCTCTATGGGCAATAAGAACAGACCGATAACTCCCAGTACTATAATAATTATTGAAATAACGGTTGATAGTACCGGGCGTTCTATGAATGTTTTTAACATAGTGTTCTTATTTAAGAGATTGTTCTTTTATTTTCTGACCGCTTTTCAGTGTCGCGATACCACCCGAAACGATCTTGTCGCCGTTTACCAGTCCGTCCAATACAACATAGCTTTGACCATCGGGTGTTGCCTTCACTGTAATTGCTTTTTGCACTACAGAGTCACCGACAACCTTAAATACCAATACTTTATCCTGTTGGCTGAAGGTTGCTTTCTGAGGAATGACTAAAGCGTTGCTAACCGGTTGAGGAATAATAATTTTTCCACTTGAACCACTTCGCAACAATCCATGTTTATTGGGAAAAGACGCCCTGAAATTGACAGATCCCGATATGGCATCCACTATACCGGAGATTGTTTCGATCTTTCCGGGTTCTTCATATTCGGTACCGTCAGACAGTAGCAGTTTTACCCTTGGCATATTTTTAATTTTTGCAGCCTGAGTATTTCCCTGCTGGCTTTTCAGTAATTCGAGCAAATCCTTTTCGTTGATAGAAAAATAGGCGATTATGTTGGTTGTATTGGCCACTGAAGTCAGTACGCTGGTATTGCTTACCAAACTTCCCTGTCTGAGATTAATCGTTCCGACGATTCCATTCACCGGACAGGTAACAGTTGTCCAGCTCAACATGGCCTTGGCTTCATCCAAAGCAGCTTTGGCAGATGCCAATGCATTTTCGTATGTAGAAAGTTTTACTTCGCTGTAGATTCCCTTATCTGTTAACGGACGGATTCTGTCCACATCCAGTTTTGCTGTATTATAATTTGCTCTTGCATTCTGAAGATTCTGCACCGACGCCGGTGAGTTGATCTTAAACAGCGGTTGTCCCTTGTGAACAATTGCACCTTCGTCCACATAAACCTTTTCAATAAAACCATCTACACGTGGTTTTATATCAATATCTTCCTGTCCTTTCAGTATAGCAGGATAAACTGTTTGTAATTCTACATTCTGCAAGGAGACCGTCTCCACAGGATAGGTTTTAACCTGATCGGACATATCTGCCCCGGGTTGTTTTTTCTTACACGAAGAAAAAAGCGCAAGAAGCACAAGGCTCCCAATCATTAATTTTTTGTTCATAAATCATACATTAAGAAATCAAATTCCATAAAAAACATACCTATAATTCTAACTTTATTAATAAATTATCTAAAATAAATTGCTATTTCAACGAGATACTGTTGATAAACCGCTGCATAAACTGAATGAAGAGATCACGCGGGTTAACGGCATACTTCTCTGCAAAAGTATGCTCGGACTCTTCGCATTGCATGATTATTCCGATGGTGCCGTTCAGTAAACATATCCAGTTGAAAATAAGACCATCCAGTTCCTTGTCCTCTTTACCAGACACATGACCGATAATATCCCTTATCATTATCATACCTTTTTCGGCTTCTTCATTGGGAAGCGGACGTTCAAGGCTAAACATTAACTGATACAGTTCCTTGTTTTCGATTGCGAAGTCCCAGTGCGAAAGAGACAGCGCCAACAATTGCTCTTTCGGGTCTTTCATTGTTAATGAATGCTCTTCATCTTTTTGTCGCAATTTTCGGAAACCATGTATAATTATCTCCCGAATAAGATCATCCTTGTTCTGAAAATATTCATATACGATTGGAGGGGCATATTCAATCTCTTCAGCAATCTTGCGAATCGTAACAGCACTCCAATCTTTTGATTTAGCTATATTTATAGCAGCATTCAAAATGCTGTCACGTATATTTTGCTGCTCCCTCTCTTTTCTTTCCTGATGTCCCATAATAACGAAGTTAGATTATCTAACATTGTTAGACAAAGTACAGCATATTATCTTATTCTACAAAATTATTAGGACATAAAAAATATCAATTAATTGAATATAAATGTTATATAATTCTTAATGATGAACATCCTAGTCGAGTTGGCTTTTGCTCTACACGGAGAGCACTGCCTTTGAAGCGCTTCTTTTAGGGCAATAATTGTCGGATAAACAGGGTGATCTCCTGAACGTCAAAGCAATGAAGAAAGATGTCGCTTTGATTTTTATTATAAAATGACTATTGTTGAAGGGCTTAAGCAAATATTACCAAGAATAAAAACCTATTTATAAAAGGACAAGCATGATGATAGGTATTACAGTTACCATTTCCTCTATTTTCAATACCAATCGTCGTTTCATCGTTACACATTCAGGTTTCACTCACTTCATGGACACATCTGGTTTTAAGTTTAAACATGATCTATATTTAGATAACATAGAACTAAAACATAGATAAAACATATCTATTTAAATAAGTATTATTTATATTTTACATATGTGTTATATATGTTTTATGTATGTATTATCTATGAACCAAATACGAATGAAATACAAACCAAATACGAATGAAATACCTGTTATTGGATAGCAAATGCTTAACCAATAATGAAAACATGAAACAATGTTTTCGCTTTTGTATTATTTAACAGCAGCACCTTATTGTCAATTGAACACCATTACAATTGGACTCATTATGCTGATAAACATATCTTTGAATTCAAAGTCTTATTGTAAAACTTACATATTACAAAAATCTTATTATCAGTTTTTTATACAAATACATTTTGCAAATAAGAAAGAAAAGCAGTTTATTTGCAATCGAAAAGTTTGTGCCGTGAAATTATGCTCATTATGTTAGAATCGTCGCTATATCCTCATGTCTCGGTTGACTGTGTCGTTTTTGGCTTCACAGGCGAGAGACTTCATATTTTGCTTATCTCACGCAGCGGCATCAGCGAAGATGTCTGTTATAGCGATATGAAACTTCCGGGAAGCGTTATCTACGAAAACGAAGACCTCGATGATGCCGCCTACCGGGTGCTGCATGAACTTACGGGTATAAAAAACATTTACTTACAGCAATTTCACAGTTTCGGATCTCCCAGCCGGACACAAAATCCACGAGATAAAGTATGGCTTGAAAATTCCATTCATATGAAGATTGGCCGCATTGTCACTGTCGGGTACGTTGCACTGATCAAGATAGGACAGAAGCTGCAGGCTTTCTCAGATCATTACGAGGCTCATTGGTGCGACATCAACAACATTGGGGCTTTGGCCTTCGATCATAACCTCATCGTGGAAAAAGCACTTGAATTTATTCGTCTAAAATTGGTAGAAGACCCGATAGGTCTTTATGAATTGTTGCCTAAACGATTCACGGAAGCTGAATTACGAAATTTGCACGAGGTTATTTTTGGAGAAAAAGTAGACATACGAAATTTCCACAAAAAACTAATTACACTTCAATACGTTGTGCCTTTAGAAGAAAAACAACAAAACGTAGCACATCGCGCAGCCCGCTATTATCGCTTTGATAAAATCATCTACAATCAAATTCATCGATAGAGTATCTCATCCTAATTCCACAAAAAAACACGATTCACATGTATTTAATAGGTTATGACATTGGTAGTTCGTCAGTAAAAGCAAGTTTAGTAAACGCGACCACCGGGGAATGCGTTGCACAGGATTATTTTCCGAAAACCGAAATGGACATTGAGTCGCCACAACCCGGATGGGCAGAACAAGAGCCGGAGTCATGGTGGAATAATTTGATAATAGCCACGCAATCGGTTCTTTCAAGTGCTAAAATTGATGTTTCGGACATAAAAGCCATCGGTATTTCCTATCAGATGCACGGGTTGGTTTTGGTGGACAAAAAACAGAACGTGCTGCGTCCATCCATTATCTGGTGCGACAGTCGTGCTGTAAGCTATGGAGAAAAAGCATTTAAGGCGTTGGGAGAAGAATATTGTTTGTCGCATTTACTGAACTCCCCGGGCAATTTCACGGCTGCAAAACTGGCGTGGGTAAAAGAGAATGAACCTGAAATCTACGCTAAAACAGATAAATTCATGCTACCGGGCGATTACATAGCCATGCGCATGACGGGTGAAATTAAGACAACCATATCAGGCCTTTCGGAAGGCATATTCTGGGACTTCAAGGAGAATTCCATTTCCCAGAAACTGATGGATTATTTTGGATTTTCTCCTTCCATCGTCCCTCCACTCACACTAACATTCGGGGATCAAGGTAAATTAAGCAAAGCCGCAGCCGATCAATTAGGCTTGGCTGAAGGCACGCCCATCACCTATCGTGCAGGCGATCAGCCAAACAATGCATTATCGCTCAACGTGTTGAATCCTGGAGAAATAGCAGCAACCGCAGGCACTTCAGGTGTAGTCTACGGGGTGAATGAGCATATCCGTTATGATCAACTATCACGTGTAAACAACTTTGCCCACGTGAATCATACGAAGGATAAGACACGACTCGGCGTACTCTTATGCATTAACGGCACAGGAATTCTCAATGCATGGATCAAAAGGAACGTTGCACCAAAAGGAATGCAATATGACGAAATGAACAAGACAGGCATGTTAGCACCAATCGGTGCAGATGGACTGGTAATACTTCCGTTTGGTAATGGCGCCGAAAGAATATTAAACAACCTGGAGCTTGGGTGCTCACTTCACGGACTCAATTTCAACCGTCATCAACAAGCGCATATCATCCGGGCAGCGCAAGAGGGCATTGCCTTCTCATTGGCGTATGGAATGGAAATTATGGAGGGAATGGGCATCACATGTAATGTGATCCGGGCAGGAAAAGCCAACCTCTTTTTAAGTCCTCTTTTCAGAGAAACCCTTGCCAACGCGACAAATGCTACCATTGAACTGTATGAAACAGATGGGGCTACCGGAGCAGCAAAAGGAGCAGGCATTGGCGCCGGCATTTATAAAGGCGAGCAAGAAGCTTTTAGTTCGCTCAAAAAACTTGAAACCATTCAACCGGATGCAACACGAACGGATGCCACGAAGGAAAGTTACAAATTGTGGAAATCAATTCTGCAAAAACAACTGAGATAACAACTACACGAAAGTTGCCCTGTACATCAAACAAGTAATAAAGTTCATTATCAAGCAAAAAGATCAATCACAACCATTTTAGAATACAAATTCATCATTTCACAATTAAAAAACAACAACTATGAGTATTACATTAGGAAAGAAAGAATTTTTCCCCGCAATTGGAGAAATCAAGTTTGAGGGAAAAACATCAAAAAATCCATTGGCATTTCACTATTATGATGCCAATAAAACGGTAATGGGGAAGAAAATGAAAGACTGGTTACGTTTTTCAATGGCCTATTGGCACACGTTGTGTGGAACAGGTGGCGATCCGTTTGGCCCCGGAACAAAAGCGTTCCCATGGGATGCACAAAAAGATGCCATTACACGTGCAAAAGAGAAAATGGATGCTGCTTTTGAATTCATGACAAAAACAGGCATTGAATATTATTGTTTCCACGATGTCGATTTAGTAGATGCTCAAACATTTACCGAATACGAGAGCAATCTGAAACAAATCGTAGAATATGCCAAGCAAAAACAAGCTGCATCGGGCGTGAAATTACTTTGGGGAACGTCTAATGTATTTGGCCATCCACGTTATATGAATGGCGCCGCAACCAATCCTGATTTTCACGCTGTAGCTGCCGCAGGCTTGCAAATTAAAAATGCATTGGATGCTACGATAGCATTGGGTGGTGAAAATTATGTTTTCTGGGGTGGTCGCGAAGGATACATGAGCCTGCTTAACACTGACATGAAACGGGAAAAAGAGCATTTGGCACGCATGTTGACCATTGCACGTGACTACGCACGCAAAAACGGATTCAAGGGGACCTTCTTCATTGAACCCAAACCGATGGAGCCGATGAAACATCAGTATGATGTAGATTCAGAAACAGTTATCGGTTTCTTACGTGCACACGGCCTTGAAAAAGACTTTAAGCTCAACATTGAAGTAAACCACGCCACATTAGCCGGCCACACCTTTGAACATGAATTGCAAGTGGCTGCAGATGCCGGATTTCTTGGCTCTATTGACGCCAATCGCGGTGACATGCAAAACGGATGGGATACCGATCAATTCCCCATCGACCTGTATGAACTGACGCAAGCATGGTTGGTCATTCTGGAAGCAGGAGGATTGGTTGGAGGAACTAACTTCGATGCTAAAACCCGACGTAACTCGACAGATCTGGATGACATCTTCATTGCCCATATTTCGGGAATGGACGTTTTTGCACGTGCTTTGGAAACTGCAGCCACCATTTTGGAACAATCTCCCTACCGCCAGATGCGTAAGACCCGTTATGCTTCGTTTGACAACGGAGAAGGCAAGCTCTTTGAAGAAGGCAAAATGACACTCGAAGAACTTCGTACCATCGCCTTGAAAGCCGGTGAACCTGAACAAATCAGCGGCAAACAAGAATTGTATGAAGCCATCATAAACATGTATTTATAAGATGAATATCCGATTAGTTCAACGAACGTTGAACTAATCGGATATATCCTTAAACTCGAATAACATCGCAAAACATTCAAATCATAATATCATGTCTTTTATAGATACTTCTTCAAAAAACACAACGACTTCCTACAACAAAGGAAATCCTGTGTACATTGCATTACTCACCTTGGTAGCAACTTTAGGTGGCCTATTATTCGGATATGACACTGCCGTCGTAAATGGCGCCGAAAAATCCCTGGTAGAATATTTCATCTACACTACACAAGGAAACACATTCCATTTGATATCCGATAAAATGATGCTCATCAGCCAATACAGGATGATGATGTCTATCGTGCTATTCTTTGTCGTCCTTATTATCAGTGGACAAATCATCAAACTACTTGGATCAAAAAAAGGCGGAATTATAGGTGGAGTTATCCTTGTTGCATTTATCGCCTGGGCAATTCACTTTTTACGCCAAGCTATTCCTTCCGACCTGACCGAAATCAAAGATACCGCTGATGCCATCAAAGGATTTGTCATTGCAAGTGCATTGATCGGTTGCATTATAGGAGGTGCATCCGCCGGTTTTATATCAAAGGCAGTAGGTCGAAAAAATGGGCTTATCATAGCGGCAATCGCCTTTTTACTTTCAGCGATCGGCGCATGGAGACCAGAAACCTTTAATATATTTGGCACTTTGGATGTCTATTCGTTTGTGATTTTCCGTATTATTGGCGGTATTGGAGTCGGCATTGCCTCGATGATTTCGCCCATGTATATTGCCGAGATCGCACCGGCTAACATTCGGGGCAAACTTGTCTCTTTCAACCAGTTTGCCATCATCTTTGGTATGTTGGTCATCTATTTTGTCAACTATTTCATTGCCAAACAAGGCAACGAACAGTGGCTCATTACAGATGGATGGCGTTGGATGTTTTTCTCAGGCGCCATACCCGCATTGCTCTTTTTTGTTTTACTCTTGTTTGTACCGGAAACACCGCGCTATTTAGCCATGAAAGGCAGAGATAGTCAAGCGCTGAAAGTATTAGAGAAAATAACCGGCAAAAACAATGCATCCACGGTACTTGCAGAGATTAAAACCACCCTTCACGAAGTAAACGCACCATGGCTCTCATACGGCTTTCTGGTCATCTTTATCGGTATCATGCTATCCGTATTTCAACAATTTGTGGGGATAAACGTGGTGTTGTACTATGCCGGAAACATTTTCCGGAACATGGGGGCCAGTACAGACTCATCGCTTTTGCAGACCATTATCGTAGGTATTGTCAATCTTTCATTCACGGTTGTAGCCATCTTATCGGTTGATCGATTTGGGCGTAAACCGTTGATGGTTATTGGCTCTATCGGCATGGCGCTCAGCATGATTGCCTTAGGATTCACCTTCTTCTCAGGACACGTCGGAATCTTAGCTCTTGTGTTCATGCTCCTTTACACGGCAGCTTTTGCAATGAGCTGGGGACCGGTTACGTGGGTACTGCTTTCGGAAATATTCCCCAACTCCATTCGTGGAGCTATGTCAATAGCCGTTGCTGCTCAATGGATCGCCAATTGGGTGGTATCGCTTACATTCCCAATGATGAACGACAATACATGGCTGACAAACCAGTTCCATCATGGATTCGCATTTTGGATTTATGGTATCATGGGTATCATTTCAGCTCTATTTATGTGGAAATTCGTACCTGAAACGAAAGGGAAAAAGTTGGAAGACATGGAAGGGCTTTGGAGTAAAAAGAAAAAATAATCCCGTTTAGCAGATAGTTCTTCATGCTCATTTTTTGACAAAGGGAAGGGTTGTTTGTTCATCTTATGATGGCAACAACACTTCCCTTTTTATATGCAATAAACTCAATGGCAATGGACAGTTCCAATTCCTCAAAGTTGCTTTGCTCGCCAATTGCCTCGCATAAGATACCAGAAACTACATAACCCAATGCCTACCCAATAAACCACTTCCGACAACCAGGCAATAGCAACAGAAGCGTGAAAGACAAAGTTTACCAGGTAAATATACGTCAGATATGCTACTAAAACCAGTACCTCGAACAACAAAGCCATACGCGTATTTCCGGTGCCAGAAACAGCATTGAAATAGATATTTCCGATAGCAAACACAAACATGATGAGACAAAAAACATGCAGGGAAGGGATGGTGGCATTCATTAATCCAATGTTGTTGGTATAAATGGCAGCAAACATTCTCGGGAAAAGAGCCGTCACTAAAATAACGGGAGACATAAATAACAATGCCAATTTGCTTACATGACGTATCATGGGCAAGACTTCTTCTGTTTTCCCTTCTCCTATCAGATTGCTGACTATCGTACTGATTGCAACACCAAAAGTAATGACAGGAAGCCCTAACAGTGAATACAAGCTCCGTATAATATTTGAGACAGCGAGTGGTCGTTCACCCATTTTTTCGATAAAAATAAAGAAAAGAAACCACGTGGAGATAGACAAAAACGACTGAAACATAATAAAGAAAGAGAGGTCTAAAATTTTCCAGATGGTCTGGAAATGCCATGTAGAAAAATGAAATAACCGATAGGTATCAATTCGCACAAAGACAAACGTATAAAGCAAAAAGAAAAGAAAAGCGATTGCTTCCGCAAGTACTGATGCCAACGCTGCACCACCAATACCCATACGGGAGAACCCAAAATGTCCGAAAACGAGTCCATAACTAAACAGCACATTA
>Ga0326727_10019116_pt1 | contig 13854 bp, 11 predicted proteins | sample MB2enrmetagenome_FD_207643 | JGI IMG/M metagenome (GOLD analysis project Ga0326727, IMG submission 207643) | Lab enriched peat soil microbial communities from McLean, Ithaca, NY, United States - MB29MY | ecosystem: Environmental > Terrestrial > Soil > Wetlands > Peat | place: USA: New York... | reverse complement strand
TTTCCCCACCCGAAAGGAGCGCCGTACCTTTGTCGTTCGCAAGGAAATCATTTGGGAGTCCGCCTCAGCTTCCGATGCCGAGGTAAACCGGATGGAGGTCGAGTTCATCCGGTCACTTCGTTCCAACGACCCGGCTGTTGGGTACAACCGTTGGCCGAAAATGGGCTGAAGATCAGCTAGACGGCTCCCAGGTGTCCTCTCAGCCTTGGGAATCGAATCGGTCAAACCAGGCCTCTTGAACCTGGGGCACGATCCTGAGGCCGACCTCCTTCTCGCGAACGAGTTCACAGAGCTTCTGACCGTCGATCAGGTCCACGGTGGGAGTCGTAGTCGTTGACGCTTGCCGAGCGGCCTCGGTGAACCGCCCGAGCGTGACGAGGACAGCTCGTTCAGCCCCAGCTGCAGCGGCATCTCGCTGAAACAACGCCACGACATCTCGACTGATCGTCGATGTCGGGTCGTAACGTTTTGCCTGCACAGCCACTCGTGACGAGAGAACCGGACTGATAGGAGCGATGCCGATCCCGTCGATGCCTTGGTCGCCGGTTCCACCCACCCGGGTGAGTTCCAGACCATAGGTTCGTAGCAAGTACATGACGAACTCCTCAAACCCCTCGGAGCTGAGCTTGTGGAGTCGACCCAGAAGCACGTCGGTCCACCCGGAATCCTCAGCGTCGATGTCATCGTCGCTCGGCGCAACGTCACCGCTCGAGGCGGGACGAGTCTTCGCCCGGCTAGCACGGACCTGACGGTCTACCTCCTTGACTGCTTTGATCGCATCGGCTTCAGGGAGGGCAAGGGTTTCCTTTCCCAGTGTCGTGAGCACGAACAGGCCACGTCTCGGGCTGTCGAGAGCACCGCCGAGCTTCGCGTAGGAACGTGCCCACTCCAGGCGGTCGATCAGCACCGACTTCGTTCGGTTCGGGTACGTGATGGCGATCTGTTCATCCGTCGCCCCGATGTCCTTGAGGACACGTGCCGTGATCTCCCTTGCCTGGGCGGAGCCACCAAGGGAGGCAACCGCCCTTAGCGTCGGATAGATCAGATCCTGGTAGGTGGGGAAATTTGAGCGTCGTTGCCCTGGCATGGTGCCAAGCTTTTCACCGGCGAGGCTCGTCTGCTCATTTGCCACCCAGTAATCGTTCGGTCCCTGTGGAGAGAGAAGGACGGGCGCAGGAAGAGGCGCGAAAGGCCGGGGACAAGCAACCGGGCCGAGGTGGGAAGCAGGGGATGGGCCGGGGCAATGATGGCCGGGAGCGGGCACAGCCGACCGGGCGGGGGGCAGCGCCTGGCAAGTGCGAGCGCCCGAAGCACACGGGCGGCAGGGAGACGGAACGACCCCAGCCAGCCAGCAGGGGGGACCCACCAAGGAAACCCTTTGAGGGCGAGGAGGGGCTACGGGAGGGCTTGGGGCTTCGGCCCCAGCCGGCCCCGACGGAGAGCAGAGCGCTTGGGGCTGGAAGCTACAGGGCCGAGGGAGAATTGCCCACGTGCGCCCACGTGGCGTCGAAGGGGGCGCGGTGGCGTTGTTCTTTGTGCAGGTCGTCAGCCGCAAGGCGGCGAATCAGGGAGACCTATTAGATCAGGTCATCGCGTTAGCCGTACGTTGGAAGACGACCACGAACGGCGGCGTCCGCCAGATATTCGCGGCATGAAACGCTCCAAGCGCTTGATCCCGCATCCGACCGACACTCATCCCGACGAAGCGTCACCACCCTGCCGAGGCACCTGAAACCACAGCTCGCGGAGCCTCGTTGTGAAACTGGCTCAACTGTCCGAGGGCGTCATCGCCGAGGTAGGAAAAGCCCTGAGGCGGAACCAAGTCGCCAAGCACTGAGAGCGGGACGGGTGATGGGAGCTCGTGAATCGCGCCAACGCGAATCGCCACGCCCCGTCTGCACCCAACGAAGTAGCTGTCAAACTCCTGGCGCGCCAACGAGCTGACTGAGCCGTATCGTCGCCAAAGGGTGGATGGCGCGGCCATCTCGATGCCAGCAACCTCGAACCACCCCACGACAGACTGCTGAGGAGCGGTGGCGTAAAGGACGACTAGGTCGAGATCACCGGCCGGCGCAACTCGCCTCAGCTCGACATGCTTCGAGCCGTTGAGGATTGCGTACGCGAAGCGAGGCCGGACGGAGAGAAGGATGGTTCGCCCAGGCGACGGCCTAGCCAAGCGATCGCCTCACCTGGCACAGCTGCAATGCTCTGTGGAGCTCCACGGATCGCGCCATTTGCTACTAGCTCCCTTGCCGTAATCGGTGGTACCACCAAACGGTCCTGCCTAAACATGATTGTTAGCACCTGGCGCCTGGCCAGGTCATGTATATCCTCGTAGGTGTACACGGTCCGTTGACCCACCATCGCGACGATCTCATCGACGTCCCGAGAGATCAGCGTCTCCTCGACCACGCCGACGGACGTGACGGCGCGCAGAACCTGGGACCGGTAGAACAGGAGAGTGTCGCCAGCGGCGAGGCGGCGAATCGGTGCGTTGCACAAGTACGCCTTGCGAAGAGCGTTCCCGTATGGTCGCACAACGATGGGGAACCGAGTCTGAACTTCCGCGTCTGGAAAGAGACTCGCGTGGTAGCGAGGCGCGATCGGCACAACATAGGTGTGGTCTGGTCTCAGCTGAAGGGCAGGAGGTCCAAACCGGACGTGAAACGCGAGTGCGTCAAGCGAGCCCATCTCCGCCGCAGAATATGTGAGGTCTTTCGCGTAGACGAGTTCCCCCAGGCCGGAAGTACGACCTTCCAGACATCGAAAGCCGAACTCTTCAAAGAGGGCGATGAGTCCCTGGTACCGCTCGAAGACGGTCACGTAGACGTTGTCGTAGGTATTCTCGTGGCAGTAGGCGAAAAGCGCTTTCAGCAGTAACTCCCCGTAACGGTTGCCCTGATGCTCGGCAGCGACCTTAAACGTGCACAGCTTGAGCACCTTTCCACCGAGTCCGTAGTCGTCGTCGTTGGGCTTGATGATGCAGATGGCCGCGTATCGATGGTCTGGACCTTCAGCGACCCATCCTCCCCGCCCCTGGCGTTTGCAGCGCGTGAACCATTCGTCGAAGCGCTCGTAGTCATGCCGCAACGACTCAAAGATGGGATCGTCGGAAGCTACCGCGTGCATGGGCACGAAAGCGACAGAGGGTGGAGGGGGGAGTATGTGATCGTGAAGCGTCGTCAAGAGCGCGATCACGTCGTCAACCGTCAGAACACGGTCCGCCACGCCGAGACGAACAGCCTTGCGGTGGATGCCACCATCCTGGGTGACCAGGACGTCGACGGCGTCCGCCTTGACGGCGGCGAGAAGCAAATGATCGACCCAGTCGTTGGACTCGAAGTCGACGGGACCGAGAACGGGTTCAACGATCGCTAACGACGGAGCGGGATCCAGACGAACGTACTTCGTCACGAGAAGCTCGCGCATGACTAAGCGATCTGGATTGCCGTCACGCTGAAGGTCGACCAGGGAGCTTGGGTGAATGAGGACGGTGTCGCCTGCCTCGTGAGCGATCCTGATAAGACTGGCCGCGGCTCGACTCCCCGGCTCAACGTCATCGCGTTGGGTCGGCTCAAGCGGGATTAGCACGTTGGTATCGATGAGCAGTCGCACGTTCACCGCCGACAAAGCGTTACGTACAACGGTACGCCAAGCCGAAGTCCCCCCTTTGCTGGTGTCCCCAAACCGACGGCTTTGAGCATGGTCACCGATGCCGCAAGACCACACGTGCTCTAACGGCAACTAAGTGATGATCACGTCGAGACTGGCCCGACGGCAGGGACGCGTTAAGCGTCACAACAGCTGAGACGAGAAGCAGTTTGCACCGGGATCGCGAGCAGCGGGCGCACGGACGCCTGGCGCCGGGGGACCGGTTGTAAAGAACCCCACCGCTGACGCGGGCGCAGGGATCTCGCCAAAGAGGACCGCCCGGTATCCCTCAGCGGTGTTATCCGATTACGGGTGACCTCAGCCCTCTGTGACCCTTGCCTGGGGCCCCAAACCGGTTACGGCTACTAATGATGGGGGGGTCGATCCTGCGTAACGTGAGGACGTCAAGCACCCGGAGGTGAAGCTATGGGGCTGAAAGACGACCTAGCCACGCGGTGTGCACCGATCTTGCAGGACGCTAAGAAACTCGACAAAACCTGGTCGAGCGTGTCGCAGGAAGACATCAACGCCGTTCTCGGTGACTGGTTTGGAGTCGCCTACCGAGCCATCGGCGCCCTGATCGATTCGGTTATGGACCTTGCCGGCGAGATCGACGGCATTAAGCATGAAACCTCCTAGACGGCATAGTTGCCTTTCTGCACAATCACTGAGCCAAGGGGGTCAGGGTGTCCAATGAGAACATCCGGAGCCCACTAGGTCCCGTCGCTCTACCCGGTGCCCACAAGTGGCTGCACTCATGAGCGCTGGCAGGTACACGTCTGTCCTTGCGCTCTCGCTTATGGCGGTGTTGACCGTCAGTGGCGCTTCGAAGAGTTTCTCTGGCGCGGCTTCGTGGAGCCCAAGCGGGACTTATCATCTCTTCACCATTTCTTCGGGGTCGATGGAGCCAACTCTTCAAGTCGGCGACCTAGTTGTGGTGGACGAGAATCCAAATGACCTTTCACCACTCAAAGCTGACGAAATCATCGTCTTTCGCACCCCGCCCGCGGCCAGGCGCGACTGCGCGACCGAGGACGGCGACCTCGTCGCGCGCGTCGTCGCGACCGGCGGCCAGTCGCTCCGGTCACAGGGCGACCTGGTCTGGGTCAAAAACCCCAGTGGCAAATGGAAAAGGTTGCCTGAGAGCTACTTCCGCGATAACGGGGAGGACACGCCGCTCGGCGAGCCGATCATCCCGTACACGGTGCCGAAGAACGACCTCTACGTCCTCGGTGACAACCGCCCGATCTCCTGCGACAGCCGCGTCTGGGGGCCGCTGCCTGACAGGGACGTCATTGGAAAAGTCGTGCTTGTTTGCACTTCGAACAGCGCCGATGTCTGCAAGCAGCTGGGCAAACTAGGGGACTGACATACTTCGCGCACCCAGGTGTCCCTCGGTGGTGTTATCTGATTACGAGTGACCTCAGCCCTGCACGACCCTTGCCTGGGGCCCCAGATCGATTGCAGTCGTTAATGGTGGGGGGTCCGAGCACCAGAGGTGTTGCTGATTACCCGAATGAGATGGCTCTCAGCCGCGGAGCGACCAACCGACCAGAGCGGGAAACGTTGCACCGTGGCAAGATCTCCACTGTCCGATCAGGGCCTGATCGTGGTCGAGCAGGGACGTATCAACAACCACGCTGTCTTCATCTGGTCGGTAGCTGATTTGCCCCGATGACAGAAGCGCCCAAAGAGAACGGACTCACGAACGTGATACCTGCGGAACAGACAGGGCTGTCACAGTCAGAGCTTGAGTCTCGGCTTTGGGCAGCCGCTAATTCTCTGCGTGGTCCCGTCGATGCTGCGGATTTCAAGGCGTACATCTTCCCATTGCTCTTCTTCAAACGCATTTGCGATGCATGGGATGACGAGCACGAGCAAGCGTTACGCGATTACGGTGACTCACTCGACGACGTGATCGAGGCTGATTACCACCGATTCGTTGTCCCGGAGGGCTGCCACTGGGCTGACCTTCGTCGTCTCACCGAGAACATAGGCGTAGCGCTCCAGCGCATGCTCCAGCACATCGAACAGGCAAACCCCGAGACCCTGGCCGGGGTGTTCGGGGACGTGCAGTGGGGCAACAAGGACAAACTCCCCGAGGTGGCACTGCTCAATTTGATCGAGGCTTTCGGGTCCCTCGATCTGTCGCCGTCCCGGGTCGGCAACGATGTGCTTGGCAACGCCTATGAGTACCTGCTCAAGCAGTTCGCCGACGCGTCCGGGCAAAAGGCGGGAGAGTTCTTCACGCCGCGCGCGGTCGTGCGGCTCCTGACCAGGATCCTCGAGCCAAAGGCAACCGACTCGGTGTATGACCCCGCCTGTGGCTCTGGCGGCATGCTTGTCGAGGCAGCGAATGAGGTTCTCGAGGCGGGTGGTTCGCTGGCCCAGATGCGCTTCTACGGGCAGGAGGTCAATCTCACGACCGCCGCCATCGCACGCATGAACCTCTACCTCCACGACGTTGAGGACGCCAAGGTCCTCCGCGGGGACACCCTGCGGGATCCGAAGTTCCGTGATGCGCACGGTCGCCTCGAACGTTTCGACGTGGTGATAGCAAATCCCCCCTTCTCCCTGAAGAACTGGGGAGCGGACGTTTGGGCGAACGATCCGTGGAGCCGCGCCACGTGTGGAGTTCCGCCCGCCAGCACCGGTGACTTCGCGTGGGTACAGCACATGGTTGAATCGATGCGTCCAGGCACAGGTCGACTCGGTGTCGTGATGCCACACGGCGTGCTCTTCCGGGGAGGTGCCGAGGGGCGCATCCGGCAGTGTCTTATCGAGCACGACCAGCTAGATGCGGTAGTTGGGTTGCCGGCGAACCTGTTCTACTCGACGTCAATCCCGGCATGTCTGCTCATCTTTCGGGCCACCAAGCGGCAAGAGCGCCGCGGCACCGTCCTGGTTGTGGATGGCTCAGGCCGCTTCACCAAAGGCCGGAACCAGAACCAGATGAGCGAGGCAGACGTCGGGGCCATCGTCGCCACATGCCGCAATGAGGAGCCCGGCGAGGAAGTCCCGGCTCGACTGGTCGAACACACGGAGATCAAGGAGAACGGCTGGGACCTCAACATCAGCCGCTACCTGATGACCGTCGCCGGCGAGGCCATGGACGTGCCCACCGCTCTTGCGGCGCTGAGAGGGGCCCAGGCAAGACTGCACGAGGCCGAGGCGAAGCTTGATGAGCGACTGAAGGCGGCTGGGTATGAATAAGGGCTGGAGGTCGACGACGCTTGATGAAGTCGTCGAAATCGTCATTGGCAGGACGCCTCCCCGAGACAAGCCCGAATACTGGACCAACAATCTGGACAGACCGTTCTGCACGATCGCGGACATGACAGACGTGACCGTGATCCCTCGTCGGGAAGGCGTGACAGCGCTTGCGGAGCGTGAAGGAAAGGCAAGGCGGGTCCCAGCCGGTTCGCTTCTGATGAGCTTTAAGCTGACCCTGGGTCGCGTTGGCTTCGCAGGGATCGACCTATTTCCCAACGAAGCCATCGCGTGGCTCCGATGCACGACTCAAGACGTGACCGAGAGATACTTGGCCTTGTGGTTGTCCACTTTGAACATGGATGAATTCGCGGGGAGGGCTGTAAAGGGCAAGACGCTCAACGGCCCGAGTCTTCGAGCGCTGCCCGTCTCCTTCCCCCCGCTCGACGAGCAGCGGCGGATCATCGACCTGACCTCGGCGGTCGACGAAACCATCGAGGCTGTGGTCAACGTAGGCAACTGTGGCCAGATGTTCAGATGGGCGTGGATCGGCGAGTTGTTGAACGAGAAGCATGTTGAGCAAGAGGGGTGGGGAACGACGTCGGTAGCGGACGCTGCTGTAATGGTCCGCAGGGGCCGTGCTCCGCTCTACGTAGAAGCCGACGGCGATCTTGTCATTAATCAAAAGTGCATTAGGAACGGACGAGTTGACTTGGGGCTAGCTCGGAGGACTGACTCGATGACAAGATTTGTGCCCGACTGGGCGTGGATTCAGCCGGGTGACAGTCTCATCAATTCCACCGGCACTGGGACAGTGGGTCGAGCCGGTTTCGTGTCAACGATCGAAACCCGAACGACTGTTGATTCACACGTCACCATCGTTCGACCTGATTCCAAGGTTGTCGTACCCAAATACCTGGGCGTTGTGTTGGCCACTCGGACGCAGGAACTGGAACGGATGGCCACTGGATCAACGAATCAGGTTGAACTTGGAGTTGAGGCAATTGGTTCCTTGCGTTTCCCCTTACCGCTCCTGGATGAGCAGCGGCGAATCGTCTCCTTGCTGAGTGCGGTCGATGACGAGATGGAGTCGGCAACGGATGTGTTCAGTTGTACGCGTGCGCTCCGATCTGCTCTTCTCGCTGACCTCCTATCGGGCGACCATGAGATCCCCGCCGCCTACGACTCTCTCCTGAGCGCCTGACCAATGTCAGAAGGCGGGGACATGAACGAGTCGGCCGTGCAGGCGGCATTGGTCGACCGGCTGACCAAACGTGACCTCCGATGGCACTTCGTCCCGGCAGACTCCATCCCCCGTGCTCTCGATGACGTGATGGCCGAGGACTGGGTCACCGACGCGCTCATCCAGTTGAATCCCGTGATCGCAGATCGGCCGGAGCGGGTTCAGGAGGTCTTGATGCGCCTCCGCGCGATCCTGTTGTCAGCCCCGAACGACGGTCTCGTCGCGGCAAACGAAGAGATGATCGCCTGGCTTTGCGGTCGGCGCACGATGCGCTTCGTTGATATGGACGACTACGTCCCCGTCCGTCTCATCGACTTCGACGACCCACAGACGAACAACCTTGCCGTTTCCACCGAGGTGCGCTACGAGCCGGGCACCGAGAAGCGCCGCTACGACCTCGTGCTGTTGGTGAATGGCTTTCCGATCGTCGTGGGCGAGACAAAGACGCCCGACAGCGAGAGCAAGTCGTGGTTCAACGGCGCGACGGACATTCACGACGCGTATGAGGTGAAGACCCCGGGCTTCTTCGTGCCGAACGTGCTCTCGTTCGCCACCGAGGGCAAGGCCTTCCTTTACGGCGCGATCCGCCAGTCCCCCGAAACCTGGCTTCCGTGGTCGAAGACGACCGAGCTGCTCCCACTTCCCGGACTCTCCTCGGTGCTGCACTCGGTTGAGCTGCTCTTGGCGCCGGCGATGCTCCTCGACATCGCCCGTACCTACACGCTGTTCTCCCGGCGCAGCTCCACCGCCGGCGGCACGGAGATCAAGATCATCCCTCGCTACCCTCAGGTCGAGGCGGTAGAGGCGATTGTCGCCCGGGTACGCGACTCGCAGCGTCGCCAGGGCCTCGTCTGGCACCACCAGGGTTCGGGCAAGACCCTGCTCATGGCCTTTGCCGCAGCCAAGCTCCGCCAGCAGGGCGACCTCGACGCCCCGACGATCCTCGTCGTGCTGGATCGCCTGGAGCTGATCGAGCAGACGCGCTCGGAGTTCACCTCCGTGGGAATCCCCTCAATGAAGGTCGCAGAGACCAAGGAGGAGCTGCGGCGCCTACTTGGCGAGGACGATGCGCGGGGCGTGATCGTGACAACGATCTTTCGCTTCGAGGGTGCAGGGCTGCTCAACAAGAGACGAAACATCGTCGTGATGGTCGACGAAGCCCATCGCACCCAGGAGGGCCGTCTCGGTCTCGACATGCGGGAGGCCCTGCCCAACGCGAAGTTCATCGGGCTGACTGGCACGCCGATCTCGACCGACGACCGCAACACCTGGGCGACCTTTGGCGACCCGGACGACCCCGATGGTGTGCTCAACCACTACTCGGTGGAGCGCTCGATCGCCGACGGGGCGACACTTCCGATCCATGTCGAGACCCGCCTCGTCGACTTCCACATCGACGCTCCGGCACTCGATGAAGCCTTCGCCGAGCTCGCAGCCGCCGAGAGTCTGGACGAGCACGAGGCGGGGATGCTTGCACGTAGGGCTTCCCGGGTGGACCAGATCATGAAGTCCCCGAATCGGGTAGCAGCCGTCGCGTCCGACATTGTCGAGCACTTCCGGGCCAAGCTCGCCCCCGTCGGGCTGAAGGCCCAGGTGGTCGTCTTCGACCGAGAGTGCTGCGCCCGCTACCACGAGGCGATCACGGCCCTACTTAGACCAGACGAGGAGGCGACGGTCGTGATGACGGCCGTCAAGGACGATCCTGTCGCGTGGTCGGCGTGGGACCGAGACCGCGAGGCGGAGAACCGCGTCAAGGACCGCTTCCGCGACCCCGAGGACCCGCTCAAGTTCCTGATCGTGACGGCCAAGCTCCTCACCGGCTTCGACTCCCCGATCGAGGGCGTGATGTACCTCGACAAGCCGTTGCGGGCACACACGCTGTTCCAGGCGGTCTGCCGGACAAACAGACGCTGGACCAATCCCGCCACGGGCCAGGAGAAGCGCTACGGCCTCGTCGTCGACTACGTGGGGCTCGGGAACGAACTCGCCAAGGCCGTCGCCGTCTCCAACACCGCCCTGCGCGAGGCCTTGCCGGCCGACGTGGCTGAGCTCGTGGACGTGCTCGGAGAGTACATCGCGACCGCCATGACTCGGTTCGAGGGCATCGACCGCAACGCCAGCGGTTTTGAGCAGCTCTACGCCGCGCAGGAGCGTCTCTCCGACTTGGTGGCCCGGGATGCTTTGGCCGAGGAGTTCCTCCGAGCTCAGGGCCTGTTCGAGTTCCTCTGGCCCGACACCGCCCTCCGCCCTTACGAGGCCGACTACAAGTGGATGGCGCGCATCTATCGCTCCATCGCCCCCACGCACACCGCGGACAAGCTGCTGTGGCACCGCCTCGGGGCAAAGACCGCCGAGCTGATCCACGAGCACCTCTCCGACGTCACGATCGATACCGGAGCACTTGAGACTGTTGCCGTGGACGCCGAAGTGTTCGAGGCGCTCCGCCAGATGCGGCTCTGGCCACCCGAGGAGCCAGAGCCCCGCGAACCCCCGACCGTCGAGGAGGCCCTCGACCGCCTCGAAGCCCGTTTGCGGGCCAAGCTCGCCGGACCAGATCCTCACCCGGTTTGGCGCTCCCTCTCGGACCGGCTCGAGGACCTCCGGCGGGCGAAGATCGGCTCCGCAAGAGAGAGCGTTGCATTTCTGAAACGGCTGTTGGAGGTGGCCAGGGACCTCGTTGCTGCCGAGAAGGCCGAGGAGGAAGGTCGCCTCGACGAGATCAAGGTCATCGACCCGAACCGTGGAGCGCTCACCCAGATCCTTGAGGAGTACGCCCCCCCGGACACACCGGTCATCATCGAGAACGTGGTCGAGCAAATCGACGCCATTGTCCGGCCCGTCAAAAATACGAGGTGGCAAACGAGCCAACCCGGTGACCGAGAGGTTCGCCGCCAGCTTCGCCTTGTTCTGAAGAACAACGGATTACCGCCCCAGGGAGAGCTGTTCGACCGAGCGTACGCATACGTCGCGGAGCACTACTGACGTGCCCCGGATGTTCTCGCTGATTACTACCTCAAACGGGTTTACGAGCGAACAAGGGAAGATGGAAACCGATCACGATCACGATCAAACAGCCTTGGGCGAGCCTAATCTTGGCGGACATCAAGGACGTCGAGCCTTGGAAGGCGTGTAATGGCACGAAGGAACTGGGACAAGCTACGGCGGGAGCGTCCCTTGCACACCGTTCACGATCCCCTCGAACCATCGTATTGGGAACCACTGCCTCCCGATCCAAAACCAAGACGGAAGAAGAAGAGCCGCCGTCTGAAGTCCTCCAGGAAGGTAGGCGAACATCCCGAAAAGCGAACCTTTGACGGATTGACACCCGCCTTCTACCGATCCAGACGCAAGCAGCAGAGCAAGCCCAGAACGTCTTTAGGACGCACGGAAAAAGATGCTGGGGATGATGGTCCGTGATCAACCGGAGAACCAACGATTGAGGGCATCGTTCGTTAATCCTTGTGGGTTATCCGTCTTGACCAAGGCGCAGGTGTGAGTACCTCCTGCTCCGCCGTTTCGATCTCCGAGTTCGCTGAAGATGGGGGGTGGTCATGATCGACGAAACCGACGACGAGCGACGACGACGCCACGCTCCTGCCGGGCTACTCGACGAGATCGGTGCGAGCGCCCGAGGCGAGCTACCGATCCCGGATCAAGCACAGTTGTCTGACTGGCTACGTTTGCCAAACGTTGTCGCCGGCTCAGACGGGTCGAACGCGAACGCCTAGACATGCAGAACCCGTGGGTCCACCTACCTGAGCAAGCTCCATACGTGTTGCCCGACGACCGCCCGCACGTCGAAGAGTTCAATCGCTTTTGGAGACGAGGTGATCCTCGGCATCTGATGCTGGACATGTTCCCGGATCCATTCATTGGATCCCGATCAGCTCCAGTCTTGATCCTCGCTAGAAATCCTGGTGTTGGTGGCAAAGAGGACATCAAGCTGCACAAATCTCGATCGGACCTGCTTGCGGTGATGCGGCGAAACTTGACTGCCCCACCAAGTCGTGCCCGGCACACGTACTTCCAGCCGGAGTTTGCCGGGACCCCGGGGGGGCGATGGTGGAGAAGCACAGTTGTGTCGCTGACCCGAGCGGGAATTAGCGAGGGATCGCTAGCGGAAGGACTCTTCATGGTCGAGTTTCACGGGTATCACTCGGAGAGCTACACCACGATGCCAATCACGCTTCCGTCTCAGCAATACGGATTTTGGCTTGTGAGAGAGGCGATCTCTCGGGGTGCCGTAGTGCTCGTAATGCGAGCAGAACGCGACTGGCACATTGCCGTGCCTGAACTCGCTGTCTGCGACAAGGTCTTCGCCAATCGCGTTCCGCAGTCGTCGAGCATCACCGCAGGTAATTACGGAGTAAAGGGATTCAGAACGGTGGTGGCGGCGCTGTCATGAGAGGGGATCCGCAGTCGGTTCTCTGAGCGGAGGGCTCGGAACTCTGGCGTTTCTCGATCGAAGTGAAAAGACCTCTTTCCTTCTCGCGCCCCGCCACATCCCGCGAATCGTGCTCTACTCACAGGAATCGTGAATGGATGGGCTGCCGAGGAGGTGCACTCACCTGGGCCTTGGCGAGGGCTCGACCGCCTGTCGGACAAGTGAAAGTGACTGTTTGGCCAACTCAAGTCCTACCGCCGTCGCTTCACGTACACCTTGTTCGCGAAGTACCGCCTTGGGGCGGTAGCGGTGCTGAACCTCCTTCAATGATCGAAACTCTCCCAGATTCGAATTGCGGCTGGACACAGGTTTCTCCGCTACGACAGCCATCCGCTCAAACCCTCCATTCCAAGCGTCAACGCTCCTGGTATGTCGCAAAAAACTGCGGGTTAAGCTCTGGTGCGAAATAGTGCTTCCGCTTGATCCACACTAGCCCATCACCCTTGGAGATAACGGCCACATCGATGGGACCGCCAACCGTCTCCGCATCCATTGTGACTCGGCGCTTAAACGATGTCAGGTTGACCAAGGCCTCGGCCATGGCGGCCAGCTCATCCTTTGGCAAGACTGCCACGACAGACGTTATAGGATCGGTGTGACCTTGATAAGAGTAGCGAGCGAGTCCGTCTCTAAACGTGGTTTCGATCTCAACGGCGACGGTGCCGAACTTTGTTGCGAATGCACTGAATTCAGCATTCGAGAGACCCAAGGCTGGCCTGATCTCACCGGGTAGTCCGGCAAGAAGCGAACGTAGCCCTGTCTGAAGTGCTTCCAGGTATTCAGGGTGCACTCCCTCCATAAAGAGAGACACCATCTCACTCTGGGCAAAGGGCACGACACTTGCCAGGCAGTCACGACCGATGTGAACATCGCCGTACGGTTTCATCTTCACCCTATCTAGCCATACACCGTGAACTTGGTAGGCACACAAAGCGGGGTGGTACTCCTTCTCACCGAAACCGGCAACTACCAGGCCACTGGCGTCATCTGGGAAGATGTCCTTCTGGGGTATTAGAGCAAGAAGTCGGCGAAGTTGCGTCTTCATAGCCGGCGTAAGTGGGTAGTCTTCAAAGGCAGCACTAATGCCTGAATTGAAGGCCTTGCTGAATTGGGACAGGACATGTGTTGAGTGTTGTGGATCAAAGCCTGGCAGATCGTCAACCGCTTGAACTTCCCGCAGTTTGGTGCTGATCTCTTGACGCAGCAGACTCTTGACTTCGGACTCAGACGTTGATCCGTTGGCAGTGATCAATGAATTCAGGGACTTCTCCAGCTGTTCCACCAGCATGCTGCAGTACCCAACAGC
>Ga0326727_10019114_pt1 | contig 13854 bp, 11 predicted proteins | sample MB2enrmetagenome_FD_207643 | JGI IMG/M metagenome (GOLD analysis project Ga0326727, IMG submission 207643) | Lab enriched peat soil microbial communities from McLean, Ithaca, NY, United States - MB29MY | ecosystem: Environmental > Terrestrial > Soil > Wetlands > Peat | place: USA: New York... | reverse complement strand
GGAGGTAGATAATCGTCCATGCTGGCGATACGGTAAACTCTGCAAGAGAAAAACGACTCTTGTATTGGGAGAGCTATTTTCTCATTGACAGAACCTTTTAATGGGCAACAGCCTCGTATGTAATCTTCAGTTTTCCACACCCATTTTTTCGTAGATTCTGGAAGGTAACGCTTCGCTCGCAATTACCTCCTATCGTTATGCGAGGATCTTGCATGTGTAAGGACCGGAGACCCGAAAAAACAAACAGCCCCGCGGGAAATCGCGGGGCTGTTCCTGAAAGCTTCTGTTCCCGAGATCCTGCTCGGGAACGTCATTATCTGCTTACACGTTTCATTTGCTGTAAAGCTCCGCCGCTGCATCCTGAGATGCCTTGATCCACCCGGTGATGTCGTTGGAGCCAGCGGTCTTTTTTGCCGTCTTCACTACCTTGCCTGTCTCGACATCCACCCTCCTCAGGTCGATTCTCATGGTGCCACCCACGACCATATAACCACCGAAGACCATCTCTGCCGCGCCGATCATCCTCCCGACTCTCAACCGGGTTGAATCATCCGCCAGATCAGAAGAGCCCAGCTTGAGCTCCTCCATGATTGCCACGAGTTTTTCCCGTTCCACCACCCGGACATCGGCCCTTTCTTTTATGGTCTGGAGAATCTCACCGGAGAGGACCTGCCCGAGGTCCGGCTGGGAGGAGGCCTCCGGGCTTACATTCTCCAGGTTCCACACCGCAACGGCCCGGGAGCCCGTAGGCTCGGGCATACTGGCGCATCCGCTCAGGCATACGGCATAGACTGCAGCGCTTGCAAGGATGAAACTCATGATGCGCATGTCCCTACTCCTTCATCTCCCCTGCGACCGACCTTTCAAGGACCTTGTCATCCTTTGTAACGGGCCGCTGCTGGTTCACGACGCGGCAATAGGCCAAGCCGGGTTCTGTCTTGGTCACCTCCAGCTGCCCCACTACCCCTGAAGATGATTTGAGCTTCTTGCCCTTGTACTCGATCTCCTTTGCATCCTCGACCACATCGAACCGTGTACCCGCAACCACACCCTGGTCCGTACCAAGGTTGATCATGACCTTTCCCTCTTTGACCTCCACCACATAGGCATGTAAAGGGTAATCCTGGATGATGGCGCCCAGGATCCGGCGGTTGAGCTGGTAGAGGTCCTTTGATTGGGGTGTGCCGGAAGACATCTGCATGGTGATCACCTTGTCCACGGCAGTGGTCTCTGTATCCACGAGCCTCATGTTCAGGAGCGTGCCGTCGGGGAGGTTGAACAGGGTGCCTGTCCCTATGACCCTGGCGGAAAGCACCCTGCCGAGCTTCAACGATGTCTCGGGATCGGCCAGTTCGGACGAACCGAGGTTTAGCTCTTCCAGGAGCTTGTCCAGGACCACGCGGTCCACCACCTTCACCCTGCCCGATGCCTTGAGCTGCTCTGCAAGCTCCGAGGTCAGGACAATCGACATGCCGTCCCTCTCGGAAAGGGCGCCTTGTTCCTGGAAGTCGACGAACGACAGCACCATGGGCGGCGAGGTCCATGTGTCTTCGGGCTTCGGCCTTTTCTGCTGCTCGCGGAAGCGTTCGGCAAGGTCTTTCACAAGTTTGTCGACACGATCCTTGCGCGCAGCATCCTTCTGGTATTCGAGCATATCGAGAGCCCGGGCTGCGAGGACCCGTGAGAAGTCATCCTGGTTGTTCACTGACTGGCCCTGCCGGTACGTTGCAAGGGCCTTGTCCCACTTGCCCTCCTTCTCATAGGTGACTCCCTTGTTGGCCATGGCCTCCACATAGTATGGGTCAAGTGTCACTGCCTGGTCGTAGAGATCGCGGGACTTCTTGTAGTCCTTCACGCTGGCGTAGAGGCGTCCGAGCTTGTTGTAGGCGACGGCCTTCTGATAGGTCTCCGCATCTTTCTTCCTGGTGGCTGTTTCATATTCGGCCTGGGCCTCCTTCTTCTTGTTCTGGCTGAAGAGGACGTCCGCTTTTACTACATGGGCGTATGCACGGTCCGGGGCCTTCCGTGCCACCTCATCCGCGAGCGCAAGTGCCTTGTCCGCCTTGCCCTGCTTGGCATACACGGCGGCCAGACCTTCTTTGCCCAGAACCTCGGCCTTGCCCTTTGACTTTGAGAGCTGGCTGAAGGTCTTCTCGGCATCGCCAACCTTGCCCGCCTTCAGTGATGCATAGCCGCTCACTGCCCTGGCCTGGTCGTTTTCAGGGTTCTTCTTCGCTGCTTCATCACTGATGGCCAGCGCCATGGTGGCATCCTTCTGCTGCAGCTTTCTCTCTGCGAGTCTTACCAGCATTACATTCATTGTCTTGCCGCCGCCCTGGAAGCTGTCGAGGAGCTTGAGATCCGGGCCGATGATACAAACCGTGGGGAGGATGAGACGGGCGTTGTAGAGATCGCTTACATTGGAGGTGTCGAGCAGAACAGGGAAAGACGGCCTGGTCTTAGCCACAAAATCGGCAGCCTGGTCTTTGGGAGACCCGGTGACCCCCCATACCGTGAGCTTGGCGTCCTTGTATTTTTTCGCGAGCTGGTCCAGGTTCAAGAGACCTTCCTGTGAGGGCCTGGACTGGGCATCAAAAAAGTAGACCACCATCATGGGGGTCTTCTTCATGGCGGAAAGGTCATATTTCTTGCCGTTTAAGTCCTGCAGGGAAAAAACCGGAACGGCCTGTCCGGCAGACAGGGCATGGCAAGGCACGGCCCATGTAACAGTCACTGCAAGGATCATCACCAGGAATACGGTTATGCGAGCGATATGCTTCATCTTTTTCCTCCTCCTTGATTTCCCTTTTCCATATTACGGAATATAGAGTGTTTCGCAAGCCCGAAACGAAACCCGGGCCTGCGCTCAAGTACGGAGCCGTGCAGGGATGTCTTAAGGATGGTCATTTATCCATCGGCATCAGCTCGACCTTGAGGGGCTGCCCTGCCTGCTTCTCGACCTGCACCCGGGCCTCCCACTCGTAGTATGCCGGCATGCTGAGGCGCACCTCATGGCCCCCCAGAGGTACCTTTAGTGCGAGGGGGGCCTTGCCCTTGAAGCTGCCGTCGATAAAGACCTGAGCGCCTGCCGGTGAGCTCTCCACGTTGAGGCTTCCCATGGGGACCGGCGCCTCCTTCTTTCCGGTGGAGAGATAGACTGCTCCGAATATCAGGATGGTAACAACCAGGGCGGCTGCGGCAATAATTCCCCAGGGCCTCTTTTTTTCAGGCTCTGCCGGAAACGAACCGGGTTCCTGCTTCTTCAGGAATGTCTTGAGCGCATCGGCCAGTTCCCTGCCGCTTAGGTATCGCTGTTCAGGGGCCTTGTGCAGGCACTTCAGGATGATCTGCGAAAATTCGGAGGTGAGCCCTTCTTTCAGTTCTTCCGGCCTTGCAGGTGTTTCCGAGATGATGGCGTGGAAGATGGCCGCCAGGTTTTCCCCCTTGAAGGGTTTAACGCCTGTGACAAGCTCGTAGAGAACGACGCCCAGAGAATAGAGGTCGGACCTGCCGTCCGCCTTTTTCCCCATAACCTGCTCCGGTGACATGTAGTTCGGGGTGCCCAGTATCTCGCCCGCCTGGGTCTGCTGACTCGCGGCAGGGTCCTCGATATGGGCGATGCCGAAATCGGTGATCTTCACCATGCCTGAAGGGGTTATCATGATGTTCTGCGGCTTGATGTCCCGGTGCACGATCCCGCGCGCATGGGCGTAATCGAGGCTGTCGGCCACCTGGATGCCGATACGGGCGATCTCCTCGGCATCAAGCGGATGCTCGCGGTTGTATACGTTGAGCGACACGCCCTCGAGGAATTCCATGGCAATATAGATAGTCCCCTGGTCTTCACCCACATCGTAGACCGTCACGATATTGGGGTGGGTGATGCGGCCGATGGCCTTGGCCTCCCTCAGGAACCTCTGGACGAAGTCCTCGCTGCCCACCCGATCGGGCCTTAACACCTTCAGTGCGATCATCCTGTCTATCTGGGGGTCATGGGCCTGGTAGACAACCCCCATGGACCCCTTGCCCAGTTCCTTGACGATTTCATAGCGGCCGTAGTTCATGGTTTATTATCCTTCACGAAAGAGATGAGGGTCTCCATGGGGATGAGCAGTCCCGAGAGATTGTCCCCCTTCAACCGGCCCTTTACCACGGCCACGAGATTCCCTTTGCTGTTGAACACGGGGCTCCCGCTGCTGCCGGGCTCGACCTCCATCCTGACCTGCAGGAGCGGCTGTCCGTCGACAAGCTTCGGCGTCCCGTCCACAAAGCCCTTTGACACCGTTCCCTTGTGGTCAAGCGGGCAGCCGATGGAGAAGACCCTCTGGCCCATATCGGGTACGGGTTCGGACTTAATCAGGGCAATGGCGCTGCCGAATGCATGGCTGCAATCTATCAGGGCCAGGTCCTTGCGGAAATCTTCCCTGATGAGCCTTCCCTCAAGAGTTTGCCCGCCGGAAAGGGTAATCGTTATTCGTTCAGGCTTCAGGAGGGTATGTGCGGTGCACAGAATCAGGCCCGATCTGTCCACTACAAACCCGGTGAGCTGTGTAGGCTTGCCGCTGATGAGCGCCCTGATGCACACCACCGATTCCATACGGCCCATTATGGACAAGGGGGCATCACCCCCCGCTGCGCCGTGGTTTGAAGAATACCCCTGCACATAGCCTGCGAGGAATTTCCACAATTCATCCGTCTTGCCCTGGGGGCTCGATCTGACAGACACCTTGGCCGCCAGCGGCGAGTTGTGCGTCAGCACAATCTCCCATACGGCCGTCTTCTTTACACCCTTGATAACCACCGCATCACCGGAGAGAGTCCTGCCGATCTCGTAGCCCTCGTTCTCCAGCCAGTCGATAATGACCTGCTCTGCCTCCAACCTGGGGATCTCGAAGATCTTGGCATCACGCACCTCATCGGCAAAGGCCGAAGCGCACAAGGAGATAAGCCAGATGAGCGCGATGAAGGACGTGATCAGTGGATAGCGGTGAGTGGCGAGAAGTGTGTTCATGGAAAAAGAATATCTTTCTTTCCTTCCATTCATTACTATCTTTACTCTCCTTCCGCGCACTATTCCATCCTCGCCAGCACCACCGTGATATTGTCCTTGCCCCCTGCAGCCTTTGCATGCTCGATGAGCTTTTGCGCCATGGGTCGAAGGCCGTCGGCTGCGTTCATGCACTTAAGGATCTCATGATCATCGATCATATCGGTGAGGCCGTCGGAACACAAAAGAAAGATATCTCCGGCAAGGGCCTTTCCTTTCAGGAGATCGAGCTCAATGGTCTCCTTGGTCCCCACGGCACGCAGGATGACATGCCGCAGCGAATGGGTCCGTGCCTCGGCGGCGCTGATGAGCCCCTTGTTGATCTGCTCCTGGACGAGGGAGTGGTCCTGGGTGAGCTGCTTGAGCTCACCATTCCTGAGCCTGTAGGTCCGGCTGTCGCCGATGTGCCCAATGAAGATCTCATCGTGGTTTGCAGCGAGGATTTCAGCTGTGCAGCCCATGCCTGCACGATCCGGGTGCGCCGCCGCATGGTCGAGTATCCTCCTGTTGGCCAAGGTAAAGGCCCTCTTCACCTTCTCCATTCGGGACTCCGAGGGATTGGTCTCGGTAAAGACCTCGGCAGCGGCCTCCATGAAGATGCGGCTTGCGACCTCTCCGGCGGCCGCACCTCCCATGCCGTCGGCGACTGCACAGAACCCCAGGTCGGATCTTGTTGTAAAGGCGTCCTCATTGTTCGACCTCTTCAGACCGACATCGGTCTTTCCCTCACACTGCATTCTCAATGGCATGAATAACCCCGCGTATCAAAGTGATATCTTTCCATCCGCTCAATCCCCTTGACAGGGAACCGTTGAGCTTGTAATTTCCCCAAGTATTATGAAGGAACTGCCGGTCATCATCGTCCAGCTCGTCCATATCCAGGGACCGCTGAAAGGACAGATCCAGGAATTTACGGAACCGGTCATCACCATCGGCAGGCATCCATCATGCCAGGTGCAGTTCCCTGCCGATCTCACCACCATCTCGCGCAGGCATGCAGAGCTTGTCCGTGAAGGAAACAGGTACAAGCTTATCGACCGCAGTGCGAACGGCACCTTTGTGAACGGCAAGAAGATAACCGAGGCCTTTCTCAAAGACGGCGATGTCATCATGCTCGCGGAGGGCGGACCCAAGGTGAGTTTTCTGGCAAAGATCACCGATGCCGTGCAGGCCGAGCTGGTGAGCGCTCCCCCTGCTCCGGAGCCGGTCCCGGCACCCAAACCCGTCCAGGCTGAACCCCCTTCACCAAAGCCTCAAGCTCCCCATGCCGAACCGGTGATCCCGGCCGCCCCGGTTATACCACCTGTCCCTGTTCACCCGGCTCCCCCGATTGTCTCCGGGATCCCCAAGGCACCGATCCAGGATCCGCCCAGGCCTGCCGCCCCTGCCCGCCAGATGGTCCAGAAGGTGCAGGCCCCGCTCATCGTGCAGTTCGGGCCCATGTTGAAATCCTACAAAGAGCTGCCCATCGTCATCGGCAGGAAGGCCGATGCCGACTTTGTCCTGAACTTTCCATCCATTGCAGATCAGCATGCCCAGATCTTCTTCAGCGCCAACCAGTACTGGGTTCGTGACCTCACGGGCAGGAACCTCATTACCATTAATGGCAATCCCATCGGCTATGAGACGCCCATGAAGGCCCAGGACATCCTGTCCTTGGCGCCATCCGGCCCTTCCTTACGCTTCTTGGGCGAGGGACGGCTTGCCGAGTACGAGGAAGAACAACTTGAGGAGACGCCGCCGGAGGCGGTGAAGCCTTCAAAACCCGAACCTGCAAAAAAGGGAAAGGCCTCGAAATCCATCTTCGACATCTTCAAGAAGTGATATCGAAAACAGCCCCTGTCACGGCGCCAGCAGCAATACCTTGACCTGGCTCGGGACGATACGCGCACCGGGACAGTTCGTGTTGTTCTGCAAGGAAACACTGGTGAGGCGTGTGGCAGGCATACCTCCTACAAGCACGGTGAACGCAGCGGTCACATGACCTGAGGGCCCCATGACCGTGCCCGATGCAACACCCGTGTTCACCCCCGCGTTGTCGCCGTTGGTAAGCGGGACCTTGGTGCTCATATTATGAGCGGGTGTACACATGAAGAGCACCTTATACACGCCGGGCACACCCATGGGGCCGGTGGCGATATTCGGGTACGGCGTCGGAATCGGGCCTGCCGGCGTAGGTGTGAGGCACACATCGGGAAACCCCGTATCGATTCCCATCATCTGCGTATTAGCGAACATCTTATCCTCCTTGATCAGCCCAGATGGATCTGGTCGCCGTCCATCTTGATGAGTTCATCAGCCGTCACGAGGGCATTCTGCGCCTTCAGGCTCATGTTCTTCTCCGCCCTATAATCGATCTGTCCGCTCCGCACGTGGTCCAGCTCTTCCACAACCCTATAGCTGCGCTTGACCTTGTGACTGATGCGATCGAGAACGGCATCGAAGAATTCACCCACCAGTTTGACTGCCTGGGTCTGGGCAAAGACCTTGCTGCCGAGATAGGTGAGGTGATCAAGGAACACATGCCCCTTGGGTGCGCGGACCGTAAGCTCTGAGCCTGTAAGAGTTATGTCCGAAGCAGTTACAAGGTCGATACCCTTTCCTGCCGCTATGCTGAAGCGTCCTCGCGGGACACCCAGTGTCAGATCACCATCCACCGTGATTGTCATGGGTGAGGCATCCGGGCGTTCGAGCACGGCAATCACAAAGATTTCATCATCGAGGTCACCGGCAATGAGCACACGGTCGCCGATGACAGGCTCGATGAGGCAGCTTACTGCCCGTTTTACAAGGAACTCACCTTTGTCGGTGCTTACCTCTATGCCGTCAGTGCCGCACGCTATGACCATGCCGCATGACTGTATCTGATGACCTTCTCTTTTCAGTTGCTTCAGTGCCCGGTTCATAATATCTCCTTTTCTTATTAATCATTCATGTGAGAATCAGTATCTCGGCCGCCAGTTTTCGGCCGCCAGGAGATCAGGGTCGTTGCCGAGCGCAGATGCACGATCGGTGAACAAAGCCCCCTGGTCCTTGATGCCGTGCAGTTTGGCACGGAACATCACAGCCCCTCTCAGGTCAGCTCCTGACAAGTCGGCATGGGTAAAGTCGGCATAGGTCAGGTCGGTATTGACAAAGCGGGCCTGTGTACAGTTTGCTTTTGTCAGTATGCACTGCTGCATGGCTGCGCCCGTGAAGTCGACCCGCACCAGCTCGGCATCGATGAAGATCGACTGATACAGCCCGGCGCGTCTCAGTGTTGCCTCCTTGAGCCTGACTTCAACGAACAGGGCGTTGTTTGTTGTTGAATCATCCATCCTGGCCTTTTCCAGATTCGCACCTTTGAAATTGCACTGGGTGAGGTTGGCCTCGGTGAGGTCGCAGCCTGACAGATTTGCTCCCATGAACTGGGTCAGCGTGAAATCCTGTCCAGAGAGGTTGAGCCCGGCAAGGTTCGTCTCGATGAGGATCGCCATATCAAACCTGCACCCTTGAAGCCTGGCAGTGGTGAGATCCGCCTTGAGCAGCACTGTCTGCTTGAGGACGCTCCCGGAAAGGTCAATACCGTCTGTCTCCGGCTCGATAAAGGCTGTCCGTTCCAGATCCGCCCCGCCGAAGTTTGCCGAATTCAGCTTGCATTGTGCAAATGCCGTTGTCCGCAGGTCTGCATGGGCAAGGTTCGCCCCTGTCAAGTCGGTCTGGGTAACCTTTGCCGCCATGAACCTTGCCTTGGAAAGATCGGCTCCATTGAAATCACACGAGCTTATGGTAGCCAGATGGAAATTAACCGAAGAGAGGGATGTGCCGGCGAAACGGCACCTCATGAAGATTGATTCCCTGCAATCAGCCCCATCCAGACTGGCCCTGCTGAAATCGACCTCCTCGAAGATACCACCTGCAAGAGAGGCCTCCGAGAGGTCAAGGCCCGACAGATCCTTCTTTGAGATGATCTCGCCCTGACGGATGAGACCCTGAAGCTCTTCACGTTCCATGGTCTTTTAACCTTATGAAACCCTCCGCGGGTAGATCCGTACCTTTGTGTTGAGCGTGTCATCGAGCTTCGTCAAGGTGTCGGCATGAACCCGCGCGAGATCCGCCTGAAAGAGGTTGGCCCCCTTGAGATCGGCACCCCTGATATCCGAACGCTGGAAGGATGCGTTCATGGCATTTATGGAAGTCATGACCGCCCCGTTCAGGTCGGCCTTGATGAACCTGGCCTCGCGTGCCGTCACCCGGTAAAGCCTTGCCTTGCGTAGCGTGCACTCGCTCAGGTCCGCCCCGTCAAGGCGGGCATTGGTAAAGTCACACCCATTCAGCAACGAGCCCCTCAGGTTCGCATTATCGAGGCCGGCGCCGGTAAAATCCGCTGATTCGAAATCACACTGCTGCACAAAACGGACATTCGTCATGGCCGAGCCTTTGAAACCTGCGCCCCTTCCTTTGGCAGAGAGGAAGACCGCCGATGCGAGATCCGATCCGGAAAAATCCGTGCCGCTCATGTCCACCTTGAGAAAGCTGCACTTTTTCAGGTCGGCGCCTGCAAGCGAGAGCCCCGAGAGATCGCTCTCGAGAAACAACATCTGAACGGCCTTGACCCGAGAGAAGTCGGTATCTTTGAATAGGGCATTCGAGAGGTCAGCGCCTTGAAGGTTCGAGCCTTTGAAGTCGGCTCCCACCAGGTCGGCCTTGGCTAGAACCGCATTGCTGAAATCCGCATCATGGGCCACTGCGCCACATAGCTGTGCAGCGCCCAGGTTGGCGCCTGTGAGCACGGCGCCCGATAATAACGCGCCTTGAAGTGATGCATGGGCCAGAACGGCATTCTTCAGGTTTACCCCCTCGAGGTTGGCGGAATCCAGGTTGGCGCTTTCCAGGTAGGTCCCTTCCAAATTGACACCCCTCAAGTCGAGCCCTGACAGATCGGCCCCGGTAAAATCCCTGCCTGCCAGACTCTGAGCCTTGGCATGTGCTTCCATGACAAAATCCCGCACAAGGCCTGCATGATCCGATGGCATCCCCGGTGCAGGTGTCTGGTGGTGGGCCGTGAGCTTATAGGATTCAGCGGTTTTCGCATCGGCAAAGGCGAGGAGCTTTTGGCGCTCAGGGTCCTGAAGGAGCGCCTCCATTTCTTCAGTGGACAGCCCCTGCGACTTGAACCTCTCGATGAGTTCGCCCAGTGTCTTTCGTTCCTGTTCGCCGGGCAGAACGGGGGGGCCTTTCGGGGTCCCTTCGAGCTCATCTTTCAGGAATGCCATGTCGAGCCCCAGATCGGCAAAGATTTTTTCCAGGCCCTTCCGGCGCTCCTGTGCCTTCATTTCATCTTCTTTCTTCTTTTCTTCTGCCTCGGCCTTTAGTCGGTCGATATAGGCTGGCAGCGCATCCAAGTCGGTCGGGGGCTCTTCGGCAGGGCCTAAACGTGGCGGGGCATGGATATCGGGGTCGAGGCCGAAGCTTGCCACCTTTTCCCGTGCCTGTTCGATCTCCTTCTCGGTTCTCCTGCGGAGGTTCTTTTTCAGCAGGCCATCGGATGCCGTAAGCGGCCTGGCGCTATCCTGCACAACCGGAGACAGGCCGGGGGGCAGGAGCTCACTGTCGGCAAGCGCATATAAATGCCCCTTTTCCTTGTCGAGGCGCCTGGAAAGAACATCCCGGTAATGCTCAATGCCCTTGGGGCTTGGATGATCTTCACAACCGACAACGATATGGGTGATGTCGGCGCCGTCTTCATCCTGCACTTCTATCAAACCCTGGAAAATGAGTATGGCCCTTTGGGCATTGGGGAAGAACCATACGGTGGCCAGGCGCAGCGGAACCTCCTGGAAACCTTCGCCCGGGCTTGTGTTTTTGTCGATATAACAGCGGCCCGTTATTCCAGGGAGCCTGCCTTCGATGCAGGGTTTTTCAGGGTGCATGTTGACAATCCGGTAGGGCTCGTCACCTTTAAGCGCCTGGTCAAACCATTGATCAGTTGGGGCAAGGTTGAACATGGTCCAGTCGATGTCCCGCGCAAAACCCGGGAAATCCTCTTTCAGCCATTTGTCGTCGTGGGTCCCGGCCTTCACGAAGCGCTGGGGCCAGGTTATGTCTATGGGGCCGTAACCTGCCGGCTCGCTGCGCTGATCAGGCGACGTTATGGTTACAGCGGGGGAAACAATGTTCGGCAGCCACTGGAGCGTCACATCGTTTCTGGTTACCGGTGCGAACCCCTTGCCCAGCGGATTATGATCAAAACCCTCTCCTCCGTATGCATGGGCCCAGTCAAGGCTCATGCTTGTAAAAGGCACCGGATCGCTCGGGAAGCCTCCCTTCCAGTAGCGGTCCCCGAACACATGGAGTTCCTTTTCCAAAGCGCCCAGGCTCACCTTCACGGGACAGGCCGGCCTTGCTTCCCCGGAAGGGATATGGACACAACCGGTAAGGAGGTATTCGCATTTTGCCTTGGGGATGCCTGCATCCAGCGCCGTATCTTTGCCGAGCACGGCTGCTGCGAACTTCCACATCTCCACTTCAGACAGCAATGCCTTCTCATTGCCCAAAGGGATAAAGGCGAAGACCGATACCCCTAAATAATAACGCCTCTGATACTCGAACGGACGTGTCAGCAGGCCTAATTTCTGGGGTTTTATTGTTTTCACTCTCTGAGTCTCATCAGGGAAGGAACGGTCTCATTTGCCGAGTATGATCACCTGAGCAGTATCAGCGGGATCATACTTCACCCTCAGCATCACCCCGGGCTGATAACCGGACAGGTCTACCACCGAGATGACGGTCCTTATCTCTGCAGGGAATGGGGTGCCTTTATCCGGCCGCACCTCCAGTTTCAGGATCACCTCGGGGTTGTTGTTGTAACGGCTGCCGGTGTCGACAATGGAGAGAATCCGCGCGGATGCCGCGACTCCGTGCTTTTCGATCTCTGCATCACGGGCCTCTCTCTTGGACCCTGTCATGATCATTATTCCGGCCATTACGAAGACCACCAGGACCAGGATTACACCTATAATCAGTACGAGCTTGACAGGCATACTTTCTCTGAGCTCCTCTCTGTTCTTATCCGATGATGTGGAGATCTCCCCACTTGAGGTCGAGTGAATCATTTTCGATCTTGATGCCTATGGTGCTCGTATCCAGGGCCTTCAGTGTGTAGCTCATATAGGTGTCTTCAATTTTTGCTGTAGTGCCTTCGATGGACACGTTCTTGGAATCCAGGTTCAAGCCCCCCACGAGGTTGATATTCACCATGGTGCTTGATTTGGTCATGCCGAACTGCTGGGAGTTCACCCCGCCCAGCCGGTCGAAAAACGAATCCACAGTGCGTGTGCCGCCGGGCGCAATAACCGTGAACCCTGCAGGTGAATTGATCGTGATCCCGCCCGAGACGGTCTGGGTAAGGGAACCGTTCACAGTCTGGTTGAGCGAGCCGTTTATGGTCTCCGTCTGGCCGCCTGATACCGTCCTGGTTACACCTCCCGTAATTGTTTCCGTGAGGCCTCCACTGACAGTTTCCGTGATGCCACCGGTTACGTTCCTCGTCTCACCCCCGTTGATGGTCTGATTCATGCCTGCGTTGATGGTCTCTTGAGCCCCGGCATCTACCTGCCTGGTCTCTCCGCTGTCGATGGTCTCGGTGAAGTGACCTGCCACATGCATCTTCCGGTTGCCCCCCACGTCATGGGTCTCGTCGACCTCTATAGAGGTATCCATGTTCCTCTCCGCATGGACCTGGATCTGCTCTGCTCCCTTTTTATCCTCGAAACGGATCTCATTATAATTATCTGCCCCACCGCCTTTGCTGCTGCGCGACATGACGCCCGACTGGGTGGCATTGTCGGGCAGATGATAGGGCGGAGTCATCTGGGCGTTGTACACGCAGCCCGTGATGAGCGGCCGGTCAGGGTCGCCTTCGATGAAGCTCACAATAACCTCGTGGCCGATCCGGGGGATCCATATGCCGCCCCAGCCCTGGCCGGCCCAGATCTGGCCGACTCGGATCCAGCACGATGTCTTGTCGTCGTTTTTCCCCTCCCGGTCCCAGTGGAATTGCACCTTCACCCTGCCATGCTCGTCGGTGTATATCTCTTCACCTGAGGGTCCGGTCACGATAGCGGTCTGCACGCCAACAATGATCGGCTTGCTCGTCATGAGCTGCGGGCGATAGGGAATGGTGTGGGGTATGCACGTAAAGCTGTTGGAATACGTCGCCTTGGTCTCATCATCGCTCCCTCCAATGGCTTCACTGGCTGTGTGGCTCACCGAGGTCAGTACATAGGGGATGTTGTTCATGTCATCACGGTGATACTCCGCAAGGGTGAAACGATGGCCGCTGATGAAAGAGCGGCAATTGCCGGAACCGCTGAGCGCCTTTATCTGTACCTCTTCCGCCTGCATGCGGATGTCGGCATACCGCTCGCCCTCGGATCTGGTCTTGTACATGCCGGGAAAGTCGAAATATTCCCGCTCACCCTGGGCATGGGCGATCCTCGTGGGCATCTCCACCCTGAGGTCGGTGGTGGGCATGAGGTAGTTGAAGTCCTTGGTGGTGTACTTGCCGAACCTGATCTCCTCACCCCATGCGAGATTCGTTATTACATCCTCTGTTTCTTGGATGGAGCCGCCGGACAGCTGGCAGCGGACCGTACTCTGATGGGGGCAGTCGTGGTGCTCATCAGAGGAGTCGGCCAGCACCAGGACATGACGTCCGTCCTTGTGCTCGAAGAAGTAGAAGATACCCTCCTGCTCCAGAAGCCTTGAGATGAAGTTGAAATCCGACTCGTGATACTGGACGCAGTATTCGCGGGGGTCATACTGGC
>Ga0326727_10019113_pt1 | contig 13855 bp, 11 predicted proteins | sample MB2enrmetagenome_FD_207643 | JGI IMG/M metagenome (GOLD analysis project Ga0326727, IMG submission 207643) | Lab enriched peat soil microbial communities from McLean, Ithaca, NY, United States - MB29MY | ecosystem: Environmental > Terrestrial > Soil > Wetlands > Peat | place: USA: New York... | reverse complement strand
CTCAATCCGGGAAAAATACTTAGAACGTCTAAGGATTTGCCAGTCATCATCGAGATTCTGGACAGCGAGGGAAAAGTGAATGCTTTCATGGAAGTGCTCGATCAGATCCTCCACACAGGCGTCGCCACAATCGAGAAAGTGCAAATGTTCCGCTTCAGCCGCAATCCGAAACCAAAGGGAGCAGCATGAATACAGTTCGTCCCCTCGGTAAGGGTAAGCATAATCCCCGCGTGAGCGGGGAAACAGTCTCACATCTGCTCTAATGTACCAGATATTGCGGTCTATCCCCTCACCGAGGGGTAACATGCGTATCAACGGACGATATATGCCATCTACGATCGAGTTGATGTCTGGTTTGGCGTGCGCCCAAAGTATTTTATGGGCTATCGGTGCGTAGAAGCAACATGCCATAGCCAAAAGCGCGATGTCTGCCAACCCCGCGCATGACAAAGTCATCGAACGCTTCCGGATCGGAGATTTCAAGAGCGCCAGTGAAGGTGACGTCCGGTCCATCCAGGGAAGGAGCGCCTTTCCGGTAAACCTGCCGTCTCGTCATGCGCGTGACCCGCACCCCGCCTATTTTCGCTCCGGCGTTTGCAGCCTGCTTCTCGAACCAGGATAAATAAACCGCTTGTCTGTCAAGCCAAGCCTCCTTCTCTTTGCTCGCTACGGCATGGAGGAAGACATCGCATTCCCGCGGCAGCCGGCGCTCCTTCGCATGGCTTGTGCGCATGACGGGTCTCGTCCGCACCGTGAAACGATAGCGCTTCCCGCGCGGCCAAGGGGCCGGAAGAACAGCGCCCTCCATCGCCGGGAAATTGAGCGCTGCGGAAGAAAGCTCCCACCCTAAGACGTTTGGCTTTTGCTGGAGCGCCAAACCGATCAATTCCTCCGGCGTGTAGCAAGAGTAGGCCAGCAGCGCGCAGCTCGCCTCCTCGAACAAGTGGAATGGCTTGGGTGCGGCTTTCCCAAATGTCTCGGTTAGGACCTGATGGATCGCATATCCCAGGTCGCCGGACGGCGGAATGGTCTTCCTCGCCGCTGCAAGCGACATCAGGGCGATTGGATCTATCGTAAAGGACACCAGATGAGGCTTTTGGTTGGGCATCATGCCTGTCCCCAGTCGCCGGCGGAAACCTCAAGGACATGAACGAGCCGCTGCCCTGCATGAACGCCTGTAATCCAATTCCGTTCATCGCATATAGGCTCAACCCGGAAATCGGAGAAGCCGTTCAACAGCGGGTCCGTCTCATCTGGACCTTCAGAGGCCGGCCACTGCAAGCGTGCGAGACCAAGCCGCCGGTCGTCCCAAAGCGCCATGAGTGCGTGGAATGCGGTTTTGGCGCTGATGTCTCCATTCAGAATGAACGAGGAGGGGATGCAAGATTTGCGTCCCAAAAAAAGCGGACGGGCAGGCCTGGCGAGCGCGTCCTCAATCTCCGGCATAGTGAATGGGGCCGTTTCCGCCACTCGAACGACGACGATCGCATCGGCATCCGGCCAGTAATCGCGATATCTGAGATGCGGCCCTGCATAGGATGCCGAACTGCTCGCCCGCCCTTCAACCTTCCCTCGCGTTGTCCAGCCTTGATCGTTCTTTGCAAGCTCCGCGGTTTGAAAGTCCCGGAGCGGCGCTTGCCGGCCGTCGATCCGGCTCCCCATGACGATGCTGTCTTGAAGAGCCTGAAGCTTGTTTCCTTCTTGGCGCTCGATCCCAAGCGCATTTGCGAGCAATCCAGTGATCATCGATTTCGCGGGGAAGGGCCGTATGACGCCATAATTGTCGATGGCTTCGCCGCCAAAGGCGATGAGCGGCGCTTCAAGCCGTAGAACGAGAAAACGCCGCATGGGTTAGACGCGCCCAAATGCAACGGCGTTTCTGGACCACTCCGACAGCTCGGCAAGCGACTTCGATTCACCGCCCGCGAGCTCAATGAAAGAACTATCGGGCTCGGTTGAGAAGCCAGCTCTTGCCTCACGGCGTCCATAGACTTTGTCGAGGGCAGTTAAGTGAGCGCCGAGCGCTTGTATGGCTTCGCCGCTGACGTCGCCTCGCAGGCTGACCGGCTTCCGGAATGCATTCGACAATGTCCGAGGCTGACCGTTTCCGGCCTCCAACAGCATTGTCTCCGCGTAAGCGTAAGGAGCGGTCGCCCCTTTTTTTGCTCCCGGGCTCATGGTCGCGATTAAAAGAACGAGACGCGCGACGACTTCGGCGGGCAGGGCTCTATCGAGATCTGGAGCTAACCAGTCCTTAGCCGCTCTCCCCGTCAAGTTCGACACGAGCGCCGGAACATTGATGACGGCATACCCATAATAAAGCCCAGAGGTCAATTCAGACTCGAAGATGCCGGCGGTCCCGGTGTCATCGCTTGCCAGTCTGAGATCGTCGACGACGGTCAGGAAATCGAGTTCCCTTTCCGATTGATGGACCGTAAGTGCATGAGCGACATGAAGAGCCGCTTCGATGTTTGATTCCGGGTCGGATGTGACCAAACGTCCGAAAAGCGCCGCCTAGAATCCCGCCGAGCCAGCGCATTGAGCGTTCACCGCTCTAAAAACACGCCGGATTCCGTCCTTGGCAAAATACTCCTTGCACCGAGCCTCGGCATCCTTGCGGTCATGCGACGCTTCGACGATGGCGCGCGCTTCGCGGCGCATATACCGGATCTCATGCCATCCGAGGAGCAGAGCTTGACGGCTCTTCTTGTCTTTCGCCTTCTCTCCGTAAAGCGCTTCGATGAAGGCGAGTCCGACGGCGGCGATCACTTCGGCAGGCTTCCCGGTCTCCTCCGCAAGCCCGGAAACGATCTCCCGTTCCACGTGCTCGCGCGAACGTTCTCCCGTCGCGATGCTCTTGATGTTTCCGATGTTCATCCCGTCATTGGCTTTGCGCCAGGTGCGCTTCAAGCATTGCGAGGATATCCGGGTCCGCATGACGCCGCCGAAGGAAAGCGACTTCGCGAGTCCTGCTTCATCGCGATTGAGAAGCGTTCCAGGGTAGCTCGCCAGCCAATGAATCTGAATAAAGCGAGCTTCAATCATGAAACTTGCTCCGTCAGCAGCGTGTCATCTAGCGTCATGCTCTTTGCTCTCTTGAGTGAACTTCTTGCGTTTGCCAGCAGAAAGTCGCGGCTTATCGCGATCCTGGCATTCTCAGCCCAGGGACTTCTTGGATCCGCGGACAGAATGAGAGGAGCGATTTTCCACCAATTCATTTGAGCGCCGGCCTTCGACATTCGCCAGGCCGCGTGCTCAATAAGCTTCTGAAACGCATCGCCGTACGCATCGAGCAACCGTCCGAGCCTGACCTCGCCATAACCAATGCGATGCAGAACGAATCCAGGGCCGGCGCCGTACGCCGTGCTGTGGGGATTGCGGTTTGGCACGCTCATGAGCGCCATGCAGTGAACGAGCCATGCCCAATTCCTCATCTCCGCAAAGGACATCGCTTGAAGAGGTGCGCCTGCCTCGATAAGAATGCGCAGCGCCACAGTTTCGCTTGCTGAGCGGCAAGATAGGCCGAGCCGCCTAAGGGAAGCCCGCTGGCTGCTCGGAAACCAATCCGAACCGAGAGCCTGGCCAACTGCCTGGATGATGTCCGAGTAAGACTTCTTATCCGAGAGGCGGGAATCGTTACTGTCTTCTGAGTTCATTCTCAGTCTCTCTGTTCTCCTGCGCCTTGAAGACGAACTCAAATGGGGGGGCTTTCGACAGCCTGGCCCGGAAGGCAAGCCCTGCTTGCGCTCTGGCCTGATAACGGCGGCCCGCGGGGTGCGGCATCGATTGGTGGGAGGCAATCAGCAGCGTCTGCGCGTGCATGAGCTGCGACTCCAGCCAGCTCTGAAATATGCTGTCGCGATCGGCTTCGGGAGCGCTGAGCTCCTTCTTGACGTCCTCGAAAAAGGTTTGGTCGACGCCGCTCTCAAAGCGTTCAAGGCAAGGCTCGACGAATCTTTTCGTTGTATCTCTATCGGCGGCAACTTTGTCTGGGCCTCCTTGTGCAAGGACAAAAAGCGCCAGCCTGAACGCCATCTTAAGTTCCTGCATCGCCTCTACGCGCCGTCTGGCAACGGCTGTGAAATCATCGGAGCCGAGGAACTGCCCAAGAGCCAAACGCCGCTCATGGTAGCCTTCAGTTTTGCCCTGCCCCCGGCAGACCGCCTGAGCGACGAAAGCCATTCCATCCTTGCGATCCTCGCTGCAGGCCTGCGCGAGAACCGGCAGGCGAAACTTTTCGCTATCGAGCAACTCGCAAACCCTGCGATAGGAGAAACCCACCCTACTGACGGAGAAGGCCTTTCCCTCAACGCTGACGGGCGTCCAAGGGTCGCCGGTGTTTCCTTTCAAATCATCAGGACAAGCGATCCGCGCCTTACTGCTGACGGTCTCCAAGGCATGGATACGATCGTTCTCGTTGCGGAGCCTAACGCGCCGGCAGATCTCAACGTAAAGAGGGTGGAGATCGGCAAAGGCGATTTGCGCGGCGCCGTCCCATGGCTCAAGCCATACGAGCGATATTCGGTCCCTCCTAAAGCCCTGCGGGGCACCCCTCCCATTGGGGAGGGAGCGCAGCTTTGCGACGTCCCGGCGGAAACGGAAGCAAGGATCGCCGGCATAATCGATGCCGATCATGCAACGCGAACCGAAACCTCCGTTCATGCGGCTGATGCCATATTTTCCCCCGCCCATGATGCCCTCTTGCGTTTGCAGGCTGATAAGGGCGTAGAGCCAGTCTTCTGGCTCGCAGTTCCACATGCGCTCTCTTTTGAGGTCATGATTCTTGGACGTCACGAGCATGTCGAGGCCGTCTGGCGTATCGATTCTTCGAAACGCTGCGAGGTTGCCGCCAGGGACCGGAGCCTGCATGAGGGCTGGCGTTGTGGCGTCGCCGCCGACAAGAGACCAAGGCTCTCCGTCAGGCCAATCAGGCGTCAGACGCGTAAGAAGATCGCGCCAATCGCGCTCGCCGTCTGGAAGCGTCCTCGCGCCGCCTCTTTCGAGTGCCAACGTTGCGACCTGTACCAGAAAAGCGTGCCACACAAGGCGCTGGTGAGACCTCAATGAAGAGAAGCTCGCAATCTCGCCGCGGACAAGGCCTGCGAATACCCCTGGAAGCGAATGCCGCGCTTTCCTCCCAGACGGAGAAATTGTAGATAGAAGCTGTTTATCGAGAAGGTCGAACATCGCAACTCGCCGCCGGAAGCCGAAATACAGTCAAGGTGTTTCCACAAGCGGTCAGCTCGCAGGCCTGATGCTTTCGATGAATGCTACTGACAGAACAATACCCCCCTGATATTGGTCAGCGATGAGCATCACGTCCAAGGAACGGTTGCGCAATGAAAATAGTGTAGCTTTGATCGACGCCGATAATATAAATTTCCCTATATTTTCAGTGTAAACTATAGAAGAAGCTATTGGTTATTAAACATGGATAAATTTATTAATAAAATTATTTTCGGCTGGTTTTACACCTTTTCTCCTGCATTGAAAAACGAAAGAGCGGATATCCTGGCTGCTCTAAAGATGGTTACTTTACGGTGACAGTCCTCAGAGGTGAATGATTATGCCGGAAGAAATCTCGGCCATCTCTCTCCTATTCGGGGAGACGCAGTTGATATTAGTACCCTCCCTCGATGCGTAGGCAAGCGCCATTGACGAAAAAAGGCGACGCTTAGAAGCGCCGCCCTTGGAGCCTTATTTGGTTAATACTACTTCAGGGGCTGGTAACCTTGGAGGAATTGATAGTTCAAGCTGACGCGTACTGTGTGGAATGATTCGTCGTCGACTTTATAACCGAGAGAGGATAGCGGTACCCCAGCATAGCCGGCGCCGGGCACACCGACTGGGTCGCTCTTCCCCAGGTCTAAATATTGATATTCGAACTTTATAGATAGAGCCGGACTCACTTTGTGCTCAAAGCCTGCGCCGATGGTGTAGCCCGTTCCCGTTTCGTCCGACTTGAAGCCTCCGCCAGTAAGATCCACGGCATTTCGAAGGCCACCATAGGCAAAGCCGCCGGTGAAGTAGACCAAGGACGTGTCGAAGGCATAACCGATGCGCCCACGGATAGTGCCGAACCAATCCAGGTTCGCCTCATAAGTGCTGAGGTTGTTGTTGTTCGTGTTGTATTCAAAATGCTTATCATTTGCATTGCTGCCCTGAATATCGGTCTCGATACCAAGCACCAGGGAACGATGCCCGAAGGCGCCCTGCCAATTATAGCCGGCGAGGCCGCCAACAAAGACGCCTTCTGGCGACACTCCCACGAAACCGGGATTGCCGAACAAGGTGTTATTATCGCTGTGGGCATAGGCGCCCAAAGCGCCTACATAGAAGCCTGTCCAGGACGGCGGGGCGACGCCGTCTTTATAGCCGCCCGCCGGACTGTAGATATCTGCAGCGTTTGCCGCCGCGGTAAGCGCGATAGCGCTTGTCAGAGTCAAAACTGAATGGCGTAGCATGTCAGTCCTCAGAAAGTTGCAAGATTGCTTAGCCATAAGGCTGGCGTTCGTCGCCGCGGCTGTTTTGAGCCGCAGCGAAATTGTTTAGAAGTGAACGATGAGGTCGGAAGCCACCTCGACCATATCTCTCTTGTTGCCTGGAATGCCCTCGCTCGGGTTGCCGTTGAAGGCTGCGGCGCCGAAGGAATGGAAATAGGAGATTTCTGGACGCACTTCGATTTGCGGCGAGAACCAATGCTGCCAGCTGAGCTCGGTGTCGAAATATTTCGCCGCCGTGCCCGTGCGCCATCCCTGCGGGTCGTCGTACCACTCTAGGCGAACTGTCCAGTTATTCAAGGCATCCGGTGTATAGTTGATGTAGGTCAGGGCAGCGATCGCGTAGACGTCGCAAGTTACGTCGGACGCCTTACATGAGGCCAAATTCGTGCTGTTGCGAGGGATAATCTGCGGCGAGAACGGTGTACCGCCAGCGTCGTAGATGGCCATAGCTGTTGGGTTGTTCACGTTCACCACGCCATGTCCGGTGAGGTAGTAGCTCTCGAAGTCGATATGCCACTGGTCGTCGAACTTGTGGTAATAAGTGAACCCATGCCACTGAATGTTGTTATAACCCCAATCCCCGTTGTTTATTCCGTCCACGCAAGGATAGAAGTTGTCCCAGCCGTCATTCCAAGTGTAGCGAAGGCAGGCTGTGAGCGAAGGCTGGTTGCCGGGGTCCTTCAAATATTTGGAGCCTGGGTACAGGAAATCCGTCCCGGTGTATCCGTCGGCCGCCGCGATCGCTGGGTTATAAGCGTTTTTTATCGTTAGCCCGTTATTCCAAATTGGCGTTTCCGTACCGTCGGTTACGCCCAATTGAATTAGGAGCTGCTTGGTGACTTGAAGCGAAGCCACGATACCTTGGTTTGTGTAGTTATCCCAGGCATATGTGAGGGAGTGCACATAGGTTATGTTGTTCGGTGCCAGCTGCGCTTCGATGTCCGGGATCGAGATGTAGCGGCCTACGCGGAACTCGAGACCGTTTAGGACGTACGGGATGTAAAGATCCACATACTCCATCGGAACGTCCCAGCCGTTTTCGAAGTTGTACTTATTGAATTGGTAGCTCCCTATGCCGTAGGAGTTGGTGTACCGGTAGTCGGTGCCGTAAATGCCCGAAAGCCGGAAGCCCCAATCGATGTGATCGGTCTGCACCGTATCGGGGAGGCGCTCGACGTAGAGAACGGCCTGGTCGAGCTGCGCGGTGTTGGAGGAATAGGTATACGCCACGGGGGCGTTCGCGCCCTTTCCTCCTGGGTTGGTGCTAAGGTTAGCGCCCCCCTCGACCCAGCCGTAAATCTGAATATTGTTATTCGTCAACCACTTGCCCGCGTCCGTCGTGGAAATTGCGGACATGAAGGGACTATCGACCGAATTGGGACGGGTCACGCCGATGCTCGTAAGCGCGCCGGTCGGCCATTCGGTATAGGCGAGCGGCGGCACGGTGGTTGGCGTTCTCGGCCAGCCATCGATGCGGCCTGGAGGAGCTTTCGGATCGGTCGGCGCGGTGGCCTGTCCCCATTCGAGTGCATAGTAATTGAAGAAGCGCTCAAGAACACTGGTTCCGAGATAGGCGTCGAGACAGGAGTAGTTCTTATAGGGATCGCAGGCGCTATCCTTATAAGATTGCGCGAAGGCCGCGTTTGAGCCACCGGCAATTCCGGCAAGAGCCAAAGCAGCAAGCCATATTTTATGCCGGCCCCTGTTGGCAACTTTCGCATAAGCTGAGTCGCCTAACATGGATGACGGTTGCCTGCGAGAAGCCTGCTCGCAAGATCCGCCTATACTGATAGTCTCCATGATTTGTCCCCAAGTGCATGTCAAAAGGCGGCTTGCAGCCAGCCCCGGATCGGCGCTGATAAGGATTAGTCAGCCCCCCAACCTGAGATTAGGATCGGGGGAGAACTCAGTGACATAGAGAAGCTATATATTGCGAACACGGCTTAAAACGATCTAATGTAATGAAGAGCTATTGCTTCTTGATTCGCTGGGGTTAGTCAGGTTCGCGTAAGCGTTGGCGAAACGATGTGACGGATTTGACACGCTTGTGCAAATGGCAAGCAATCGCAAGCACTTTGGTCTTGCGCTGCCCGAATCATCTAATCGGCGTTCAGGTGAGTTCGTAGCGCTATGCCAAGAATGCAGGGCGAACCTATGGCTTTCAAGTCCGCCTCAAAGCGGGCGTTTTGACAAAATCACTCCGCTTAAGATTGCAGCGTCATTTCGGTGGGATCGATGAAACGATATCCAACGCCTTGCTCCGTTAGAATGTAGGACGACCCGGCTTCTCCGCCGAGTTTTTGCCGCAAACTGCGAATGTAAATTCGGACATATTGTGCGTCTGCCTCTCCAGACCAAAGATTTTCGAGTATGAATTTATGAGTTAAAACCTTCCCTGCGTTAGATACGAGAAGACTGAGAAGGGCATATTCCTTGGGTGTAAGCTTGATCTCCTGTCCGGCTAGCGAGACGATTCGCCGGACATGATCGACACTGAGATCGCCCGCCTTGAAAACCGGCCTTTCGCCAGCAACCTGCAGGCGATGCCTCAAGGCAGCTCGAACTCTCGCAAGCAACTCCCGCGCTCCGAAAGGCTTCGTAACGTAGTCGTCGGCGCCAAAGTCCAGGGCGGCAACCTTTGAGTTTTCATCCGATCTGTTCGATAGAACCAAGATTGGAACCGCGGATCCCGAACCCCGGATCTGTCTAATTACTTCCAGCCCATCTATTTCAGGAAGCGCGAGGTCGAGCACGAGGAGGTCGATCGTTTCGCGGCCCAGGATTACCTGTAGAGCAGCGCTTCCGCTGGAAGCCTCGGTAATTTCATAGCCTTGAGTAAGGAGGATCGTGCGAAGCAACCGCCGCATCGCTGGTTCATCGTCCACCACGAGGACACGATTGGAAAGCGAGGTTTTGTTATCTTTCCGATCTTCCATCTCAGCTACCGATAGGCATCGATCGCGGCAGGCGCAACCGGAGAACGAAATTTGATAAGCGAGCCGCACTCATCCGAAGGCAAGTTATACGCCCAGGCTATCGGCAGCATAATAGTAAAAATAGCACCACTCTCGCCAGGCCGGTTGGAAGCTGAAATAGATCCGCCCATAGCTTGCAAAAAACCCCGGCAAATAGCAAGGCCGAGCCCAGTCCCTGCGGGTTTCCATTTGCCTGTTTCAATGCGATTAAATTTTTCGAAAAGTTGTCCCATTTGCGCTTCGGGAATGCCTGATCCCTCATCCGCGATGACGATGGATATCATCTGTTCTTGTTCCCAGGCTGAAATCGTAATGAGGCTCCCCTCGGGCGTATACTTGGCGGCATTTTCAAGCAAGTTAAATAGAACTTTCTCCATCAAAACCGGGTCAAGCTCTAGCATAGGAAGGCCATTCGGCACTTGAAAGACAACTTGATGACGGGCGAGCAGCCTTTCAGCTCGATGAAAGGCGCTGTTCAAGATATCTTGAAGTTCGCTCAGCTGGCGTTTGGGGCGCACCGCCTCAGACTCTAACCGGCTCATGTCGAGTAAATTCGCGATAAACTGATTTAGGCGTTCCCCCTCTTCCTGTATGGAGTTCAATAAATACTGCGTTGCTTCGGCGTTCAAGCTGGATTTCAGCGTAGAGAGACTGCTGGCAGAACCCAAAATGATGGAAAGTGGAGTCTTGAGATCGTGGGATATCGCCGTTAAAAGCGCAGACCGCAGCTTTTCCGACTCCGCCCCAATTCTGGCTTCTTGAATTTCAGCGGCCAGCGCGGCGCGGTCGAATGCTGCTGCGGCCTGCGCCGCAAAAAGGTCCATAATTCGGGATCGATCGGGAAGACGCCGGAAGCGGCGAGTCGCTCTACCGACAATCAGCACCGCGTTTTTTTGGGGATAGCCTGCTATGGGCAACAGCGAGCATGTCAGCCGGTCATTCCCGATCGGATCTCCCATCCTCCGGTAATTCCTGATCTGGTCAATTTCGGCCAATTCCGCCTCGCTGAGCCGGGCATTCTTCGGATAGACCGCAGTTATTTCAAGAGAAGCACCCTTGCCCAACAACAGGAAAGTTTTCGCGCCGAGCGCCACGCCGATGCTCGTGACTGCGCTGTCTGCAATGGCCTCCACATCGTTCGCCGCCCAGATTTGCCGGCTCATCGTCTGAAGGCGCTTTGCCAATATCTCTCGATGACGTGCAGCCCGAGCCCGTTCACGAAGGCTTTCGGCGAGGAGACACACGTTGGCGCAGGCAACGCCGAATATTGCAATAGAAAGTGCATTGCGCCAATCATCAATGTCCAAGCTGTAAATAGGTGGAAAGAAAAAAAAGTCGTAAGCCACGCTAGCCAACACGCTTGCAACAAGTCCTGCACTCAAGCCCCATAGAGATGCGGCCCCCAGAACAGCCATGAGCAGAATTATGCCAGCCGTGGCGAACGCCGTTTTTTCCGGGAGATGAAAGGCAATGGTAATGGCGAGTGCGATTATAGCAGCGCTCGCCAGATGCGGATTTAGGCGCCTAAGTTTTCGCCGGAGCCGGAGAAGTTCAAACATGGTCATCCAATCAATGGGGACAAAGGCCGAATTTTCTCGGACGGTCAATCCCGGTCATTCGGCGAGATGGCTAGCAACAATCGCGCCATTAATTCCCAGTATATCGTTAATAATATTGCTTCCCATTGTCACAGTTTCATGTGGAGGGCTGAAAAGGATACGTTATTAAATTGCCGCATTTGTTTAAGATTCAGAGCTTCATGTAGGAAAATGCCTATTCGCTGCGTAAGGACGGCGTAAGGTGCTGTACGGTATCTCATCAAAGGCCAAGCTTTAGATGGCATTTTACATAGGCGCATTATTGGCTCATCAACATATTTGTTGAAGCCGCCGCCGCACCGGCCATTCCCTTCTGCGGCGCCCGCCCCTGACACTGGCGAAGCTGCTGGTGGGCCAAAAAGAGGCAGCGTAGCACGGTTCGGGAGCATTGCAAAGTGACGGCAGGGGAATTCGAATTTCAAGGCACCGCGCATCGGAATTCCCGGGAGATGCACGAAGCTATTGCAGAGGACTGGTTGAGCGCAGGGGGGACGAATACAACGAAGGATATCTATCAGCTTCTGAACCTCACGGATGACACCCTGGCGATTGAGGCCGCGAAAGGCTTTGGGCTCGATGGTCATCCCTCTTTCAATAGCAGCGCACTTCGCAACGCGTTCGCCCAGATTCGCAGTGATCTCGAAAATCGTTTCCCGGCTGATTGAAACCTGGCTGCGCATAGCCGCCTGATGCCAGGGTTGAACTTCCCGCCCGGCAGCGGAAATCCAAACTTACTATCCCCACGTATGCGGGGAAACTCAGCAAATGAGCGCCCAATAAGGTCTATCTCCACGCATGTGGAGCGAAAAGCGGCTACAACCTAATGTCCGTGCTGTCAAGCATCAGAGGCCGCGCCCGCCAAAGAAAAGCTAGACCAGAGCCGCATTCGAGTGGTTCGTGTCATTCAAACCGGGGATAAAAGCGCGGACTCTGGGATAAGGACAGGGTTAAGAACTCGCCAGATAGCGCCTCGCCGACGGAGGATTGGCCGCCCCCTGACCACATCGCCGCGTTTCCGCCAGATCGCACATCAACCTGCTGGGTTTCGGTCTCCTCAAGTTGCGCAATAAACTATAAGCATCAATAAATTATACCAATATATCCTGCAGGGATTGACCAGAGGCGGGGACAGGAAGCCACGTGAATGAAGTTCAACATGATATATCGAGCGAGTCTCCCCGTCCTGACAGGAACGCTCGTCGTCGCCTCAGTTTTTGCCACCGCGGCAATTCTACTCCTGCTGGTGCGGTCAGAGCTAAAAGAAAACCAGGCGCAACAAGCGATCTCCCATCAAGAGCGCTCTTTGAAAGTGGCCGCCCTCCAATTCGCGGCACATTATCCTGACGTGACGCTTGTCTGGGAAAACGAAACCAATCTTCAGAAAATTATTGTAAACAAGCTTCCTGATTTTCCAGAGCATAGCTTGATCGACAACATCACCCGCGCTACGGAAGATCCGGCAACAATTTTTGCATTTATTCCAGACGAAAACGATTTTGTGCGCGTGTCAACGACAGTGAAGAAGAAGGATGGCAGTCGAGCGATCGGTACAAAATTAGGCCATTCCAGCGCCGCTTTTGAACCTTTGATGCATGGCCAGACCTATCACGGAGAAGCCGCTATTCTTGATATTCCTTATTATACAGTATACATGCCTATTTTGGATCGATTTGGAAAAGTTATTGGCGTTTTATTTTCAGGCGTAAAAAAATCGCACATCGCTGATTTAACGGATAGGTTGCTGCTAAAAATTCTGTGCTTTTCTGCCTTTTTAACCGGCTTGTTTGCGGTTCTGGGCTTTCTCGCCGCTCGCAAATTGACATCGCCCTTCTCCTCTTTTGCTTCTCTCGTGGGGAGTATCGATGAGGGCAGCTGCTCTTTGACCATCCCGTACACCGATCGCACAAATGAACTCGGCCTCATAGCAAGGGCCTTTAAAAAGTACCGCGACTCGACTTTAGCACAAGCCTCAGAACTCGCGGAGTTGGACGCACGGCACGCTGCTGAGGAAGCAGAAAAGCGCAAGCACCTAGAAACGCAAATTATTAAATTTCAGACGATTATCACGCGAGCTGTCGCGATTCTGGGTGAACAAGTCAGTATGCTACAGGTTTCCGCTCAAGCGCTATCAGAAGCGGCTGAGATTGCGACAATCGAAGCGGCCAACGCCGCAAGTGTGTCTGAAAGCGCCGCTGATAACGCCAATTCGGTGGCCGCAGCGACAGAAGAGTTGAGCTGTACAATCCGTGAAGTTGCCGATCAGGTGCATCGCACGAACTCGGTTATCGAGGGAGCCACTCAGGAGACGATACATACCAACGAGGATGTCGCAGGTCTAGCAAGAGCGGCAGAGGAGATTGGATCTATCATCAGCCTGATACGGGGCATCGCGGATCAGACCAATCTTCTGGCATTGAATGCCACAATCGAAGCGGCGCGCGCGGGCGACGTAGGCCGCGGTTTCGCCGTCGTCGCTGCCGAGGTCAAGGAACTCTCAGCGCAAACGGCTAGGGCGACCGACGGTATCGCCGATCAGATACATGCCATACAGAATTCCACTTCCACTGCGATTGCCGCCATTCAATCTATTGCCTGCAAGGTGAAAGAGATTCAGAGCTTTTCTGGTTCTATTGCCGCTGCGGTCGAAGAACAGAAGGCGGCAGCCGACGAAATAGCGAGCAACATCGCGAATGCGGCTGAAGGAAGCGAAAGGGCGGCTGCGAGCTCTGGCGAGGTGTCGCAAGCGGCAAGCCAGACAAGGCAACAGATGTTATCGGTG